>OIYV01000192.1_pt1 | contig 40588 bp, 79 predicted proteins | sample 1588251 | NCBI WGS metagenome assembly OIYV01 (sample SAMN03283282) | human gut metagenome | biome: human-associated habitat; material: feces | host: Homo sapiens | place: Peru | collected 2012
AGTATCGGCGCTGGTACTCCGCCACGGCCTCCTTGTTGGCCTCACGGTATCGGCGATTACGCTCCGCCACGGCCTTTGCTTTTTTGTCTTTCCGCGCCATCAGCGCGTCACGGTCCAGCTCCCGGGATTCCGCCGCCTCCTCGTCGGTCATGATAAAATCCCGCTCGATCTCCGCATCCGCTCTGGCCATCTCGGCCAGCTCTTCCGGCGTAAAGCTCATGCTCCATCCTCCAATCCCAATAATTTCCGCATTTCCTCATGGCTTTCCATGATTTTCCGCTGTCGCCGGTCGGCGCCGATGACCTCCACTGGGTGACACCGCTCCAGGACCCGGCTGTAGATCCGTTGCTCCGTGACCGACGCGGGGTGCAGCAGCTCGTCCAGGGTCAGGTTGCTGGTGACGATCATCGGGAGCCCCGCCCGGTATCTCGCATCCACGATGTTAAACACCATCTCGGTCATGTACTCCGTGGCCCGCTCGGCGCCCAGGTCATCCAGCACCAGGAGATCATACCGGTTGAGGCTGTCCAGGTACTGCTGTCTGCCGTCCCGCTTCCCGGAGATCGTGTTGCCGATCCGGGCAAAGTTGGTCACCAGGCACGGATAGCCTTGGTCGATGAGGGCATTTGCGATACACGCCGCCGCGTAGGTCTTGCCTGTGCCGCAGGGCCCGTACAGAAGCAGCCCCCGCCCCTTGTCCCGCATGGCCGGGAAATGGGCCGCATAGGCTTTCGCGATCCGCGTTGTGGCCGCGTCCTTGCCGTCATCGGCGGCAAAAGTCCAGTCTCCCATGTCGCTGTGTGGGAACCCCGCCTGTCGGTTCCGGGCCGCCTCCAGCCGCCGGGTGGTCTCCTTCCGGGCCGCCTCCTCCAGCGCCGCCCGCTCCTGCTCACACCGGCAGGTGCAGCGGACGATGCGTGTTTTGCCGAAGAGGGTGATCCGCGTCTGCTTGTTGGTCTTGCACTTGCCGCAGTAGAGCAGCCCGTCCTTGACGCAATCTCCCGGGTTCCGGCCACCCAGAGCCCGCTCGGCAGTTGCGGCCATGTTGTCCAGTACGTTTGTCCAGCTCATGAGTCTCTCCTTTTCGGGGCCAGAATGTCCTTGAGGTGGCTCCAGTCAGCGCTCGGCGGGGGCGGCACGTCCAGCCTGCTTCCGCCGTACTTCGGCTTCTGGCCTCCTCCCTTGCTCCCCCAGCCGTCCCGGTGGCACCGGCGGACCACCAGGTTCCAGTCCTTCCAGCCAGGCTTGTTGTTGGTGCTCTGGGCGATCTCGTCCACATAGGCGATGCAACGTTCCGCTTCCGCCTGGCCGTAGTCCCGGACCAGCCGATCGTGCTCTTCCTGGCTCAGCTTCACCCTCCCATGTTCTCCGTAAGACTTCCTGTGTACACTCTTCGTCTTATTCCCAGAGCTTTCTTCTCCCCCGGAAGAAATGCGTGCATTCTGGAAGGGGGTATCTTTCTGGGAAGCAGGGGGATTATAGGGGGATAGAGATACGGGGGTTGTAGGGGGAGAAGAGGAAGGGACCATCAAGGGGGGCGAAACCTTCTTTCTTGGGGGAACCTCTTGAGAAACTTCATTTCCGCCCTGATCCACCCTGTTTTCCGGGGGAAGGTTGTCCAGGGGATCCATGTACTCTTTGCGCCTTCCAGCTCCCAAAATCACCCGTTTTTTGTCCTGGTGAACGCTGGGAGTATATGTAACCTTGCGAATACAGTTATTGACAAACCAGTGTCGGATGGCGATCACCCCGTCATCGAACGAAATGATGTATTTTTTCAACACAAGCTCGGATAATTCCGTCTCTGTGGCGGAAATAATTTGCATAACGGGCTTCGGGCTCCCCACAAAGCCGTCATCGTCCGCCCTCATGCAGAGGGCGAAATAGAGGCATTGAGCTCTTACAGACATTCCCAAAAACTCAGTAGAGCAAACGACCCGTTCTGCGAACGCTGTTCTGCTTCTCACGCTGCCCTCCTCCCGGTTTCTTTGCGGCATTTGTGCGACACTTCTGCGGCATCTTTGCGGCATTTGTGCGACAACTTTGCTGCACGATTGCGACGCTCGATAACCTTCACCGTCACCCAGCCCCCCAGGCACACCGCCCAGAAGACCGCCACCTGGCAAATGCACTCCAGGATCGTCATATCAGGTCCCATGCGTTTCCTCCTTTTCCGCCTGCTGTCTCAGCCAGGCCAGCTTGTGTTCCCGGGCGGCCCGGATGCTCTCGTACTGTTCCGCCGCCCGGATGATGTTTGCCCGTTCCAGCCGGGCGATCTCCATTTCCACCTCTGCCGGGGTGAGCCGTCGATTCATGGCCGCCCTCCTGTCGATTTTTGTTGCGGTTTCCAGCTGACCGTGGTACTCTTAATTTGGGGTTTTGCGGAACAGTTTTTCCACCGTGCTGCCGACCGCATCAGCGATCAAAACCGCTGTGCTGGCCCGTGGCTCTCTGGCCCCGTCCTCGTAGTAGATGTAGCTCCGCTCCGAGATGTTGGCTTCCTTGGCGACCTGTGCCTGGGTCTTCCCAGCCTTTTCACGCGCCGCCTTTAATACCATGTTCACGGCTTCCTCTCTTTCCGGCCTGACATGCACTTTCGTTCATGCCGTAACTGTATATTATCATGCACTTTAGTTCATGTCAAGGCCTTTTTTCATTTTCTAGGGGGTGTTCTCATGACTTTTCCAGAACGTCTCTTGCAGCTGAAGCAAGAGCGCAAAGTGTTGCAAAAAGATGTCGCCGCTGGGATTGGCTTGTCCCTTCGCGGCTATCAGTACTACGAAAAGGGTCAAAAGGAACCGACGCTTTCCGTCCTCATCCGCCTTGCCGACTTCTACGACGTTTCCCTGGACTACCTGGTGGGCCGGTCGGAGGATCCTCAGCGACGCTGATCGGCTCCGAAAAGCCACTCCACGGACCGGCCAACCGTTCTCGCGATCCGGATGGCCACATCCGCCCGGGGGATCCTGTCCCCGGATTCATATCTCTGGTAACACACTTCGGTGATACCGGCCCGCTGCGCAACTTCCACTTGCGTAAGGGCCTTTTTCTCTCGCGCTTCTTTCAGTCTGATGTTTTTCATCACTCCCATGCCCTTTCAGCACATTCATTTGTATGTGCTGTGCCATTATCATAGCACATACATTTGTTAGTGTCAATAGATTTTTTGGAGGTAAGTTATGGATTTCCCCGAACGGCTCGTTGAGATCAGACGGGCGCACAATCTAACGCAAAAGCAACTTGCCGATGCAACCGGCTTAAGCACCATCGCCGTCCAAAACTACGAGGGCGGGCGGCGTAAGCCCGCGTTTGATGTCCTTATCGCCCTGGCGGACTTCTTCGACGTCTCCCTGGATTACCTTGTCGGCCGGTCGGAGGAGGCGGGGAGGAGGTGAGCTGATGTACCCGATTGAGAAACGAACGATGAATTACCTCCTCCGGGTATTCCGCGCAAACCGGGAGTTATTTTTCGGGGGCCTCGCAAAGCAGCTCCCTGTGGCTCATCTGGAAAAGATCTTCCAGCTTGACGAGAACGGGGTAGGAAGGATTCCTTTCGCCGTTTTCGATGAGGCGAATCGCCTCTGCGGTCACTCCGGTCTGTTCCGCTACATACTCGCGGGACCATCCACGGGAAACCCGTTCTTGCCGCATCATTCGAAGCATCTTTTCTCCTTTCCCAGATTCCAACTTTGAGTTGGTATCTGTATCATACCAACTTAGAGTTGGTTTGTCAAGAGGTATCGTATGGATTATCGCAAAGTATTTTCTGAGCGCGTGGCCCAGCTGCGCAAACAGGCCGGGGTTTCTCTGGCCGCTCTCGGTTCTCACCTGGGTATCACCGACGAGGCCGTCCGCCTTCTCGAGAAAGGGAAGCGTTCCCCGAGTTTCGAGGTTCTTACCGCCCTGGCCGATTATTTCGACGTCTCCCTGGATTATCTGGTGGGGCGGTCGGAGGAGGCGAGGAGGAGGTGAGCACCATGACGACCCCGGTCATTACTGCACTCATCAGCTTTGCCGGCGTGTGCGTGTCTGTGGCTTCGTCCTGGGTGATTGCCAGGATGTCCGCATCCAAGGAAGTCAAGCGGCTCCGGCTCCAATGGGAGCGGGAAGATACATTGACCGCCGTCGATGAGTTTTCCGCCATGGCATCTGCGGTCGCTGTGTTTTCCGAATCCCGGAAACTGCGTGACCGGTATAAAGCCGTTGCCGCCGTCGCGTCCCTGCGGGCAAAAGCATCCGGCCAAATGGCCGAAAAGCTCGATGCACTGTACGCCGCCCTCCAAGGGGACAACTCGCGTGCGATCAATGATGCTCTATCCCAGGTGATTCAGGAGCGTCGCGAACGCCGCCGCAAGTAGGATGCTGACGCACCCGACAATGCAGTCCCGGACCGTCCGCCGTGCCGCTTCCTGGTCCTGGAAATAAAGACACTCAAACAGGGCCTTGACCAGCAGGGAGACCATGATGCATCCGCACACGAACCAATATCCCAGCATGGCGCCTCCCGTCCTCTCACTCCTCGGATAACGGGCACTCACGCAGCCCCATGGTTGCCTCCCGGCTCCCGCCCGGCCAGCGCGTCCAGCGACACCCCGAAATAGTCCGCGATGCGGCACACAGACCGGAAGGACCCCGGCCCGCCGCGCTTGGACCAGTTGAGGATCGTCCCCCGGCTCAGGTCACATTCCAGCTCCAGCTCGGAGACGGTGATTCCCCGTTCCTGGCACATCGTCCGGATGTTCTCCACGATCATCTGGGGTCCGCCTCCTTTGCCTTGGCCTCCTGGCAGCGGCGCAGGGCCTCCGCTGCCGCCAGCCCCTCCGCATACGATTTGGCCATATTCGCCGTCTCCGGCGACATCTCGCCCAGAACCTTCAAAAAGGCCCGGGCCGTTGCTTTGCGTTTGTCTGCCATATATACCTCCTTGGTTCGATTTCTGTTGATTCGACATTTTCTTTATGGTAAGATCGAAGTGCCCGCGGGACTTTCCCGGGACTACAGAAAGGGGGTGCGTACCTTGACCACAGAATCCAGCAATGTCATCGACGTTGTCCTTGCCATGGTTGCTTTCTTCCTCAAGGGGATGCCCCTAACCGGAGCCCGCTGAGAACCATCTCAGTTCCCGTCACGGTTGATCCCCGCGCAGATGGCGGGGATATCGGGTCGCGTCCGTAGTGACGGGATCGCGCCGGTGAACGCTGCCGATGCCCGGCAGTGGACCGGACCGTTCGAGCCGGGGGCCTCAGCGCCCAAAATCAGACACAGCAATGGTGCTGCCCGGCGTTTCCTGCGCGAAGGGTTCAAGTGCGCACCAGCCTCTGTCGTGCGGCATCACGGCAGGGGCTGGCTCCTTCCCGCGAGCACTTCGATCTCACCATTTGAAAGGTTGATTCGACATTTCGAGAGTCAACCCATCCTTGATATTCGTTTGCGTGGTGCGGCACATCTTGCAGATGGAGATGACGCTGAGGCCAATGTCAGACAGCTTTTCGGGATAGGTCAGTGGAAAAAGTTGTCCACACTTTTTGCAGCGGACATATCTAGTTATCATCATCCTCTCCTCCTTTCGGTTTTCGAACGATAACTAACTTTGTGAGTACATGATAACACCAAAGTGAGGCTTTGTCAATGGGGTTTCACTAACTTTTTCGCATTTTATGTTGACAAAGTGAGATTTGCGCGGTATCATACATCCATGGAGGTGATTACAACGAACACGCGAATCAAAGCCGTCCGCACTACACTGAAATTATCCCAGGCTGAGTTCGGCGAGAAAATCGGGTTATCCCAAAACTATATATGGATGATTGAAAAAGGGGAGCGGGTCCCCAGCGACCGTGCCATCCGTGACATCTGCCGTGTTTTCAAGGTAGACGAGCTCTGGCTCCGAGACGGCATCGGCGAGATGTTCCGCCCCCGCACCCGGGAGGACGAGATCACGGCCTTCTGCGCCGACCTCCTGGGCCCCGATGCCACGGACTTCCAGCGGGATTTCGTGGCCATCCTGGCGACGCTCTCCCCGGAGGGCTGGGATCTCCTGGAGAAAAAGATCAACGAGCTTGCCGAGCTGAGCCGGAGGCGAAAAGAAAAACAAGGAGGACACAACGATGAAGAAAAAGCATTCCAACGGGAGTGTTGAGGACGAGATCACTGTATTTTGTTCCGAGCTGCTTGGCCCGGGCACAATAGATGAGCAGAAAGCCCTGGCTATCGGGCTTGCAAAGCTCACGCCGGACCAGTGGAAATTCATGTATGCCCTGATTAAAACGCTCTCCGGGTATAAAAAATAAGGCCCCGGAGGGCCTTATTTTTTCTCTTTCTGTTGACTTTTGTCGATTGTCGCGGTATATTTGATGTAAATCAGGAGGGCTCTTTTGCGTCGATGAGCCGCGCGACGAACAAAAGCACAAGCCGCAGCTGGTCCCGGCTGGCCTGGGCGAGCCGCTTTTCGATAGCCGCAATGTATTCTTCTTTATTCGGCATGATACCGCTTCCCCCTCTCCGGAATCCTGGGATTCCGTATTCTCCTGCGATCCGCCGGTGGCTTCCTCATCGGGCGCACATCCTTTCATTTCCGCCCGCCGGGCTGCCATGGCCTGGCGGGTTTCTTACACCCTTTTTACACCCGCCGCCCCGGTTTTGCCAGCCCGTTTCCGGGGGTAATTGATTTCCAAAAATATTTCCCGGCCCCGTTTTCGGGATTTTCGGGGATGCGCCCAACCGTTTTTGCAAATTGTCAAAGGAGGGTATACAAATTGCCGTACAAACCAACACTCAACAATGTCTGCCGCGACCGGCGCGATGAGCGTCGAATCGCGATCCAAACGATCTCCGACGAGACCGGGATCCCCACCTCCACGCTGTCCAAGTTCTTTTCCGGCGAGACCCATTCCACCTCCGTCGATCTCGCCGGGGCCGTGTGCAAGGTGCTGGACGTGTCCCTGGATGACTATTTCGGGATCCTTCCCCGGGATTCTGACCTCGTTGGCCCAGAGGTCCACCGGCTTCGCGCACAGATCATCATGTACCAGCGGGCGCTGAAGCACAAGGACAAATGGATCCTCGGCCTTGCCATCGCCCTGGGTGCGGTGCTCCTGGTGGTGATCGTCGCGCTCTTCATCGACGTTGCCAATCGGGATTGGGGCTGGTTCCGGTCCGCGTTCTCCTCGCGTCATTTTGCGTCCACATAAGGAGGTCTCCCCATGCCATCCACACCCCGCCGCCTCCCCTCCGGCTCCTGGAATTGCTACGCCTATCTTGGCAAGGACGCAGAGGGCAAGCTCATCCGCAAATCCGTCACCCGCGCCACAAAAGCAGAGGCCCGCGCCGCCGCCGTGGAGCTGGAGGCCGACGCAGAGCGTACCGCCGCCATCTCCGATGATCTCACCTTGTCGGAGGCCGTCCGCAAGTACCTGGACAGCCGCGCCAATCTCCACAGCCCCTCCACCCGCAGGAGCAACGAGGCGATTTTCAAAAACCATCTCGGGATTCTCGCTGATGTTCCGGTTTCCCGGATAACATCACAGATGATGCAGTCATACGTCAACGACTTGTCCAGAGAGCTGACGCCAAAGACCGTTCGCAACATCTATGGCCTGCTGGCTTCATCCATCCGCTTTTCCGCCACGGAAAAGCGCCTATCGGTCAAACTGCCGCCGAAACAGGCAGAGGAAATCCAGATCCCGACGCTGGAACAGATCAAAGATATCCAGCGCGTCGCGGAAACCCGGGGGGACACGGACTTGGTTCTTGCCATCATGCTGGCCTCTCAACTTGGGCTACGCCTTGGGGAGGTCTGCGCTCTCACTTTTGCCGATGTGCGCGGCGGCAGCGTCCGAATCAATAAGAGCCGCGTCCTCACGCCGGAGCGCGAGTGGACGATCAAGCCGCCAAAATCCAAAGCCGGGACCAGGACGCTCCCCCAGACACCACAGATTGCCGAAGCGTTGCACAGCTTTTCCGGAGCGCAAGAAGATTTTGTGATCCAATCCACCCCCGCCGCCATTTACGACAGATTTCAGCGCATCCGCAGCAAGTTTGGGTATACATTCCGTTTCCATGATTTGCGCCACTATAATGCTTCGGTTATGATCTCCCTTGGCGTTCCGATTTTCTACATCGTCCGCCGCTTGGGGCACGAAGATGACAAGATGGTCAAGCGCGTATATGGGCACATCATGGATCAAAAGCAGGATGACATCAACGCCATGATGGCAGATTTCTTCAAATGACCTTGCGTGTATGCATTTTTGTATGTATTTCCCGTCCGAAAAAAGCGACAAAAGCAAAAAATACCGAGCAGAGTGCTAGATATTTTTAACATCAAAACGCCTCGCGAGCCCGCATGAAACAAGGAAAAGCCCCGAAACGCTTACGTTTCGGGGCTTTCGTGTAATGGTGCCGGTGGCGGGAGTCGAACCCGCCGATATATAGTTTCAATCCGTTATATACCGTGATGCTTGACGTTTTGTATGCATTTTCGTATGCATTTTACATCCCCATCATGACCCGCACCCACGCGGCCTTCTCCACATACTCCTTGTGAGATCTCTCCCACTTTTCCCGCATCTCTTCGGTGGGCTGGAACACCTTGCCCAGCTCCTCGATCTGCTGGCTCGCCATGTCGTGGAGGTACGTTGCGTGCTTGAGCTCGTCCCCGGCCATCTCCTTGTAGCGGTTGGCCCAGTTGATGTTCCCCCGGGCCTTGTACTCTACATACTTCTCCGCGTAGTGCTTGGCATCCTGGATCTCCTCCGCGATGCGGTCCACATACTCCCGGATGATGGTCATAGGCTCACTCCTTGGTCACAAGGGCGGAGATGGTGGAGGCAGTTGCCGCCGCAGACAGCACGACGGTGAGCACGCTCTGGGCGCAGCTGCACCGGACGCGCACAGCAGAGGGCGGCACAGCCAGCGTCACGGTCCCGCCCGCCGTGGCGGTAGCCGACGCCACAGCCCCGGGGATGGGGGTTCCGTCCTGATACAGCGTCGCGGTGATGGGCCCGGCAGCCGCCGCGACAGCCGTCACCACGGGGGCAACGGTATAATACCCCTCCCCGCTGAGGGTGATCCCGTTCTGCCCTGCATTGACACAGCTGCCATACCGGCGCACGATGGCCCCGGTCCCGCCCATGGGGACCACGCCGCCAGCCGCGACGGCCCCGGCGGTGGGGTTATAGGTATAGATCAGACTTCTTGCCATGATATAGCTCCTTTCTTACAAAAAAGGCGGGGCGATTGCCCCGCCGCACCCGGCCAAAAGGGCCAGCTGTTCGGGATTCCCGAACGGCTCAGATGTTGTTGTTGCAGCCGCAGCCAAAGGGCGCGAACTGCGGGACGATGCCGTAGCCATAGGGGCTGATGCGGGGGATGCCGCAGAACATCTGCTGCATCTCCAGCTGACTGATCCGCTGGGCCTGGGCCGCCTCGCGGTCAGCGCACATCTTGTCCAGGATGCGCTGGACCTGGGCCGTGGTGTTGGCGTTGATGCTGGCGGTGTTGAGCGCACCGTTATAATTCACGCCATCGATCGCCCTGAGAGTTTCGCAGCAGCACTCCTGCTGCCGTGCAAAGCCACTCGCGGTCGCAGCCTGCACATCCCGGAGCTCGCCCAGAATGTTGTAGGCGTTGTCCTTGAGCGCGCCGGTCACGTCGTAAGCGGACTGACGCACGGCGGCAACGGTCTCGTTGTTCTGCCGCTCCAGAGCGGCAAAGTCCTGGCTGCGCTGGATGTCGCCGACGGTGGCATTTCGTTCGCCGCTGCGGCCGAAGAGGCCGCCGCCCCCAAAAAGGATGAGCACGACCAGGATAATCAGCCCCCAGGCGCCCATGCCGCCAAAGCCGCCGTCACGGGAGCCCATGAGCGCCCCGATGTCGGCCAGAGAATAGTTTTCCATACTGGTGATTCCTTCCGTCATTTATTTCCATGCGCGTTGGCCACCCGCGCCGTGGATCAAAACATAGACAAGAAACTCTTGAACCCATCCGGGTCGATGCCGTACTCCGCCAGGATGTCGTTTACGGAGCGGTCTTTGCATTTCGCATAAAGCTCTGCAAATTGAGGGTTCGTTTTGCTGAGGTATTCAATCGCCTGTTCCGGGTTTTTCCCCGATAAAAGCTGTTTGATTCTCCCCACTGTGGAGATCGCCTTTGCCATGTCCGCGATGCCCCGGAGGTTTCCGTTAAACAGAGGGTTCATTCTTCTTGGCCTCCTTCTTCGGTTCAGACTTGCTCATTTCTGCCACAGCCGCCGCCAGACGGGCAAACTCCTCCCGGGTGACATATTCGCCCTGGGCCGCTTTTGCCGCTGTGGGGCTGTATTTTTCGAATCTGTAGTAGTCCGTTTGCGTCACGCCCAGCTGGTCCGCCGAACGGACGGCAAACACCGGCTGGTCCTGGGCCATGATCCACGCTTTGCCCCCCGGCTGCACCGTCACATTGACGATATCGTCCACCCGGGGCACAAACACCCACCCAGGGCCCGCCTGCTGGCCGTTCTGTCCCTGGGGCTGGTCCGTATACCCCGGACGGGGGATTGGCCGCTGTGGGCCGGGATTCGGGGCGAATCTGGGGTCATAGCCGTACATACCATAGGGATCAAACATCTGCCGCGTCCTCCTTTGCTTTTCTGGCTCTATTGTCCCACATCCGGGCCGCCCCGACGAGCAAGCAAACGGCCATTTTGGGTACAAAAAAAGAGCACCCGAGTTCCCTCGGATGCTCTCAACGTGTTATCACTTAGATACCAGTCAGATCCCGTCCCCGGCGGATGATCCGCTTGACGTTCTGGGGGCTCATGTCAAACTCTTCCGCCAGGCCCTCGATGGTCACGCCGTCGTTCAGGCGGCGCTTGAGGATGGCCCGGTCCCTGGCACAGTGGGTATAGCCGATGACAGCGCCGTCGATGATCGCATCATACCGGCTCATGGGTCACGCCCCCTTCTTCTGCTCTTCCTGGTGGTGCGCCGCCTTGTTGAGGTGCTTTTCCAGCTTGTCCAGGGCCTCGCTCACCGGGCCGTTGCACCCCTGCTCTTTCAGCCCCTTGAGACAGGCCAGCTGGGCATAGGTGATGAGCGCCAGCTCCGCCTGGATGGCCTTGAGGTCCACGTCCTGCGCGTTCTGCCGTTCCACAAAGGCGGCGATCTTGGTCCACATCTTGTACAACACCCCCAGTGCGCCCACCAGCGCCGCGGCTTTGATGATCCCGTCCACCGTCACCATCATGGTTCAGCCCTCCCTTTCCAGGAGATAGTATCTCGGCCACCGCCCCACGCAGTCCGCGTCCAGCACGGCGGGGGGCGCGAAGATGAGCTCCCCGCTCACGGTGACATTGGCCCGCCGCCTGGCGTTGACGGAATATTTCCCGGAATACAGCCCCGGGTCGGCGATGCAGAGCTTCCCGCCCAGCTCGCCGAGGACGGCCATAAAATGCCCGCCGGTGGAGAACATCCCCTTGCCGGAGACGTTGCAGATGGCCGCGCCCCCCGCCCGGAGATGCCCCAGCAAAACGTTCCGGTCGTTGGTCTGGCTGACCCGGAAGGGGAAGCGCCCCGACAGCAGCCGAAGGAGCTTGTTCATGTCGGTCCCCCCGGGCACTCTCGCGCCCCAGTTGACCGCCCAGTCCCGCATGGTCTGCACCGAGATCTGGCTCCCCGTGACGGCGCCCAGAGCGATGATGGCCGAGCACACCCCGCAGCCGGAGCTCTTGATGGTGGCTTTTTCATACCCCTTGGCGGGGTAGGAGATCCGGGCAAAGTTGTTCTGGTTCACGAGGAAGCCCTTGAGGGAGCGCACCCACCGGGTCTTCTGACCCTTTTTCGTGGGATAGGTCACCGGCCAGAGCCCCGCCGCCGTCTTTTCGCCGATCTGGCACAGGTCCCCGGCGGCGATATAGCTGGCCCTGTCGGGCAGTCCCTTTGCCGTGAGAACGGCGATCCGGTCAAAGGCCAGCGCTTTCATGGACGTCCTCGCTCTCTGCCTGGGCCTCGGGGGATTCTTCAGTCTTGTGTTCCCCCTTGACCCCCTGGTTGAACTCCTGCACCACGCTCTCGATGAGGAGGTCCATCTCCATCTCGGAGATGGGGATGCCCTTTTCGTTGAGCATCTCCACGATGCCCTCCTTGGCCTTTTCCAGCTTTTCCGGGCCCGAGAGGTCCCGGTACAGCTGCTCCGCCGCCTTGACGCAGGTGCGCACTACGTCCTGTTTCACCTTGTCGTTGACGTATTTTTCATAGAGACGCTTGATCTGCGTCCCGATATACCCCGCCAGGGCGGTCAAAACCGCCACGATGGCCGGGAGCACATACGCGCTGAAAATCTCTGCCTTGGTCATGTTTCTTCTCCTTTCATTCTCTCCGGCGGCACGAAAAAAGCCGCCTTGTCTTCCTTGACAAAGCGGCTTCTGGGTGATATATTGATGTCAGTAAGAACGGCTTGCCATTGCAGTGGCGGTCGTCCCTGTTACAAGTTTAGAGCTTGAAGGAAACGCCGCTTACCGCTTTGGTGGGCGGTTATTTCTTATGTCTGAAGGCCGCTACGACCAGAGACGCAAGACCGATGAGCACCAGCGTATATGTAAACATATCGCCATACGTCACCACATCGCGCACCCCCCTTGCAGGGAAGTGGACAACCTTGCCGTTCTTACCGACGCGCCCATCATATCACACCGGCGCGCCCTTTGTCAATTTCCGCCCAACCGGGCGGTTTTTTTATTCCTGCGCCTTTCCCGGGCGTTTGTTACACAATTTCTACATCAATGTTCATGCCATTTGTTTCCGCCCCTGCAACAAACATCGTAACATTTCCCGTGCGCCACCCCTGGGCAATGGATACTCCATTATCGGGAATCAAATTAATGGTATTACCATTAAAATCTTGGTTGATCAAGACAACCATACTCCCCTCGCTAGTGGTAATGGACCCGTGGTCTGAGTTCGGGATTGTTGTGTTCATGACGCCATCTGTTTTAGACATATACACAGCAACAAGATGTGCAAAACCGTTGTTGTACAGCTCAAAAGTAACATCTGCCGCCGAGCTTCCTTCCGCCGTTCCCACAACCTTTAACCCAGCAGCAGAAGTAAACGTCTTCCCTTTTGCCACGTCGGCAGCGGTGGCGTTGCCAAACTTGGAAAATGATGTCATCAACCTGACTACAGCGCCATTGTCTATGATCCGTTTGCCCATTTTATTTGTGTCGGACATTCTCAAATAAGTACCGCTCAATTTGCTAACTGTAGCAGAAAAATTTCCAGGATCAAAATTAGCCCCACTCCTTATTACTGCGGTACTCCCTGTCACCTTCCCATCCTTCCCATACGCCACGACCCCAGACGCCATATCTCCCGCCGTCACCGTCGCGTCGGAGGTGTCATACCCTCTCAGCGGGATTTCGGTGCCGTTATAGGTAACTTGCTTGATTTTCTTGGTTGTATCAATAGACATTGTGTTTCACCTCCTTAGTGGTTGGGGCCGGGAATATAAGCAGCATAAGCACCAGCAAATCCTTGCGCGAGAAAAGATATGGTATTATTTTCACTTGACTTCAAGATAATCCCATTTGACACAACCCAAGACCCATTGTAATACATAGCTACAGACGTGATGCCGTTAGTCTTCACAGTTGTGATAATGCTATCACCGATAGCTGGTGTTCCAGAATACGAAACAGAGAAGGATACGGAAACCAGTTCTGGAACTCTCATGATTGCAGCCATTCTTCACACCTCCTTAATTACTCTCAGTGGGGGGAACCCACTGAACACCCGAACCACCGCTGCTCCCTCCACCAGCCGCATCCGTAATCGCCAGGTTCTGGGTTCCATCGGCATTCGTGGTGGCTGCAATGTTGTAATCCCCGCCAGCACTTGCCTCCATCGTCCCTTCAACACCGAGGATGGTAACACCCTTCTTGATGTTCTCGGGGATGATCTTCGCAGCTTCGGCGTCTGCGATTTTGGCAGTACCGCCGGAGTAGTAACCCGCAGTGACGGACTTTGCGGTAAGGTTAGAGAGCTGGATAGCAGCGGCGCCGTTGTTGGGCATGGCGCCGGTTTTTTTCGTCCCATCAGTCCCAGTAAACGACGCCCCTGCAAGCACATCGGCGATTGTCGCATCTCCAAAAACTGTGGAGAACTTGCTTTTCGGGATGTACACCTGCGGTGTAAACTTACTGGCGCTGTCAATGTAAAAATCGCCCATGTCGGCAGTCTGCTCGCCGTTGTATGTCGTGCCGTCAACTGTCGTGCGGGCGCTGGCGTATGCCCCGGTCACCCGGAAGCCGCTTCCGTATTTCTTTGTGCCGGTGATCTGCTTCCCGCTCTTATCGTGAGCAGTAACACCAGAAACCATTTTATCCGTGGTGACGGTGTCGCCGGTGAGGTCTAAAATGGTTTTGCCGTTGATCGCGACTTTATTTGCCGCCATGTGATCCCTCCTTCCTCATGAGAGGGGCTTGTACCCCTCTTAGCCGACCGTAACAGTCTGCCCGCCCTGTTCGTTGTCCACATAGGTCACCGGAATGGGCTTGACCGTCACCTGGGACAGGTAGTTATACCCTCCGGTGGTGTCAGGCGAGATGACCTGCTCCGAGAAGCTGGGAGTTGCGGTCTTGGCCTGGGCCTTTGCGCCCTCCGTGCCGCTCATAGAGCCCGCCACGCCGAGGATGGTGATGCCCTGGCGGATGTTGTTGGCGATGATCTTTGCGGCCTCGGTGGCGTCGATCTGGGCCTTGCCGGAGCCGTCGTGACAGCCCTGCGGGATGGTCACCGGGGTCGCCTTGCTGGTGATGTTGAGAGTCTTGCCGCCCTGGTTGGGCATGGTACCGGTCTTGACCTCGCCCTGTGCGGCGTAGGTCTTGCCGGACAGGACTTCCGCGGGGCCAGCGGTGACGCCGCTGGAATCCACGTCCTTGGTGGATGTACCGGTGATGGGTGCGCCGCTCTTGTCGTGGGCGGTGATGCCCTTGGCGAGAGCAGCGGGGGTGACGGTGTCGCCCGTCAGGTCCAGCTTTGCCTCGCCGCCGATAACGACTTTGTTGATGTACTTGTTTTCTGCCATGTCAGATGACCTCCCCGATCGTAAGTGTGTACCCGCCCGCATCGTTGCTTACCTCATACTGCGGGACTTTTCGGACGGTAACATCGTCCCGCATAAGTTTTTTGCGCGTTTCCAAAACCACCTCGCTTGCCACCAGCGGCGTGACCTCGTATGGCCCGGCGTAGGTCTCGCCCTGATACTGGATGCTGCCGCCGGAAACCTTGAGGTGGATTTTTGCCGTGTCAAGGCTGAGCTTGATGCCCATATCCAGCCTCCTTCAAAAAATCGCCAACGCTGATATCCTCGACCTCGGACGCCTGGGGCTCACCGTTTGCATCCGTGTACGCAAGCTGGATCTGCCCCGGCCCCGGGTTGAGCTGCCGCGCGTCCTCCCAAGGGACGGTTACAGAGATGTGGCTGTCATCCACCAGAGACGGGGTATATTGCAAAAACCGGCAGCCCTGGCGGATATACAGCTCCGGGTCACTCCACCCGGTGAGAGCCGCGCCCTCCACCTCGATAATCAGGTTGTTTTCAATGTTTCTACGCAAAAGATCACCTCCAAAATTGGTTACGCTTCTCCGGTAAGCAAATTCACGATGTAAGACAGATCCGAGCTCACTGTTCCGCCGCCGCAATAAATTGTAATATCCCAGGTGCCAGAACGGCTCCCTGCAGATACAACAACGCCAGTGGTAAACGTCAGTGTAGTCACAACATACCCCGTGCTTGCGGCCGCGTTTGCAACTTTGCTTATGGCGTTGTACCTTACGCTCCCAGTACTTGCACTTCGCATTCCCATTCCGGCAAGCACAACGCCGTCTGCCCCCGTACTCCCGGAAGCCGTCTGGATTTCCCAGGCAAGCACTTGCGGCTTTGTATCTCGGGTGATCGTGATTTTCACCTGCGTTGCGTTTATTCGCGTTGCGGCACCCCAGTCATACTGCACCGCATTCGCGCTTCCGAGGCTATTGTTGGTCCCAGTTACCTTGAGTCCTGCCGCCGAAGTAAAAGTTTTTCCGGCGCGGACATCAGACGCGACGGCGTTCCCGAGATCGGACAACGGCGCTCTCATCTGCACATAGGCGGCGGCACGGATGAGCACGTCCGTCCCCGCTTGTCTCCGCATTATGAGCCTTCCTGCGCTGGCGCCAAGAGCGTCCGCAGAGTATGTTTGATTCCCGGATTTCTTTTCTGTGACCGTACCGGTCACCTTTCCGTCTTTGCCGTATGCGATAACACCGCTTGCAACGTCTGCCGCTGTCACCGTCGCGTCCGAGGTGTTGACCCCGGTGGTGATGCCTGCAATCGCCGTTGGGAAGTCATCCGCCACCAGCTTGTCCGTCTTGCCGGTCTTGGCCCGGATCGCGGCGGCGATGTCTGTAAACAGAGACGCAAGGGTCGTGTGTTTTGCCATAGCCGCCCTCCTTAATAGCTCGCTTCCATGGCCCCGGTGATCTGGGCCGCGACATACGCTTTGATCCCGCCTGCGGATTTGACCGTGCCGTCGGAATCGTAGTCCGCCGTTTTCATGGCCCCGGAACCGGAGGCGATAACGGACAAGGCTGTCCACGCCTCGGGACTGCCAAAATAGACGCTTTCCGGGGGAAGCTGGATCCACAATCCAGCCGCTGGGGCAATGCGCATCCCTTTGGCCGCGCTGAGGATCAGCCCGTAGTTGCTGGACATCTCCAGGCAGTCTGTATCCTCCTTGCCGTCGTTGCCCTCAGTGTATCTGATGGCCCCCTCTACGGCATTCGGCCCGAAAAACAACTGAGCACTCCGGAGGATGCCTTTCAGGTCTACGCTGGTGGCCGTCAAGTTTCCGTTTTCGTCTACCTTGAACACCGGCGCGGCAGCCGTCCCGCCGATTTGGATGGATCCTTGCTTGATGCTCACCGTGCCGTCTTTGTCCACCTGGAACAGGTCGCTGACATTGAGCACCCCGGCAAACTTATAGGTCCCCTCTGCGGTGTCAAAATAAAGGGCCTCGTTGCCGTCATCGTCGTAAAAGGCCAGCACATCAGAGTTGAGCTTGACCCGGCTCTTTGTGGTCTCGCCGTTGGTCTTGACGATTTCTAGGCCGTTTTGCCGGGTGATGGTCGTGCCGTAGTAGTTGGCCCCCAGGGTCAGCTTGCGCTTGAGCTCCCGGGTCGTGGCGTCGCTGTACTCGTACTCGTGATTAACATCCTGGTCCCCGGGGGCCGAGATGTCGCTGGCACACAGCGCGTCATAGGTGGTATCTATCTCCCCGAGGATGCTCTCCACGCCGTTGCAAGACACGGTGTCCCCCAGCTCTGCCGCTGGGTCCAGCAGGGCCCCGGAAGCCGTAAACGGGCGGTACACCTTGCCCTGAAACTTGGTCAGGAGGTCGTTTGCCATCTGCTGTGTGGCCCAGGGACAGCCCATCTCCAGAGCACGCCCGGTGTCGTTGCCCGCGGTAAAGTCATTTCCAGCATCGTCGGTGAGCGTTACCCGGGAGATCGCGGCGTATGCATCCGTTTTGGAAAAGGACTGTACGTTTCGCCCCAGATCAATATCTGCCATAGATTATATCCCGCCCCCCTTACCAGAGCTGCGCCAACCGGAGCTTCCCATCCCCGGTCATGGTCCAAAAGCCGCCATGCGCTGCGGCGATGTACCCCAATATCTCGCGCATGGTGTAATCATTGGGGTACTCCATCTTGTATGTGCTGGACAGGCTCGTCCGCGTGTCCAGGGTATAGCCGCACCGGGAACAGATCTCCGAGACAACGGTGCTCATGAGCCGGGGCCATGTCCCCGTGTCGCCCTCCAGCTGATAGACCTGGTCCGCCTTGCGCAGACCGTCCACGGCCTCCAGGGTGATGAGCCCGGCCTCCGTGTCCACCTCCCGGGTGTCCACATAAAACACGCCCTGCGGGATCCACTCGGAGGTGGTGATGCCGTCATTCAGGCGGCAAAACAACTTGATCATAGCCATCTCCGGGATGGTGTCGGTGGTGTACAGCTCCAGATCCAGCGTGGCAGAGACGCACCCGCCGGGCACAGGGGCGCTGTCGGAATACGCGCTGGCCGTGCGGCGGCAAGATGTGATCTCGTCCTGGGTATAGGTCTTTTTGCTGGATTCCGTGCCGTTTTTGTCATAGACCTTTACCTTGACCTCCCGGGCGGCGGACCCTGCAAGCATGGTCTTATACAGTGTGCTTGTGCTTTGCATGCGCCCTCCTTACTGCTCGATGAGGTTAAAGCTCGTCCCCTCCCAATAGGTCTTGTCCGATACCCGGTCATAGATCTGGATGGTGGACGAGATGGAGGAGCCGTAAAACGTCTTTGTGGTCACGCCGGTCTTGGGGTCCAGATAGACCACCTGGACAAAGGTCTGGTCCAGGTCGCCGGCAAGCTGCATCATGCGGGCGTGGTCCATGCGCCGGAGCCCGCTGATCTGGAGCTTGACCTTGACTGCCACCCGCTGGCGGAACATCTTGCCGTTGAGGTTCCGACCGGATTTCTCCGCGTCCAGGTCATTCCGGGAGATCTGGATGCCGGACGCGGGGAGGAGGTCCGTGTAGTCCGTCCCGTTGATTTTCAGCACTGGTTTCATGATGTCGCCTCCTTAATACACATCCACCAGGGAGCCGCCGCCCTTGGCCCGCATCTGCCGCGCCTGGGCTCTTCCCACGACCGCCGCCAGGGTCTTGTCGTCACAGGAAAGCACCTTCCCCTCCCGGATAGCCTCCAGGATGGCATAGAGGATGCCGGACACGTCGCCGCTCCCGCCGCCGGATTCCTCCCGGACGATCTGGCGGATGAGGCTTTCCGGGGCTTCCAGGTTGCGCCCGCTCTTCTGGTCGCCGAGTACGGCCATAAACTCCCGGTTTGGCGGGATGACCGCCCCAGCGGCAAGGCGGGGGATTGCGATCTCTTTCACTTTCGAGATGTTAAATCCAAACTTTTTCCCGCCGATAAGGGGGACCCACTCCGGGACCGCAAAGGAGATCGTGTTTAGCTTCGAGATAAGCCAGTTGATCCCGCGGATTACCACGTTGACCGCGCCATAAAACACGCTGACGATTCCGTTTCCGATCTTTTTCATGACGTTTTTCCAGTATTCGGCAGTGAAAAACTCTGCAACATCGGTGTTCCACCAGTTCTTGATGCCTTTCCAAATCTCTTTGAATTTGTCAAGAATTGCATTCCAGTTGAGCGCGCCAACCGAGATCAGGCTCGCACCGCCAGCCAAAAGCATGGCAATACCCAGCGGAATATTGATCCCGGAAAACGCGAAAAGCGCGCCCAATACCAGCAGAGAGCCGCCAACTGCCGTCATGATCTTGGAGATGACAGGCTTAAGCGTCCCGGTGATCTTATCCCAGTTGAGGACAGCGGATGTAACCAACCCAGCCGCCCCGGCGGCCATCAGTGCGATGCCCAGAGGCAGATTGACGCCGGTAAACGTAAGCACCGCGCCCAGTACCAGCAAAGCACCGCCGAGGATCAAGGTGATTTTGCCGATGACCGTCTTGATGTCTTGCTCGATCCCGCCCCACTGGAACGATGCCGCAGTAGCAAACGCGGCGGCCCCTGCAAGGAACAGCGCCAGGCCAATCCCCACATGGCCGGTAAACAGTAGCACCAGACCGATGACGGCAAGGATCCCGCCGCCAGCCATGATGTCGCCGAGAATGTCGTTCATGCGGGCCATAAGCTGAGAGGAGATATAATCCCAATTTTCCTTTGCAACAGCCGCCAAACCGACGGCCCCGGCGGCCATCAGGCCCAGGCCGAGCGGGATGTTTGCACCGGAAAAGGTCAAAATTGCGCCCAGTGCCAGCAGAGACGCGCTGACAAACGCCGTGATCTCGCCGATCTTGCCGGTGAGGTCGATCCCTTTTTCCAACGCGGAAAAGTCGGGGGAAATGCCGGAGGACGATCCCCCGCCCGAATCATTGGACGTGAGCTTGTTGATTTCGTCAAAGGATGCCAGCTGCCCCGCCGCCTTTTTCGCCGCCGAGCCTGTGGCCTTGAGGGCCTTTTGCTCGTCATAGAGGTTTTTTGCCGCCTCCGCGGACTGTTTGGCCGTCGTGCCAAATACAGAGGACACCACCGCCGCCAGCACCGATACCACCTTGGTCAGAACGTTTACAAAGGCCGTAAACGCCGGGATGATGACATTGAACAGCGGTTGTGCCAGCGTCAAAAGGGCTCCTTTGAGCCTGGCCAGCGCCGCCGATGCCTCGCCGTTGCTCTTGACCACCTCGCCCATCCAGTCCCGCACCTTCCGGAGCGCAGACAGAAGGACGGAAAACACCAAAACGCGACGGGCAAGAAGTTTCAAGCGGTTTGCGATCTTCCCGAGGCGCTTATCCGCTTCGGCCATAGCGTCCCGCATTCTCGCCCCTGCATTTGTGGATTCGGCAAGCTGCCGCTCCAGACCTCCGGCGTGGTCCTTCGCATCGGAGAGCTCATCGGAGGTCTTTCCCATATTCGTTTTCAGCGTTTCAACTTGTGTAGCTACGCGGTTATATTCTGTTTGCAAGCCCCGGACCCGCTCCCGCTGCTCGGAGATCTGCTCTTTCCCATAGGTCCCCTTTGCGGCGTTCTGCATTTCGTAGAGCTTTGCTTTTGCTTCATCCAGCGTCACACTCAGCTTTTCAAACTGTTCCGTCAGCTGGCTTTTCTGCCCGCCCATATTCTCAAGGCTCTTTTCCAGTTTGTTGATCTGGTTCTTGACCTTTTCCAGATCCTTTGAGAGCTTTGCGTTGTCCAGATCGGTTTGGACAATGATCGTCCCGTCCGCTGCCATGATCCACCTCCTGTCAATCCGTCAGGCCGAGTTCCCTGAGGAGGTCTTTCTCCGCCTCAGTATAAACGGCCTTGAAATCTACCAACGCCCGGTTGTCCCGGTAAAACTCCTTGTCAGCGCCCTCCAGAGGCTTCCCCCGGGCCTTGAGGCTTCGGACGCGCACCACCTGGGCAAACAGACAATCCCCGATCTCGTAATAAGCCGACACAAACGTCCACCAGTGGAGATATTCCACCGACCGGCATTCCTTCCCCAGCACCCGGTTTACCGGCGCGACGATGAGCCGGAAATCCTGTTCCCAGTCCACCAGCTTCGGGGCCCGCCGCCCGCTGTTTTCCTCCCCGCAGTTGATAAACCACAGGCACTTTTCCACAGCTTCCTGGGCCGCATCCGGGGGGATGTCCTCCGGATGCTCATAAAATGCCGTGAGCATGACGGCCACCTTGTCGCTCTCCGAGAGCTCAGGGTCGCTCAGAGCGGCACAGATATTGAGGATGTCCCGGTAGTCGGATCGGATGTCAAACGGCTCCCCTGCAAGCTCCACGCGCTGGGGAAGGAGCTCTTCCCACGGGTAACTCATTTATTCTTCTGGTAGCGAGCGATATACTTCTGGAGCCTGGGGTTTGCCCGCTTCTGCTCCTGGGCAAAACTGGTGTCTACCTGATCCATAACGGCCATCAAAAAGTTGCACCAGAGGGGGAGCCCGTCTGCAAGGGCATAAACATTGACCCCGCCGAAAACCCCGTCAGAGAGCCCCTGCGCCCCGAAAATGCCGTCGATCATCTCCCGCATCTCCCGGTCTCGCTTCCGGGCGATCTCAAAGATTTCCCGGTTATCCTTTACGGAAGCGACCTCCCGCTTGTACTCCTCCTGTTTTTTGTCCAGGTCGGTAAAAGTATCGAACAGACGTTCAACAAAGAAACTGTCCGTAGGGTTGAAGCGCACGGTCTCGCCGCCGTTGATTTCAAAAGTCTTGATGCCGGTGTCAAAAGACAGCACGGCCTTTCTGTTTTCCTCCATGTTGGTCCTCCTTGTAAAAAATGGCGGGGTTTGGTCATGCCTCGCCCCGCCGGTTGTGTTGCTGTTGTCTGTCAGGAGCTCGCCTTGGTAAAGGTCCAGCTTCCGCCGGATGCCTGTTTGACCGTGCCGACCTCGCGCGCGCCGCCATAGGACACGTCATAGCCCATATCCACGGTGCCGGAGCCGCCCAGCCCGGAGGGCTTGACCATGCTCGCGGGGTAGCGCTCCGCGAAAAAGCCGCTGGAAGCGTCGCCCTCATACAGATGGGCCACCACCACGTCCATGTTGGTCATGGCGGAAACGTCCTGGTCCTTGACGCCCACGCTCCAGATCTTCTGCTGGACCTCATCGCCGCCGCGCAGGGCGGAAGCGTCAAAGGTCTGGGTCAGCTTGGGAGCCTTGGCCGTGTTCCAGGTATTTCCGAGGATATCGGTGGTGCTCTCCTCCTGCCAGTCATACTCGATGGAGCTGTCCTCCACGCTGATACCCATGGGGGCCAAAACGGGAGACGCAGCGCTGGTCCCGACATTGAGCAAGGCCAGCATCGTTTTCCGGGCAGTGGTTGCGCCCTTCGTCATGTTAAAAGTAGCGTCTGCCATGTTACACCTCGATTCGTTTCGTGCATTCCACGGTGATCTGCACCATATAGGTGGCAAGCCCTTCGGCCTCCGCCTGATACAGCATCCCGTTTTGTGCGGTGATTTTTTCCGTCATCGGGTCATCCCCAAACACCGGGGCCAGCCGCCTGGCGCTCTGGTCCTGTACCCACTCCTGGAACGCCGACACCCAGTCGGCATTGATGGTGGATGCAGCGTCATCCCCGGGAGGCTTTTCAAAGACGCAGTACAAACCGAAATTGTACTGGTTTGCGATCTCCGAGTTGCCCAAAATGTCCTGTTTCCGGGACACCTCGACCAGCCCGGAAGGGAAGAGCCCGCCGTTGTTTGGGATCTGGTCCGTATAATCCACGTTTAGGACTGCAAGGATGTCATAGTCCGGAAACGTGGAGATCCAATTTCTGAGTTTTTCCAGTGCCGTCATATCAACCTCCCCGGCGGAGATAACGCTCACACGCTTTGGCGATTGCCTGCGCCTGCTCCGCCATCATGCGGCGGTCCCAAAAGGGCCCCGCCTTGGGGTTTTTGGTCTTGTCATAGGTCAGGCCTTTGTCCGTCACCCGCTTGGGCGCGGAGCCGACCATGACCTTGCCGTAGTACTGATACCGGGCATAGGGCCCATATACCGTGATCTCTGTTGCAGAGGTGATCACCTTGAGCTTTGTCGCCAGTGCCCCGGACCGAAACGGCATGTAGTCAGTCATGCGCTTGCTGCACTCCATCGTCAAAAACTGCTGGACGCGCCCGCCCTTGTTTAGGCCGTGGCGCTCCAGGATCTGCCCGATGGGCTGCATATTGACGTAGACGCGCGTTGCCATCAGCCGCCCACCTCCACATGGACCATCTTTCCACCCCAATATTTTGGGTCTACATAGGCCGCAACCACAAGTCCTGGTGTAGCGGATGGGATAAATCCCGCCCACGCCTCCCGTGTGTCGATCTGCGGCCCCTCGCCCAGGATGATCTTGTCTCCGACGGCGACGGGGGAACTGTCGCAGGGGATGACCAACAAAAATGCGTTGGTCTCCCGGCTCCCGGTCTTGTCAATGGCCTGGTTTTTGCGGTGATCCAAAAAGGCCTTGCGGATGACCGTCCGGGAGATCGTCCCGTCCTTGTCCTTGTGATAGACCGTCACCGTCTGGTTGCACTTGTCATAGCTCACCGGGGAGGTGCGCCGGTGCAATCTCAGCATCGGCCCACCCCCCGGTAGATATCCAGATACAGCCGGGCGGCCCGCAAAAGCTCCACATCCCGGGAGGTGCGGGATAGGTCAACGCCCGCGGTATTGCCGCCGTAGCTGCTGGACACACTGCCAATGGTGGAGCTGGTGACGTTTTCGCCGTTGGCCATGGCTTCAAAGTAGCACGACACATCGGCCATCGCGCAGACGGCCATATTTTCCGCCCAGCCCGGGCATTTGTCCGGCTCGTCCGGAGAGGTGACCGTGTAAATGCGCTGGTATCGCCGAAGCTGAGCTGTGGCCTCCAGGGCGTATCTCTGCCAATCTTCCGCCGGGATGGACGTGCCGCAGTACTCGGACCGATAAAAGTTATACGTCACCATGTGCGCCCCTCCTTAACTGCCCGCTGTCTCGACGGTGATCGGGACCTCTTTGCCGCCCTCCAGCGTCATTGTGCCGCCGGTGATCTTGCCGGACGCATCCGCCGTCAGAGTGACAGCGGACACGGCGGAAAGACTGAGGACGCGGTTAAAGTTTTCGGTCACCATCGGATCCGTCAGATCGAGCAACCGTTTGTCGATCTGCATACCTTACGCCTTGTGGTGGAGGTAGATGCCAGCCACCTTGTTGTCATACACGTCAGCGATACCAACGTTGCGGTAGCCAAACTTGTAGGCATCGGCGTTCTGGTTCTGGGCGGGCTCGATGATCTTGGGCGCGACGTGCTTCGTAAACTGGATGACGGCGGGCTTGTGGATAATCATAAAGTTGATATCCTTGCCGCTGGTGCCGTCCTTGACGTAGCCGCCAGCGGTCTGGCTGGCGGTGGTGCCATCATACTGTGTGATGGCGGTGTAAAACCGGGTCTGGGGGACCTGGACCACAGAGGCAAACCGAGCCAGCACCTCGCGGCTCTTGGTGGTGTCCATATCCTGGATCATGCCATAGAGGGTCGGGGTGATAAACAGGTACCGGTCATCCACGGGGACCTCAGATTCGTCCATGCCGGTAATGCCCTTGCGGAGGGCGGCGATGACGGCAGCGCCATCGGCCAGGGTTGCCCCGGCAGACACCTTGGAAATGCCGGTGGTGGAGGCGTACTTCGCGAGCCGGAAAGCATCCTGTTCGGGGACGACCTTTGTGCGGATAAACTCGCCAACCAGACGGCCAAAGGCGATGCTCGCAGTCTCCAGGTCGTCCAGATAGTCCACCTGGAACATACGACCGCGGTCAAAGTTGCACTGCACGGTCTCGTTGGTCAGAGTGACGTCGCCGGAAACATACCCGCCGTTCCGGCTGTAATTGCCGAGGCCCTGCATATCGATCTTGGGGATGATGAGCTCGTTGGCGTTGGCACCCTGGCGGGCAAGCTCGGCAGCACCGTCCAGGATGGCGGTGAGGGACGAGGCCTTGTAGACCTCATCCAGGATGGGGATAAACTTCTGGGCAAGGGTAATAGCGTTAGCCATGTGTGATACTTCCTTTCTTTACTCCGATTTCAGACCGGCGGCGGCGCGGATTGCGGCCTCCTCCGGCGAGTACTTCCCGCCACGACCGGCTCCTCCGGTCCCGGCGGCATAGCCTGCGGGCCGGTCTGCGTCAAAAAGGTAATCATTATCCTTTTTCACGGCTTCCAGTGCGGCCCGGATGTCGGATTCCTGGTTTTTACTGGCTCGGAGGGTGTCCACGTCCAGGAGGGCGGCGATTGCCTTGGCGTTTTTGCCCTTGGCTGCCGTGATCGCGTCCTTGAGCCGTCCGTCAAAGGCCATGGCATCAACCTTTTTCTGCCACTCGCTGTCCTTTTGGGAGAGGTCAGCCTGGAGCGCCTTGATTTTGCCCTGGAGCTCCGACACGTCCACCTGTTCAAAGGCTTTCAGCCCGTCCTGTGCGGTCTTAAGCTGCTCTTTGATGGCCTCATAGTCCGCATAAGGGGCTTTGGCGGCCTCGATGTCACGCCCATTCTCGGCCATGATGGCGTCGATGATCTCTTTGCTCAATTCCTGGTCTCCGACCTTAAAGTTTCGCAGAAAATCCCGTTTCATTTTGTTCTCCTTCCGCTTCGCTTTTTTACGCGGGTCGCATCCGCTTGCGGCTCCGGCTGTAACGCCGCCAGTGGGCGATTTATTAAGAAAACCCTACCACATTTCCCCTTTTTTGCTGCTCCGATTGGCGCACCCGCCGCATTTTGGGCATAAAAAAAGACAGGCACAAGCCTGTCTTCTTCATCGTTATGTTTAGTTTAGCCAAACTCTAACTCTTCGCATAACTCAGAGAGCGTCTTCCCCTCGATAAAAGGCGTGGTAAAAACTTCATCCACCGAATGGACGGTCACCTCTTCCTCGTTGAAGCACAACGAAATATCGTCTTTTCTGAACGGGCAAATCGACCCGCATTTGTCGTGATAGAAAAACGTAATATCCTGTGCGATTTCTGCTACCCAAGCACGCAGTTCTTCCAGTTTCATAGTATATCCGCGTTCTCCCTTCGCTCTTTCTCGCTAATTTCTCGGACCGTTCTCTCTGGTTCTCCGTTCACAATTCGTATATCATGCGCATGTTCCCCGTGCTCCCCGAACGGGTGTTTCTTGAGGTTACTGTGCGGGCCATTGCTGATTTGGAGATATTGGTATCCGTTTGCGTCAAAAAAGGTGCGGTCCCTTTGCGTTCCGCGCCGCGACACGGAATCCGCAACGGCATTTGGCACATATCGGAGGGGGATGTGGGGTTTGTCCACCGACGTCCAGTCATCCGTCACCCGCACCGTACCATCTTTGTTATACCTGACGGTGCGGTATTTGTCAACAGTTGCCCGCGCTCTCTCGCTCTGCCCGCGCCCATATCCGATGGTCATCAGGCGGTCATTCTGCGTCCGAAGGCCCGCCGCCTTGGAAAAACGCTTGTACTCCTGTTCCTTGACCTTGAGCTTGATCCGGCTTTGCTGGAGTGTCTGCTCCGCTCTGACCTTTTCCGGGCCGTCCGGCGCGGCCTTTGCCAGCTCCTCGTCCACGGCCACCTTGCGCCGCAGTCTGCGGATCTCCCGCTCCCGCGCCCGCTGGGCCTGGGTGGCCTCATAGCCGGTGTAATGCCGCCCATTGACCGTCACGCCGTCCTCGTTTGCCTTGCGCATGGATTCCAGCTCTGCCGGGCTGTGGACGGGCTCAGACACCCCCAGGATGATCGGAAATGCCGCATGGCCGCAGTTGAGCGTCCCGATCCGCCGCACCAGGCTGTTGTTGAGGGCGGTATACTCCGCATCGCTGTACTGCTTGCCCTGGATGGGCTCATGGTCCGGGGCGCTGTTGGCATGGGCGGAGATCTCCCAGCCGTCCGCCCCGGTCTGGTCGTGGAGCTCTGCACTGATCTGCTCTTGCATAAGCCCCAGGCCACCCATCATATCCCGGCGCACAGCGGCCTCCAGGGAGGTGTGGACACCGCTCTCATAGTCGATAGCCACCAGCCCCCTGTCATACAAGGTCTGGCAGGCTTGCCGGGTGGCCGTGTTGTAATCCGCCGCGCCGGTGATGACACGCTTAAAGACATCATCCACGGCCTCCAAATACGCCTCCTGGAGGGGGAGGGCCTTTCCTGTACGGCTTACCATGCCCATGGTCTGGGTGAGGTTGCGGAAATCATCCTGCGCCAGCTTGACCGCCGCAGACACGATCTGCTGGAGGGGCTCATTTTGGGCAAATGGGAGTACCCGCGCATCCGGGAGCCATTGGATATCGTAGCGATAACCGGTTTCCGCCGCCTGGGTAAGCAGCTTTTTCGCCTCGCGCTCAGAGACCCCCAGCTCCTTTTCGAGCCGCGCCATGATCTCTTTTTTGGTTTTGCCCATCAGCTGCATCCGGTATACCTGATAGGCCGCCGTGCTGGTCAGCTGCCCCGCCTTTGCGACCCGCCGTGCCACGTCCCGGATGATGTAGTCATTGACTGGGTCCACCAGCATGGCCGCCGCGTCACGATACGCCGCGATCTGCTCTGCCGTCAACATCGGTTAGTCCTCGCTCTGATTGGCGTCGCTCTCCGTATCCGGCATATATTTCTCCCGGATGGCTGCCAGGTCCTCCGGCTTGTCCCAGGGGAGGTCATATTTCCAGGCGATGGCGATCTCGGGCTTGAGGATGCCCGCTGCCACCATCTGCATCAGCGTGGCCCACTCCTTGTCCTCGTCGTAGAGGATGCCGTTGCCCCAGCTGATGGAGATATCCGTGTCGGGATCCACTGCGCCGCCGGACGTTAATCCGTACATCTGGCCAAGCACGTTGCACACGCGCACGGCCTCCCGCACGGCCTTTTCCCACGTCCGCTGGAAGTCAATGACAGTCAGATTATACTCCCCGGCGCTGCTGGTGATCTCGGTCGCTGTCTTTTCCTGGGTCTCCACCTCAGACAACAGACCGCGCTTGAGCCCGATCAGGCTCTCCACGTTGCGCAGATACTCCGTTTTACGGGCCAAAAAATTGGCATCGCGCAGGGCGGGGGAGAAGATGGTCATGCCGACGGCCTCGGGGTCATCGTCCACCACACCAACAAAGAGGTTGTCATCCAGCTTCCGGCGGCCGGAGCTGTCCTTGTGGAGCAGATCAGAACTGACAAACACGCGGGACTGACCGCGCTCAAACTCCCCGTTGAGCAAGCTCTCGTTGCGGTTGATGTTGTGGATGAGCCCGACGGCGGCAGCATAGACGGATACGGGGTCCTGCGTCCCGTCCACGCAGTTTTCCGCCGGGCAGGAGAGGGGGATCAGCCCGATTGATCCCACGGGCTGAGGCAACCGCAAAACAGGGACGAGCTCCGCATACTTTTCCAGCGCCCCAAGGGGGACGGGCACACCCAGCGTGGCTTTGTCATTGGAGCGATAGAGGCGGCTCTCAATGGTCAAATAACCCAGAGCGTCCACGGTGCGGCGCTCAAGGAGGGTATAGACCACGCTGCCCTCCACCGTCTGCTCCAGCGTCCCGATGTCGATAATATTCCCGGCGATGTCCCGGGCCAGAGGGATGTAATTTTCCCGGTCCACCACGCAAAAGGTCATGGGCGCGGTCATGATGGGCTTAAGATAGCACTGGCCCCCAATAAGCATCTGCTGCACGGCCCGATTCCGCACCGCGTCCAGCCCATCCAGCACGTCGGAGATATAATCCCCTTTGGGGCCGGATTGCTCCGTCTGGGAGCTGTACTCGCTAAATACGGCCTTGTACAGCTTTGCCACAATAGCCGTCGGGATCCGCTGGCAGGGGTCCTCGCCCTCCTGGACCGGGTTTGCGTAATACAGCCCGTACCAGTCGGCGATTGCCTGCCGCATCTCGGGGCTGGTGATGTTTTTGACACCAAACGCCTCCTCAAAGGTTGTGACCTTGCCCGCGTTAAAGATGGCCGATACAATGCTCATTTACAATCCCCCTTGTTGACGATGATCTGTGTCCGCCGCTTGACGGCATATTCCAGCCCCTCAATATAGGCCCTGAGCTGGGCGATCTCCTGCGCCTGCTGCTGATTTTTGCGCGTCAATGCCTGATTCTCCCGCATGAGTGTATCTTTGCACCAGGCAGGCAAAAACTTGTTGATGATCCATGCCTTGATCTTGCTCATTGTCCCCTCCGTTTCCAAATCCTGTTTGTCGCGTATCGCACCGCGTCAATGTGATGGTTGTTTATATCCGGGTAGCCTTGCAAGACCTCGCCGGTCTTTGCGTCCCGCTCATATTCGTACTCTAAAAACTCCTTGGCCGTGTCCGGGCAGCGGGCGGGGTCAATGACGATCTCCGCCAGGGATTGCAGCCATTTCATGGAGTAGTTTACGCTTCCCGGCCCCTTCTCGGCCCCTCGGCACATCAGTCCATAGGCCCGGTAATCGCTGATGCTCTTCTCCTCGGCGCTGTCGGCAGTGATGAGCTCGTCCGAAGATTGCAAGCGCTCCTTGACCAGCGCCGCCGTGTCCTGGTTGCTTGTCCGCCTACGGGTCAGCTCGTCAAAGATATACAGCGTCCGCCGCCCAGCGTCGTAATGCACCCGGTTATAGGCCCAGGGATCCGGATACCAGCCCCAGTCCACGCCGTTATAGATGCGGTCATACTCCGCGATCTCCGCGCCCGTGATCTCTCGCACGTCCAGGTTTTCAAATACCTGTGTCCCGCAGCCGACCACCTCTCCCAGGTACTCATGCCGGTATGCGGTCTCGTTGGTCGCCTTGAGGTGCTCCGCATCCGCCAAAAAGCGCGGGCCCAGCCAGTCCTCCGGCGTGGTCAGATAGGTGCTGTGATGCACCATCTTCCCGGGCTTTGCCTCCAATACATACTGGTTTGCCCAGTTGCGGGCCATGGCTGGCGGGTTAAAGGATTTAAGCGCCAGGGAGAACGGACCGCCGCGGAAAAGGGACTGCTCGATATTGCGGATCTCTTCTGCTCCGGAAAACTGATCCAGCTCCTCAAACCATGCCAGGCCGACATACCCAAACGGGACCTTAATGGACTTGAGCTTGCCAGGGTCATCCGTGCCAAAAAACATGATCTTCTGCCCCGTGCGGGTGTATACGCACTCCATGGGACTGACCGTGCAACGGAACAGGGTAGATAGCCCCAGCTGCGCGATTGCCCAGCAGATCTGCGCATAGACCGATGTGCGGAGGGTGTTGCCCACCTTGCGCAGCACTACGGCGTGGCAGTCAGGGTGTTTGAGCAAAAACAGCAGCACCTCCACGGACATGTGGGATGACTTTGCCGATCCACGCCCACCCTTTTCGACCAGCTCTGTTACCTCGCCGCGCTTGATGGCCCTATGCGGCACTGCAAAGGCGGGGGAGATGATCTCTGACAGTTTACAGATCATCGACGATCTTGACCTCCTCACTCCCGGCTTGCTTCCCGTCAAAGGCTCCAAGATGCTTACCCAGAAGCTCTAGCGCCTTAAGTTTGTTGCTCACACGCAACTCGCTGTCCGGCCCATCAGATGCCGGCGTCTCTGCGATCTCCCGGAGCTTGTTGATGACATACATCTGATCGAGGATTAAGCGCTCCTGGCACTCTTGCCGGGCTTGCTGGATAGCGGCGGACACCCTGGGGGAGTTGATGATCCTCCGCCCGATGTCCGGGTGCTTATACCCGGCCCGTTTGGCAGCACCGGTCGCGTTAAAGTCTACCAGATACTCCCGGACAAACGCCTGTTGCTTGCCTGTAAGGTCTCCCTGTGCCATCCGATCACCCCCTCTGCACATCATCCGTGAGCCCGAGGAGATAGTCCGTGCTCACTCCAAAATAGTCCGCAATCAATATGACGGCCTCCACCGACGGCATCCGCTCCCCGGTCTCATACCGCCGAAACGCCGACGGGCTGAGCCCAATCAGCTCAGATGTAACGCTTGCGCTCCTCTTGGTTTGGCGGCGCAAAAGCCGGACACGGTCAGAAAACATGCCTTTATCCATTATTTGCACCCCTCCCGTTACATTATCGTCCCATCTCCGTTACATGGTCGGCTCTACCGGGCTCCACGCTCCAATGGTATCATTTCCCAAATCTCCATGTCACCACCGTTGTGCAAAAATCTCCCAGAACAGCAAAAGGGACCGGTCACCCGGTCCCTTTGTTTTGCTCTATTCCATTTTTGCCCCGCAGTTTGGGCAATAGTTGCTTTTGACGGCCGTTTTCCTCCTGCAACGGCGATTATGGCAAATATAATATCTGCCGCGTCGCCACTTGGGGTAACCCCACCCGTCCGTCCCCATAAATTGATCTATATCATAGCTTTCCCAATAACTATGCTGCACGGGCTCCACATCGGCGGCAGGCGCATCCTCAAGGCATCCGATCAGCTCGCCGTATGAACTGAGCCCTTTGCCCACCATGATGGTCCCGACGGAATCCAGCCAGCGGTCGATCTCGTCCTGTACGTCGATTCGGCGGACACACTCAGTCATTTTGTCTGTCACGTTCCAGCATCTCCTCAATTTCATCTGCAAGATGATTGAATTTCTTGTTCCATGCACAGCGATCCCGATAGATCACCACCGCCAAGATAATCCACAGGATTTCGGCGATATACTTTGCAAATGTTTCCACACTTTTCATCTCCTTTTATGCTTTTCCATAGGAACAAAAATCCGTATCGCACACAATGACCGGCCTATCCACGATTCGGCGGCAATACAGGCGATCTTTTCTGTACTTGCAGTTTTTACACCTGCCGACCGGCACAGCATCCACCGTAGGCGCGGCGTCGATCAGCTCCGCCATGTACTGCACCCCTGCTTCAAAGGTGGTCTCGCGGCCCGCTGTGTCCTTGTAAGCGATGACCTCAAATTGATCCGCGTCAATCAGCCGCATATTTGTCCTCCTTCGGTTTGCCACGGGAACAGTAGCCGTTATCAATGCTGTAGTCGATCAACCCGTTACCCAGTGTTTCATGAACCATCGGACAAATAATAGTTCCTCGATAACAGCAATTTTTACATCTGACAACTTCAATAGCATCAACATCCGCGTCAATCAGCCGCATTGTAATCTTCCGCCTCCATTCCGTCCCATTTCGTTTCCCGATTCCAGTGTTTGCACTTCCGCGTAAAGCACTCCACATAGCCGATACGGTGGTTATCGATGGCGCAGTAGGTCTCGATGCTACCGCGCTCAGGCCGTCTCTCGCAGTTGCCGCAGTTGCAGCAGACTTTATCAGCCATTCTCCCGCCCTCCTCTCGGGTCATATTTCCAAAAATCTGGCTCTACCCTAAAGATCTGCCGGTTATTGCACCACCGCTGGAGCATCCGGGCCTCTTGCGGCGCGTTGGGCTTGTCGTACACCATCACATAGGGGTCATAGCCCAGATCCCGCAGGGTATAGATGCGGTACAGGTCCTCCTCCAGGGTGGTGTCATAGTTGACCAGGGTGTATACCGTCGCCCACTTGCCATGGGGCCGCCGCGCCGCCAGCTCCCGGTACAACTTAAGCCCGGCCAGCACCCGCTCGGTCTCGCGCATATAATCCCAGGCAAAGTGGATGTCTTTGAGCTTGAGCCGGTTAATGGCCCCGATGTTGTCGGGTGTCAGCAGGCGGCAGTCAAAGCCTTGGTTGACATCCACCCACGCATTGCTCTCGGCCAGTTGGCCCAAGAGGTCCATGTGCTCCGGACAGGCCAGCAGATTTGGGTCCATGAGCACGATGTGCTTTTGCCCGCTCCACCACTCCGCGAGATCCGCCTGCTTGCATGATTCGCGGCCCTCCTTGGCTGCAACAATGCAAAAATGGCAGCCCCGGGGGCATCCGCGGGTCAAAAACCCGTATGCGGTATCTCGAGTGAGCGCCGGATACAGGCTGTAATCCGGGCAGATGTGCTCGATCTCCGGCGGGAGCCGGTTGTCCAGGCCGTATCCCGTCCCGCCCTTGATCACCCGATCGGCGTTGTACGGCTCATCCACATCCGGGCTGTAAGTCTCATCAAAGACCTTGGACATATACACGGTATCGTACCGCTCCCAACCGGTCCACCAGTCCACGGCGTCTCCTTGGGCCTTGTGCCATGCCGAGAGTTTCATCAGCGCAAGATTTGGATAATTGTGGCTGTCAACGTCGATCAGACCGATCCGTGGCGTAGTCACTCCACCTCCTCCAGCCAGAACTCGCGGCGACAATCATCACATACGCATGAATAAGTTTTGCAGCCGCCTTTTTCATTCCTGTATGCGGCAGAAACCGCCATCGGGCATATCGTTAATACACCATCTTCTGAACGCTTTGCCTCGGGATAATGCTCCAAAAACACGCTCTGCCGGGTCTTGCGCGGATGCTCTTTTGCCCACTGCTCGACGATGGTAACCTTTTTGTCGGGCGCATAATCATATCTACTGCAACGGATTCCGCAAATACCGCCATCTAACTTAGCAGGACAATCACTACACGATGGGTAGGTTTTACACATCCTGGTACTCTCTCTGCAAAATTCTACTGCGTCCATTTTAATCCTCCTCCAGATAATCCTCAAACGCCATCTGACCCGGCAGCACCCCGTCCTCCATCCACCAGTGATAGACATCCACGCCGGGGCGACAGTAGCCGGAGGATCGCTTTTTGCTCAAGATCCATACTCGCCCTCCTCGATCTTGTCCACCAGCCACCCAATATACCTCCGGCACACGGCATCCAGGGACATCACCGACACAGTGTCGCCCCTCGGCATTTCCTTGATCCGTCCGGAGTGGTGGCTGCAATCCTCAAACGGGCACGTCCCGTTGATGCACACGGTCATGGCCTTACTGCTCCTCCCGTCTCGGTAATTTGATTTCATTCCCATCACGCAGGTCTTCAGTGTCCAAAGTGGATGATGCAAGATGCATACTACCGAACTTCAATGCGGGTTGATTATCAATTGATTATCTATTGATAATATATTGGGATTTCCGGAGGGCCGGGGAAGCCAGTAATAGCAAGGCTTTGCAGGTTTTCGCTCCCCCGTGGAATGTCCGTTTTCCCCCGTGGAATGTCCCTTCGGTTTTCGGTGTTGGGGCTCACCGGATTTGCTTGCTATTCTTCAAAAGTAAAGAGGAGCGAGAGCATAAGCCCACACGCACCTTGATCATTTCCGTTTCCTCCAATTCTTCATTCTTTTGGTTTCCTCTTCCAGCGTTTCCTGCTGCTGCATGGGATATCTCTCCGGCCATGGCGTCCGGTCATCCTCCGTGGTTTTGGCAAACAGCCGCTTGTCCACATCGGCCCGCACCGCGTCGGCCTCCGGGTCCTCCGGATCCAGTCCCCGGTACACATAGGCCGTGTTCTGCCGCCATTCCAGGCAAAAGCGCTCGATCCGCTCCCGTCCCCACCGGTCATTGCCCATACACTCTCCATATGCCAGAGTGAGGATGAGGGCATCCAGATCCACCTGCCCCACCAGCTGGTGCATGGTCACCCCGGTGTCGATGGCCCGTTGTTTCTGCGCCGCATCCCGGCGGCGGAATCCCTTATTTTTTGCCACAGGAGCACCCTCCCATGGCCTCCATCAGGATCCCTTTGTAGATCTCCGCCTTGGCTTTCCATAACTCAGTTTCCTTTTTCTGGCTAAGGAGCTCTCCTTTGGCTTTTGTGACATCCTGCTCCGCCTCGGCCAGCCATGCCTGAAGATCCTCCCTGTCTGGATCTCCGCCGATGACGCTGTCCACACCGCACAGCACGGCCTCCAGCTCCTCGTCTGTGAGGGTGCAGATGTAGTCTCCCGCCCGGTCGATGTCCACCGTGTAGATGTGCTCGCACAGCGCCCACCCGCGAAGCCCCTCATGGGTCATGGGTACATGGGCCCTGTTTTTTGTCTGCTCCTTGTGGCTGAGATAGACCACCGTGACCACATGGCTGTCTTCCACCTGATTCTGGTCCGAGATGACGATCCCGGGCCGGGTCTTGACCATCTCTGCCCCCGTGGCTCCTTTGGCCCCCTCGATGTAGTACACTTCCCCGCGCTTGAGATTCTTTTTTGTCATTTTTTTACACCTCCTGGATGATGATGTTTTTGCGCTCCCGCATGAGCTTCTTTTTCAGCTCATACACCGGAGTTTTCTGTCCTTTGACGTCCTCCACCACCGGGATCCACCACTCTTGTCCGGTGATGTCAGGCTTTGTCCGGCGCTCATAGCTAAAATCTGCCACATACCGGATGGCCTGGATCCGGTCTCCCTCCGGCGCGATATAGCTCTCCTGGAGGGTAAACTGCGGCTGGAGCTTGAGATCCCGGATCTCCCCCGCCCGGAGGAGGAGCATCAGTTCCTCATATCTCCGGGCCTCTTTTTTGCTGGCAAAGCGGATGCCCTGCCGGGTGGTGGGCTGGGCGTGATACTTACTCATGGGCTCTCTCCTTTGCACCCAGCGATGCCGACAGCCGTTTCTCCGCCTCAGACAATTTCCACCGTCTCGCCATTGCTTTTTCGGCTGCGGCTTTTTCGGCTGCGGCTTTTTCGGCTGCGGCTTTTTCGACTGCGGCTTTTTCGGCTGCGGCTTTTTCGGCTGCGGCTTTTGCGGACAGTAGGAGTCCGCCCCCAAAAACGGTTTTTTTGGCTTTGCGCTGTGCCTCCAGTGCGGAAATGAACACGCAATCTTCTTTCCGCACAACGAACTCAATGCCGTATTTGGAATATCTTTGCAGCATAGCCGCAGTCAACACCTCGTCCGGGTATGCATATTTCGGGAGCTCTTGTTTCCTAGCCCTAATGTTTGCCTCATTTGCCTCCTTAACGATTCGGTGCAAATCAGGTTCGCTCTGAGCAACAATATCTTTGTAAAGATTTGTAACAAATGCAGTCCGCACGTTTGCGCCGTTTTCATACGTTATGTCCGCATCGCACACGATATGAGTCATCTTTGTTGCAATTGCCCGTCCGGAAAATGTGGTAAGCGATGGAGAAAAAAGGAAAAACGGGATCTGTCGATCAAGATAGAATGTGCATATTTTCGTTAAGATCGAGAACGGTGGATTATCCAACACAATGCACCCCTTCGGATAATCAAACCGCTCATAGTCTCCGCCGGGATAAAATGGACGCACAATCTGCGCCGGGTCAATCCCATGTTTTTTACACACCCAATCCCGGATTGCATCGTATACGATCGGCGGCGTATAGCAGTCATCCGTGGTCAGCTTTGGTTTGAATTTGTCCACAAACGCATTGTACTCCTGGTTATCGTCCATCAAGCTCAGTTGTTCGCTCATTTCGACCTCCTTACCCCGATGAGCATTCCGCCGTCCTCGCCCCGGCTGGCCGTCACCATCCACTGGCGCATGACCTCTCGCGGGTCAAACTTGCCCAGCTGGAGGTGGTAGCCCTTGAGGCTTCCATCATCCTGGAGCACCGGGGTCCCATAGCTCCGGGCCGTCTCGGCCATGACCGCGTCCACCGTGAGGTTGACGTCCGCGACGGCCTCCTCATACTCGGCCACCGTCTGTTCGGCCTTTCTGGCCCTGGCTTCCAGATATTCCATGCGGCTTTCCGCCGCCCCCAGCTTGCGCCGGAGATCCCGCACTTCTCCCTCCAGGCGTTCCACGTCTTTTTTATTCATTTCCGTCCTCCTTTTGGTAACTTGCCACCAGCGCGGCGGCGATGGTGCATCTCTGCCAGTCATAGCTGGCGCAATACTCCCGCACATAGGCCCCGGCAGCCGCCCGGTTCGGGAGCCTTACGCAGCTCCCACCCTCGCACCGCACCCAGAAAGTCGAGCCGTCCCGGGCCTGGTTGTCTCCGGTGAAAAACGGGCATTTATACGCATACGCTCCCAACATACGCTCACCCTCCGGATACTTGCTCATGCTTAAAAAGGGAGATCCCCGTCATCTTCCACCAGCGGCGCGAATCCCTCCTGCGCCCTGGGCTCTGCAGTCTCCGATTTGCTCCCGCAAAAATGGAGGGTATCGGCCACAATCTCCACGGACTTTCGTTTGTTGCCGCCCTTGTCCTCCCAGTTCCGGGCCTGGAGCCGCCCATCGATGGCCAGCATCTGCCCCTTGGCAAAATACCGGCTGGCAAACTCCGCCGTCTTGCCCCAGCATACCACGTCAAAAAAGTCCGCCTTGCGCTCCTCCCCGGCCTTGGCATACCGGTCCACCGCCACGGCGAAGGTGGTCACCATCGTCCCGCCCGGGGTCTGCCGGAGCTCGATGTCCTGGCACACGCGCCCCTGAATCACAACTCTGTTGATCATGTCTCATACCTCCAAATAATTTTTCCCGAACACCCGGACAAAGTCCTCAGTGCTCCAGGTTTGCTCTCTCATGGCCCGCCTCTGGGCCTCCCGCTGAATGATCCTGCGGGTGTGGGGGTTAAAATGCACCCCGCAGGGCGGCTCGTTGTGGCAGCTGTGGCAGAGGTCCACCGTGAGCCCATACCGCTCGCTCAGCTGCCGTTTCGGCCCGCCGAACACATGATGCCGCTCCAGCGGCCCCCACCGCCCGCACAGTGCGCACGGTCCGGTCATGCGCCCCACCGGTCCATCATCCGAGCGATCTCCTCCGGCGTGGCCGTGGGGATCCCGCATGCCTTGCAGTCCTGGACGATCATGTCGATCAGCCGGGACATCTGCCGGGTGTCATACTCGCTGGAGCCGTAGTACAGCACCAGGTTTTCACACCCCGGCAGCTTGCTGGGGAGGGTGTCGCTCACCCAGCCAAGCCCCTTTCCCTGCCAGATCCGCCGCAGGGTCTCCGCCGCCTCGGCCTTGACGCAGACGGTCTGGCTGTTGCCGCCGATGTTGCGGACATACCCCCGATAGATCTCCTCCTTGGGGAGCGCCATCCGCTCGGCCAGCTTGTCCATGAGCGTCCAGGCGTAGGCGTTGCTGTCCAGGCTCCGCTTTTTCCGCTGCTGCTTGAGGGTGAGCTCATAGCGCTTGCCCTCCTCCATCTCGCCGATGACCTCCTGGGCGGCCCGGGGACTGTCCGCCCGGAAGCAGAGCCACGTCCCCTCGCCGTCCATCATCCACCGCGCCTTACTGACCAGCATTTTCCTGCTTCTCCTGCTCTGCCAGCCGATTTTCGGCGTCGGCTACTCGCCTCTGGCAATCTGCACAGAGCGTGTGCCCGAACCGCTTTGCGCTGTACCCGGCGATGTTTTCCGCCGTCCAGATGGTCCCGTCCCGCAGCGTCACCGGCTGGATGAGCTTGCCGCAGTCCTCGCACCGGATAGCCTTTCCCGCCGCCGGGGCGGTGGCTTTGGCCGGGGCTCTTGCTGGTGCTTTGGGAGTAGGAGCCGGGGCTTTCGCGGGGGGTGCGTCGTTGCCCGTGTACTTGGTGCGCCCTGCAGCCCAGTACACATCCGCCCCGATGCCCAGCGCCTTGCAAGCCACACTCAGCGCGTCCGTGAGGGCCATCTTGTAGCACTCGTCGCTGGTATACAGCCCGTTGCGCTCACTGGCCACATAGGAGGAGCCGCCGGTCCCGGGGACCGCCTCGCTCCACTCGCCCTCCCAGCGATAGTACAGGTCAACGTCCACAAAGCACGAAATCTCATTGTTCGCCCCGCTGACCATCTCCCGCCGGGTGATGATGTACTTCCAGCCGATCCCGCAGGGCCCGAAGAGTTCTGTGAGCTTGGCAAGGCGCCACAGAGGGTTAATGTCTGTCATGCCCTTGAGCCGCCCCGCGCCGATGGTCTTTTGTGCCTCCGGCGGTACTGCGCGCCCATGGTTAAAGATCGTCATGTTGTCCATTTACTTCACCCCCATTTTCACAGTTTCCACCAGCTTCGCCCCCGGGATCACCTCTCCCGCCTTGAGCAGCGGGGCCAGGTCGCTCTTGCCGATGGTCGGCAGCGTGTATGTCAGGAGATCATACCGCTCATTCTCCCGGTCCCAGTCCACGGCGGCCCGCTCGTCGGTGATCTCCACTTTCTGGCTTCGGCGGAAGCTCACGCAGCACCGGGCGGTCTCAAACTTGCGCCCCTGCAAGGCCCCCTCCAGATACCGCTTCCGGCTCTCGATCATGCTTTCGATCTCCTGCCGCCGCTTGGCCAGCGCCACCTCCTCTTCCCGGATGGCTGCCGCCTGGGCCTTGAGGTCCTTGCACCAGAGGGCCACGTTTTCGATCTTCTGGTCCCGCTCCATCTGGAGCTCCTCCAGCTTGGCCCAGTCCGTGATCTCCCCGGTCTCCGGGTCCGCCAGCTCCAGGATGCTCTTGTCGATCTCGTAAAGATTCACCAGTTATCACCATGCCTTTCTGCATATTCCTCCGGCCCCATGGCCCGCAGGCACTCGTCGCACCCGACGATGTTGCCCTCCGCGTCCTCATAGGCCGTCTCAAACTCCGCGCCGCACACCGGACAGTACACCGGCGCTCCCTCCGGATCTCCTTCCCGCATCGCCCTTGCGATGTCCGGGTGGTCCGGGCACTCATTTCTCCACATAGGGGTCCTCCATTTCCCACGACCAGGTGGCCGTGTCTCTGTATTCCCGGCGGAAGATGTTGTGCTTGCCGTCTCCCTGCCAGTAAAAGTAATCACCCGGGATGACGCGTCCCACGCTGCCGATGCACTGCGACTCCATGCCCCACCGGGCGATGACGTCATCCACCAGAGCCCGGATCTCCGGCTCCACCGGGTTTGCTGGGTCATACCCGGCAAACTGGCCCTTTTGGGTGAGCACCCCGAGGATGCTCCCCGGCCATCGGGGATCGTCCACCCGGTTAAGCACCACCCATACACAGGCCGCTTGCTCCTTGAGGCTGCACCCCCGTGCCTCGCCCCAGACCATCTTGGCCAGCGCGTCCTTGGCAGAAGTGTCGATGACCTCCGGCTCGGGTTCTCCGCTGTCCAGCGGCACGTCCTCGGACCATTCCGGGGCCGCAAACGCCACTGTCTCGGCCAATTCCGGCTCGGGTGGTGTAATTTCCCTTTCCGGCTCGATTGCCGCTCTCTGAGCCTCTCTGAGCCTTGCCGTCTGGATGCACAGCCCGCCAATCAGCACCGCCGCGCCGATGACGGCCATCCACCACCATGCTTTCTTACCTTCCATAAATCGCCTCCATCAGATCTTCCTTTGGGATGTGCAGCATCCGCACCACCTGCCCCAGCTCCCGCACGGTGAGTCTCCCGGGGTCCTGGACCTTGTACTGCATCGTGCATCGGTTGATATCCATTTTCTCGGCCACCTTGGCCGTCGTTGTTCCTTGCCTTGCCATCTCCACCCGGATGACGGTTGCCAGCCGCTCCCGCATTCTGTCTGCTTCCGTCAGTGTCACTTTTGGCATTGTTTTTTCCGCCTTTCCGTGTTATACTTGGCTTGTGTTGGTTGCCGGGTCTTCCGGCCCGCCGTCCTCTTGTTCCCGCAGGAGGGCGGCTTTTTTTGCTTTCTGGCGGGCGTTATAGTCCGCCCACTTGGCCTTGTTGGCCTCATAGTATCGGCGATTACGCTCCGCCACGGCCTCCTTGTTGGCCTCGTAGTATCGGCGCTGGTACTCCGCCACGGCCTCCTTGTTGGCCTCACGGTATCGGCG
>OIYV01000193.1_pt1 | contig 40558 bp, 33 predicted proteins | sample 1588251 | NCBI WGS metagenome assembly OIYV01 (sample SAMN03283282) | human gut metagenome | biome: human-associated habitat; material: feces | host: Homo sapiens | place: Peru | collected 2012
AAGGGTTCGGCTGTTCGCCGATTAAAGTGGTACGCGAGCTGGGTTCAGAACGTCGCGAGACAGTTCGGTCCCTATCTGTCGTGGGCGCAGGATATTTGAGGAGCTCTGTCCTTAGTACGAGAGGACCGGGATGGACGTACCTCTGGTGCACCAGTTGTCATGCCAATGGCACGGCTGGGCAGCTATGTACGGAACGGATAAACGCTGAAAGCATCTAAGCGTGAAGCCGACTCCAAGATTAGATATCCCATCGTATAACGAGTAAGACCCCTTGAAGACTACGAGGTTGATAGGCTGCGTGTGTAAGTGCCGTGAGGCATTCAGCTTGGCAGTACTAATAGGTCGAGGGCTTGACCACAAGATTTCTTTGGTCAGCTGTGTAGTATATACTTTAACCCGATTGGTCATTCCAATATGAATTTAACTAATATCTCCTTAATCCTCTTCCTTTATTCAGTTTTCAGGGTGTTTACCCTTTTATATACACCGAGTAATCGGTGGTTCATTTGAACTTTCAGCACCACATTATGTGGTGCTTTTTTGTTCCTTTTTAAATTATTTTACAATTATAATAGCGGAAGTAATGTACAAACACATTGCTTCCGCTGTTTTTTGATTGGTCTTTAGTATATAGTACATCTCGGGATTAAAGTTGTTCCTTATCTTTACTATCTTCTTGAACATGGTGCGGTGCTGCACCGCTGATGTAGGGATAGAGTTCTTCGTAGGAATCTGCTTCAGCGGGATTTTTGACTGCAGTGGGGATTAGCCCAGTACAATCCTGATTTGAACAGGTGTTAAGCTCTAAATCACTTGGTGTTAAAATCTTTTTGTAATCGGGTACTTTGCGTTTCATCTGCACACTTCCTTTGTTATAGTGTGCAAAATTTTAATTAAAATATTCGTATAGCTCTATAAGATACTATTTTTATAACTGATTGTGATGTGGCAGACCGCGAAAAGTATTGAAAAGATTATGAGCGGAATGTGCAGTAGCATTATACCGTTGAAAATAAATATTGCAGATGGGATTATTGAGAGAGCAAGAGCTTTAAAAAGCGATTCGGACTTGCCGCAAGCAAACCAAATTATGCAGTAAAGCGACACGAGAAAGCTGTTGACTGTCAGATAAACCGAAAGTGCATTGTCAAACCAAAATCCAAAATACAGCACATTGATTACCATAAAGCCGAATGAACCAAATCTGCTGATTTGTTCAAACAATTCAAGTGTTTTGTTCTCAAATTTATTTTGAAAGCCGTCTTTGCATTTTATTGCATAAATAATGTTGGGAATCATAATGACCACCAAAATAAGCAATCCGTAAATGTTAAGCCAATCCATATTATCATCCTATAGCAAAACTGCACCCGTAAAATCAGGTGCAGTTGAATTCTTTTATTACTTTACAATAAGTTTCTTGATTTTGTACACATCGCCGTCCATAACCTTATATGTACTGCGGAGTTCGCCGTCAATCTCGGGGGAAATGCTCTGGTGAATGTACAGGCTGTCGATACCGAAATCAGCCGCACCGCCGATATCGCTGATATAGTCGTTGCCAATCATAATTGACTCGCTCTTTTCAAGTCCGTAACGGTCAAAAAGTGTTTTGAAATATTTTTCGTCAGGCTTAGAACATTCTTCATCGGAGCTGATGCAAATGCCGTCAAAATATTTTGTCAGATCAAACATATTCAGCTCATTTTCTGTGAATGAACGCTGTGCGTTTGAAAGAAGATAAATCTTTTTGCCGTTTGCTTTGAGAGTGTCGAGAAGATCAAGTACACCGTCATAAAGCTTGATGTACTTTGTTGAGTAGCAACGGAATGCCTCGGCAATAAAAAGTACCTCGGCTTTTGTGACCTTAACACCTTTCTGCGAGAAAAGCTTACGGAAAACCTTTTCAATTTTAATGTCAACAACTTTTGTGTCGGGAGATTTCTTGAGTACAGCCTTTTTTTCAGCCTGAACAAGTCTGTCGTACTCCTCGTTAAGCTCGTCATAGGTGTAGTGTGCACCCTTGTAGGCATAGAGAATGGCAATTTTCTTCCACAAATCATCGTTCCATTCATCTGTATTAATGTCGATAAGAGTGCCGTATAAGTCAAAAATGTAATTATTGTACATTTTTTGTCCTCCTCAATAAATTTTCAACTGATATACTGCTATTGTACCAGTTTTTTATTCTGATTGCAATAGCAGAATTTTTGTGTTATACTGGAGAAAACAGTATTTAATCGCAATTTTTTGCATTTTTTTAAATTACGGGGTGAATTTATGACCAAAAAAGAAATTGCCGTGAACGCTGTTCAGGCTTTGAAAAAAGAATATCCCGACGCAATATGTTCGCTTGTCTACACAGATCCGTTGCAGCTGCTCATTGCAACAAGGCTTGCCGCTCAATGCACGGACGCAAGGGTTAATATGGTCACTCCTTCGTTGTTTGACAGGTTCAAAACTGCTCAGGATTTTGCCGACTCAACTCCCGAAGAAGTTGCAGAGTATATAAAAAGCTGCGGACTTTATAAGACCAAATCAAAAGATATTGTCGAAATGGCAAGAATGCTTTGTGACGATTTCGGCGGTGTTGTTCCCGATAATATTGACGATTTGACAAAACTCCCCGGAATCGGCAGAAAAACCGCAAATCTTGTGTGCGGTGACATTTTCAGTCAGCCTGCGGTTGTGGTTGATACACATTGCATACGCATTACAAGAAGGCTCGGACTTCACGATTTAAAGGATCAGAAAAAGATTGAATTTGCATTGCGTGAGCTTTTGCCGCCCGATGAAAGCAATGACTTTTGTCACCGACTTGTTCTGCACGGCAGAGCAGTCTGCACCGCAAGAAAGGCAAAATGTGAAGAATGCTGTATGAACGGATTTTGCCCAAAAAAAATCTGACAGAGGGATTTGTATGGATAAGATGAAAGATATAAAGCTGATTGCACTTGACCTTGACGGCACAACTCTTGCCGACAGCGACACCTTGAGCAAACGAACGCAAACTGCCATTGAATCTGCGATCAAAAGCGGAATAACCGTTGTTGCGGCAAGCGGCAGACCGTTCGTTATGATGCCCGACAGCGTGATGAACATTGTCGGTCTGGACTATGCGATTACCTCGAACGGCGCCGTAATAAGCAAGTGCGGTAAAACGGTTCACCGTTCGCTGATTTTACCCGATGATGTGTTGAAAATTCTCGGTGCTGTGCGTAATGACGATGTTATTCTTGAGGGATTTATTGACGGATTTACATATGCCGATGTCAGATATGTGCATAGACCGCTTGACTACGGCTGTGAGCCTGAATATTTTGAATACACCCGTTCATGCCACGGCAAGATTGTCGATATGAGAAGCTTTTTGAGCAAGCATAGAAATGAGCTTGACCTCATCAGCATTGTAAGTACGGACGAAAAGCTTCGCAACAGGCTGTGGCGCAGTATTGAAAAGGCTTGCAACAGCGTTGAAATTACGACTTCAACCGACCATTTTGTTGAGATTATGTCGGCAGAGGCATCAAAGGCGAAGGCACTCCTGCGTTTGTGTGACTTTTTGAATATCGGCATGGAAAATGTCTGCGCCTGCGGAAATGCCGATAACGATGCCGACATGATTGCAGAGTCCGGACTTGGTGCTGCTGTTGAAAATGCAAGTCCAAAGTGCCTTGACCGTGCCGATATCGTAATCCCGTCAAATAATAACGATGGTGTTGCACAATTGATTGAGAAAATTCTTAAAAATTGATTGTAATAATGCGGCGGTAATTTCATATTTCATATGAATAAAAAACAGTCGGGAAGACATTGTTTTGCATTTTGCAAACTGTCTTCCCGACTTTCATTTTTCATTTTCAACTTTTCGTTTTCAATTTTTTAAGCATTTCCTCATGGTCGGCTTTAAGTGCCTTGATAAGCGTCAGACTGTCCCAGTCTTTGCTTGTGGGAGTAATAACCGCCTTGAGCGGAACTCGTCCGACACCGCACTTGTTCAGTGCCTTGATGAGCGAGTCAATCGTTTTATTCGTGAAATTGTGCATGACAATCATTTCTTCGTCAAAGCCGTCACAGTCAAACTTTTCTGCCGCAGGCTCAACGCCTTTGATGCCTGCAAGGAAACCGATAGGCTGATTGAAATCTTCTTTTTCAACCTTTTTAACCTGAATTTTCAACGGCATAAGTGCAAACTTTGCCTTGCGAAATCTTTCGTCCGAAAAGTTGTAAAACATAGCAAGTTCTTTCATATCTTCACCGTTAATCCGTATCAAGCTTGAGAACCGCCATAAATGCCTCCTGCGGAACTTCAACAGAACCGAGCTGGCGCATACGCTTTTTACCTTCTTTTTGTTTTTCAAGGAGTTTTTTCTTACGGGAAATATCACCGCCGTAGCACTTGGCAAGTACATCCTTACGCATAGCCTTTACGGTTTCTCTGGCTATAATTTTACCGCCGATGCAAGCCTGAATCGGAATTTCAAAGAGCTGTCTCGGAATCTTTTCCTTTAACTTCTCAGCCATCTTTCTTGCCCTTGAATATGCCTTGTCGGCGTGAATGATGAACGAAAGTGCATCGACAACCTCGCCGTTAAGCATAATATCGAGTTTAACAAGGTTGCTCTGAACATATTCTTTAAGCTCATAGTCGAATGATGCGTAGCCTCTTGTGCGTGATTTGAGCGTATCGAAAAAGTCGTAGATTATCTCGGCAAGCGGAAGTACATAGTGTAAATCAACACGGTCGGCATCAATATACTGCATATCGACAAAAGTTCCTCGTCTGTCCTGACAAAGCTCCATAATATTGCCGACATATTCCTTAGGTGCATAGATGTGAGCGTCTGTTACAGGCTCTTCTGCCATTTGAATAAGTGACGGATCGGGGTAGTTTGTCGGGTTGTCAATCATCTCAACCGTGCCGTCTGTGCGTGTGATTCTGTAAATTACACTCGGTGCGGTTGTGATGAGGTCAAGCTGATATTCTCTTTCAAGTCGCTCCTGAATGATTTCCATGTGGAGCAGTCCCAAAAATCCGCAACGGAAACCGAATCCGAGAGCAACCGATGTTTCGGGATCAAACGAAAGAGCCGCATCGTTAAGCTGAAGCTTTTCAAGTGCATCTTTAAGGTCGCCGTATCTTGCGCCGTCAACAGGGTAGATACCGCAGAAAACCATAGGCTGTGCCTCACGGTAGCCGGGGAGCGGTTCTTCTGCGGGATTTGATGTGAGTGTAACCGTGTCGCCGACCTTTGCGTCTGCAAGAGTCTTGATTGAACCCGTGATGTAGCCAACCTCGCCTGCATAAAGACCGTCGGTCTTTTCGGGAGCGGTTGCGTGCATAAGTCCGCACTCAACAACATTGAACACACTGCCCGTTGCCATAAGCTTGAATTCATCGCCCGGGTGAATCTGTCCCTCTTTGAGCCTTACATATATAATTACGCCCTTGTAGCTGTCGTAGTAGCTGTCAAAAATCAATGCACGCAGAGGTGCGTTGATGTCGCCTGTCGGAGCAGGAATATCGTGAACAACCTTTTCAAGAACTGCGTGAATGTTGATTCCTGCCTTTGCGGAAATTTTCGGAGCATCCTCGGCAGGAATACCGATTACATCTTCGATTTCCTGAATAACCCTGTCGGGGTCGGCACTCGGCAAATCAATTTTGTTGACAACGGGAACAATTTCAAGTCCGCTGTCAACGGCAAGATATGTGTTTGCAAGAGTCTGCGCCTCAATGCCCTGTGATGCATCAACAACAAGAATAGCTCCCTCACAAGCCGCCAGTGAACGGGAAACCTCGTAGTTAAAGTCAACATGACCGGGGGTGTCGATGAGGTTAAAAAGATATTCTTCGCCGTCATCGGCTTTGTAGATAACGCTTACCGCCCTCGCCTTGATTGTAATGCCACGCTCACGCTCAAGATCCATGTCATCAAGCAGCTGTGCCTCCATATCCCTTTCGGAAACGGAGTTGGTCTGCTCAAGAATTCTGTCCGCAAGCGTACTCTTGCCGTGGTCAATGTGAGCAATAATGCTGAAATTTCTTATTTTATCCTGTGGAAAAGACAATGCTAATCACCTTTTTCTTTAATGTCTGAATTTTAATGAGTTATGTTCTGTAAATTATTATACCAATTCTGCCGAATAAAGCAACCGTATTTGATTAAATCTGTGGGAAAATCGAAAGTTATAAATCTCTGCCTATGTTGCTTTCAATCACATTTGAGTTGATATATCTGTCCTTCTTATTTTTTCCTTTATAAATAATCGCTTTTTGGGGACAACGATGATAGCAACCCAAACAGGCAACACATTTGTTTGAAAACACAATTTTTTCGTTTTGTAGTGAAATATTATTAACAGGGCAAATTGATACGCACTTTCCGCATTTTATGCAGTCTTGGGTTGCTGAAAAATCTTCGCCGATGAGATGCCAATTAGATTTGTTTTTTAAATATGTATCTCTTTTTGTTTTACATTTCTTTGGTATTTTGTAATAACCTGAAACTATACTGTTTATTACATTGTTAATTCTTTTGTCTGCATTTTTTAAAGTACGATTGACATAAAATTTAGGTACGGTAAATGTAAGCGTGAAATTTTCAGGCATTTTAATTGTATAAACGGCTTTAATATTTAATTCGTTTTCCTTGGCATATTGATATATATAGTAATCCGCACCGCCGACCATACCGCCGTAATTTTGAATAATAATAAGTTCTGTTGCTTTATTTAATCTCGGAATAATATCGTAAACAAATGTTGGCATTCCAAAGGAATAAATGGGTGTAACCAAAATGATTTTTTCAAATTCACTTCCGTTACCGTTATAGTTCGGAATGTATTTTATTTGACCGCCCATTTGGTCTTGTATCTTTTGTGCGATATATAAACTGTTGCCTGTTGAACTGAAATATAAAATGCCAATCATATTATCCCTCCGATTTTACTTTTAATAACATTATGTTGAATTATAAATACGCTTATCTGTACTACAAACAACAGCCGAGTAATGTCAAAACGATTTTGCAATCGGTTTGAATGGCGGTCACTGACCGCCGCTACGGTTAAGCAATATTGATTTATTTATCATCATAACTCCCTAAATTATAACATATGGCAATCTCTTTCACAAGCAAAAAATCGTTGCAGTATGCGCCTTTCGGTGTTATACTTGGCTTGTATGAAATTGCTTTGTTAAAAGGAGAAATTGGTATGACAAAAGGTGAAATTGCTAAGAATAATTTTATGCAGGGCTACAACTGCGCTCAGGCTGTATTGCTTGCATTTTGTGACGATTTGGGATTTGATGAACAGACTGCTCTTATGCTTGCATCGCCGTTCGGCGGCGGAATAGGCAGAATGCGTGAGGTCTGCGGTACTGTTACTGGAATGTATATGGCTTTAGGTCTTGCAAGGGGTTACAGTGACAGCAAGGATAATGCCGACAAAAAGCGTGTCTACACCGAGGTTCAGCAGCTTGCCGAAAGGTTCAAAGAGGACAACGGTTCAATCATCTGCCGTGACCTTCTCGGTATGAGAGCAAAGGCAAAGGATACCCCGACTCCGTCTGAGAGAACAGAAAAATATTATGCCGCCCGTCCGTGTCCTGAGTTGTGCAGATATGCAGCGGATTTGCTTGATGAATACTTAAAGAATAAAAAAGGCTGAGGGGCGTTGCTTTGATTTGAAACTTATGCCTGCAAACAGTTGAATTTGGGAATAAATTGTGATAAAATGTTTAAAATAGGGCATTAGTCTAATGCGGTTAATTTTGAAAATTACCTTGAAAGGGGAATTGTGATATGTGCGGCATAGCCGGCTTTATGGGACAGGTTGAAAACAGAGCCGATGTCATCAGAAATATGACAGAGGTTATCACTCACCGTGGTCCCGACTCGGACGGATTTTTTACGGACGACAATATTTCCATGGGATTTCGCAGACTTTCCATTATTGACCTCGGTGCAGGTCATCAGCCTATATACAATGAGGATAAAAGCCTTGTTCTCACATTCAACGGTGAAATTTATAACTACAAGGATTTGAGAAAAGAACTTATCGCAAAAGGTCATAAGTTCTATACGGATACGGACAGTGAAGTGCTTGTTCACGGCTTTGAAGAGTGGAAAGAAGATATGCTCCCAAAACTCCGTGGTATGTTCGGCTTTGCTATCTACAACACAAAGGATAACTCACTTTTTATTGCCCGTGACTTTTTCGGCATTAAGCCGATGCACTACACTCAGATAGGCAATGACTTTGTCTATGCAAGTGAAATCAAGAGTATTCTTGAATATCCTAAGTTTGAAAAGAAATTCAACAGAAAGGCACTTGATTCGTACCTTTCCTTCCAGTATGCAGTTCCGCCCGAAACTTTCTTTGAGGGTGTTTACTGCCTTATGCCCGGTCACTACCTCTGGTACAAGGACGGCGAGGTTGAAACTACCCGTTACTTTGAGGCTCGTTTCAATCCCGATGAAGAAATGACAGAGGAAGAGGCTGTTGACAGAATAGAAAAGGTTTTTGAAAATTCCGTAAACGCTCACAAAATTGCCGATGTTGAGGTTGGTTGTTTTCTTTCAAGCGGTGTTGACTCAAGCTATGTTTCAACATATTTTGCCGACCAGAAAACATTTACAGTCGGCTTTGACTTTGGCGAAAAATATAACGAAATCAGCTGGGCAAAAAATCTCAGCGAAAAAATCGGCGTTGAACACCACACTCACCTTATCTCAAGCGAAGAATTCTGGGACGCTGTTCCGACTGTTCAGTACCATATGGATCAGCCGCTTGCGGATCCGTCATGTATCGCACTTTACTTTGTATCCCGTCTTGCAAGCCATTATGTAAAGGTTGTCCTTTCGGGTGAGGGTGCAGACGAATTGTTCGGCGGTTACACTTGCTACAACGATCCGAGAGTGTTCAAGGTTTATCAGACAATTGTCCCGCATTGCATCAGAAAGGCAATAAGAGCAATCTGCAGAAAGCTCCCCGACATCAAGGGCAGAGATTATCTTATCCGTGCCTGTGACAAGCTTGAGGAGCGTTATATCGGTAACGCATTTATGTATGACTACAAGCAGAAGCAGGAGCTTTTGAAGGATCCGTCAATTGCAACACGCCCACAGGATCTTACAAGAAAATATTATTATCGTTGCCGTAAGTATGACGATGTTACAAAAATGCAGTATCTTGACATCAATATGTGGATGGTCGGCGACATCCTTCTTAAAGCCGACCGAATGAGTATGGCTAACTCGCTTGAACTTCGTGTTCCTTTCCTCGATAAGGAGGTTTTCAAGGTTGCGTCATCGCTACCGACAAAACTGCGCTGCAACAAGCACAACACAAAGTATGCAATGCGTAAGGCTGCCGTTCGCCATATGCCTGAGGCTACTGCCGAAAAAGAGAAACTCGGTTTCCCTGTACCGACAAGAGTATGGCTTCGTGACGAGAAGTATTATAATGTTGTAAAGACAAAGTTCAAGGGCAAAACTGCCGAGAAATTCTTCAATACAGATGTCCTTGTTTCATGGCTCGACAGTCATTTCAGCGGAAAAGAAGATAACAGCAGACGAGTTTGGACAATTTATGTGTTCCTCGTATGGTATGATATCTATTTTGATGAGGACAGCGAAAAGGTTGAAAAGCCTGTAAATCACCTTGATGAACTCAAGGCTGTTGCCGAGGCGAGAAGAGAAAAGCAGATTGACGCTCCCGGTGAGGTAATTATGGCTGCCGCAGAGGAGATTGACGAAAATTACGATGCTTCGAACTTTGGCATTGACAAGTCAAAAAAAAATGACGAATCTGCCGAAAAAGCGGAAGAACCCGTAAAAGAGGAATCTGCGGAAGATGTGACAGAGGAAGTTGAAGTCCCCGATGACGGCAATGAGCCTGCAATCGTTGAGCCTGAGGAAGAACCCGAGGTTAAAGAAGAGCCTAAAAAAGAGGAGTATGTGAACATCTCAAATCCGGAGGATAACGAGATTTACGACGCTCCGAAAAAACCGTCAACTCCCCAGGAGCAGATGCAGATGGCTATTGACAGCATTGAAAAAAGATCAAAATATCTTGACGAGCCGAATGTAATTTCAGACGAGGCTGTTGACAATATCGTAAACTCAATCTCTTTCTTTGATGATGAGGACGATAAAAAGTAATCAAAGTTATTAAAAATAACAAAATAAGCAAGGGCAACCGAGGTTGCCCTTGAATTATATCAGATAATTTAAACCACCGCTCCGAGACAGAGAATGTTTTGCAGGATTTTGTATTCTTCTTCAAAGTCGGAGAGGGGGAGAGGATTTTTGCCGAGTCCCATTTCTATGGTGAGGGCAGGTCGGCGGAATTTTTCGATGAACCAATCCTTAAAGCCGCCGCCTGTGGCAATCTCCTCGGGAAAGGCTATGTTGTAGCCGCTTGCCTGTGAGAATATTGACGCAAGCCGAAAGCTCAGAACGGGTGTGTGTCTGCCGAATGAGCAGTAAATTTCCCGTCCCTGACTGTGCAGAGCGATTGCTCGTTCAAAGTCAATATTACGGCAAAGCGTTGTAAGTGCCTTTGTTTCGGGTTCGCTCTCGGGATGATTTCCGCCGAATCTTGTCGGCGCCGGACACTTGATATTGTTCTTTAATTCAAGCTGTTTAAGCCTGCACCAACCCGCATTGAAATTGTGGTTGATGTCAACTCCACGGGCATTTGCCTGCCATTTATATGTATCGGTGCAGACCTTTTCGACAAGCGGTTTGTATTTGAATGCGGCGTCACTGCCGTGCAAGGCAATTTCCGTGCCGTCGGGATTTACGCAAGGCACAATCGTAAGACCTCGAATGCTTAAAAAATTCCCTATTTTGCATCCGCCGACAGTTCTGTCGCTTTCCATTGCCTCACAACATTCTTCAAAAAATTTCAACAGGGCAAGTATTGTGAGGTACTCCGAGCCGTGAAAACCGCCGCAGTAGAGTACACGATTCTTGGTGTTGCCGATGTGCAGAACATCAATACCTCTTCCGCACACGCTTTTTCCGGCAAAGCAATGCTTGATGAACTTGTACCTGTCGCAGAGCTCGTTTATGATTTCCTTGCGTGTTTTGTAATCGGGAAAAACATTATAATCGGGCATAACAAAATCCTTTCCTTTCGATAATTCAATCTTTAAAACGGAGGCATAATTATGGAGCTTTTTGAAAAAACTCTTGACAGCAAGAAAATTTTTGACGGCAGAGTTCTGCATATAGTCCTTGACGAAGTGGAGCTTCCTGACGGTAAAAGGTCAAAGAGGGAGGTTGTCAATCATCCGGGCGGAGTATGCGTTGCCGCTCTTGATGAGGACAATAACCTTTCTTTTGTAAAGCAGTTTCGCTATCCGTACAAGGAGGTTGTGCTTGAGCTTCCTGCCGGCAAGCTTGAAAAGGGTTCTACTCCGCTTGAAAACGGAAGGCGTGAGCTTCTTGAAGAAACGGGACTTGAGGGCTACTCCTACATTTCTCTCGGTCAGGTCTATCCGTCTCCCGGATACACCTCGGAAATTATCCATCTTTATGCCTGTCGGGTAAAGTCACAGGGCGAGCAAAAGCTTGACGAGGGTGAGTTTTTGAATGTTGAAAAAATCTCCCTCAACAAAGCCGTTGAAATGGTGCTTAACAATATGATTCCCGACTCCAAAACACAGATTGCCGTTTTAAAGACTGCCGCACTTTTGAAAAGCGGTAAAATTTAATTTAATCATAGGAAATATATATGCAGAATTTTACTGTTTCAGAACACGAAAAATTGAATACTGCCGTTGCTCTCGGATTTTTTGACGGACTTCACAAGGGACACCGAAGGGTTATTCTCTCGGCTGTTGAGCAGAAGAAAAACGGACTTTTGCCCGTGTGCTTTACATTTGCTCAAAGCCCGAAGGAGGTTCTCGGAAAATCTTCTAAGGGTGCGCTTATGACAACGGAAGATAAGCTGAAAACACTTGAAAGCCTGGGTATTGAACATACCTTCAGTCCCGATTTTAAAAAGCTGATGAATATGTCTGCAAAGGACTTTGTCGAGAAAATTATTTTTGGTGACCTCAATGCAAAATTTGTTGTCTGCGGTTTTAACTATCGTTTCGGAAAAAACGGAGAAGGCGATACCGAGTTGCTCAAAAAGCTTTGTGACGAGAACGGTACAAAGCTTAATGTGATTGAGCCTGAGCGTGACGATGGCGATGTTGTTTCGTCAACACTTATCCGTCTGCTTGTGGGGGAGGGCAGCATTCGCCGTGCAAACAAGCTTTTGTGTTCATATTTTGGCTTTTCTGCCGTGATTACTCACGGAAAAAGACTTGGCAGAGAGCTTGGTACTCCGACAATCAATCAGAAACTTCCCGAAAATCTTGCCGTGCCGAAATACGGTGTTTATGCGTCTGCCGTTACGCTTGAAAACGGAAAGGTCTATTGCGGTGTGACTAATATCGGTGTAAAGCCGACGGTCGGAGGAACAAAGCTTTTGAGCGAAACATGGATGCCTGACTTTCACGGCGGTGAAATATACGGTCAGACAGCCGATGTCCGACTGCTTGATTTCATTCGTCCCGAAAAAAAGTTTGACAATATCACCGAATTAAAAAATGCCATAACCGACAATGCAGTTACGGCAAAAGAAATTTTTGATGAGATGTATAGATGCGGAGTCTGAAGTAAGCGTAGTATTTATCTATGGTTGACATCGCAATTCCAGCTTGATACAATATGATACGAGAATACAAGGAAGTTTAAGGCGGTTAGCACTCCCGAAAGGGGGTGATATGCATGACTGAATCGGTTTTGCTGATAATTTTACTTATAGCACTCGCAGAAGTCATCAATAGCATAAAAAAATAATCGCCCGACAGCCTCAAATATCGGACGATTATTTTATATTCGTTTTAAAACCTTGGGACTAACCGCTTTTAACGGTTTTCCTTGTGTTCTTATTATATATTATGCAAAAAGCAATGTCAATATTCCATTTGAATTTTATATGGCTGAAAATATTGAGCGGTGACGGAACTTTCCGACACCGCTTTTTTTATTTGAATTCATCGTCAAGGATTTCATCAAGGTTATTGACCATTGCTGTGACGATTTCATATGAACCGCCGTCTGAGATTGACTTCATAAGAGCGTTTATGTTTTCTTCAAAATCCTTTGGCAAGAGGGTGCAGTACTTTTTGCAGAGCTGAACCTGTCTTTTTTCACCGGGGTGTGTCTGACGGTTGAGTGCGAAGATAACATCAAAATAGCTTTCGAGAAAAGCGGTGATTCTGTGATTGACGCTGACAATATCGCCACGCTCCTGAGCCTTTTTAATCTGCCTGTCATATGACGGCAGCTTTCCGTTCAAAAGGTTGCGGTTGTTTTTGATAATCGCACTGCGGAGATTTTCCGGAAAATCAATCTGCGCCATATCTCTGAATTTTGTGAAAGTGCCTGTCTTGTCAAAGAGAACCTTGCTGTTCTTGATATTGTGCCAAAATGCGGTTGTATAGCCGTTAAAAGCCTTGCCGCCCTTGATTACCGTATCAATATACCGACCAAACCTGTCAACTTCGCGGTAGATTATGTCAACGGGAACACCGTTATTCATAACCGTGTTGTCCTCGCTCTCCCAATAATGATTGCCGAATTCTGCAATCGAACAGTATTTTCCGAGGAGATTTTCTCTTGTTTCGGCTGTCGGAATTTCAGCGCAGTAAACATAAATATCGTAGTCCGAATTTTCATCACTTGCACCTGTTGAACGAGAACCGCCGAGTGCGACAGCCTCAACCGTATCAAGCGACTTGAGTGCAAGCAAAATTTCTTCAAGGTTTGCGTCCTTAACATTGTATTCCGCAAAATTCATAGTTTTGATCTCCTTTATTTTATGGTATCATATTCCTTTTGCCGGATTAAGCCGTAACTTCTGCCGTTTCGGTTGGACTTGTCTTATCTTCAAGCACAACCCTTTTGCCTCTCCAACCGCCCTTTATCCAGCGGATAAACACAACGACGCCTCTGAAAATTTCATCGGCAGCCATGGCAATCCAAATTCCGGTAAGTCCCATTCCAAAATGAATTCCGAGCAGCCAGCCGAGTCCGACGCTCAAAAGCCACATTGAAAAAATTGCGAGTGCAGTCGGGAATTTAACATCGCCGGCGGCTTTCATACTGTTGATTATAACAAGGTTTGTCGTTCTGCCGAATTCAAGAATAATCGCAATGAACATAACCGATGAACCGAGTGCGATAACAGCTTTATCGCCTGTGAAAAGTCCGAGCGTAAAAGGTGAAATCAACCAGTTTACAATTGCAACCGAGATTGAAATTATCATACCGAAACGCAAAGTTTTCAGCACTCTGCGGTATGCAAAATCGTAATCGTGAGCGCCTACGCTGTGACCGACAATAATCTGTGTTGCATTTGCAGCGGCAAGAGCAATCATATATGTGAACATTGAAAGCATATTGGCGTAGATTTTTGCGTTGATTGCAACGATACCCATCGTATTGATGAATGCCTGTAAAAACAGCTGTGAACAGTTGTAGGAAATGTTTTCGCCTGCTGTCGGAATGCCGAGTTTAAGAAGGCTTTTGAGAACATCATACGGAAACGGGCGAAGATATTTAAGACTGAATTTGCCTTTGATAACCGTGTAGAAGTATATAACAGAGGCAATTACCGCAATAACTCTGCTTGCGCAAGTGGAAACAGCCGCACCCGACGCACCGAGTCCGAGAACTTGAAGCGGTCCGTAGAGCAAAAGAGCATTTCCGCAGATATTGATAATGTTCATTCCAAGACCGATAATCATGCCGAAAACGGTTTTGCCGTTGCTTGCAAAAATTGAGTTAAAAGCATTAATAAGCGCCTGAGTAAAGATAGTACCGCCGACTATTTGCATATACATATCCGATTCATCAAGCATTGCCGCAGGCACCTGCATTGCCTCAAGCAGATTTCGACTGAATATGAATACAACAAAGCTGATTACAATACTCAGCACAAAGTTGAATGACAACGCAACCGTGTAAATCATATTCATCTTTTCTTTTTTACCTGCCCCAAGGTACTGGCTGACGATTATGCCCGTTGCGCTTGATATAATGTTAAAGGCAAGAGTCAGAAAACCGAGAACCTGGTTTGCGTTGCCGATTGCACCAACGGCGGTTTCGTTGTAGTTTGAGAGCATAATCGTGTCAACATAGCCGAGTGAGATGCCGAGCAACAGCTGTAAAAATATCGGCCACGCAAGCTTGATTACGCTCTGATTCATAACTGAATCATTCGGATTTTTGAGTTTTGAAGAAGTAGCAGACATAATGTAATCTCCGTTGAATAAAATGATTAATATAAGCTTTTATGTTTTGTATGTTTTGAAAAAATAAATTCTGTGTAAATTGTGCATTGCCGTTGTTCTGACTGCTTGACCGCCGTGTATTTGAGATGTATAATCTAATTGCGGAAGATTGCAATCTGTCGCAATCTTCAAACTAAGTTCGGATAACCGACGGTTGTTTTGAATAAAATCAGAAAAAATACAACGCAAATGCGAAAGGATAAATAGGTATGAATATATGCGTTTTTGGCTCATCAAGTGAGCAAATTGACAAGATCTATCTCGAATCTGCCGAGCATCTCGGCAAAAAGATTGCCGAAAAGGGGCACAGCCTTGTTTTCGGTGCGGGAAAATACGGTGTTATGGGCGCATCTGCCCGAGGCGCATACAGCGCAGGCGGTCACACAATCGGAGTTACACCCGATTTTTTTATTGATGTGGGTGTTGTCTTCGACAAATGCTCCGAACTTATTGTAACAGATACAATGCGTGAACGCAAAGGTATTATGGAAGATAAAGCGGACGCTTTTGTAATTTGTGCCGGCGGTATGGGTACTTTTGAAGAATTTTTTGAGGTTCTCACACTAAAGCAGCTTAACAGACACACAAAGCCTATCATTATATATAATGTAAAAGGCTACTACAACTCGATGCTTGCAATGCTTGACAATGCCGTAAGTGAAAAGTTTATGTCCAATGCCTGTAACAGTCTCTACACGATTGCGGATACCGAAGAAGAGGTTTTCAATCAGCTCGAGAATTATGTTCCGTTCAGCTATGACAAATATGAGTTTCTTAAAAAGGACGGTGGACATAATGGCTGACCAATGCGAATTTTGTGCAAACTTTGTCAGTGATGACGAATTCGGTGATTATTGCAATATCAACCTTGACGAGGACGAAATGGCAAGGTTTTTAACCCGAAACACAGATACCTGTCATTACTTTCAACTTTATGATGAGTACAAAATAGTGAGAAAACAAAATTAAATAATTTAAAACAGCAATATAACAAAATAAGTTACACGGTTGTAACTTTTGCCTCAAAATCTATTAAATGTCGTTTGTTATTATTGTAAACCTAAAATCCCCTTAATTAAAGGGGATTTTTTGTTTTTTTATATCATTTTAAAGGTTAGAATATGAATAAAAGACAAGCAGATTAAGTCCGTTAAAATATAATCGAAAAAGAAAAGTTTAGAGGAATGCACAAATGCAATGTGAAAATCTTGTGAATTCATCCAAAAAATATGACAGAGGACAAATAATTATTGCAAAATGTGCGTTTGAGGTATAGAATATTATTGTATTTTGTACAGCGGTGCGTCATTTTAGCACATTATTTTTATGAGGAGAGGGTTTTTATGGGACTTTTTAACAGGATTATTGATAAGATGGTCAGCGACAAAGTTCCATTTAAAAAGAGAAAAAGGCTGATTGTATTTGTGGCAATCATAACCCTTCTTTCAATGACAACAGCAACGGTTGCGTGGTTCTCGGTAAACACTTTTGCGGGCGTTGACAAGCTTGACCTTAATATCAGCCTTGCCGCTCAGCTTAAAGTAAGTATGGAAAACCACGGCAGAGACCTTGAAAAATACGGCAAGGTAATCACAAATGAAATGATTGACGATTACCTTAAAAAGCACGGTTCAAGCCTTGAAGATACGGTGCTTGACCCTGTTACAACAAGAGAGGGTACAGAGTTCACCAATCAGCGTGGCACAGTCAGAGAGCCTAACAAGCGCAGCTACCTTGAGTTTGAATGCTACTTCATCGCAACCGAGGAAATGTGGGTTCACCTCACAACCGAAAGCACAAAAGCAGGTGCTGATGACGGTACAAAGGTATCGACAGAATCAACCGGCGCAAAGGCTGATGTAGTAAATTGTACAAGAGTTGATTTCACAGCCGAGGGAACAGGCAACGGCACAACAATTTATGAGCCGAACAGAAGCACTCCCGTAAACGGACAGACAACCTTTGATTTGCCGTCAGGTTCAATGGTTTACTCAAACAACACAAGACTTTTCCATCTTAATCAGCTCGAACCGGTTAAGGTAACAGTTCGCCTTTGGATTGAGGGTAACGACCCCGAGTGTGATGACGATGTTCAGGATGCACAGCTTTCTGTACAGCTTGGCTTTGTCGGATGCGATAAGGACAATAAACCAATATCATAATTAGACAAGATCCCGTAGGGGCGGTCATCGGCCGCCCGCCCTGGAGGAACTGTCATTCAACGCAGATTTCAGACAGGAGAAAAATTATGGGTTAATGAAATACGCACAATCCGACAATTAAACGGATACAACTTTGAGGGGAGAGAAAAACTTGTTCGGAAAAAAGAAACCAAAAATTGAACAACCGATTACTCCCGAGGAGTTAAGTCGCTTAAATGATAAGAAAATGGCAGATGCCGAGATTGAACATTTTCATGTAAAAAATGATTCAATCGAGATTGTAAAATACAAAAAGCGCAGACGGCTTTTGAGCATTATCCTTTCGGTCTGCATAATCATTCTTCTTATTCTGTTCATTGTTTCAACGCTTGTAACGCAATGGGGCGACTTGATTATCAGCATTGATTCTCCTGCCGTAAAAAAAGGTATCGTGCTTAGCGAAGACGCTGACTTCAAAACTCAGTGTGCTTCACTTACTGCGGAGCAGGTTAAGGATGTTACAAACATTACATATTCATGGCTTCCTGTTGACCTTGACACAAGCAAGGACGGCGCGCACAACGGCAAAAACTATGTTGCTTATACATTCTATTGTAAAAATAACGGACAGGTCGAGCTTGACTATGACGCAGTGCTTGAAATCACAGGTGCGGCTAAGTCGGCAGATGAAGCAACCCGAGTTATGATTTACAAAAACGGCAAGAGCTCAATTTACGGCAAAGGTCAGTACAAAGACAGAAGCAAAGCCGAAACCGATTGTACAAAGTTTGTAAGCGATAAGGAAGTTTATAAAACATCAACCGAAAAATTCAAGGTTGGCGATATTGATAAATACACAATCGTAATCTGGATTGAGGGTAACGATCCCGAATGTATCGACGATATCCGTAACGGTCATGTCAGAATGAGAATGCTGTTCTCGGTTCGTGACGATGAAGAATCCACAGCAAAATAATTTATTGTAGGGGCGAACCGTGTTCGCCCGATATGAACCGATTTTATGGATAATAAAAAATTTCCGACTCGAAAACGCAACCGACTTGAAAATTTTGATTATTCACAAGGCGGCAGTTATTTCGTAACCATTTGTGCAAAGCAACACCAATGTATATTCGGTAATATGAATGTTGATTTTTCAAAAAGCCAATACGGTGAAGCCACAGTAGTTTTAACCGATGTTGGAAAAATTATTGAAAAAGAAATTTTGAATATTGAACAGTATTACAATAATATGGTGTGGATTGAAATGTATGTAGTGATGCCAAATCATTTACATTTTATTCTAAATTCAAACGGCGGTTATTTGGAGAAAGGGCAATGGTTATCAAGTTTCCCGACAGTATCCAAAATAGTGAAACATTTAAAAGAAGTTATCACCAAACAAGTCGGTTATTCGGTATGGCAAAAGTCATATTATGACCACATCATACGGAATGAAAAAGATTATAGAGAAATATGTAAATACATAGACAATAACCCACAAAAATGGGCATTAGATAAATATTTTCGTGAATGGTAATTGCAATGACAAAATCAATGTTACAAAGTGAATAAGAGTTTGAGATTAATCAAAAAACTTCGGTAACATTAGTAGGGGCGAACCGTGTTCGCCCGAATAGTACAGACAAACCGAAAAATGAAAGTTAGTTACAAAGAAGGTTTGTGTTTTGATAATCGCACATAAATGTGCGACTGTATGCGGTGCATACAGGGCGGGCGAACGAGGTTCGCCCCTACAGAATATGAACAACTTTGAACAAGACGAAATGCGGATGTCCGCAAGAACTTGGTATTATGTGCTTCGGCACTGATATAGCAAAAAATCCCTATGGTGTTTTAGGGACAAAAAATTATTTTATTTAGGAGGAATTTCTCTATGAAAACAAAATCAAGGAAGAGATTATTAATCTCTTCCGTAGCAATGCTTCTCGTAGCAATGCTCGCACTTGGTACAGCAACATTTGCTTGGTTCTCAACATCAACAACTGCCAAAGCTAACAACTTCAAAGTTAAGACAATTCAGGCAAGTAACCTTCTTATCAGAAAGGGTACAGACGGTACAAAAGATAGCACAGACTGGGCAACACAGATTGATTACGATAGTGACGGTGTTCCGACACTTGAGCCTGCATCAACTAAAGATTTTAATACATGGGTTAATGCATTAGCAGATACTTACAACTCTATTGGTACAAAACCAGATAGTATTAAAATCCTTAAAGATAATGAAATGAATGGCTATCGCGTAGAACGTCCGTTCCAGCTTTACTACAAGGCTGATGAAAATACAGATACTTTGGATGTAGACTGGTCGTTCACAATTAATCACGATCTTGATAGATATGAAGATTTTCTCCGTGTAGCTATTCTTGATAGCAGTAACAACCCAGTATTTGTTTGGGGTAAAGCAAAAGATGGCGATTCATATCAACTCAAAGAGAATAGTACAACTGAAGTTGAATTGTCAGGTGCAACAAATGTAACACAGACGGATAAAAAAGGTCAGCTGACCACTTTTAATGCTGGCGAGATCAAAGACTATAAATTTGTTGTTTGGTATGAAGGTACAGATCCTCAGTGTATTGATAGTAATGCAGTAACCCTTAACAACATTAGCTTTACGTTTGCAAAGAGAACAAAAGGCTAATAATAATTGATTGATAACAAAATTTATTGTTATTTCGCAAAAATCTAAATGCAATGGAGACCCCTTATGAAAAAAGTTGTAAAAAGAATAGTAAACATAATAATTGACATTATTGTGATTTTGATTCTGGCAGTGTCGGTTTTGATCGTTACATTGTCACTAACTTCCAAATCATCAGGGGTCCCCAATATTTTCGGCGTTGCGCCCCTCAGCGTTTTGTCAAGTTCAATGGAGGACACAATCAACATAGGTGATATGATCCTCTGCGAGGTTACAGATGATCCCTCGTATGAATATGAAAAAGGTGATATTGTTACATTCCCAATCACAGTCAACGGTGAGTCCGTTCTTAACACCCACCGAATTGTAGAGGTTATTAAGGATGACAACATTACCTACTACAGAACACAGGGTGACAACAAGAAAACCAACCCGGAGCCAGATAAGGATCTTCAAACCTCTTCAACTATTGTTGCCAAATACACAGGTACGAGGATTGGCGGCGTGGGTAACTTTTTAAGCTTTATCAGAACTCAGCTTGGATTTTTCCTCTGCGTTCTGCTTCCGATGATTATTTTCTTTGTTTATGAAGCGGTTCGTGTTGTTCTCAACCTGCTTGCCTACAATAAGGAAAAAACTCTTGAACAGGCACAGCTTGCGGTTGATTCCGCAGAGCTTACCGAAGAACAGAAAAAGAGAGCTATTGAGGAATATCTTGCCTCCGTCGGAGAAAATCAGGACAAGGCGGAAAATGAGCCCGAAGTACAAACACCTGCTGACGGCAATAATTCCGCTGATGATTCCGATTAAGTTATGACAAATTTGTCCCTAACGCATTCATAGCGTTTATCGTAACGGTATATTTCTTTCTCAGTATCAAAGCTGAGAAAGAAATACAGTTACATACTGTAGGGGCGGTCATCGGCCGCCCGCCTTGAAGAATCTGTCCTTTATGACAGATTTCAGATAGGAGAAATATCTTATGAAACGAATACTTCCGATAAGGAAAAACATAAGACTTGAAAATTATGATTATTCTGACGGCGGCGGATATTTTATAACTGTGTGTGCCAAAGACAGAAAATGCTTATTTGGAAATGTGAATAAGAACTGTGTAAAAATCAATTGTGATGAAAAAGACATGGTTCTGCTTTCCAATGTAGGGCAAATTGTCGAAAATGCAATTTGTCATATTGAGGAATCGTATAATCATCTTGTTGAATTGGATAAGCATATCGTTATGCCTAACCATATTCACCTTATCCTGTTTTTATCGGGCAGAAAGTCTGATGAAGGCGGGCGGCCAATGACCGCCCCTACTGTTTCGCAAATCGTGAATCAGTTAAAAGGAGCTGTAACAAAGACTGTCGGCTGTTCCGTATGGCAGAAGTCGTTTTATGACCATATTATCAGGAACAAAGATGATTATGTAAAAATTTGGAATTATATCGACAATAATCCACAGAAATGGACTATGGATAAATATTATTGCGAATGGTAGTATCTTTATGCGGATATAAGCCGTTCACAGTTTAAATTCCCCTGTAGGGGCGGTCATCGGCCGCCCGCCTTGAAGAATCTGTCCTTTATGACAGATTTCAGATAGGAATTTAGAAATGTGTTCTTACACAAAAGATGAGAGTAGATTTTTTTAAGGAGACGAAGTACCGTGGATACAGTATTTAAATTTCTTTTTGAATTTCTCGGTCAGTTTTTTGGCTCATTATGGTCAATAATCACCGGGTTATTTGGCGGAGTAGGCAATGCCTTTGATTTTTCCGCTTATGTAAACATTATTAATGCCTATACCACGGAGCTTGGCGGCCTCGCATGGGTAATTGCGATTATTGCCATTGTGCTTCTGGTTGCTGTGCTTGCACTTTGCGTATGGCTTATTGTCGTCGCTGTAAAAAAGTTTATTCGTTCGCACAGAAGAAGAAAAGATACAGATTCTCTTGTTAAAGAGGTTCAGGCACTCAACAAAGAGGTTATGAGACTTAACCTTGAAAAGGATAAGATTCTCTCTATGAAGGTTTCACAGATTGGTCTTAACCCCAATGAGATTTCAGAGCTTACAGGCGAAGAAATCGAGTCACTCAACAACGGCGAAGAAGAGGACACAGGCGAAAGCCGTTTCTACAAGCTTACGGAAATCGATCAGCTTTGGGCAGATTATGTTCCGCCGGTTTATGACAACGATATCACACTTCCCGAGTTCTGTGAGCGTTTCAGACTCTTTGCTTGCTCACAGCTTGGTCTTTACTACGATATTAAGCTTATCAGACTTTTTGTTGCTGCGTTTGCATCTACCAGACTTATTATCCTTCAGGGTATTTCAGGTACAGGTAAAACTTCACTTGCTTACGCCTTTGGTAAGTTTGTAAACAATCCTTCAATCGTTGCATCTGTTCAGCCGTCATGGCGCGACAGAACAGAGCTTTTCGGTTACTTCAACGAATTTACAAAGAAGTTCAACGAAACCGAGCTTCTCCGTGCAATGTATGAGGCATCGTATAACGAAAACATCTATGCGGTAATCCTCGATGAGATGAATATCGCTCGAGTTGAGTATTACTTTGCCGAGATGCTTTCAATTCTTGAAATGCCGTCAAGAGATGAGTGGGTTGTTGATATCATCCCGAACTCTTGGCCGTCTGACCCGAAGCATATCGTGAACGGTCAGCTCAAAATTCCGCCGAATATGTGGTACATCGGTACTGCGAATAACGATGACTCGACATTTGCCATTACTGATAAGGTTTACGACCGTGCTATGCCGATTAACATCGACACAAAGGGTGTTGCTTTTGACGCACCTCTCACAGACTCTGTATACATTTCATACAAACATTTTGAGTACATCCTCAATGCCGCTAAGGTTCAATTTGTTGTTTCGGAAGAAAACCTCAAAAAGATTGCCCTTCTGGATGATTATGTTATTGAGCATTTCCGCATAGCTTTTGGTAACCGTATTGTAAAGCAGCTTCGTGACTTTGTTCCTGCTTATGTCGGAACAGGCGGTACAGAGCTTGACGGTCTTGACTATGTTCTTGCCCGCAAGGTATTTAGAAAATTTGAGTCACTCAATCTTTCATACATTCGTGATGAAATAGATGGCCTTTGTGCGTATATTGACGAGCTTTTCGGCGAAGAAAATATGACTGAGAGCAAGGATTATCTCCGTATGCTCAAGAAGCTTGTATAATTTTAGCAATTCAGGGCGAACTCTGTTCGCCCTTTGCTTGGTGAAAGGACTTTGCGCCTTTTATAAACGGTAAAACTATCTGATTGGAGAAAAATCAATGGCTGATTTTGGTAAATATTTCAGAGCATATATGTATATGCAGGACATTCTGAAAAATGATTTTACTTACAATTACATAACAGAAGGCCTTAAGGACGGCGATAAGGGCGAGGATAAGCTCGACGGTAAGACCAACGAAAAGGTAATTGATATGGAATGGGTTGTTGCCATTGAGGAAACACTTCCGTACATTCAGAAAGCAATAGACGAACAGCGCCGTTTTATTAAGCAGGTTGACAATCTTGTTAGAGTTGAGCTTGCAAAAAAGATTGGCCCCGAGTCGGTTAAGCACCTTTCGCAGCACACTAACTTTATTGCCAAGGTTGAGGGTGATATGGTAACGCCTAACAAAATCCTCACAATTGAGCGTGAAGAGAGCTTTGCAATTTACGAAAACCGTGTTCTTATGACGCTCATTCGTAAAGCGCTTCACTTTGTTGACGACAAGTATTCAAAGATGAAAGATGTGCCGAACGACAGCTATAATAAAATTTCTATGGTTCGCCACATTGATTTTAATGAGAAAAAAGTAGATTTTAATCTTAACTATATAAATGAATCTCACGAAACTCTTGCAGATGACCTTGATGTTCTTGATGTTTCTCAGCTTTCGGACTTTGACCGAATCAGAAGAATCAGAACAACCCTTAATGAGTTTTTAAACACTCAGTTGATTAAGGAAATCTCAAAAGAGCCTGAGGTTCGTCCGCCGCTCACGCAGACCAACCTTCTCAAAAAGAACCCCAACTTTAAAAGAGTGGTTGAGCTGTGGAACTTTCTCGACAGCTACAAGCGTAAAGGTTTTGAGGTTGTAAGCGAGGAATACAACGGCAAAATGACAGATACTGTTCAGCAGGATGTTTACTTTGCGATGGGATTCCAGCATTTTATGATGTCTATTGCTACAAACCCGGGACTTCGTTCAATCCTTAAGGAACAGTACGACGCTGAAAATGCACGAATTGCCGAGGAAGAATCTAAGCCGCAGAAGACCCGCGAGGCGGTTATGAAGGCACAACTTGATGCTGTTCGTAAAGAGGAGATGGAAATCCGCCTTCGTGAAATCCGTGAACGCGAAAAGAAAATTCTTGACCTCACGAATGAAATCAAGAATTTAAAGGTTATAATTGATCAGAAAGAACAGCAGATTCTCACTCTTAAGGGCAGGGTTTCTGCTCTTGAAGACCAACTTGAAGAGGTTAAGAAAGAGCTTCAGCAGACAAAACTCAAGTTGATGGAGGCAGAAAAGAGGATTGCCGAGCTTGAGGAAGAAAATCAGCAGTTAAAAGATACTATTGAAGAGTTGAATAAAACGATTGATGAACTCAATCAGACTATTGACACACTCAATAAAAAAATAGTAGAATTAAATAACAGAATTCTCGTGCTTGTGCAGGAGAATGCGCGTTTGCAGACAAAGGTGAAAGAGCAGGAAGCTGTTATCGCCGAGCAGAAGGCTCATATTGCAGAGCTTGAAACTCAGGTTGCCGAGCAGCTTGCAAAGATTGCCGCTCTTACACAGAGCCTTGAAAAGTGCCATGCGCAGATTGAAGAGGATAACCGCAGGATTACCGACCTAACCGAGAAAAATGAAAATCTTACGGAAACACTTCAGAATGAGCGTGTTCAGCACAAGGACACAGTCAATAAAATGGAATCTGATTTTGCTGAAGAAAAACAGCAGATGAACGATGCTCATTCGGCAGAGGTTGAATCGCTTAACCATAAATTCAACGATGCTGAGGCTGAACATAATGATTATGTTGCTAAGCTTAATGCGGATTTTGCCGCAAGGGCAAATGAAACCGAGCAAAAGCATCTTAAAGAGCTTGCAGATAAAGAAGAAACTCACAAGAATGAACTTGTTGAAATTAAGGAAGCCAACCTTAAATCATCAGCCGCAAGCAATGCCGCTCACGCTTCTGAGCTTAAAAAGGCTTATAAGTCGGTTGACAAAAAGGTTGAACTTGCAGAAAAAGCTTGTGAAAAGCGTATGAAAGCCAAGGTTGCCGAGGTTAAAAAAGAGGCTCAGGCTGAAATTCGCAAAGCCGAAAAGAAAGCAAGCGAAAAAATCAGCCTTGCTAAGGATGAAGTTAAATCTGTCAAGGATACAGGCGATTTGTTCGTTCGTGACTACGGCTTCGGCAGTGTTGCAGTTGTTTCAAAATATGCCGAAGAGCTTGCAAAATTCGGCAAGCTTTCAATCGCAGACGAGCTTATAAACGCACAGAAAAGCGTAAGATCTCTTTGCATATGCAGAAGTAAAAAGGGTGTTGTGCTTGCAGGCTTTTCACAGAGCGGCGCAAGCGTATATAATGTTTATAAAAAGCAGGCAGATCTTACTGTTGCATTTAACGATTTGTGTTCAATGCTGAAAGGTATGAGCAATCTGCCGATTGTAATTACATTCTCCGGTGTTGACAGACCGTTTGTGATGAATTTTGAAAACATTGTAAGAGATGCAACCAAAAGAAAAACAACTGTTTTCCATAACAAAACTCTGAAAGCAAACGGATTTGTTTCAGTTTACTTTGGTAAAGAATAAGGGGCAAAAATGAAAAACTCTACTGCGCCCAACAGAAAAACGGGCAGAATGATTGCTAAAAATTTAATAGTTCTGTTCACTGTTGCACTTGCCGGCTTTTGCGGCATTCAGGCGTGGTTTACGGATAAGCGTTCAGCCGAAGCCAACGGTATAGCGGTTGAGTGTCAGGCACCTGACGGTATTGAAATTGCTGTTGTTGGGCACAATGGTCCGGCTCCTAAAGATACAGAATATACAACGGGTAATATTACGCTTAGTAAAGCTAATTGCAAATTTCTTGAGAATCTTCAGTTGACTGAAATAACCAGTGACGGCACAGATTTTTATAAACCGGCTTTGATTCAAACAGACGGTAAAGCTCAAGTTGATCCAAATGCACAGTGGAGTGACCCTACTGCAAATCTGCATTATTTGTCATTTGACCTTTACATTCGTTCAAAATCGCAGTATACTATATCAATAGGCAAAAAATCAACAATAAAACCGGTTGCTCCTCAACTCACAACTTCGGATGGTACGGGCATTATAAATCAAAGCAAGTACGGTAATTTTTCAAGAGATTCCGTAGTTGGTGCGGTAAGATTCTCGGTTGTTGACTATAAACCCGCTACTCCTGCAAAAAAGCTCCTGTGGTTGCCGGCTCCGAATATCTTGTTGGAGCAGACTGGTGACAATTACACTTTGTCAGACAATGTGGAAAGCGGAGATTCGTACAGTCATGTATACTATGACACACAAAAGGTAAAGCAAACAGTCAGTAGTACTACTGACGATAAGGCATTTGTTGTGAATAATAATGGTTTTGTTGACGGAAAATTTACCTATGAGCTTGGTAAAAACCAAACCATTGCACGACTTGAAAAGCCCTCAGGATCAGGTCAAGAAAATGATCAATTCTACAGTGCTATGGTAACCTGTAATATGTGGATTGAGGGCGAAGACGCAGAAGCAAGACTTGCTCTTGTAAACGGAAAGTTTAAGGTTAATCTTGTATTGACAAAAGAGACAAAAGTAAGTTAATTTTAAAGTAGGAAAGGGGAACTTTTGATGAAGTTGAAAGATAAGTTTTGTAACTATCTCAACGGTTTAGTTGACTCAAGACTGAATAACACAAAAAAGGTCACAACTTCATATGTTGCTCTTTTTCTTGTTTTAAGTATTTTCGCAGTATCTACCTTTTCATGGTTCACAATAAGAGATACGGCAACTATTGATTCAGACCCCTTTACTCTTGATTCTGCTGCCGGAATGAGAGTTAATAAGGGTGAAGAAATAAGAAATACAATCACCGTAAATAATGCAAAGCTGAAAGAAGCGTCAAGTGTTGACGGTCGTAATATGTTTTTCCCTGTAGATCGCGGATACGGCGATGAAGGAAAAAGCGTTGACACGAGCGAAATGAAATTTCGTGAAGGCACAGTAGGAGATAAAAATAACGGATACATATACAGCGATTTTACCCTTACAGGTCAAACAGGCGGTAAGGTTGAAGTATATGTAAAAAATTACAAAGTTCAGGTATATAATAGGAAGACAAAGAAAGATGAAGTGTATGACGGTGCAACACATATTACTGTTGACGGCAATAGACCATCGTCATATCTGGCATATCAGAATCCTTGCCCAATAAGGATTGCATTCATCAGAAACAGTGCAGAAGCTTCAACCCTTATTGACCCTACTGCAATTATCGACAACTACGCTGACGAATGTCAGGCAGTAAGTTCTGTTAATTCGCTCGGCTCGGCGACAACCGCAAAAGCAAAGGGCAGGTCATTTTCAGACTACTATTTCGGCACAGGTGCTCCTCTTTTTACTCTTGACGGTCTTAAATCCCAAAACATAACAATGGTTGCGTGGCTTGAGGCAACCGGAGAGAACTGTGACGCTTACGAGGGTCAGAATGTGTCAATTACAGTTGAACTTGAAAGTAACTGGAAAGATATGGAATATGTTACTTTTGTAGATAAAACAAAAGGTGATACTGACAAAGACGAAAATACGGAACTCAGGTGGGTTGGCGATGCCGGATGTTTCCTTGTTATGACCTATTATGACGAAAACTTTGAAAATCCAAAGTCAGTAGTAATGAGTGCGTCAAAGACTAAGGTTAATGCTGAGGGAAAACCACAACCTATTGAATGGATAGCTTATCTGCCAAAGGATAAAATAACAAACATATCTTTTATGCGATATAGTAAAGTAAAAGAGAAAATTAAGCTTGACGGACAAAATGAGGTTGAGGTAGGCAGAATATATAATGTATGGCATACAACAGCTAAAGTAAATACATGGATTGATGCGCGTAAAGATGATGACAAGGGTAAAAATGCAAATAAATGGTCACATCAAATAAATGATAACGGTCTTCAGACATACCGCACAGATAACGGAACTGCAACCGGAAATAAAGAAAATACCTATTATGCCGTACACGGTAACGGTTACGGCAGTACCACTACTGTTGCTGAAAATGTTGCCCCCTGTATCGGATATTGGGGTACAAAGTATCCCAACAGTTCCGGCGGCAGTGTTGAACCGACTACAACCGAACAACTGCCGACAACCGGAGAAACCTACGCGAGAGCGGATATTCAAATTTATAACAATGTATGGTTAAATGATTATAATTCGTATAACGGCGGCGGAGGTCTGAGAAATCTGCTTAGTCAGAATGTTTTGGTACTAAAAGCCGTATTTAAAGATTCAAACGGTACAGAAACCGCTTATGAAATGAAACCGCAGGGTGGCGGAGATAAGTGCGTGCTGTCAAAGACAAGCGTCAAAAGCGGTTCGAAGCTTGTACGATTTGATTTGTATGATCCTGCAAAAGATAATACAATAATAAGGAATTATGAAGTGCCTGAAAAAATTCAGCATACATTTACTGAGAGTGCGGGTTCTAACGAATATATCATATCCTATGATTTGGTAAATGAAGGGTCTGGCAAAATCATAAAAGCAGGAAATTGGTAATTGATTAACACATTAAGGAGGTGTCACGATGAGAGAAAGACTTGCTCTTTTAAGGGAGTATTTGAAAAACAGACTTGCATTTGGCAAGAATAAAAAAACAAGAAAAGGTTTTGTACTCACTATGGTGGCACTTGTTGAAGTACTTGCCATATCGGTTGTGTCCGTTTCGGCTTGGGTTGAAACTATTTCAACAATCACAATTAAAGCTGAGGGCGCAAAAATCGATAACTATGTTTATACTAATGCCGATATTGGCAGTGATAATGGTTATTTAGGCATACCCATTGACTTGACTAAATATTTCCGTGCTGCGGGTGGAGTGCATCTTGCTTCGGCTTCAAGTGCTGACGGTGAAAATATATTTTTCCCGATAAAGAAATCAGGTGCTTCTGAATTCGAGGCTAAGTCATACAGATGTGCGGATGTAAATGATAAGAATGTTAATTATATTGACTTTTCATTTAATGTGAAGGTTGATAAAACCTTTAACGCGGATCATGCAGAGTTTTATCTTGATAAAGTACCTAAGATAACTATAGGTGATGAAGATGTTTCAGGAAACCTTGTAAGAATGGCAATTACCGATACCGATACTCAGAAAACGGTTGTATGCGGTTCTGAGGCAAGTACTGAAAATGTTGTCAGTAAAGTAAATGGTGATAAAGCCTCTGAGAAGGTTTATGCTTTTAGCGATTTTCTTGTTAATTCCGATATTGTACCAACCGAGTTGTTTAGTGTTGATAAAGGAAGCAGTAAAACAATAAATATTAAAGTGTGGCTTCAGGATGATAAGGCGACTACTGAATATGCCGGTAAAACTGTTTCAATAACTAATGTTAATATTGTAACTCAGAACAAAAAAGGCAATAAAGTGTATTTTGTTGACCGTACCGTTAATGAAACTAAAAAAAATTGGACAGAGAATGTAACATTTCAGCAGGGTAGCGAAGAGCCTGTAACGATGAAGTTTAATGAGAAGTCGCATACATATTCCTGTGCTTATAAACCCGTCGCTGGCGATACAATAGTTAAGTTCACCTCGGGAAGTGTTACTTGGACTACTAATATGAAGTCGCTCAACTCAGGCGAAAGTAAGTCCTATACTGCCTATGGCGATAATAACAGTAATGTCGGATACGGTACATGGGGCGAAGTGGTTGAAATCAGTGTTTCAAGCCAAGCCGCCGATGTGCTCCCTGATACAGGCAATGATTTAAGTGTATATATGGTTCCGAACCAAGGTGACGCTAACAGTAAAGTCAGAATGCCATTTACTGCTGACAATAAAAAATGGGTCGGTTATATTGCAAAGGAAAAGGCAGACGACATGACTTTTTCTTTTACAAATAACGGTAATACATATAAAATTCCTGCTCCTAACAGAGGCAATTCAACGCTTTTTGTTGTTACTTCTGCTAAAACAGGTTATTGGGACCCACCTGCTACTATTACTGTTACTGCAGGCACTAACGATGCAGGAACTGCCTTAGGAGAGCCTAAAGTTAGTTATAATGGCTTGACAAGTACTACAATTTCTGTAACCCCCGGTACAAAGGTTAAGCTAATAGCAAATCCTAAAACAGGTTTCGTATTGAAAAACTGGGTAAACAGCGGTACAAGTACCGTGGCAGACATTGACAGCAACGGTTATTTTACCCCGACAGCTTCAGGTAACTATAACTTTACAGCCGTTTATACTGAGTTGTTGAAATTTGAGGCTTATGTCAGAACATATGACGGTAAAGGTCTTTCTGAAAGCACAACGGGCGGTTCAGTTGAAATTAAGTGTGGAAACCAAAATTCGACTGTAGATTCCAACGATGGAACACACATTACACTCAATGCTGTTAAGGGCAGCACAGTTACATATTACGCAAAAGCTAATGACGGATATGTTTTTGACGGCTGGTACACAGATGTAGCCTGTGAGACCGGTTTGGAGAATTCAAGTGATAAATATGAATTGGCTAATGTTGAGGCTTCCAAGAAGTTGTATGCGAAATTCAAAATTGATATTTATACTGTAAAAGCATACGCTCAGCACGGTAACAATCCTCCTTCCGGTGATGCCGGTAATGTATCTTTTGATAATAATAATTATGCGTCTGAAGTAACAACAACGGTAAATCGTAACGGAGAAGTTACTTTTTATGCTAAGCCTGAAAAAGGCTATGCTTTTATCGGTTGGTATGCGACTAAGGATGCAGCAGATCCGAAGGTAGCGGTTAAAGATTGTACATTAAATGGTGACGTCTATTCTACAAAAATTAATATACCATATTCCGATGTAAAGACATATGAACTGTACGCAAGATTTAAGGCTTTGTATACGGTAGAAGCCAGAGCGATGTACAACAACGATAATGTTGATACAGCCGGTACTGTAAAGGTTGCGGACAAAGAAGCAGGTAAAATTTCATCTAAACCTGTTATGGAAGGCGACAATGTAACAGTTGAGGCTATTGCCCAAAAAGGTTACAAGTTTGCCGGTTGGTATACGGACATGGCTTGTAATAAACCGTATTCCACTGAAAATAACGATGTTTCACTTATAACCTTAAATAATGTTAGCAAGGGAATCACTCTGTATGCTAAGTTTGTGAGCGATTCAACTACAATCTACTATTATAACTCTAATGGCTGGGATAAAGTCTATGCGTATATGTGGGAAAACGCAAAGGGAAAAGGAAATGAAAATAGTGCGTTTCCGGGAATTCAAATGACATATGAAGGCGGAAAGGTATGGAGTTATACATTTTCGCAGTCTGGTAATTGGGATCGTGTTGTTTTTTCAAATGGAAATGCGAATAATAAGACCGGTGATTTATCTTTACAGCAAGGCGAAAAATATTACAAGAATGGCTGGCAGTCAAGCAGTAATATTAAGCATACAGTTACTGTTTTAAATGTAGAGAATGCTGATATTACTGTTACCGCAGGTTCTAATATGATAGCAGAGAACGGTTCACATGAGGTTTATGACGGTACAAGTCTTACTCTTAAGGCTGAAAATATTACAGGCGGTAATTATTGTAACTTTATTGTAACTAAACCGTCAGGTGAATCAGAAACACTTCCAGGTAATTCTTCAACCTATCTTGTCGATGGTTCAGACATAACTGTAAGTGCAACATTTTCTTCATCATCATCTGTCAAGACATTCTATTTTGAAAATTCTCTTGATTGGAAAGATGTTAGATTGTATTGCTATAAGAATGGAAAAGTTGCAGAGGGGTGTAAACCATGGCACGGTGATGTCTTGACAAAGTGTTCCGACAAAAGAGGTAGTCACGATGTATATTATATTGAAATTGATACTTCAAAAGTAGACACAGTGATTTTCAATAACAATAAAGACTTACAGTCGCAGAGTATAGAATTAAGCTGGTTTGATAACAAAAATGCGAACGGTTGTAGCTTTAAGAATGATAATGGTATTTATAATGTAGATAGTTATTTTACTATATCTTAAAACCGTGATTTGTAATACATTATACTGAGGCGTTAATAATTGCTATGTATATTTGCTTGAATGCCTTTCGTAAGTCTAATTTGGAGGTGAAACCATGAAGAAATCTAAATTTACACTTGTTATTGTACTCGGACTTGTACTGTGTTTGTTGTGTGGAACAACTACGACTTTTTCGTGGTTTAATCGTCCTGGGTCAATAAGCGGTGATTCGCTTACATACAGTGACAGTTACAATGTGTCTAACGGAAAAGATATTACTGCTGTTACTTATGTTGCTTCAAAAGAAGACGGCAGTGAGTATAGTACTGTTCCGTTTAATTTTAGTGGTTTGACTGTTCCCGCCCATGAAACAAAATATTTCTGTACAGAGGTAACGAACACGGGAACTGCACCGCAGTCAATTTCTTTGTTCCTTAATAATTCGGAAACTAACACCCTTTCTGTCGGTGTGAACAGCCCCCTCAGAACCTACAGGAGAGTTACCTCCGATTCACAAACAACATCATATGTTACCAAGACACCGAGTAATGTGAATAAGAAGAATGTGTATGTTGGTTTTGTTTCTAATAAGTCGTATGATCCAAGTCAGTATGGTATTTGGTATTGGAACAACAACGGTATATTTGGTGGTGCAGGTGTTATTAACAAAAAATTAGGGGAAGAAAATTATACTACCGCGAATACTTCACATAACGGTTATACGGAAAAGTATGATGTATATGCGGCACAGATAGATTATAGTGCAGATTCCATGTATCTTTATTATCAGAATAAAGATAAAAAGTTTGACGGCGGTGAGAATCATGATATAGGTAATAAAAATACTGTTATCTGGTATGAATACAATCGTTCTTATCATTCCTCGTATGTAGTCTCAGGTACAGCTGCCGGAATTTCAAGTTTTTATTCTAAAGCAGAAGCTGTAGTAGGTGAGAGATTTGATTTAAGCGCAAAGGCACAGGGTACGGTGACTTACACATCGTCAAACACCAATGTCGCAACAGTTACGAATGACGGTAAGGTTACTGCCAATAAGGCAGGCACGACTACTGTTACTGTTACATCTACGGGTGTGTACGGAGATAAAATAACGGCAAAATGCAATCTTACCGTAAGTAAAAAACCGGCTAAAAGCTTATATGTTCCGATTGTTACGAATATGAAGATTGAAGGCGCCACCGACAGCAATCCTGCTGTTACAAAGGTGTATTGGTATATTAAAAACGATACACAAAACAACGCTGTATATTCACTTGGCGATGTACAAATTTCACTTTAAAATTTTAAAATTTTAAATTTCCAAAAGGGTTGTTTTTACAGCCCTTTTTTATTATAATTTATAATCGGTAGCAGAGAATAAAATCCGCCCGTTTTGACGAACATATACGCATTTTTGTTATATAAAATAATGTGTTAATAAACAAATAGTTTGTGTCAGGTCTCCGGTTCGTATGCATTGCACACGATTGCACGCAATTTCGTGCAAATTTGGATGCATGATTTATGCTATATCAAAACATATGTGTATGAACATATTGTACACTACTTTTAGCATATCAAAAGCTATGTGGATAAACAAATAATTTGAACAAGGCGGGCGGCCAATGACCGCCCCTACTGCACGAACTGAGAATGGTGGCACACCGCCACGAATAATTACGCAAACCACAAAACAACGCTCGGGCGGATATGTTTCGCACATTGCAAACAATCTACACGAACCGGGAACGGCAACTTGCCGTGGAGGAATTTATGGATAAAAATTACGATTTTGAAAATGCGGTTGAAGTGACATCTGTAACAACTGAACACCCAAAATCAAAAAATAGAATAAGGAAAAGGCATGAATCAAAGCTACATAAAACCCTGCGGATAATTAAAAATATAATCTGCTGGGGAGTGCTTGCAATACTTGTGCTGACCGTAATTGTGTTTATGGGTTCAAAGGTGAACGGAAAAACACCTTCGCTTTTCGGATATTCCGTGCTACGAGTTTCAACGGGCAGTATGCAGCCCGAGCTTATGATCGGCGATGTTATTCTCGGAAAGAGCGTTGACAATCCGACCGCCCTCAAGGTCGGCGATATTATTACCTATCGTGGCAGTGGGCAGACCGAGGGACTTCTCGTGACTCATAAGGTTGTAGTTGCACCGTATAAAACAGCTGACGGCACATATAAGCTACAGACAAAGGGCATTGCAAACGATGCTCCCGACCCTGAAATTTCAACCGAAGATGTGCTTTATATTATGGTGTGCAAGCTCGGATTCATTGACACATTGTACAACCTTTTCTTCTCACCGTGGGGACTGCTGATTTTTATTGCGGCACTGCTGCTGATATTCATTGATGAGCTTGTCGTTATAATCCGCATACTTACGGGACATGACAAATCACCGAATGACAGCGACATCAACGAAATTATAGACCGTTTGCAGAAGGAAAAATTGCAACAGAAGGCTGAATCCGACAACGATACAAAATCGGAAGAATAAATAAAAGCTGAATATATTTAATTTCGGACGAAAGGAAAATTCTCTTTTCGTCCGTTTTTTGTTGGCAAAAAAGACAAAGCAGAAAAATGGTGGAAATAGCATTTATATAGGGTAAAATCGGCTTTTTAGTTGCATTTTTGGGCGATTTGTGGTATATTTTATACGGTCAAATTTGACTGTAACATACTGATTGTGTTTAGAAATTGATATGTTAAGGGTGGTTTCATGGATTACAAATTAATAGCGCTTGACATTGACGGTACGCTGACAAACTCCCAAAAGGAGATTACTCCCCGTACAAGATATGCTCTTATGGAGGCGCAGAAGCAGGGCAAGAAAATTATTCTTGCATCAGGCAGACATCCCGTAGGAATTATGCCGATAGCAAAAGACCTTATGCTTGACCGTTTCGGCGGTTTTATTATGGCGTTCAACGGCGGCAGGATTATCAATTGCGAAACAGGCGAAACTATGGTGAGCAAGCTGTTTCCGCTTGAATATCTTCCCGACATTGTAAATGTTTTGAAGGATTCAAACATTACAATCAACACATACGATGACAGGCGAATCATCTCGGATAATAAGGTGAACGACTATACCTATGTTGAAAGGGATATTATCAAAGCCGAAATGGTTGTTGTTGACGATTTTATCTCATCTGTAAGATTTGATATCAACAAAATTCTTCTTGCAGGCGAACCCGATGAGCTTGATAAGTATCAGAAAATTCTCGCAGACCGTTATGATGGCTTGCTTGATGTATATAAAAGCGCACCTTATTTTCTTGAGATTATGCCGTTTGGTGTTACAAAAGGCTCAATGCTTCCGCTTTTGCTTGATAAACTCAAGATTAAAAGGGAAGAGCTTGCCGCTTTCGGTGACAACTACAACGATATAACAATGATAGGTTATGCAGGCTTCGGCGTTGCAATGGGTAATGCCGAAACCGATGTAAAGAAGATTGCCGATTACATCTGCGAATCAAACGATAACGACGGTATTGCAAACACACTTGATAAATTCGTTTTAAAGCAATAGTCGCACAAAGTTTGAACCTAATATAAGCTTGAAAATATAAAATATAATTTAACGGAGCGTCAGATTTGACTTAACCCTTTAAAAGAGTTGAAAAAACAGAATCTGTCGCTCCTTTTTGTATATAATAGCCAAATTGAGGGCTTAATCTTTGGCGGCATCAAAGTTGTAATAATTCTAAAAAAGAAAAATATATAAGGCTGTCTAAATTATAATATAATTGTATGTTATGTTGTACAAAGTATAACAAAAGGAGGAAAATCTATGGCAAAAATCAAAAAATTGCTTGCTTTGATTTTGTCGATTTGCGTAATTTGCACGGTATCTGTTATGTCCGTAAGTGCGGCTAATACAGATGACGATAACGACACTTCGGCATCAAGCACAATCACAGTACATTACTACTGTGAGGAAGGCACGCCCACAATCTATTATTGGAACAGTCTTCCGAAAAACATCAGCACGGAGTACCCCGGCGTTAAGATGACTTCCGAGGGAAACAACTACTACAAGTACACTTTCAACGATGTAACAAAAATCAATATGATGTTTGTTACAAACGGAAAGCAGTCTGCGGAACTCACAAGAAACACAGGTGAGTGGTGGTACAAAAATAAGAGATGGTCAAGTAAAAATCCTGAAGATATGCAGGAATTTGACCGTGTTGACATGCGTGAAGACACAATTTATTTTGTAATCACAACCCGTTTCTATGACGGTGACACAGGTAACAATGTTCATTGCTGGGACGACTCACAGGCAAACAACCCCGACAGCGATCCCGCATGGCGCGGTGACTTCAAAGGTCTTATCGATAAGCTTGACTACATCAAGGCTCTCGGATTCAGCGCAATCTGGATTACTCCTGTTGTAACAAATGCGTCAGGCTACGATTACCACGGCTACCACGCAATGGACTTCTCAACAGTTGATGTTCGTTATGAGAGCGACGGCGCTACATATCAGGATCTTATTGATGCCGCTCATGAAAAGGGCATCAAGATTGTTCAGGATATCGTAGTTAACCATTCAGGTAACTTCGGTGAGGCAACTCTTGCTCCTATGTTTACAAAGGAATACGACTCAATTCAGGATCTTGCTTCTGTAGATTGCATGAAGGTTATTGAGGGAAGCGACTTTGCTAAAACATTCCCGAACTACGATGACCTTGATCCCGGCGATCAGTATGCCGCAAGACTTAATATCATGAAGGATACTAAGGAGCTTGACTCCGGTAATCACGACACGGAAAACTACTATCACCACTTCAAAGACCTCAGCTGGGAAAGCCCGACTGTTCAGACAGGTCAGATTGCCGGTGACTGCGTTGATATCAACACAGAGAATCCTAAAGTTGCAGATTACCTTAACGAAGCTTATAACAACTATATCAACATGGGCGTTGACGCTTTCAGACTTGATACTGAAAAGCACGTTTCAAGACTTACACTTAACCAGTATTTCTTCCCGTCATGGCTCAAGACAGGCGGTAAAAACTTCTTCATCTTTGGTGAGGTTTGTACTCGTGTAAGCGAATTCTGGAACCACAACATTCCTGCAATTTCTGCTCCGTTCTATACATGGGCTGAATCAGACAGCCAGTACATTGATTCATTTACAAATGATCAGGCTGCAAACATTGATCTTACACTTAAACACTATGATAGCAACGCAACTACAGCAAATCAGCCAACATCTGATAATGTTTATCTTGATGGTCTTAATTATCACACACCTGATTACAGCAAGTCAAACGGCACAAGCGTAATCGACTTCCCGATGCATTGGAACTTCTCAAATGCAAGCAACGCATTTACTCGTGCTTGTCAAGAAGATCCGTACTACAATGACGCATCATGGAATGTAACATATGTTGATTCTCACGACTACGGTCCTGATATGAACAGCCGTTATGACGGCGGTACACAGGCATGGGCTGAGAACCTTGATGTGCTCTTTACTTTCCGTGGTATTCCGTGTCTTTACTACGGTTCTGAGCTTGAGTTCCAGAAGGGTGTTCCTATGGACGTAGGTCCTAACGCACCTCTTTCCACAACAGGTCGTGCATACTTCGGTGACTACCTCGAGGGCGATGTAACAGCTACAGACTTTGGTACATATACTAATGCAAGCGGTGCTGTTGCAAGCACACTTGAAGCACCTCTCGCTGTTCATATTCAGCAGCTCAACCGAATCAGAAGAGCAGTTCCTGCACTTCAGAAGGGTCAGTATACAAGAAGCAATACTTATGTTGACGGTAATATGGCATTCGTTCGCCGTTACACACAGGGTGCTACAGACAGCCTTGCTTGTGTAACTATCTCAGGCGGTGCTACATTCAAGAACCTTCCTAACGGCAAGTATATTGATGCAGTTACAGGCGATGTTAAGAATGTTACAGACGGCACACTTACAGTATCTTCTGTTGGTAAGGCTAATATGAGAGTTTATGTTTGCTGTGCAGACGGTTTCACCGGAATTGACGGTCAGATCGGCACTAACGGCGCATATCTCAAGTAATAAAATAATGTTGTTTTTTACGGAGCAGGTTTTTCCTGCTCCGTATTTTTCTGCCCTAAACCCTCAAATGACGGATTGCAGATTTATATCCGTCAAAATTATACTTTATTTATAAATAAACATTCCGAAAATTGCATAATGATGAATAAAAAGACAGAAAGTTATGCAAATTCTACATATAAGGTTTAAAATCGTTATGACACTTCTGCAAGAATTGTACCTTTTCTTTTTTTTAAAAATGTGCTATAATATATAAAATATAGTTTCAATTTATTGTGAATTTTAAAAAGGAGTGTTTTTTATGACAAACAGCGAGTATTCGGATGTTACACCGCAGATTCATGCTCTGGCTCAGAAAATGACGCATAACTCCGTTATTGATACAGATTTATACAGTAAGTACAATGTAAAAAGAGGTTTGCGTGACCTTGACGGTAAGGGTGTTCTCACAGGTCTTACAGATATTTCTACAATCACACAGAATAAGCTTGTTGACGGAAAGCTTGTTCCTTGCGAGGGTGAGCTTCGTTACAGGGGCTATAATGTAAAGGATATCGTTGACGGTATTCTTGAGGATGACCGTTTTGGTTTTGAAGAGGTTACATATCTTCTTCTCTTTGGCGATATGCCTAATGAAGAACAGCTTAAAGACTTTAAGAAGCTTCTCGTTCAGTACAGAACCCTTCCTCAGCACTTTGTTCGTGATGTTATCCTCAAGGCCACAAGTAACGATATGATGAACTCAATTGCAAGAAGCGTCCTCACACTTTTCTGCTACGATAAGAACGCTAACGATACATCAATCGACAATGTTTTAAGACAGTGCATACAGCTTATCTCCGTATTCCCACTTTTGTCGGTTTACGGCTATCACGCATATAATCACTATCAGCGTGATAACAGCCTTTATATCCACCGTGCAGAGCCTACAATGTCAACAGCCGAGGTTATTCTGTCGCTTCTTCGTCCCGACAGACACTATACTCCGCTTGAGGCAAAGGTTCTTGATATGGCGCTCATTCTCCATATGGAACACGGCGGCGGTAACAACTCAACATTTACAACACATGTTGTAACATCTTCGGGTACTGATACATACTCGGCAGTAGCTGCGGCACTTGCATCACTCAAAGGTCCTAAGCACGGCGGTGCAAATGTTAAGGTTTACTATATGTTTGAGGATCTCAAAAAGCATGTTAAGGACTGGGAAGACGAGGATGCTCTTGAAGATTATCTTGAAAAGCTCCTTGACAAGCAGGTTTTTGATAAAAAAGGTCTTATCTACGGTATGGGACACGCAGTTTATACAATTTCCGACCCCCGTCAGCAGATTCTTCACGGTGCTGTTAAAAAGCTTGCGTTTGCCGAAGGTCACAATGATGAATTTGATCTTTATGAGAGAGTTGAAAGACTGGCTCCGAAGGTTATCGGCAGAAAGCGTAAAATCTACAAGGGCGTTGCCGCAAATGTCGATTTCTACAGCGGACTTCTTTACAGCCTTCTTGATATTCCGTGTGAGCTTTATACTCCGCTTTTTGCAACAGCTCGTATTACGGGTTGGAGCGCACACAGACTTGAGGAGCTTATCAACTGCGGTAAGATTATCCGTCCTGCATATATGAGCATTTCCGAAAACAAGGAATATGTTGATTTGAAAGACAGATAATACGGCGAACCGCCGTTCCCCGCTCGAGAAGTTAGTTTTACAAGTGCGAGAGTTAAATTGCCCGAGCGTATGGAAAATTGAAAGTTGAAAATTGAAAATTATGGTCGAGCGTAGCATTGTAATTGTTCATACAATCCCGTAGGGGCGGTCATTGGCCGCCCGCAAGTAAAGGCACAAACATTGTGATAGAAATAAACTATATAAATATCACAAAATTACTGCTATTTTATAGGGGAGAACGGTGTTCGCCCGCACGGCGAGTCGCCGTACCCAATTCGTGTAGATAGTTTGTAATGTCAAAAAAACATATTATGCCCGAGCGTAGCATTGTAATTGTTCATACAATCCCGTAGGGGCGGTCATTGGCCGCC
>OIYV01000194.1_pt1 | contig 40494 bp, 33 predicted proteins | sample 1588251 | NCBI WGS metagenome assembly OIYV01 (sample SAMN03283282) | human gut metagenome | biome: human-associated habitat; material: feces | host: Homo sapiens | place: Peru | collected 2012
TATACTAAAAAACTTCTTGGAGGTGACTATATGAAAGATATGGTCAAAATATCAAACCTTAATCAAACCTTTTATACCAAAGATGGAGAACTTGAAGTCTTAAAAAACATAAACTTTAATCTAATGGAAGGTCAAATTCTAACCATTCTTGGACCTAGTGGTTCTGGAAAATCAACTATACTAAATATACTAACTAAACTTTTAAAACCTACTAGTGGAGAAGTAATTATAAATGGAAAAATCGGATATATGTTTCAAAAGGATAACCTACTAGAATGGAGAAATATTATGGACAATATAACTATTGGACTTGAAATTCAAAAGAAAAAAACTGATGAAGCAATGAAAAGAGTTGAAAGACTGTTAAAAACTTATGACTTATGGGAGTTTAGAAATATGTATCCAAAAGAGCTATCTGGAGGTATGAGACAAAGAGTTGCTCTTATTAGAACACTTGCAGTAAAACCTAAAATCTTATTATTAGATGAAGCATTTTCAGCTTTAGATTACCAGACTAGAATAATGGTTACAAATGATATTTATTCTATTTTAAGAAAAGAAGAAATCACAGCAATTATTGTAACACATGATATTTCAGAAGCAATTAGTATGTCAGATAGAGTGTTAGTATTAAGCAAGAGACCAGGGACAATAAAAGATATTCATAAAATTAATTTTGGTATAGAAAATAGAACACCAATAAATTGTAGAGAAAGCCCAAAATTTAGTCAATACTTTAATACTCTATGGAAGGAGTTGGGAGTAGATGAATAAAATAATAATTTCAAAAGATAGAAAAGAATATCTAAAAAAGATAAAAAAAAGAAAATATTTAATTTTATTAACACAAATATTAATACTTGTATCTTTTTTAGGAATATGGGAAATTTTAGCTGATAATGGTATAATAGACAGTTTTATAACAAGCCAGCCAAGTAAAATATTTGCAACCTTTATGAATTTGACTTCAAATGATTTATTAAAACATATAGGAGTTACAGTATATGAAACAGTAGTAGGGTTTTTAGTAGGAACAACTTTAGGAATAGCAATAGCAATTATTTTATGGTGGTCTAATTTTTTGTCAAAAGTTGCAGAACCATATTTAGTTGTATTAAATAGTTTACCTAAAGTAGCACTTCGGACCAATAATTATTATTTGGGTTGGAGCAGGAACACCAGCAATTATTGTTATGGCAGTAGCAATTTCTTTGATTGTAACAATATTAGAAAACCTAAATGGCTTTTTAAGAACTGATAAAGAAATAATTAAAATGGCAAAAACGTTTAAGGCAAGTAAATTTCAAATACTAACAAAAATTATTATTCCAGCCAATATATCAACATTTATAAATTCACTAAAAGTTAATATTGGACTTTCTTTGGTTGGAGTTATATCTGGAGAATTTTTAGTATCAAAAGCAGGATTAGGATATTTAATTGTGTATGGAGGGCAAGTATTCAAATTAGACTTAGTTATGACAAGTGTTATTATATTAGGAATTGTAGCGGGAATAATGTATTTAGCAGTGTTGTTACTTGAAAAATTTATAGTAAAGTCAAAAAATTATTAATATATTTACCATATATAAAGATTACAATTATATTACAAAAAAATTACAAATAAAATAATTTTATTTGTAATGTTGACAAGTATTTGGTGTTACTGATATATTTAAATTGTATTTTTAAAATTGTAAAAGGGAAAACAAAATTTTTTCATTTGTTTTTTCAACTGATAGTACAAATAAAATATGTACTACAGTAAAAGAAAGGGAGGAATAAATATGGCAAAAATACAAAATGTTGATTATGAGGCAATGCCAAAACAAGCAAAGCAAATGAGGTCATATGGACAACAACTAAATACACAAATGACAAATGCATATAAAAGTATTGAAAATATGCATAATTCTTGGTATGGAAAGAGATACAACGAATTAGTAAAACAATTTAATAATCTTACAACACAAATTAATGAAATGTTAACATTAGTTGTAACTGATATACCATATGCACTTGAAACAGTTGCAAATAATTATTCGCAAGCGGATAGAGGAACAAATGCAACAGCAGCGCAAAAAACATCACCTAAAAAAATAACAAACTTAACAATACATAATGATGTTGGAATGAAGTTTGTAACAAGCAATGTTGAGTCAGTACAAAAGAGTGTATCAACTAACTTTAAAAATGCAAAAGATCAAATGAATAAGATTCAAGCAGAATATACAAAAATAAAATGGCAGAGTGAGGCTTCAGAAGCTTTTAAAAGCAAATTTAATAAATTAAAACAAAATATAATCTCATCTTTTGAAAATATAGAAAGTCAATTCACAAAACTTATGACTCAAACTAAAAATGATATTGAAAAAACAGAAAAAGCAAATACAGTATCATAATTATAAAGCACATAGTATATGTGCTTTCTCTGGCAATTTTAAATAGATTGCCAGAGAAAACATATATATTATAAAGTGAAAGGATTGAGATAAAATGGCAGATAGGCAACAAATATATAGTGAAATGTTAAATTTACAACAAGATCAGGCAGCAATGAGACATTTTAAAGATCAAATATATGATGCAATACAAGAGTTAAAAGACGGAAAAAATAATATTAATAATGCAATAAATGAATTTAAAAAAGTATATACAGGAAAAGCTGCTGAAGAAAAGAGAAAAATATTAAACAAAAAGATAGAAGAAATTAATAGTGTAATAAACGAATTGCAGGAAAGCTTAGGAGAATTAAACAATAAAATAGATTATTTAAATCATCAGATAGAAATAAAGGAAACAGAGCTAAGAAATGCATAGTTGTATATGTATAGAAAGGATGATATAATGTCAGAATTAAAAGTAGATATTGATGGTATAAATAATAAAGTTATACCTCCATTAAATAAAGCAATAACAAAATTAGAATCAGCAGCAGATAGCTTGAAATATATAAGTTATTCCCCAGATTATTATAAATTTAATAACAGAAGTAGAGTACAAAATATTTTACCTCAAAATATAAGAAGTATAAAAGTAAATGTTAATGATGTGAAAAAATGGTTAGCAAATACTTCTAGTAGATTTAAACAAGCTGAAAAAAATAGTGCTAAAGTAGTAGACTCATTACAATTGCCAACAGGAAATATAGGAAGTTTAGGGCAGGTATCTAATAAAACAAGTAATAAAGCTAAAAATGTATCTCAAAAAACGAATAAAAATGTAGACGATGTTTCTATATTTAAAGAGACACCAATTGGGCTTTTTGGAGATCTCTTTAATGGTAATACTGAAAGTATATATAAATCTAAATATGAAGGAGATTTAAAACTTACTCAAACAGAAATTATAGGAGAAAATAAAAAAGGTACAAAACTTAAAGATGATCCTGAAATACAACAGGGATTAGAACAATTAAATAATCTTTTAAATATGCAAAACGAAAATTTAAAAGATGATGCAGAAGAGATGAAAAGTAAATTACTTAATGGAAAAATTAATCCACATATAAGAGGCTTTTTAGAAGATAGTGAATTATATTCTTTTGAGGATCCATCAGATGTAAATGAATTAATTCTTGCATTTCAAAAAGCAAAAGAACATTTGGAAAAATTGGATTATAATGAAGTTAAAGATGCTGATTATTATAGTTGTATTAATGGTACTATAGGATTAGAGTATACAAAAGAGGATTGGGACTTAGTAAAAAAATATATAGAAGATAACAATCTTTCTTGGAAAGATTTTTTGTCTGAATATGATGAAACAATTAGTAGTTTAGAGACATATAGAGATGAATTATTAGATAAGAAAAATCAAATATATCAATTAGAAAGATATATTGATTTATATCCATATACTAAAATTACGCAAAATGCTGATTTTAAGGAATATTTAGAACGAGATTATTCAAATGTGGATGTAGAAAGTGGATGGAGTAAGATTGCAAGTTTCTTTACTTTTGGGTTTGTAAAAGCAGAAGTAGGAGAGAATTTTAATGAATTTACTCAGGAAGAAAAGGCCATATATTTTTATTTAAAAGAACAGTATTCAGAAGATGAAGCAAATGAATATTATACAAGTTTAGAAGATATGGTTAATCAACGTAAAGGAATGAAAGATGCATTAGAATATGTGAAAAACTTAGATATAACAGGAATAGAGACAGTAGATGGAGTAAACAATTTTTTAACCACTACAGGAATGGGATTTACAGATGGTGTATGGTCTTTTGGAGAAGGACTATCTAATTTATTTCCTGGAAATGGGGAAATTATGTCAGAATTGCAATATAAACAGTCATTTTTAACAGCTATGTTGACTCAAGATATTAATTTGGATGAAATTGAAAAAAGTTATGGTAAAGATTCTGAAGAATATAAGTTATATGAAAAATTATACAAAATGCAAGATATATATAGAAAATCATTGGGAGCTAATTATAATGTAGCTTCGGCTATTGGAAGTGAAGCAATTCCGATGGCTTTAAGTTGTATTCCAGAAGTTGGACAAACATTAGGTATTGCACTAGCTTCCCTTTCAGATGCAGGTAATGCAAAGGCAACGGCATATCAAAATGGAATAACTGGATGGAATGCATATTTATATGCAGGAATAAAAGGTTTTACTTCTGCTTATATAACTAAAAAGTTTGCAGCAATACCAGGACTTTCAGACAACTCAAGTACTAAGCTAGTTAAAATGCTGAAAAACTCATTTAACTTTTCTGATAATAATCTATATAAAATAAAGGCGATTTTAACTTTCCTACAAGGACCGGCACAAGCACGGAATTTCTGCTGTTGCTCAACAAAAAATAGATCTATTTACACTTAAGGCACTTTCTGGGGAAGAAATTAATTTGGACGAATTTTTTGATATAGAAAAAGAAGACATTGAGACATTTGCAACAGCACTATTAACAGCACTTATTTTAAATGGTGGAAAAGCATTAACGATTAAGATTAAGGGTAAGAAAACGACTGTGACTGCTGAAGCGGTAGAGAAATGTATAGATAAAGATGGAAATTTAGACGTAGAAAAGCTTATATCAAAACCTAATATGAATGATGTTACACAAAGGCTTGATGTGCAAGACGTGTATAGTACAGGAAAAGTAAGTTCAGTGTATGAAGCTTTAGAAGTAACATTAAGAAAACAAGGAGAAGAAGTAAATGAGAATAATATTAATTCATTATTAAATAAGATTAATAATGGAGATTATAGTAGCATAACAAGAAGCTATGGAGCAAGAGAGTATATCCTAAGTTTTACAAATTCAAATGGGAATATAACAGTAATAAACTCTGTAGAAGATGCAATAAGAGCAACTTTACAAAAGCAAGGAAAGGAGATAAATACAACTAATATTAATTCATTAGTTGATAGGATTAACAATGGAGATTATGATTGTATAACAAGGAGTTATGGAGCAAGAGACTTTGTACAATTTACTTTACAAAATAATTTTAATTTGAATTGGATTAGAAATCCAAAAGAATTAGATAAAGCCATAGAATATCTTAAAATAAATACAAATGTTCAATATGATGCAAATGAATTTAGAAAAATGCAATATGAACTTTTTGACAAACTTAAAGATTCAGGAATGAGCGATATGGACGCTGCAGAATCTGTAGGAAGATTATTTGACTCTTTAGTATATGATAGAGGATGGAATATGGCATGTAAATATAAAGGAATAAAGATAAATGTATTGAATGGAAGTAATATTGATATTTCAACAGTAAAGGATTACATTAATAAGTTGCCAAAATCTTTAAAGAAAAATATAAAGGAAATTAATATAAGTGATTTGTATAATGTGGCGGATTGTTATTGGAGTGTTGAGTATGGCATGCCAGAATTTATTTCTGATGCTACAGGAGGTTCAGGTGTTATAAATATATTTGATAGCAATAATGCATTAAAAAGAAGCAATTATTTTGAAACTATAACACACGAATCTGGACATTGCTTTGATAAAGATAATAAATTAAGTAATTCATATGAATGGGAACAAGCTATGATAGAAGATAGCAAAATTCCAGGGAATAGTATAGGCTGCACTGAATATGCGACACAAGCAAAAAATGTAGCAAAAGTAAATTCAGAAGATTTTGCAGAAGCTGTTAGCTTATATATAAATAATAGAAGTTATTTTGAAATAAATTTTCCTAATAGATATAAATATTTAAAAAATTTGATAAAATAATTTATAGAAAAGAGGTTATAAAATGAGAAGTTTTAAAGAATTTTTAGAAGATAAAAAAAGAGTTGTTAAAAGACATATATGTTATTTAGATGATAATGGAAATGTGGTTGATAAAGAAAATGCTACAAATTGTATAATTACTGAATACGATAGTAATGGGGAGATTATTAACTCTGTACATGGAAGTTGTAAAAAAAATAATGATTTAGAAAACAAGGAGGAACGATAGTGAACAAAATAGGAGAAAAATACCTACCAATAGGAACGGTAGTAATGCTAAAAGGAGCAAGCAAAAGAGTAATGGTAACAGGATTTTGTGCTATCAAAGGAAATAACAAAAACAGAATGTGGGATTACACAGGATGCATGTACCCAGAAGGATTTTTATCATCTAATCAAACATGTTTATTTAATCATGACCAAATAGAAAAAATATATTATTTTGGACTTATAGATGAAGAAGAAGAAAAATTCAAAGCAGATTTAAATAAAATGTTAGATGAAACACAAAGCCAAAATAAAAAATAGATAAAGTTAAACAAAAGAAATAAAAGGGAGGTAATTTCTTTGATTGTAGCATTAATAGGAAAAAACAAAATGCTAAAAACGAACTTGCCAAAATTCACAATAGGAAATTATGCTATTAATGATGAAAACGGAAGAAAGATAATAAATATAGAAAGCAAAAATGGAAATTGGCAAATTGTAAACAACAACTCTATAAAAATAGTAAATGCTGAGCATATTAATAATAAAGAAAAAATAAATCTAGATAATATTAGAGAAGTAACGTTAAAAGAACATAATTTATATTATGTTTCTTTTAGCAATATGAAAGAAATTTTTATTTTATATTGTTCTCCAGACTGTGAAAGTTTTACACATTTAGATGTAAAAAAATCTTCAGAAATTACAATTGGAAGCAACAAAAATAATAACATTTCTTATAGTAGTCCATTAGTAAAAAGTAAGCATGCACGTATTTTTTATAGTAATGGAAGATTAATGCTAGAAAACTTTGACAAAGACTATGGATGTTTTATCAATAACAGACCAGTTTTTAATGAAAATAAACTATTATTTAATGGTGATGTAATTTTCATTATGGGACTTAAGATAATTATAATGGGAAAAAGTATTTTTATAAACAATCCATTAGAAAAAGTCGATTATGATAGGAAAATGTTTAGCATTAATGAAAAGGAATATAATCTTTCTAATTTGAAAGAAGAAGATGAAAGCGATTTAGAAATATATTCAGAAAAAGACTATTTTGCTAAAGCACCTAGAATAAGAAATATTATAGAAAAAGAAAAAGTAAAAATAGATGCACCGCCTCAAATACAAAGTAAAGAAGGAATGCCACTTATTTATGTTTTAGGGACAACATTATCAATGGGCGTAGTTATGATAATATCTACTTTTTCAACTATAGATGGATTAATAAGTGGAACAGCAACTTTCAAAGATACAATGTTTTCATTACTAATGTCTTTAGCTATGTTAGTAAGTATAATTCTTATTCCAGTATTAAATGTAAGATATGAGAAAAAACAAAAAATAAAATATGAAGAAAAAAGACAGAAAAGATATAAAGATTATATAAATTCAAAAATAGAATTAATAGATTCTATTATGAAAAAGCAAAGAAAAATTTTATTTGAAAATTATGTATCAGTAGAAGAATGTAACAATATAATTGCAACTAAAAATTCTAGATTATGGGAAAGAAATATAGAAGATTTCGATTTCTTAACAGTTAGGTTAGGAATAGGAGATGTACCATTAGAAATAGATATAGAATATCCAGAAGAACAATTTGCAATGGAAGATGATAATCTAGTAGAAATGTTAAGTGAAATAGGAAATAAATCTAAAATCCTAAAAGATGCGCCAATTACAGTTTCTTTAGCTAAAAGAAACATTTCAGCATTAATTGTACAAGATAATCAAAAGCTTGTAGAAAAATTTATTCAAAGTTTAATAATGCAATTAATTACATTCCATAGTTATGAAGATTTAAAGCTAGTATTTTTATTAAAAGAAGATAAAGACAATAAGTGGGAGCACATAAAAATGTTACCACATGTTTGGAATAATACAAAACAAATTAGATTTTTTGCAGATGATTACAATGAAATGAAAGAGATTTCTAGATATTTGGAAGAAGAGATTAATAGTAGAACTACAAGAGATGACGAATTAGACTATAAGGCATTTATGCCATACTATTTAATTATTACAGATGATTATAAGAAAATAGAAAATTTAAAAATTATAACAGAAATACTAGAAAAGAAAGTTAATGTAGGATTTAGTATATTATGTATTAGTGATAGCTTAACACAACTACCAAATGAATGTAAGACATTTATTAGTTTAACAAATAATGAAGGCATGATGTTTGAAAGTGAAATATCATCAACAAATCAAAGTAAGTTTAAATTTGATGATTCATATACATTTTTCTTTGAAAAAATATGCAAAGAAATATCTAACATTCCAATTAAGTATACAGCTTCAGGACAAAAAATGTTGCCAAGTAGTTATGGATTTTTGGAAATGTATGATGTAGGAAAAATTGAACAATTAAATATATTAGAAAGATGGAAGAGAAATGATTCAACAATATCCTTACAAGCGCCAATAGGTATTGACAGTGCAGGAATGCCAATTGTATTAGATATTCATGAAAAATTCCATGGACCACATGGACTAATTGCAGGTTCAACAGGTTCTGGAAAAAGTGAATTTATTATAACGTATATTTTATCATTAGCAATCAACTACCATCCAGATGATGTTGCATTTATATTAATAGATTACAAAGGTGGAGGATTAGCAGGGGCATTTCAAAAAAGAGATATAAAATTACCACATTTAGTTGGAACAATTACTAATATAGATACAGTTGGATTACAAAGATCACTTGCATCTATCCAAAGTGAGTTAAAAAGAAGACAAGTAATGTTTAACGAAGCTAGAAATAGAATTGATGAAGGAACAATAGATATTTATAAATATCAAAAACTATATCATGAAGGAATAGTAGAAGAACCAATTCCACATTTATTAATAATATGTGATGAATTTGCAGAATTAAAACAACAACAAGAAGAATTTATGGATGAATTAATAAGTGTAGCAAGAATAGGACGTAGCTTAGGAGTACATCTTATTTTAGCAACGCAAAAACCAGCAGGTATAGTAAATGAACAAATACGTAGTAATAGTAAATTCGGTATTTGTTTAAAAGTACAATCGACAGAAGATAGTACAGATGTAATAAATAGACCAGATGCAGCATACTTAAAACGTGCAGGTCAATTTTATATGCAAGTGGGAAACAATGAATATTTTACATTAGGATTATCAGCATATTCAGGATTGCCTTATATACCATCTGATGTTACAAAAAAGAAAATAAATAACTCACTTGAAATTATTTCTAATATAGGAACTGTTTTAAAAGAAGTAAGCAATTCAAAACAAGTTAAACTTGATAATAAAGGAGAGCAGTTAACTAATATTGTAAAATATATGTATAAATTAGCAAAACAAGAAAACATAGAATCTAAGCAATTGTGGATGGATAATATTCCAGAAACAATATTCTTAGAAAATACAAGAGAAAAATATAAAATAGAAAATGAAGAAAATATAATAGCTCCAGTTATAGGAGAATATGATGACCCATATAATCAACGTCAGGGAGTAGTAAAATTAGATCTTTCTAATAATGGAAATACCATAATCTATGGTAATGCAGATAGTGGAAAAGAGACATTACTTAGTACTATCGTGTATGATACTATGACAAATTACAATCCTGAAGATGTGCAAATGTATTTATTTGATTTTGGAAGTGAGGCATTAAAAATATTTAAAAAGAGTCCACATGTTGGAGACATTGTATTTATGAATGATACTGAAAAAGTAGATAGATTTTTTGAAATGCTTCAAAAAGAAATTAGAGAAAGAACTGATATTTTATCAGATTATGGTGGAGATTATAATTTATATATAAAGACAAGTGGAAATAAAATGCCAATGCTAATTGTAATAATAAACAATTATGAGGCTTTTTCAGAAAATTATGAAGATAAATATGATGATATATTTTTAATGCTAACCAGAGAAGGAACAAAATGTGGAATAGTATTTATTATTACAACAAGTGCATGCAATGACGTTAGATATAGATTAGCTCAAAATTTTAGACAAAAAATAGCATTACAATTAAACAATGAAGATGATTATTTTAATATTTTTGATGGAATAGGAAAGAAAAGACCATCAAATATATTTGGTAGAGGATTAGTAAGACTAGAAGATATTTATGAATTCCAAACAGCTAAAATTTGTGAACCAGAAAAATGGAATCTAACTATAAAAAATAAAATAGACGAGTTAAATAAAATTTATAAAATAAAGGCAAAACATATACCTACTTTACCAGATAAAGTAGAGATGAATGACATTAAAGATTATTTGAAAGACTTAACTGCAGTTCCAATAGGAATTAGTAAGAAAAATCTTGATGTATATACTTATAATTTTAAAAAGAGTTTTGTTAATATTATCACTTCAAAAAATATAGAAAGTAGTATAGAATTTATCTCTCATATTTTAGAAGAAGTAAAACAATTGGAAAATACTAATATAGTGCTTTTTGATTCAGAGAGAGTATTACAAAATAAAAAAGTTAATTTAGGTTTAAATTATAAAAATTTTGTTCTTGGAATAGAGAATAATTTGAACAAAAATAAACAGGTAATATGCATAATTATAGGAATAGATAAATTTTTAAATGATTTAGAAAATGGAGAAGAAGATCTATATGAGACTTTTAAAAAAGCAGAAGAATTAGAAAATTATAGCTTTGTTATTATAGACAATGCAAGCAAGTTAAAAAATCGTGAATATGATGAATGGTATAAAGAATATGTTTCAGGAGATACAGGAATTTGGATAGGAAATGGAATAAGTGACCAATATTTAATAAATGTAAATACTGCCAATAAAGAAGTGATAAACAGCTGTGGAGATAGCTTTGGATATGTAATTAAACAAGAAGAGCCATATTTAATAAAACTTTTAGGAATGAAACAAAAAGGAGAAGAAAATGGATAAAGTATTAGTAAAAGTATATGTTCCTATGCTTGAAAAAATATATGATGTATGGATTCCTTCACATAAGAGAATCTACAATGTTATTGATTTATTGATAAAGGCTGTAAATGAACTAAACGATAATTGTTATAGACCAGATAAATTACCTATGTTATATGACAAATTAACAGCTGAAGTATATGATATTAACTTAAGTATTAAAGATTCTACAATTAGAAGCGGAACAGAATTAGTTTTATTGTAATAAATAAAAAGTTAAATTTATAAAATTCACACCTTTTTATTATAAACATAAAATATATAAAATAAAAAGGAGGTGTAATTTTAAAATGAAAAAAAGAACTATAACTTACATCATAGTAATACTTATCATGCTAGTAATAGCAATAGGAGTATTTATAACAAAAAAACATAAAGAAAATGCTGAAGAACTAAAAACTATAAAAGTCAACGAAGTAACACGATCAGTATTTTATGCACCGCAATATATAGCAATAAACAATGGATATTTCAAAGAAAAGGGATTAAATATAGAATTAACAACAGGTCAAGGGGCAGACGCTGTTATGACAGCAGTTTTAAGTAATCAATCTGACATAGGATTTGCAGGACCAGAAGCATCAATATATGTTTACAACGAAGGAAAAGAAGACTATACTCAAGTATTTGCACAATTAACAAATAAGAGTGATACATTTTTAGTTTCAAGAACGAATACAGATAATTTTGATTGGAAAGATTTAAAGGGGAAAACGATAATACCAGGAAGAAAAGGTGGAGTACCTTATATGACATTAGAATATGTTCTAAAAAATAATGGAATTGACCCTAAAAAAGATGTAACTTTAGATGATAGTATTAAATTCGACTTAATGGCTGGAGCCTTTGCAAGTGGTAATGCAGATTATGTTACATTATTTGAACCAACTGCATCTATGACAGAAAGTCAGAAAAAAGGATATGTAGTAGCTTCTGTTGGAGAAGCAGCAGGTGAAATACCATATACAGCATATTTCACCAAAAAAAGTTATATAGCAAATAATGAAGATACTATACAAAAATTTACAGATGCAATTTATCAAGGAGAAAAATGGACAAAAGAACATACAAGCAAAGAAATAGCAGAAGTTATTACAAATTTCTTCCCAGGAACAGATATAGAAATGTTAACAGCGGCAATTCAAAGCTATAAAGATATAGATGCATGGAATGATACACCATATTTAAAAGAAGAAGCATTTAATAGATTACAAGAAGTAATGAAAAGTGCAGGAGAATTAAGTCAAAATGCTCTATATGACAAAATTGTTAACAATAAATATGCTGAAAATATAAAAAAATAAACTGAAAAATAGCATAATTCATTTTAGAAAAAAAGTGAATTATGCTATTTCTCTATTATAGAAAAGTTCTTTGAAATTCCTATAATATAAATACTTTAAAATTTTTCAAAAACATAGAATAATCAAAAAACAACGAGATAAATCGAGAATTAATAAATAAACATTTACATATACTACAAAACGAGATTTTGACAACTAGAACTTATAATGATAAATTTACAAATGAGAAAGGACGTGAAAGAATGAAAATAATAGAAGCAAATATTGACTATAAATTAATAGGCGAAAGAATAAAGGAAGCGAGAAGAAAAGCTGGATTATCACAAGAAAAATTAGCAGAAATGATTGATGTTACAACAGTATATGTTAGCAAAATAGAAAGAGGAGGACAAATAAATTTAAAAAGATTATCTCAAATGTCAATAGCATTAAATGTTCCAATAGAAAAAATACTAAATGGAACAACAATGGAAAATGAAAATTATTTAAATAAAGAATTTCAGGAATTATTAGATCAATGCTCAAAAGATAAACAAAGATTAATATATAATATTGCAAAAATTGTATCTGGTATAAAATTTGCGTAGAAAGCATTTATAAGCTTTACAAAAACATAAAAATAGTATAAACTATTTCTATGAAAAGTACTATTAAAATCAGGTATGGTATGCCGTTTTATAAACTATACCTGTTTTTTAAATGGACTAAGAAAGGTGATAATAAATGTATTTAAAAAGATTAGAATTGCAAGGATTTAAATCTTTCGCTGATAAAACTATATTAGAATTCATGCCAGGAATTACAAGTGTAATTGGACCAAATGGATCAGGAAAAAGTAACATATCAGACAGCATAAGATGGGTGCTTCGGAGAGCAAAGCATGAAATCATTAAGAGGAACAAAGTCATTAGACATTATTTTTGCAGGAACCCAAAATAGAAAATCATTAGGATTTGCAGAAGCCTCACTAGTATTTGATAATTCAGATGGAGCGTTACCAATTGAATATACTGAAGTAACAGTAACAAGAAAGATTTATAGAAGTGGAGAAACAGGATATTATATAAATAAAGTACCTTGTAGGCTAAAAGATGTATTAGAATTATTTATGGATACAGGAATTGGAAAAGATGGATATTCAATTATAGGACAAGGAAAAATTGATGAAATATTAAGTAATAAATCAGAAGATAGAAGAAATATATTTGAAGAAGCAGCAGGAATAGTAAAATATAGAACAAGAAAGCAAGAATCAGAGAAAAAACTAGAACGTACAAAGCTAAACTTACTTAGAATTAATGACATTTTAACAGAAATAGAAACAAATATAGAACCATTAAAAAATCAGGCAGAAAAAGCTAAAAGATATCTAGATTTAAGAGAAGAACTAAAAAGTATTGAAATAGGCTTATTTATATATAACATAGAAAAATATAAATCAACTTTAGAAGAAATTATAAAAGATGAAGAAATTTATACAAATCAATGTAATGACGAAGAAGGCAGATTAGAAAGAATCAAACAATTAAAAGAAGAATTACAAAATGATATAGATGATATTACAGTCAAAATAGAAGAAATGTCAAATATAGGATTTGAAAGTCAAAAAGAAATTGAAATGTTAAATTCTGATATAAATGTAGCTGATACAAGAATTTTAAACAACAATGAAAATAAAAGTAGATTTGAAAAAGAAATAGAAGAAGCACAAAATAGACTAGAAGAATTAAAAAAGGAAATTGAACAAAAACAAGAAAAACAACAAAATTTAAAACAAAACAAAGAGAAGTTTGAAAAAGAATTGAAAGAAAAAGAAGAAGAGCTAGCTAATCTTACAAAGAAACTTTCAAGTAAAGAATTAGAAATAGAAAATTATAAATTACAAGTAGAAGCTAATATAGACAAAAAATATGAATTACAATCAGAAATAAATAGTAAAGAGATAAATTTTGATAATTATGAAAAAAGGCAATCACAAATAAAAAGTGAAGTAGCATCTCATATTTCAGAATTAGATAGTACAAGATTACAGAAAGAAGACATAGCAAAAGAATTTTATGAAATTGATTCAAAAAGAAATAAAATTGTATCAAGTTTAGAGGAGATTAATAAGAAAAGAGAAGAAGCTGACAAAAAAATCAAAGCTTATGAAGATGAGATAAATAGATATCAAAGTGAAATAAGAATAAAAGAATCAAGATTAAAATTCTTAATTGAAACAGAAAAAGAAAAAGAAGGATATATAAAAAGTGTAAAATCATTATTAAAAGATTGTGAAAATATTAAAGAACTAGGAAAAGGAATGCATGGAGTTTTAGCTAATATAATAGAAGTCCCAGAAGAATACCAAACAGCAATAGAAATGTGTTTAGGAGCAAGTCTACAAAATATAGTAACAGAAACAGAAGAAGATGCAAAAAAATTAGTACAACATTTAAGAAAAAACAATTTAGGAAGAGCATCATTCTTACCAATTACATCTGTAAGAGGTAGAAAGCTAGATAAAATAAAAGGACATGAAAAAGGTGTAGTAGGTATTGCCTCAGACTTAGTTAAATTTAATAAAAAATATGAACAAATTGTATTAAACTTATTAGGAAGAACTGTTATAGTAGACAACATGGAAACAGCAATTAAAGTGGCTAAACAAAATGGATATACATTTAGAATTATAACAATTGAAGGAGATGTAATTAATCCATCAGGAGCAATTACAGGAGGATCTGTTGCAAAGAAAACTGTTAATATTTTAGGAAGAGGAAGAGAAATTGAAAAATTAGAAAGAGAAACTAAAAAGTTAAGAGAAAAAGTTGTAGAATTAGAAAAAGAAAAACAGGAATATGAAAGATCAATGGAGGATACTTTTGAAGGAGCAACAAGTTTAGAAAAAGAATTACAAGAAATTGATATTACATATGCAACAGAAAAACAAAAATTAGTTTCAATTGAAGAAAATATTGCTAAAATAGAACAAAGAGTAAACAAACTAAAAGAAGAACAAGCAAATATAGAAAAAGAAAAAGAACAAACAATTTTAAGAAAGCAAGAAACACAAAAAGAAATAGAAAATTTAACAGAAGAAACAGATAAATTAAATAAAGTAATAAGCGAATTTGCAGATTTAAATAAAGATAATCAAAAATATGCAGATGATTTAAATTTTGATATTACAAACTTAAAAATATCAGTATCATCTTTTGACGAAAGTGAAGCTTCAATCCAGGAAATACAAGAAAGAATAAATGTAGAAATAGAAAATACAAATAAAAGTATAGAAAATAAACAAAGACAAATAGAGCAAATAAAACAAGATAACTTTAACTTAGAAAAATCAAAAGAAGAAATAAAAGAGAAAATTAATGACATAAAAAAAGAAGTAGAAAATAGCGGAGTAAAAATAGAACAATTAAAAACACAAAGAGTAGAAAAAAATGAAAAATTAAAGAAACAAGAAAATGAAATTACAGAAAAATTTAAAACAATTGAAGATTTAAAAGCTCAAATTGTTAAAATTGATGTAAAGAAAACTAAGATTGAAGAAGATATAAATACTATAATTAACAAAATGTGGGAAGAATATGAATTAACTCCAAATGCAGTAAAAGATTATAAAAAACCAGAAAATGTAGCATTAACACAGAAAAATGTAAATAATTTGAGAAAAGATTTACGAGAATTAGGAAGTGTAAATATAGACTCAATAGAAGAATATAAAACAATGAAGGAAAGATATGACTTTATGTGTGAACAAAGAGTTGATTTAGAAGATACAATGTCAAAACTAAGAAAGATTATTAATGATATGACAGCAACAATGAAAGAACAATTTAAAACTCAATTTGAAATTATTAATAAGAATTTTGCAGAAGTATTTAAGGAATTATTTGGTGGAGGAAATGCATCGTTAAAATTAGAAGATGAAGAAAATATACTAGAATGTGGAATTGAAATAACAGTTCAACCACCAGGAAAAAAACTTCAAAATATGATGCTATTATCAGGAGGAGAAAAAGCATTTACAGCTATTGCATTATTATTTGCTATATTGAAAATAAATCCAGCGCCATTCTGTGTATTAGATGAAATAGAAGCAGCTTTAGATGATGTAAATGTTTATCGTTTTGCAGAGTATTTAAAGAAGTTCTCAAAAAACACACAATTTTTAGTAATAACACATAGAAAGGGAACAATGGAAGCAGCAGATACAGTATATGGAGTTACTATGGAGGAAAATGGTATTTCAAAATTATTATCTATGAAATTAAAATAACGTCAAATTTGGACAGAGATAAAAATAAAAAACAGGATAAAGGTTATAAAAATAGAATCTTTATCTTGTTTTTGTTTAAGCATGTAAGGAATTATTTTTGCTATCTAATCCATTAAATAAATTTTCAATGGGAATTTCTAAAGCCTTACTAATTTTCCATAAAGTAAAAACACTAATACCTTGATTGATTTTTTCGCTTTCTAAATTACCAATTAAAGCAATAGAAACATCAGTTAATTCAGCTAATTTTTCTTGTGTCATTTTGCCTTTTTCTAGATTATATAGTTTTCTATAATATTTAATATTTTTTCCAATGATTTTAAATAATTCTGAAGATTGCACGTTTGACATAAATAAACTCCTTTATATAAACATTTAGTATTATATTAACTTATAATATAAATTATTTTCCGATTTTCAAAAGAAAAAAACAATAGATGGAAAGTGATAAAATATCATTGACAATGATATTACTGTTTTATATAATGAAATAAGAAGAATAGCGAAAATAATTATGGAAAAACTAGCATACAAAGGAGGAAAAAATGAATTTAGAAATACAACAAAAAAAGGAAAAAGGTATAACTCTTATAGCACTTGTTATTACAATAATTGTGCTTTTAATATTAGCAGGAGTAACGATTGCAACATTGACAGGAGATAATGGGATATTAACAAAAGCTAATGAAGCAAAAGATAAAAATACACAAGAAAAAGCAAAAGAATTAATAATGTTGGAATTTGATTCTAGTTTTAATTTGAATGGAGAGTTTGACAAAAATCTATTTGAAAAAAACATGAAGAAAAATTTAGGCGTAAATCTTATTATAAATGAAAATGGAACTTATGAAGGGGAATATGAAAAAGAATATTTTTATATTTATAATAACAATAAAATACGTATAGGAGAAAAGATGGAATTAGGCAATTATTTTAAATATGATGTGCCATATATAGATATAAATACAAAAAAAGAATATACATCTAAAAATGGATGGAAGATTTTAGATATATTACCAGAGGATGGAACAATTAAAATAATATCAACAGGAATACCAGCAAAATTAAACATAAATTCAGAAGTAGGAATTGCCCAATGGAGTGGTAATGTTGACGAAGTTAATTTAGAGTATGGAAAGAATTTTACTTCTATAGAAGAAAATAAAAATGGATATGCTATTGCTTATGGATTAAAATATAAATTTAAAGATTTGATATTTAGACCAGATAATATAGAATTAAATAATGAGGCAGGATATATAAAAATAGATGGTAATGAGACAGGAAATATAAAAGGAGAAGTGTTTCTAAAGAATAATGCATCAGAGGTACATAATATTACTTTAGAAGAGCTAAATCATGCAAGAAACAAAGATAAAAGTTCACTTGATGATATTAAAACAGAGTCAAATAATGTTTTTAAAGATATTTTTGATACTGGTTATACTTATTGGCTATCTACATTGTGCTCAGATACAAGAGGGGTATGGTTTTTATACAAAGGTGAATCTTTTTATCATTATTGTAATTATGAAACATTTGGAATTAGGCCAGTAATAACAATTCCTTTAAATTAAAATTATGAAAATAATAATTATAGAATTTATAATAAGGGAGGAAAATATGAAATAGGAAATACAACAAAAAAAGGAAAAAGGTATAACACTTATTGCGCTTGTTGTGACTATAATCATTCTTCTAATATTATCCCGGAATTAGTATAAATATGCTATATGGAAATAATCGGAATTTTAAATCAGGCTGTAAAAGCAAAACAAAAAACAGAGAGAGCAGAAGAATTTGAGCAAGTTCAATTATCAATATTAGAAATTTTAGAAAATAATGAAAATATAACTAAAGAAATTTTAGATAATAAATTAAAAGCTACTACAATAGAGGTAAAAAAAGATGAATATATTTATAAAGGAAAATATAGAAATTATAAAATAACATCAGATGGAACTGTTAAAATTACAGGAAATGCTTTTGAAATAACAAAAGAAGATATTGGAAAAAATGTTAATTATAATAATAGCAATTGGCAAGTACTATATGCGGATTACGAAAATATTTATATAATTTCTGAAAAAGTTATTGATGAAATAAAATTAGAAATTAATGATTATACGAATTCAATGGAACTAAATAATTCACATAAATATCCAGCAGCTAAAAAATGGCTTCAGGGATATATTGATCCTAATACTAATACATGGTATGAAAGCAATTATAATAATATAAAAGCAACATTGTTTTTATTAGATAGTGAAGGTGTGTGGAATCCTAAATTTAAAAATGAATTTGCAGATTATATAATAGGAGGACCAACTTTGGAATTAATATGTGCATCATATAATTTAACTAATAATACAGACAAAAAAGTAAGTGATATTTCTAATTATGGATATCCAGAAATTTTTTCTAGAAAGGAAGCTTTACTAAGAAATACATCTGTTTTAAACAATGGTGAACATTATTGGCTTGCTTCACCTAATAAATATACAAGCTCAAGTGTGAATTTTGTAAGATGGGTTTTTAACGATGTTGAGTCTTGGAATTATAATCAAGGTTATTCTGCAGGAATAAGAATAAGACCTGTTGCTTGTTTAAATGAGGATGTTTATTTAATAAAGAAAAAGGATGGAGATTCCTATAAATTTAACATAGAAAAATAAAATTTAATTACGGTAATAACCAATATATAAATTTTACTCTTAATATTAATTGAAATAACAATTATAGTTTTAACTGAAAATAATAGTGGTATATGAAAAGCTATGACACGAAAAAATTTCTGTATGGAATTTGTAATCTGGTATTACTATTGTAATATGTACATATGGGACAATAGCAATATAAAGAAATAAAGAGAATAGAGAAAATAATTGTGGAAAAACTAGCATACAAAGGAGGAAAAAATGAATTTAGAAATACAACCAAAAAAGGAAAAAGGAATAACACTTATTGCTCTTGCAATAACAATAATTGTACTTTTAATTTTAGCTGGAGTGACGATTGCAACTTTAACGGGGAATAATGGGATATTAACAAAGGCTACAGAATCAAGTGAAACTAGTGAAAGAGAAAAAACAAGAGAAAGAATTGGTTTGTCAGTACAAGCAGCAAACATAGTAGGAAGAGGACAATTAGAATATAATAATTTAAATGAAGAATTAAAAAACGAATTTGGAGAAGATAATTATAAAATTCTAAAAGTAGGAAAAGGATATTTGATTATATTAGATAATGTACAATATAAAATAGATGCAGAGGGAAAAGTAGAGGAAGAAAAAGAAATTGATAAATCAAATATAGAATATGCTGGAGACCTAAGTAAAGGTGGAAAGTATAATGGAACGGAAGGAACGGCATATAGAATTAATTGCATTGAAGATTTGGTAGAATGGAGAAACAATTATAGAAAATATAATAGTAGTTATATTGAATTAGAAAAAACATTAGACTTTGAAAGTATAGAATCATACAATGATTGTACAGCAATAACAACAGATATAAACGGAAATGGACAATTAGAACCATTAATACAAGAATTAACAACAGGAACAGGTTTTAAACCTATAGCAAATTTTGATGGAGTTTTTAATGGAAAAGGATATAAAATATCAAATATATTGATAAAAGATAATAAGAATGTTGGCCTTTTTTTATCTGGTATATCTACAGTAAAAAATTTAACATTAGGTGGCACGATAATAAGTACAGATGGCAAGAGTGCGAGTGCTATAGGAAGAGCTAGTAATATTTATAATTGTTTAAATAAATGTAATATAACAAATGAATATTGGAGTGCACGGAGCTTTTTTAGGATATACAGGCACAGCAGGAGTATATAATTCTATAAATACAGGAAAGATTAATTCTGGAATATTTAGAGATTATTCAAATACTGGAGCTGGAGGAATTGTTGGTGAAGTTTATTGTGGAAGACCTTTAAAAATTGTGCATTGTATGAATTTGGGGATAATTAATGGAATGTATGGAGTATCAAATATTTTAGGAAATTTATGTGCTTCAGATGTAAAAATCAGTGAATGTTTTTATAATAATAGCAGTAAGTTAATAGGTGGTGGAAAATCAATTGATAATAAATATGATGTTAATTTTGTTGATTGGAATAATGACTATATAGTTGATAAATTTAATAATTTTATTACTTCAAATTCTTATGATATTAATACAATAGGATGGTGTAAGTGGACAACAGATACAGATGTAAATGGAGAGCTGATATTAGATTCTTCGACTATTTGGAATGGAAACGAATGGGTTAGTAATAAATGAAACATGAGGGACAGGTCTTAAATGTCTTATTTATTCTATTGAAGATAGAGATATAATAGTATGACAAAGGAGAATTAATAATATGGAAAAAGTATATTTAAATGATAAAAAGAATGAGTTTGGAATAACAATTATAGCTCTAATAATTACTATCATTGTACTTTTAATATTGGCTGGAGTGACGGTTGCAACTTTGACAGGAGATAATGGATTATTAACAAAGACAGGAGCAGGAGGAATATTAGGAGGACATGGTAATGCTCAAACATGGAGTACAGTAGAAATATATAATTGTTATAATGCAGGAAATATTAAAGCAACTAGTAATACTTCTAATATAGGAGGAATTGCATATATGACAAGAACAATAATTAATTGCTTTTCAGAAGAAAATGCATCTAAAATTGCTTATTCGCAGGCTAATGGCAAAATTGAAAATAATTATTTAGAAAAAGAAGGGAAAATTTAATTATAAATAATTTAAATCAATATATATATGAAAATAAAGAAAGTGAAATATACAATACAAGTAATTGGAAAGAAAGGAGTTTAGATAAAAATGCCTCAATAAGATTTAAATAATAATTATATTAATATAGAATAAATAGTAAAGATATGAGATATAACATAGTATAGGAGAGATATACTATGTTATAATTTTATAAAAATATAACTTAGATGACAAATCTCACTACTCCTATTAAAACAAGCAAAATACCAGAAATAACAGACCAAATATTATCAGGCAAATTACTTAAGCGATGTAACTTTTTCCCTAACATATTTCCAATACTTAAAAAAACAAGTTGAAAAATGGATATAAATACAGGAAAAAGAAAAGAGCTAACACCAATAATACTTCCAAAAGCTCCTATGCAAAAGCAATCCAAAGAAAGAGCAAATCCTAGAAATAAAGCTTCCTTACTATCTATTGAATGAGAAGAATCTAAATCTGAGGAGGTAGGATTTTTAATAATCTTAATAGTAATACCTAAAAATTCAATAAAAAAACTATAAATCTTTTCATTATTTTTGCAAATAGGCTCAGAAGATGCTAAATTCTGAGTCGTATTTTTTTTATCTTTATGTATAGCTTGAAAACATACAAAAATTCCCATAGCAATTAAAATGATATTTCCAATTAATCTTGTAGCAAAATCAGAAAAGATATTTTTTAAAATATCACCAAAACATACAGATAAGAATGAAATTAAAAATGAAATTACAAATAAGACAATTTTAGCCATATAAGAAATTCTTGTATTTTTAATACCATATGTAATTCCAATTCCAAGAGAGTCTATACTACTAGAAAGTGCTAAAATTAATGAATTAATAAACATAATAATACCTCCTTAAAGTATAATATGTCGAAAAAAGAATATTGATATTATTAATATAAAATTATTAAGTAAAATTTATAAATTGTCATAAACAAAGTACAAGCCACATAGAATGAAAGTATAAAAAGAATACAAAGGAGAGAAAAATATGTGGGAAACTTTAAGAAAAGAAGAAATTTTTAAATTATTAAAAACAGATAGAAGAAGTGGTATAACAAAAGAGAAAGTAATAGAAAGAAGGCAAAAATATGGTGGAAATAAGTTAGAAGACAAGCCAAAAGAAACAATGTTTATAAAATTTATAAAGCAATTCAATGATTTTATGATTATTATATTAATATTAGCATCCATTGTATCTGCAGGAATTTCATATATACAAGGCGAAAATGATTACATAGATTCAATTATTATAATAGCTATTGTAATATTAAATGCTATAATGGGAGTAGTACAAGAATCAAAAGCAGAAAAATCAATAGAGGCATTAAAAGAAATGACACCTCCAAAAGCAAAAGTAATAAGAAACAATATAACAATAGAAATAAATGCAGAAGAATTAGTACCAGGAGACCTAATTATATTAGAAGCAGGAAATTACGTACCAGCAGACTGTAGATTAATAGAAAGTCATAACTTAAAAATAGAAGAATCTAGTTTAACAGGAGAAACTGAAGCAATTTTAAAAGACTCAGATATGATATGCAAAAAAGATATTCCATTAGGTGACATGTTAAATATGGCTTTTATGAGTAGCATTGTAGTAAATGGACATGCAAAAGCAGTTGTTACAGAAACAGGAATGAATACCAGAGTAGGAAAAATAGCAAATATGATTATACAAGATGAAGCACCAGAAACACCTATTCAAAAGAAATTGAGTCAAGTAGGAAAAATATTAGGAATAGTATGTTTAGCAATATGTTTAATTATATTTGTAATAGGATTAATAAAAAATATAGATCCTATGGAAATGTTTATGACATCAGTAGGGCTAGCAGTAGCAGCTATTCCAGAAGGATTACCAGCGATTGTAACAATAATGTTATCACTAGGTGTTACAAAAATGGCAAAGAATAATAGCATTATTCGAAGATTGCCAGCAGTAGAGACATTAGGAAGTAGTAAAGTTATTTGTTCAGATAAGACAGGAACATTAACAAAAAATGAAATGACAGTAGTGGAAGTAAAATCAAATAATTCAGAGTTTGCAATAGAACTTTCTACGATGTGTACAGATTGTGATATTTTATATAAAAATGGCAAAATAGAAGTAAGTGGAGAGCCTACTGAAGTGGCATTAGTACAAAATGGATTAAAAAATAACAAAAATAAAACAGAATTATATCATAATATGCCAAGAATAAATGAAATTCCTTTTGATTCTAACAGAAAGATGATGACAACAATCCATAAAATTGGAAATAAATATAGAATCATAACAAAAGGTGCGCCAGATGTTTTATTAAACAAATGTCAAAATTCAATAGGAGAAAAACAGAAACTTCAAAGAGAAAATTTACAAATGGCAGAAAGGGCCTTAAGAGTAATAGCAGTAGCATATAAAGATTTAGAGCATATGCCAAGTAAAATAGATTCAGATAATATAGAAAACAACTTAAATTTTGTAGGATTGATAGGAATGATAGACCCACCAAGAGAGGGAGTAAAAGAAGCAGTAAGAACTTGCCGACGAGCTGGAATAAAAACTGTTATGATAACAGGAGATCATATAGCAACAGCTAAAGCAATTGCAAAAGAATTAAATATATTAGGTGCTCAAGATAAAGCAATTACAGGTCAAGAATTAGATAAAATACAACAAAACAAATTAGAAAAGGAAATAGCAAATTATTCTGTATTTGCAAGAGTAACTCCTGAACATAAAGTAAGGATTGTAAAAGCTTGGCAAAGTACAGGGGCAGTAGTAGCAATGACAGGAGATGGAGTAAATGACAGTCCAGCATTAAAAAATGCTGATATAGGAATTGCAATGGGAAAAAACGGAACAGATGTAGCAAAAAATGCTGCAGACATGGTTTTAACAGATGATAATTTTGTAACAATTGTAAAAGCAGTAAAACAAGGAAGAAATATTTATGATAATATAAAAAAAGCAATTCATTTCTTAATTGCAACAAACATTGGAGAGATAGTTACCATATTTATGGGATTAGTATTAGGATTTAAATCACCTTTATTAGCAATACAATTATTATGGGTAAATTTAGTAACAGATTCGTTACCAGCTATTGCAATAGGTTTAGAACCACCAGAAAAAGATATAATGAATCGAAAGCCAGTTGATAGTAAAAAAGGACTTTTTGCAGATGGATTATGGAATAAAATTATAGTAGAAGGAATTATGTTAGGAATGCTAACTTTAATAGCATTTAGCATAGGAAATAAATATTATGGAATTGAGGTAGGAAGAACAATGGCTTTTATAGCAATTGGAGTTTTAGAACTTGTCCACAGTTTTAACATAAAAAGTGAACAATCTATTTTTAAAGTAGGAATTTTGGAAAATAAATTTTTAATAGGAAGTTTTATTTTGGGAGTACTAGTTCAAACAATTGTTGTAATTATACCTACATTAGCTAATATATTTAAACTGGTTCCATTAAATCAAACACAATGGATAATAACAATTTTAATATCAATTCTTCCAATTCCGATTATGGAAATACAGAAGAAAGTAAATGAAATAAAATTTGGAAAGATAATTTATACAGAAAAACAAAAAATATAATGACTAAGAGAAATCTCTTAGTTATTTTTTAATTGATATTGTGTTATCGTTATTAGCTTAGCCTTCTGTGTAATATTTAAAATATTATATTATATGCAAGGTTAAAATAAAACGACATTTTTGTCATAAAAAGTATTGACTAAAAAACTACGAAAATATAAAATATTCATAAGTATGACAAAAATGTCATGTATATACTTAAGAAATAAGCGGAATACTAACAAAAGAAGGAGAAAGAGATGTTTTTTAGAAAAGAGAATGAAGGAATAACTTTAATAGCACTAGTAATAACAATTATTGTACTTTTAATTTTAGCAGGGATAACAATTGCAACTTTAACAGGAGATAATGGAATATTAACAAAAACTAATGAAGCAAAAGAACAGACAGAAATAGGAAAAGAAAAGGAAATAGTGAAATTAGCAACAACTACAGTTATTACTACTAACAATGCTATAGACAAGGATTCTTTACAAAGTGAGTTAAATAGAACGGCAGGAGATAAAAAAACAGAGGTATATGATTATAATCAAAAATTTCAAATATATTTTATAGATAGTAAAAGATATTACGAAATTGATAAGAATTTTAATATAGAATTAATTAATGTTACAAATGGTGAAAAGAGAATAAGTTTAAAATGTATTAATAGTAAAAAAGAAGTATTAAAGGAAATAGAAATAATAACATTAAATGATAATAGCATAATAGAGCCACCTGAAATTGAAAAATATGAACCTTCAGAAAGTAGTTTTTCAAAAACTATAACTCAAGATACAGAAATAGATATACTTTATTATTATGTAATACAAAAAGAAGATTTAGTATTTACAGGATTAAATTCTAGTGGGAATGTTACTGAAAATGAAAGTGAAATAAAAAGTTATATGATAGGAGATGGAAGTTCAAATAGTAAAAATGCTCTAACAAGTATAATTAATTATGATTTTGTTTTATATGTCCCTGAAGAATATAATGGAAAAGTGGTAAATAAAATAGGAAATTATGCATTTAGTAGAGCTTCAAATTTAACGAAATTGCAAATATCTAATAATATAATTACAATAGGAGCATGGACATTTTTGGGATGCAATAAATTTAAATTATTAGAAATACCAGATAATGTTCAAATAATTACAGCGGATGCTTTTCATGATTGTAGTGGAATAGAAAACGTACAGATTGGAAAAGGAGTAAAAAGCATAGGAGGAAATGCATTTGTAAACTGTGATAGTCTAAAGAAGGTTATATATAATAATGAATCCACAGCAATAGCTAGTAATGGATTTAATTGTAAAAATTGGACTGAAATAGAAATAAATGATGATTCTAAAACATTTAAAGTTATTGATAATGTATTATATTCATATGATTTAAGTAAAATAATAAAGGTTCCAACAGGTTATAAAGGAAATTTCGAAATGATAGATAGTGTGGAAAATATAGGAAATTGGTCTTTTTTTGGTTGTACTAAATTAAGAAAAGTAAAATTTGGAAGTAACATTAAGAATATAGATGTTGGATCTTTTTGGTCATGTACTTCATTAGAAGAAGTAGAAAATTTAGACAAAGTTAAAACAATTGCAGTAGATGCATTTCATAATTGCCCAAAATTAAATAATGTTATTATTAATGAAGATGTTAATTATATAGGTGGAAATGCATTTGTAAGTTGTGATGAATTGAAAACAGTAATCATTAATTCACCTGTAATAGTAAAAAATATTACTTCAGCTAATTCTTGCGGGTGTTTGGTAAGGTATGCAAAGACTATTTATATAAAAGAATCTATAACAGAGATAGGAAATTATATTACTCAAAATTTTGTTACAATCAATTCGGATAAAGATGGATATATAAAATATGAGAAAGGTAATAATTAATATGAAGAGTATAAAAAAACAAAAGACAATAAGGGAATAACATTAATTACATTAGAATGAATAATAAAAAATTTTAATACCATATATTAAAATAAATAAAATATCCAAATAACAAACTAGACTCAGTGAAGTGTAAAAATGGAATTTAGAAATAAAATTAAGGAACCAGAAAAAAATCAACAAACCACTTGCCAAATACTAGAAAATATGGTAAAATAGCTATGTTTTGAAAAAAACATGGCTATTTTGTTATGTTTAATTCAAATCTCTACTTACAGAAAATGTAGGTTACAAATCCAAAGGGAGGTGAAAATAATGAACAAATACGAAAGTATTATCATTGTTAACCCAAATGTTGATGAAGCAGGACTAAAAGCTTTAGAAGAAAAATTCACAGGGTTAATTAATGAAAATGGAAAAGTTGAATCAGTAGAAAACATGGGAAAGAAAAAATTAGCTTATGAAATCAAAAAATTCAGTGAAGCTACATACATGTTATTCAATTTTGAATCAAATCCAAATTCAATAGCAGAACTTGAAAGAGTTTATAGAATTACAGATGATATTATAAAATTTATCGTTGTAAAAAAATAAAAAAATTAAATAAAGTAAGGGGCCTTTATTTAAAGTAAGAAAGGTGATAGAAAATGAACAAAGTAATATTAATGGGAAGACTAACAAGAGACCCAGAAGTAAGATATACTCAAACAAACAATACATTAGTAGCATCTTTTAGCTTAGCAGTTAACAGAAGATTTGTAAGACAAGGCGAAGAAAGACAAGCAGATTTCATAAACATAGTTGCATGGAGTAAGCTTGGGGAGTTTTGTAGCAAATACTTTAAGAAAGGTCAACAAGTAGGAATTATTGGAAGAATACAAACAAGAACTTGGGATGATGACCAAGGAACAAAGCACTATGTAACAGAAGTTGTTGCAGAAGAAGCTTATTTTGCAGATAGTAGAAGAGATGGAGAAGCAGGAAGTACTTCTTTCGAAAATACATTTGGAAATACAGCTCCAGGAAATATGGGAGCAGATTTTGAAGTATCTTCAAGTGATGACCTACCATTCTAATTAAGCAAGGGGGGAAAATAAAATGGCAGATAAAAAACAAAATAGAAGAAATAATAAAAATTATGATGAGGATTATAATCCAAGATTCAGAAAACAAAGAAAAAAAGTATGTGTATTATGCAGTGATAAAAACTTTGAATTAGATTACAAAAATCCAGAACAATTAAGAAAATTTATCAATGATAAAGGAAAAATATTACCAAGAAGAACAACTGGAGCATGTGCAAAACATCAAAGAGATATTACAATAGCAGTAAAAAGAGCAAGACATATTGCTATGCTTCCATACTCACAAAATTAATTTAAAATATAAATAAAAAAAGGAAACATTTGTTAAAAAATTGTTTCTTTTTTTATTGTTTCAAAACATTTACTTTTATAAAGGCATATGTTATAATTCAATATGAATAAAACTAATGAGGTGAAAAACTTTGAATCAAATATTAAGTGTAGAAAGTCCAAAAAAAGAAAAAAAGAATAAAACTAGAAGAACTGGACCAATTGAAATTGAAAAAATAATAAAATTTTTCTCAATAGCAATTTTGCTTTTTGGTGTATTTATGATTGGAAGTGGATCTTATTCTATGTATCAAGATTCTAAATCAGAAGGAGAATCAAACAAACCAACTATAGAAATAAAAGAAGATGCTGCAACAGAAATTACATTACAAATATCAAGTAATAAAGAATTATCAAAAGTAACATATCATTGGAATAATGAGGACGAAATAGAAATTGATACTAAAGGAAAGAAAAAGGTAGAACAAAAAATAGAAATACCAACAGGAAAAAATACGTTAAATATATATGCAGTAGATGTAAATGGAAAAGAATCAACATGTCAAAGACAATATACAATACAAGGAGACATTAATGTAGAATTAAAAGTAGAAGGAAATAACATTAAAATCACTGCAAATGGAAAAGAACAACTTTCATACATGACTTATAGATGGGATGACGATGAAGAAACAAAAGTTGATATTAATAGTATGCAAACAGAGCAAACAATAGAAACTCCAAAAGGAACACATACATTAACAGTTGTTATGGTAGATATTAATAATAAAACAGAGACAAAGACCCAAGAAGTAAAAGGAGTTACAAAGCCAAAAGTTGAAATAACAACAGATGGTTCAGCTAATTTTATTATAAATGCATCAGATGAAGAAGGAATAAAGAAGGTAGAATTTGTTATTAATAAAGAAGAACAATATGTGTTAAATTTAGATCAGGTATTACCATTAGAGCAAAGAAAGGAATTTCAATATTCATATCCATTAAAAGATGGAGAAAATAACTTAAAAGTAATAGTGTATAACGAGAGTAATATAAGTGAAACATATGAAGTAGTAGTAAGAAAATAGAAATACCTCCTACAAAACATTGTAGGAGGATATTTATTGAAAGAGGGGAAACTTCCATGGGAGCAAAAATATTTGAAATATTAACATATTTTATTATATATTCCTTTTTGGGATGGATTATGGAATCTATTGTAAGATCTGTATCAGAGAAAAAGATAATAAATACTGGATTTTTGAAGGGACCAGTTTGTCCAATTTATGGAATAGGAGCTATTATTATGTTACTATTTCTAGAAAGGTATCAAAACAAACCTATCTTATTATTTTTTATAGCCATTATTGTACTAACTACATGGGAGTACTTAGTGGGAGTTTTATTAGAAAAAATATTTCATACAAAATATTGGGATTATTCTGAGCAAAAATTTAATTTTCAAGGAAGAATTTGCTTAGTAAATTCAATTTGTTGGGGAATATTAGGAGTTATATTTGTAAAATATATTCATCCATTTGTAAAAGATTTAGTTTTTAAAGTGGATATAAAATTATTACATTATATAATTTCAATTATAGCAATAGTATTATTAGCAGATTTAATTGTTACAATCATTAAAGTAAAAAATATAAAAATGACATTAAAGAAAGTAGAAGAAATAAATAAAGAAATAAAAGCAAAACTAAATGAAATCAGAAAATTAACAAAGGAAAACAATAAAAGTGAAGAAAAAACTATAAAGACTGAAAATGTTCAAAAATTAGTAAGAAAATTAAAAAGAAAGAGAGATAGAATGACTTTAAGTTTGTACAAAAATGTATATAGACTAAAAAAAGCATTTCCGGCTATTAATACAAAAGAGATAACAGAAATATTAAATAAAAAAATACAGATTAGAAAAAATAAAAAAAATACTTGAAACTTAATAAATATTTTGTATATAATAAATCAAAAAAAGTAGAAAATTAAACAAAGGAGTAAGAATATGGTACAAGAAATATACATTATTGATGATGATGACTCATCAATTGTAATATTTAGAGAGCTATTTAGAAATGATCCAGAATATAAATTTATAAGTGTAAAAACGGAACAAATTGATATTGCATTAAAAAATATACCATCACTTATTGTAATTAACGAAGATGCTATAGATAGAGATGTAGTAGAATTATGTAGAAAGATTAGGAAAGATGAGGATAACACTATAACACCAGTTATTGTGGTGTCATCAAAAAGTGAAAAAGAACATAGAGTAAGAATACTACAAGAGTCAATAGAATACTTTATAAAAAAACCAGTAGATGAGCAATACTTATATTATACAGTAAAGAATTTAAACAGATTGTTGTCTAGCAACAGAAGAGTAAGTCCTCTAACAGGATTACCAGGAAATGTACAGATACATGCAGAGCTAAAGAAGAGAATATTAAGGCAAGAACCATTTTGTGTATTATATGTTGACTTAGATAATTTTAAAGCATACAATGATGTGTATGGATTCTTAAAAGGTGACGAGATTATAGAATTTACAGCTGAAACAATTGTAAAAATGGTTCATAGTGACGAATTAGAAAATACTTTTGTTGGTCATATAGGAGGAGATGATTTTGTAGCAATTGTACCAGGAACTAATTGCGAAAAACTTTGTCAAAATATAATAAGTTATTTTGATAAAAATGTAGAAAGATATTTTACAGAAGCAGATATAGAAAAAGGTTATATAGAAGTTGCTAATAGAAAAGGAATTATTGAACAATTCCCATTGACTTCAGTATCTATTGGTGTAGTAGTGTCTGATGTAGGAAGATTCCATAATATTCTAGAAATAGGAGAAATAGGAGCACAAGTAAAACATGCGGCTAAATCTGTTATGGGAAGTAGTTATGCAGTAGATAGAAGAAATTTATAAAATTATATAATAAGCCAAAAAGCTTTTATCAAATTAGAAGATAAAAGCTTTTTTTTGTTCTAAAGAAGTGATGTCCAGCATAAACTAATAGAGAAAAAATAGGAGGCGAGATATGGACAAGCTTCAATTATTAAAAAAAGTTAAATCATTAACATTATATACAGGAACTTATGGAAGAAGAAAATGTACATGTTCTTGTATTGGATGTACACAAGAAAGTTATGGAAGAAAGCATAAAGAATATCAAGGAAATTTAGAACAAATACAAAAAATTATAGAGAAATTACCTAATTTAGAAGAAGCATATATATTAGGTAATCCAGATGTTTCAGTAGATACAGAATTTTGCAATTTGGCAGCAAAAGAATTTATAAAACGCGGAAAAAAGGTAATGTTTTCTACTTCAGGCTATAATGGTGTAAAAGTAATAAAAAAATTAATACAAGAAATAGATCCAAACAATATTAAATATATAAGTTATAGTATAGACAGTTTAGATAACGAAAAATTACAATTTTTAAAAGGAACAAATAAAATTGATATAAAAGAAATTGATAAAGCAATTTACTATTGTAAAGAAAATCGGAATAGCTGTAAAAATTCAACCAACATTATGGGAAATAAACCAAGAAGATTATAGAGCAATAATAGAACATTATTTAAAATTAGGAATAAACTGGTACACTTTTCACGCAGGAAGTTTTGAATCTTTATGGGACAAGAATATAGTATTAAATCATATACAGCCAGAAAAATGGAGAAATATAATACACGAAATAGAGAATTTAGCAAATGAAAGAAATTTAAAAATAAGAATTCCAAAAATATTTTTAAATGATAGCGAAAATATAAAATATCAAGCTGAGAATGAAACATATTGCCAAAACGGAGGAGAAGGAATTCAAATATGGCTACAAGAAGATGGAATAAAAGCAACATTTTGTCCACTTCTTGCAGAAGTATATCCACAATATATTTTTGATTTGGAAAAAGATGAAACAAGATTAATAAAAGGTAAAAAAAATAATTGTATGATTTGTGGAAAATGTTTAGATAAAAAAGTAATAAATAAATCAATTAATAAAGACGGAAAAGAGTTTATATTAGACAATAAAGTATTACACAATGTATGCAGATATTATTCAGAAAAAATAAAATATGGATAAGGATGATAAAAATGAGTGAAAAATGTGTAATTACTATAGAAGATGTGTTATATCAAGCTAAAAGAAAAAATAGAAATATTGATACATATAGAATAAAAAAGGCATATTCATATGCTGAAAATAAACATAAAAATCAATATAGAAAATCTGGAGAGCCATATATTATTCATCCATTGCATGTAGCTTATACATTAGCAAAATTAGGGTTAGATACGCAAACAATATGTGCTGCTTTGTTGCATGATGTTGTAGAAGATACAAATGCCTGTTATGGAGATATTGAAAAAGAATTCGGAACAGAAATTGCTCAGATAGTAGAAGGAGTAACAAAAATTACTGAATTGTTTAAAAGTGTAGAAGAAAAACAAGCAGAAAATTATAACAAAATGTTTGGAGCAATGGAAAAGGATATAAGAATTATTATATTAAAGTTAGCAGATAGGTTGCACAACATTAATACATTAGAACATTTGAAAAGAGATAGACAAATAGCAATTAGCAAAGAAACAATAGAACTATATGCTCCAATAGCGTATAAATTAGGAATGTATGAGTTAAAGACACAATTAGAAGATGGAGCATTTAAATATTTATATCCAGATGATTATAAAAATATAATAATAGAATTAGAAGAAAAGAAAAAACAAAAGCAAGAACTTCTAGAGAAAACTAAAGAAAAAATAAAACAAGAATTAAAAAGGCAAAGAATAACTGCAATTGTAAAAATAGAAACAAAACATTTATATAATATATATAAAAAAATAAATGAAAAGAAAATTGGAATGGATGAAATAAAGGATTTATTTGCAATAAAAATAATAACAAAACAAAAACAAGAATGTTATATGATATTAGGAATTATAAATACTTTATATAATTTAATTCCAGGAACGTTTAAAGACTATATAGCTACTCCCAGAAACAATATGTATGAAGCAATACATGAGATTATTTTAGGGGAAAAAGGAGTAGAGTTAGAAGTTCAAATATGTAGTTATACAATGAATAAAATTGCTAAATATGGTATAATAAATTATCTTTCATATATAAAAAAAGAAGAAATGAATTTTAAAAAGAATTTATCAGGAATACATTATAGTTTAGAATTAAAAAAAATTTTAGAAGATCCTAAAGAATTTTTAGCAACTTTAAAAAGTGAACTTTTAGAAGATGAAATATATATATTTACTCCAAAAGGAGATATTAAAGTATTACCAAAAGGGGCAACGGCAATTGACTTTGCATATTCTATTCATGACGAAGTTGGGAATCATATGATAGGGTGTAAAATAAATAGCATAGACATGCCACTTGTTACTAAATTGAAAAATGGAAATATTGTAGAAATTATAACAAGTGAATTAAAAACTGTTCCAGAAGAAGAATGGATTGAAGTTATAAAAACAGCTAAAGCTAAAAATCAAATACTAAAATTATTGCAAACCAAGAAAGAGGAAGAGAAAAAAAGTATAAAAATAGAGATATTAGCATTTGATAGGAAAAATTTAGCATTAGAAATTACAAATGTTTTTATGAAAAATGGTATAAATATAAAAGAATTACAAACAGAAGTTACAAATAATAAAGCAAAGATTAATATTGTTGCAGAAATTAGAAGAATGGAGCAAGTAGATAAATTATCAGAAGAGCTAATGGAAATACCAAATATGATAAGAGTAATAAAATAAATAAGAATAAAATATTAAATTCCTAATATAAATATAATAAATATTTATATTAGGAGTTTTGATTATGGTAATAATTAATAAAAAGAGAATTCAAATAATTATATCTGCATTGTTAGTAGGAATATTTACATTTTCGTTGCAAATAGCAAATAATAATCAAAAAGGAGAGAAAAATAAAAATCAAAATAATGAAAGTGTAATACAAACAACGGCTACGCCAGTGTCAGGAAAAACGGTAGTGTTAGATGCTGGGCATGGTGTACCAGATGAAGGTGCACAAAGTAGCAATGGAACGACTGAAGCAGAAACAAATTTAAAAATAACACTAAAAGTACAAAATTTATTAGAACAAAGTGGGTGTAATGTAATATTAACTCGTTCAAACGAAAATGCTATTTATGATTTGGATTCACAAACACTTAAACAAAAGAAAATATCTGATATTCATAATAGAGTAAAAATAGGAAATGAAAGTTCTGCTGACATATTTGTATCTATTCACTTAAATAAAATACCTCAACAACAGTATTATGGTTGGCAATGTTTTTATAAAACAAATGATGAAAATAGTATAAAATTAGCTAAGTTATTGCAAGAAAATTTAAATAAATCTATACAAAAAGAAAACAAAAGAGTAGCGATGAAATTAGATACTGTTTATATTATGAAACATGTTGAAATACCTATATCAATAGTAGAATGTGGATTTTTATCTAACCCAGAGGAAGAAAAACAATTATTAGAAAATACATATCAAGATAAACTAGCTTGGGGAATTTATAATGGAATTATAGAATATTTTTATGAATGAGTTGCATTTTTTTTGTGAAAATGATATATAATAATTAGATATTCAAAGGAGAAATGATTATGAATGATGAAAAGGAAAAGTTTAGAGCCTCATTAAAAGTAATTCAAGGAGGAAATGGTAAGAATACATCAATTGATATTCCACTAGAGGATAATAAAGAAAAAGATGAATTAGAAGAAGAGAAAAAATTACTAAAAATAGCTTATAGATATAATGGTAGATGTGATTCGTTTGTAGATGTGGAGACAGTAAGAAGGTTGAGGGAAGCAAGTGAAAAGTTTAAAAAATCATATGAAGCATATTTAATAGCTAAAAATAATCTAAAAAAAGCAAAAATGGAAATTAGTCCAAAAGAAGAGTATAAGATTCATCCACTTTATGAAGAAGAAGAATTCAGCAAAGTGAGATTTGAATTAGATGCAGAGAGATTTCAAAAAATCCTAGAAAGTTACAACAAACAAGTAAATGAAAACAAACCATTAGACATGCCAAGATTTGTAAATGAAGGTAAAAAGCATTTACGAGAATCAACAGAACCAGAAATAAAAGCACCGAAAAAAGGAGTGCAACATAAAAACTATAAAGTTCAGAAAAAGAAGCATGAAAAATTAAGAAAAATTGCAAAAAGAGTTGCAGCTATTACAGGAGTATTAACATTAACCGCAGGAGTAGCCACATATGCATATAGTGAAATAAATAGACATATAGATAAACCAATAGATATGCAAGTTGCTCAAGAAGAAGGAAAGACGATAGAGCAAATGGGAATAAGCGAAGAAACAGCACAAAAACTATTTGAATTAAATGACGAGATTAAAGCAGATTTTTCTCAGATATCTATGGGAGAAGTAATGAAAATGGCAAAAGATAATTACCAAGTAAGTTATGAAGTTCTTCAAGAAAAATTAAGTGATCCATTAAAAACTAATGAAGAAGATATCACATTTGATATACAACAAAATGATGGACCAAATGACAAAACTTATTATATAAAATTAAAAGGAAATCAAGAAAAGTACAAATATAATAATTTTTTAGATCTAGGTTTTAATAGTAATATGCCAAAAGAAATTGCAGACTACATTGAAGTTATAAAAGAAAACCAAGATTTATTAAAAGAATTAGATGAAGGAAAGTGCACTAAAGAAGAAGCTATTAATAAAATTGGAGGTTCAATTGACAATACTAGTAGATTAGTTGGTGGACAAGATTTCTATTTGGTGGATGGAAAAATAGAAGTTGATGTAACTAGAAATTCTGATGTAAAGAAACAAAGAGAGCAAAAACAAAACCAAATACAAGAATCAAAAAATGTAAGTACAAAAGATTTAACAGATGAAGAAAGATAATTAAATAAAAAGTATAATATTACCACTTCTTGCAAACAATATGGATAAAACATATTGGCAAGGAGTGGAATTTTTTGAATAAAAATAAAATATTAAAAATAAATGGAACTACATTAGATCAAGAACAATTAAAAAATCATTTAGAAAAAATAGCAACAAATCACAATTTAGTAAATAAGTCTCAGAAGAATACTTATCCGATACCATATCTAGAAGAGAATTTTAAAATAATAGAAGAAGTATATAATATTTTAAACGAACATTTAAAACTGGGTATTAGTATACATCCAGCAGGAGAATGGTTATTAGATAATTTTTATATTATAGAAGAAACAGTAAAACAAATAAAAACTGAATTACCATTAAAGAAATATATTAATTTTTTAGGAATAGGTAACGGACCATATAAAGGATTTGCACGTATTTATGTTTTAGCATCTGAAATAGTAGCATATACAGATAATAAAATTGAAAAAAATGATTTAGAAATATATCTAACAAGTTATCAAACAAAGAAAAATTTAAGTATGGAAGAAATTTGGAATATAGGATTATTTTTAAATATAGCAATAATAGAAAATATTAGAGAAATTTGTGAAAAAATATATACTTCTCAAATGCAAAAGTACAAGGCAGAAAATATAGTAGAAAGATTAGTAGAAAATAAACAAAAATCAGAATTGCTATGTAAAAAAAATTCTAGTAGAAAAATAAGTAAAAAAGTATGGGAAGATATGCAATACCCATTTATTGAATACATGTCATATATACTAAAAAGATACGGGAAAAAAGGTTATAGTTATTTGAACGTTTTAGAAGAAACAGTTGAATTAGCTGGTATGACTGTATCAGATGTAATAAAAAAAGAACATTTTGATATAGCTGTTCGTAAAGTATCGATTGGAAATAGTATTACAAGTATAAAAAAAATACAAAGAATTAATTTTTTAGAAATATTTGAAAAAGTTAATGGAGTAGAAGAATTGTTAAAACAAGATCCAGCTAATGTATATGATAAAATGGATAATAAAACAAAAGAATATTATAGAAATAAAATTAAGGAAATATCTAAAAAAACAAAAATATCTGAAATATATATTACAAGAAAAATGTTAGAAATTGCAAATACAAAAGAAATAGGAAGCAAGCAGTCACATATAGGATATTATTTAATTGATAAAGGAGTTAGTGAACTATATGTTGGACTAAAACGTAAGAAAAAAGATAGCATAAGCGAAAAAAGTAAAACAAGAATATATATTTGTTTTACAACTTTTATTACTATGATTTTTTCTATAATAATAGGATATTTAGTAAATAAAATGACTAACAATATTTATTTAGGTTTTATAGGTTTTATTTTATTTTTAATACCAGTTTCTGAATTAGTTATTCAGTTAATTCAATATATTTTAAGTAAAATAATAAAACCAAAATTAATACCAAAATTAGATTTAACTAATGGCATTGACGAAGAGAATACTACAATGGTAGTAATACCAACAATTATAAAATCAAAAGAAAAAGTTAAGGAATTAATGCGAAAATTAGAAGTATATTATTTAGCTAATGAATCATCAAATATATATTTTACTCTACTAGGAGATTGTAGTGAAAGTACAAAAAAGGAGGAAGATTTTGATAATGAAGTAATAGAAGAAGGAAAAAAACAAGTAGATAAATTAAATCAAAAATATACAATTGATGAAAAAGAGTTACCAATATTTAATTTTATCTATAGAGAAAGAAAATTCAATAAAAAAGAAAATTCATATCTTGGATGGGAAAGAAAAAGAGGAATGTTAAATCAATTTAATGAGTATATTTTAGGAAATATACAAAACCCATTTAGAGAAAATACTATAGAAAACAAAATAGAAAAAGAGCAATCTAAAATAAGAGAAAGATTAGAAAAAATAAAATATATTATTACACTTGATGCAGATACAGATTTAATATTAAATTCTGCATTTGAGTTAATAGGAGCTATGGCTCATATTTTAAATAAACCAGTTATAAATGAAAAAGATAATATAGTAATAGATGGATATGGAATAATGCAACCAAGAGTTGGAATTAATTTGGACATTAGTTATAAAAGTTTATTTACAAAAATATTTGCAGGAGCAGGGGGAATTGATTCATACACAAATGCAATATCTGATATTTATCAGGATAATTTCAAAGAAGGTATTTTTACAGGTAAAGGAATTTACGATGTTAAAGTATTTTCAAAAGTTTTAAAAAATCAAATACCAGAAAATACAGTATTAAGTCATGACTTACTAGAAGGATGCTATTTGCGTTGTGGACTAGTGTCTGACATTATGCTAATGGATGGATATCCAACAAAATATAATAGTTTTATGAATAGGTTATCTAGATGGATAAGAGGAGATTGGCAAATTGTTAGATGGATGAATTCAAAAAGTCCATTAAATTTATTATCAAAGTATAAAATATTTGATAATTTAAGAAGAAGTTTGTTAGAAGTTAGTATTATAATTTCAATTATATACTTAAACATAATAGGAATATTTTATAGTAAAAATATTTATGGAATAGTCAGTTTTTTATTACTAATTTCTGTATGTCCATTTATATTAGAAATATTAAATGAGATGATTTTTAAAAGAGAAGGAGAGCAAAAACAAAAGACTTTTACTCCAAAAATATCAGGAATAAAAGGAACAATTATTAGAGGAATATTAACATTAGGTTGTTTACCATATAAAGCATATATTTCAGCAAAAGCAATTATAGTTACTTTATATAGAGTACATTTTAGTCATATGCATTTATTAGAGTGGACTACATCAGAAGAAGCGGAAAAACAAGCAAAATCAGGATTAATCTCTTATTATAATCAAATGGCAATAAATGTACTATCAGGACTTATTTCGATAGGATTAGGAAGTTTAAAGGAAAATATCTGGGCTGTTTTTTTAGGAGTATTTTGGATTTTTATTCCTATATGTATGTGGTATATTAGTAAAGATGAAAAGAAGAAAAATAAAGTTGAAGAGTTAAACAATGAGGAAAAGCAATATGCAAAAGAAGTAGGAAAAAGAACATGGAAATTTTTTGAAACATATTTAACAGAAACAAACAATTTTTTGATTCCAGATAATTATCAAGAAGATAGAAAAGAAAAAATTGTTTTAAGAACATCTTCTACTAATATTGGTTTATCATTGTTAGCAGTTATTTCAGCTTATGACTTGGGATATATAGAGGAAGAAAAAGCATTTTATTTATTAAAAAATATAATATTTACTATACAAAGTTTGCCAAAATGGAATGGACATTTGTATAATTGGTATCAAATTCAGACCAAAGAACCATTAATACCTAGATATGTTTCAACAGTAGATAATGGCAATTTTATTGGGTATTTATATACTGCAAAACAATTTTTAATAAATGCCGAAAAAAATCTAAAAGTAAGTGCTCCTAACACATCTGGATATATAGAAAAGATTAATCAAATGATACAAATTATAGATAACATTATACAAAGCACAGATTTTTCTGTGTTATATAACCCTAAAAAACGATTATTTTCAATAGGATTTAGTATAGAAGAAAATAAACTTACAAATTCGTATTATGATTTGCTAGCTTCAGAAGCAAGACAAGCTAGCCTAGTTGCAATAGCTAAAAAAGATATACCATCAAAACATTGGAATAGCTTAAGTAGAACATTAACAAGTTTAAAAAAATATAAAGGACTTGTATCATGGTCTGGAACAGCGTTTGAATATTTAATGCCAAATATAAATATAGAACAATATGAGGGTAGTTTACTAGACGAAGCATGTAGATTTTTAATAATGAGTCAAATGGAATACGCAAAAAAATTAGGAATACCATTTGGCATTTCGGAAGCGGCTTTTAATTTAAGAGATTTAAATAATAATTATCAATACAAAGCATTTGGAATACCATGGCTA
>OIYV01000195.1_pt1 | contig 40492 bp, 54 predicted proteins | sample 1588251 | NCBI WGS metagenome assembly OIYV01 (sample SAMN03283282) | human gut metagenome | biome: human-associated habitat; material: feces | host: Homo sapiens | place: Peru | collected 2012
CTCGCGATCACGTTGCGCGTGTACCAGCCGCTGAACCAGCTCTTCCAGTCGCGTATGACGCTCCCGCTCGAGTCCAGCCATCCCCTCGCCGCCTGCTGGCCGATAAAGCTGCGCGCCGTCGCTTCGTCCACGCGCTCGTATCCCGCCTCTTTCCCGTACTCCACAATCTCCTCAACAGTCGGAATCTCTCTCTCTCCGTCTCCCTTCCCCTGAGAGGGGTTAGGGGAGAGAGAGTTATGGTTATGGTTATAGTTATCGTTATGGTTATGGTTACCATCCAATGCACTGCATTGCACTGCATTGCATCGCGCTAAAGTGCTTTCTTCTGCATTGCTTTGCTTTGCATCGCCGTTCCAACGCTTGCGCGCGGCCTCCTTGCGGCGTTCGACGCGCTTGTTGTACTCGTCAATGTCGTGCGCGAGCTTGTCGGCCATCAGGTCATAGATCACGGCCATGTATCCTTCAGGCTCGACCCGCTCGCCGGTCATAGAGTAGTGCATCAGCGCGTCGATCACCACGCGGAAGTCGTGATCGCTCAAGCGGCTGAGTGCCGCGTACTGTTCGTGATATAGCAACATTCCCGGTCTGTCAGCCACTTGTACTCACTCCATCCTCACGCCTGCGCCTCGCTGGTTTCCAGCAGCGGCGTAACCTCGCCCATCAGCGCCTTGATTTCTTCGTCGTTAACGCGCCCCGTGCAGTTAAACATGATCTGCGAGTAGTCAACGCCGTTCGAATTTGTGGCCTTCATCAGCCCGAATCGCGTCGTCACCTGATAGGGCTGCAAGCCACGCGGAGTCAGCACGCCCGCCACATAGCGCACATAGTTGGGCACGGACATCGTCGGCACCTTCAGCGCCACCGGCAGCGGCTCGCCCTCGAGCAGTACCATCAACTGCACGTTATTCTGGCAGGCCTTGCCGCGCCCGCCGTCCCCGCTTCCCATGCGGTTGCGCGGGCAGGTCTTGCAGACGTGCTCCAGCCCGTCTCGATCCCAGCCGCTTATGCCGTCCGTGCTCATGCAGTTCGGCGTTTTTTCGCCGCCCTCGCCGAACCCATGCTCCCAGTAGGCGTTTACAAAGTTGGCTGACAGGATCACGCCCTCAAACGCGTTGACCGGCGGCATATCGCCCGCCTCGTCGTCGCTGAACATAAAGTAACGTCCTCCGGCAGAGGGCACGGTCACGCGCGTCATCGGCAGCTCGCTCACGCCGTGCAGCGCCTCCACCGTCCTGCGCATGATCTCCACCGTCTCCGCCAGCTTAAACTTGCTCTCGCTGATCTCGCCCATCGCATTGGTCAAACGTCCCATCTCTTACTCCTCCTCCGTTTTCAGTGCAAACCGGCGCGTGTGCGTCGTTTCCTTCAGTTCGTCCAAATCAATGCCCGGGAATTTCTCCCGGATTTTGCGCTCGCTCAGGCGCTTTACGTCCACGCCCCGCCACGTCGCCATGGCTCCCGTACCGCGCAGCACCTCGGCCTCCTGCATCCGCGCCTTGACCATGTTCTCGGTCTCGGCAATCAGTGCGTCTATCACCCTGCGATCGCGTCTGAGGCCTCGCAGGCGGCATAGGAGCGCGTCTGCGGCCTCGTCCGCATCAATGGTCGTCTCAGGCGCGGAAGCCGCCCAGACGGCTCCCAGCGCCTTTGTGGTCGATTCCAGCCCGTCGGGCAGCGGCTGCCGCTCAGGCAGGACGTACTCGTGCCAAAAGCTGTCCTCGGCCTTTATCAGCGCGCCTATGTCGTCCTCCACGTCCTCGCGCTTGATCTCGAAGACAAGCAGATCCGTCCCGTACACCAGCACCGCCAGATACCACCTGTCCCAGCCGGTCACGGCCAGATAGTGCAGGCACTGGCAGTAATACTCCAACGGAAATTCGCCGTTCTTGTAGCGCTTCATTTGGATGTCGCGGCTGGTCTTGCACTCCAGCCCAGCGCGCTCGCCGATGATGCGCCGGTCGATGTTGGCCACCATCCACGGCCACGCGTCGCTGCGCAGCATCCCGTACTCGCGCCGCACGCGCAGCCCGGTCTTCTCGGCAAAGCGCCGCGCCACATAGTCTTCAAAGTCGCGCCCCTGCCGGAGCGCCTCGTTGTCCTCGACCGGATCGGTCTTGCCCAGCTTGTCCGCCCACACGCCATAAGCGCCCCTGTACGGGTTCAAGCCCATGATCGCGCCCGCGTCGCTCCCGCCGACGCCGCTCTTGCGGTTCTCCAGCCACTGATCGTGCGTCAGCTCGCGCACGTCGGCATACACCGTATAGCTCACAACAGCGCCTCCTTCTCGTACTCGCGGTTCATCGCCGCCCGGTTCGCCGCCTCGATCTTGTCGATCTGCTCGTCCACGGCGCGCGCCTCTGCCTTCAGCGCATCCGCGTCCAGCCACTCCGGGTCATACTTCTTCGCCAGATAGCGCACGTCGTCCAGCGTATCTGCCAGCTCGTACAGCTCGTCCAGGCACATATTGACAACATCAATCATCTGTGCTACAATCCTCCTTGATTACTTGGGTTCGCCCTTGCCACTGCTGCGAACAGTGGCAGGGGCATTTTTATTCCAGCGTGTCGATCATCTCGCCGCCGACAAGCCGATACACCGGCAGGCCGCGATGCTCCGCGTAGTGCTTTTCGAGCCGCGCCCCGGCGCTGTGCTCCCAGCCGTCCAGCAGGCAGATCATGTCGGCGGCGTTGATCATCTGCAAGCAGATCGGCATATAGTCGTCAGCGCGCAGCCCGATCGGCAACTTCGCCGGATTGATCACGACGTACTTGCGCTTCGCCGCCAGCGCCGCCTCCGCCGCGTGGAAGGCCGGGCGGTTAAACTCGGCGAGATTCGCCATCGGCCCCGCCAAGTACACGATGTTCCCGCGCTTTCTCATCGTCCCAGCTCCTTTTTCTGCTGGCGCTTGATCGTCACAAACACGCTGTCGTTAGGCGTCATGTGCGGCGCAATGGCCAGCTTGTCCCCGCAGGGCAATACCATCATCACCTTGCCGCACAGCTCGCTGTACGCCGCCCGGCAAATCTCTGTCACCAGATCGACCGTGCGCTCGTCCACCGGCGCAAAGCCCAGCTCCACCGCGCCGTCGCCCAGCACCTCATCGACGCTCCCGGCAATCGCGTTGAACGCGCGCATGCTCTGCGCCTCGGGGCACTTGCAGCGCTCCGTGATCCACTCGTCCGCCGCCGTGCCGGTCAGGTTGTCACTGCACTTCAGCACTTGCGTCTGCCCGCAAAACTTGCAGGCTCCCTCGACCATGTAGTCACTCATCGTACTCCTCCTCAATCCCCATCTGATTCTCGTCGATCTTGACATTATTCTCTTGTCCGATCCACCAGCGCATAACGTCGTCGACCGTCTCCCAGCGCGTTCCGCCTATGCGCTTCTTCGCGTTTTCGAGCATCGGCACAAATGCGCGCAGGTAGTTGTCGCGGTATTTCGGCCAGCACTCGAAGTCCTCAAGTACCGCCTTTGGCGATTTCATTGGGCAGCCTATGCACCCCAGCCGCTTAAAGCCTTGATCGTACAGCTCGCAATGCTGCACTTTGATTATGTCATTCAAGTATTCCCATACATCCGTCTCGTCCCAATCTATGATTGGGTTGAGCGTCGTTCGGCGTTTGAGGTAGCACTGCTCGACCATCTTGCGCGTGTCTTCATTGTCATAGTTGGTGTACTGGCCTTCTTTTCTTCCGCTGTCTATCAGGTGGCGATTGTTTTTGCGCCGCACCGACTCCGACCAGCGCACGCCCGTCACAACCAGCCGCCCCTGTCCAGCCGTCTCTTTAAGCTGTGCGCAGCAGTAGCGCGCCATGCGCGTCGGTGGCATTGTCTGCGATGCAATCAGCGACCACATCGTCACCGGCTTGCCGCTTTTGTCGTGCGGTATGTCAAAATGCACGTCCGGGTACTGCCGCCTGATAAATTGCACCAGCTCCGGCGGGTCTACGCTCGTGACGTGGTAGTACGCATCGAACTTAACGCCCGCCTGCTTGGCCAGATGGTAAATCGCCTGGCTGTCCTTGCCGCCGCTGAATGCAAGATAGTAGCCCTCCGGCGGCTCGAAGTTGCGCAGCCTGTCGATGGCCGTCTGCACGCGGTCATGCGCCTCGCCCATCAGATCGACCCACTTAAGCACGCCATCAGCCCCCCACGCACATAATCGCCAGCGCCACCATAAGCGCCGCGCAGCCCGCCCCCGCGAGGAACAGCGCCGCGCCGCGAACTGCAATCATCCAGCGCAAATCCTGCTGCTTCTCGGCCTCGATCTCCCGCCTGTACCTTGCCATGCGCGCCGCGCGCTCGCGCTTCCGCCTCGCCTCGTGCGCTTCGATCTCGGCTTTCAGCCGCGCGTTTTCTTCGCGCCGCCGCCTGATCTCGCCCATCATGGCGCACTCGCGGATTATCCTGTCATCCGCCGTCTCCTGCGTTGTGATCGTCAATGCCGTCTCCATACTTACCACCTTCCCATTCCGTCATAACCTGCACTATCGTCTCTCATATAGTGCAGGCTCCCCGTGCGAAACGCGATCCCGCCGTACTCCTCGACAGCCGTTCCGCGCCTGCCGTACATCCCGCCGTTCCGCGCCCGGCTGCACAGCGTCCCGGCAGCGATCTTGCGATACACGCCCAGCACGTCGCCTGTCAGACCCGGCCAGTCTGCCATGATCTGCGCGTCAGATTCGCCGTCGCGCACGGCCTCGAGAATTCTGTCAAACCGATGCGCCCCGACGCAGGTCGCCTCGTCCTTGGGTGGGGCAGGGTACTTCCTGCGCAGCTCGTTCGCATCTGCGTCCAGCGCGGCAGCCAGCGCGTCAATGTGCTCCATGATGTACTTGTATGCGTCGCGCTTGAGCGCATTGCGCATCGTGTGCTGGTTCAGCTTGCACATATCCGCCAGCTTCCTGTAGCTCAATCCCTTCTCATAGCGCAGCCGCTCCAGCTCATAAGCCAGCCTCATCGCGCTCCGCCTCCATCCGCTTCAGTCGCGCATCGTGCAGTCCGATCATCCTCTGGCACAGCTTCTCGATCTCGCTTCCCGGCGCGGCGTTCGCAAGGTTCTCGCGCCAGTACGCCAGCCGGTTCTTTTCGGCCTTGTACAACCGTTCTTTGTCGATCATCATCGCAGTTCCTCCCACAGTCGCAGCCCCCAATAGGCCGCGACGATAACCCAGTAAAACGCGACGTTCCACTGGCGCATGGACACCGCCGACATGACAGCCAGCGCCGCCGACGCGCCCAACGCCGCACCAATCAGGCAATGCTTCATTCGCTGACCCTCCCGCAGTGGCAGTCGACCCAGCAGTTCTGCTGACCGCAGGGCAGCTTGTAGTCCGGGTCGTAGTTCTTGTAGCCCTTGTTCTCCGGGCAAACATCACACTGATGGCTGTTCGCCGGATCGTAAAACCACGCAATGTACTCTTCGCGCGTCATAGTCGTCCCCTCCAGTTGTAAATATTCGCCGCCCGCCGGAATTTCACCGCCCGCGCCGTGTCAACGCCGCGTCTCGCGCCACCCATGCCGCCCCGCCCGTGCGGGGCATTTGAGTCATACGCTGAAGCGGCTTCGCCCGCTGCTCTGCTTCGCCGCCCGCGCCCTGTGATCGGCCTGCGCCGGCGCTTCGATGTACTCGGCCATCGAGCGCACATCCACCATCGTCCCGGCGCACGCCCACCCGATACGCCCGTCATCAAGCATCCGCTGCACCGTCTGGCGCGACCGTCCCATGATCCTCGCCGCCGCCGCAACGGTCACGCACTCGCCGTAGCGCTTAATCATATCATCCATACGCGTCATCATCTTTTATCCTCCTTCTCGACCTCGTCCAGCCCCTTGATGATCATCTCGCAGATGATCCGGCTGAAGCTCATCCTGCAATACTCGTCCTGCTTGCGCAGGTCAATGATGCGCTCCTCAACGTCGCTCGGAATCGACACATTTACGCGCCACTTCTCAGTCATTCTTCTCACCTCCCGTGTGCCACCAATATAGCACAAGTGGCACACCGCTGTCAATGGAGGAGTGCCACGTTTAACATTCAATTAACTATATGCATATTGCGATAGTGTATCACTGATGGTATAATTAGAGTTGAAAGGAGGTGATAATATGCCGACGAACAAACCCAGGTACAACTTGACGATCGACAAGGATCTGCTCGGCCGCATAACCCGTTATCAGTGCGACAATGCGATAGGATCGATGAACGCCGCCATCATTGAACTAATAACAATAGGATTAAGCGCTGCCGAGAAAGAAACAATCCCACAGGTGTTCAGCAAAGAAGAGCTCTATCTTATAAACGCATTCAGAGACGCTCCGGCAAGTATCCGTTCGCAATTTGTGTCGTTAATAAATTCCGCACTTTTGCTGTCAAGGGAGAAGCGCCGCCGTGAACCGATGCGCGAACCGGAATGTGATCTTTTGTCTGTAATGGCGGGATATGAATTATCCGACGCGGAAACGCGGGCAAAGATCGATGGCTTAATTTCGGACGCGCTCATGCGTACACTTTCTTTCTCCGACCCGATCGCAGGAAAAGGAAAGAGCTACGACGACATGGCCGATCTGGCAGAAGCCTCCGACCGTGAAGCCGCAGCTCGCAGGAGAGCTACCGAATCCGATCCGGCAGCAGGACAATAATCTTCGCCGTCTCCGACGCGCCCCTGTTTTCGATGATCGTTCTATTTACGCCATCGTAAAATGCGAGCACGTCGGAGTGTTCCGGTTTATTGGTTGTCATTCTGTACTGGATGTGTTTCATGGTATGTGCCTCCTTCTTTTTTCTGACCCGACCATAGCACGCGAAGCAGGAAACATCAATATTCAAATTTGCTACCTGCTGTCACGCAGGTGGCATTTTTGATCATTGACATTCAAATCTGCGATTTCGTCACTGTCATATATGACAGGCAGACATTCAAATATGCGATTTTGGAGGGAAATTTCATGAAAAACTATCTCAATCGGCTCAAAAATGAGAAAAGCATGACAAACCAGCAAATCGCAAATTTGAGCGGCGTGTCATTGTCCACCGTCAACCGAATCATGGCCGGAAGCGCGAAAAATCCCAGCCATGAAGCCGTCGTGTCGATTTGCAGCGCGCTCGGCGGCGATCCGGCGGACATTCCCGCCGCCCATGAAACGCATCCTGACGAGCGCAGCGAAACCTTTGTCCGTGTCCTCGAAGGCTACGAGCAGCAGTTTGACCGCGAACGCGAAGCCTACGACGCGCAGCTCCACACCAAGGATCGCTGGATCAGAGCGCTGGCCGTCGCGCTCGGCGTGATCGTCGCGACCATACTCGCGCTTCTCGTGGCCGATATGCTCACTCCGCACATCGGCTGGTTCAAGCGCTGAAAGGAGAAACCGATGCCCAAAAAGCAAAAAAGCGGCCTGTACCGCACCAAAGTCAAGGTGGGTACAGACCAGACCGGCAAGCCCATCGTCAAATGGGTCTCCGGAAAGACGCAAAAGGAGCTGGAGGACGCAAAGCGCGAAGTCATCGCCCATTACGTCGAAGGCCGCGCCGCCATGTCGGATCGCCTGCTCGGCGACTATGCCGTGCAGTGGTTTAACGTCGTCAAAGCGCCCGGCCTGTCGCCGTCGTCGCTGGAGTCATATCGCACCGCGTTGAATAAGGACATACTCCCGCAGCTCGGCGAACGAAACCTGCGCGCCATCACGGCCACAGAGCTTCAGGCGCTTGTCAACGGTTACGCCGGCATGAGCGCCACAAAGATCACCGTCGTCTGCGCCGCGCTCTCCGGCCTGTTCGATGCGGCCTGCGCGGACGGCCTGATCGCAAGCAATCCGATGGATCATGTCCGCAAGCCCAAGGCCACGCCCGCCGCTGAAAAGACGATCCTCTCAGCCGATCAGCGCCGCGCCGTCGAGCGTGTCTGCGCGTCAGATCACCGCGCGGTCTATCTGGCGCTTATGTACTATCTCGGCCTGCGCCCCGGCGAAGCGCGCGGCCTTATGTGGGGCGACATCGACTTCGACGCGCGCACGCTCCACATCCAGCGCGACATTGACTATAAAGTAGGCGGTAGGGCAGGGCAGCTCAAAACGCCCAAGTCAAACCGCGTCATTCCGATGCCAGACGCTCTGTGCGCCATCCTGAGCGGCTTTCGCGGCCTGCCCGCTACATTCATCGTCCAAGGCGCAAAGGGCGGCGCGCTGTCAAAGGCAAGCGCTGAGAGGCTCTGGTGCGAGCTGATGATCGCATGCGGCCTCGTCGTGCCCGCTGAATCGAGCAATTATCGCAGCGGCGATCCGCGCGCCCACTGGACGCCGATCATCACGCCGCACGCGCTGAGGCACAATTTCGCGTCAATGTGCTGGGAGAACGGCCTCGACGCATACACAGCCATGCGCCTGCTCGGCCACTCGTCCATTAAGACAACAATGGACATCTACACGCACCTGAGCGACGCGCAGCTCCATAAAATCGGCTCAAAAGTCGACGCGATGTTTTCAAAACAAAGTTGCACAAAAGTTGCACAAGCGCCGCCCTCAGACGCTGGTGCAAAAAAATAAATCCCCTGAAATCTCAATGATTTCAAGGGATTTGCCTCACTGCGCCTTCAGGGACTCGAACCCTGGACACCCTGATTAAGAGTCAGGAAAAACAATACATCGTCGCCACGAATAGTCAACATCCGCAACGGATTTGCGTCCATGGTCTACCATAATTCATCAAAACAAAGTTGCACAAAAGTTGCACAGCGGTTTAATAAACCAGACTCGAAAGTCTAGTAATATTAAACCGCTGCCTTTATTACTTGTATCCCTCGATCATCGCGCGCACTTCCGCGCTCTTGGCGATCAGATCCTCGTGGATCGCTTTCCATACAGCCATCATGCCATCGGCATACTCCGGCTTGCGCTTGTAGTCGTCGCTCGCCTTGTACTTCTCGATCATCTGCGTGATCGTCTGATGCCCGTCGCGGTTAAAATCCAGATGCGCCACGGCCATTTCGCGATACCACGCCGCCGCTTCAGGATGTTCCTTGCGCAGCTCGTAGGCCGTTCGGATTTTGTCCCGCGCCTCGTCTATGTTCCCGGCGATGTCATTCGCCATCTGCTTAATCAGTTTCATTGTGCCCTCCTCGCGATGCACTCGCGCAGTTCGCGCAGATCGGCCTCGTCAAACGCAAACGACCCCATCAGCGGTATGTCGATCTGAAGCCGCTGCTGCGCCTGCATCTGCGCGGCCGCCGCATTGTACAGCGCGTCGATGTCAACGCGCCCGTTTTCGTCGATCAGCCCCATGGCCTTGACGATCTGATTTTTCCCGGCCTCGGCAATCAGTGCGTCCAGCCTGCCAGCGCCCAGCCCGTATGCCATGCCCAGCACAAACTGGCGCTTGCTGTCAAGCCTCGGCATCATCTTGGCTTGCAGATAGTCGCCCAGCCCAGCCTTGATCTGCTCCACGGTTACCATGTCAGCACACCTCCAAATTCGGCGGCGGAGCGTCATGCGCCCCGCCGCCGTTTGCGTTTAGCCGTTGCAGCAGCCGCCGCACTTGGGGATCGGGTTGTAAGTGGTCTGCGCAGTCGTCGCGGTGCCGGTCGTAACGTCAGCGACCTGCTTGGGGTAAAACGTCGCGTTGGTGTAGGTGACGATCGCATTGTCGCCGCAGCACCGGCGCTCGGCCTCGAGCTTGATGTCGCTCTTCAGCTCGGCCTTTGTCGCCGCCAGATCGGACGCGGCCAGCGCGAACGAGTCGGCCGTGCGCTGATTGATGACGGCCTGAGCGCTGATCTGCGACTCAACGTCGCGCAGTCTGCCGTCGATGTATTTGTACGTCTCCAGCGCCTTCTGGTCGGTGTAGGTGTTCGCGTCGCGCAGCTTGACCTCAGCCTCCAGCTCGGCGATACGCGCCGCCTGCTTTGCCTCGTAGCGGCTCACCGGATGATTCTCGGAGCAGTAGCCTTCCGCAGCCGCCGCGCGCGGATTCAGCAGGCCGTTCGCGCCCAGCAGGCTGCCGCCAGCGACAGCCAGCCCGCCCAGCGTAGTTCCAAGGATACTCAGGGCAGTCGTGCCCTTCCCAGCCGTGTATTCCATGATATTCACCTCGATTTTTTAATGTGGTGGCCACCATGGATATAATCGCACGACTTCGGATTCGCCGCGTGGAAGTACGCGGTCTTTGCGGGAAATAAAAAAAGCAGCCGTTGCAGAAAATGCAACAGCTGCGCTGTCATCATGCTTTCATTTTTTGTTTCCGATTCTCTTTATATTGTTTATTGTGTATGCGTATTGCTTCTTTACTGCACGCGTCGCTGCAATATCGTCTGTGCTGTTCCGATACTTCAAACTCCTTATTGCATATCGGACACGTCTTTAATATTGCTTTTCTCGCTTGCTTTTTCGCTTCGTTCACTGCTTTATCAATCGCTTTTCGGCCTTCCTTTCTGCACGCATCGCTGCAATAGCGTTCATTCGGATTCGATATTGCAAACTCCTTGCCGCAAATCGCGCACTCCCTGAATATTACTTCTTTCTTTTCTTTTCTCGATCTCTTCCCGTTATCGTAGTACGTTCTATTCAACCGTTTCAGCGCTTCGTCTGAGCATTTTTTTGAACAGTACTCCTGATTTCCATGCGGCACAAATACCAGGCCGCATATGTCGCACGATTTAATGTCAAACACCTTTATTCGCCGCGCCTCTGCCTTCTCTTCGCGGTGCGTTTCGTCTTTGTAATATTCGGCCACGCGCTCCCGTGCTTTCGACCGTATATTCTCCGCAACAGCAATAGGTGCGCATTTCTTGCAATACCGCTGCATACCGCTCATTACTATGTACGGTTTCCCACACATTTCACAAATATCAGTGCTTCCAATTTTCCGCGTTTTCCCCAGCTTCCTCCTCCTTTCCGACTCCTGATGCAAACGGCGCTCATGCTCTTCTCGGCATACGCGGCATCGTTTTTGCCTTATATGCCCATAAAACGGCTTCCCGCAGTCTATGCATATCTGCTCCCTATATAATCCCTGCTTGCCCCTGACGGGCTTATAATTTTCGAGCGCCCAAATCGACGCTGCTTTCATCCGGCATTCTTCGCTGCAATAGCGCTTCTGCCGTCCTGAGAGCGGCTTCCCGCAAACCTTGCATATGCGCTCGTTCGATACACTTTCCATTGCTGCCTTTTGGGGTTTAATCGCCGTCTGCTGCGCCTTTTCAGCGTGCCGCCTGCCTTCACACTCCTTTGAGCAAACCGTGCGCTGCCGTCCTGTCAGCGCCTTCCCGCAAACCTTGCAAAAGCGCCCGTTCAGCTTGCTTTTCTCGGCGGCTCTTTCCTGATTTATTACGGCTTTCCTGCACTCATCGCTGCAAAATTTCGAGCCGCCTCTCCCTGTAAATTCCTTGCCGCAATGTGCGCATTTTTTAATTTTATCTTTTGCACTCTGGCGTTTCTTGCGTCCTTGCTTCTCCCTCTGCGTCTCCGCGTATTTTTTGCGACGCTGCGCATCTATTGCGCGTCCTTCCGGCGTTGCCAGCAGTCTCTCCCTGTACCGCTTTGCGCCCAATACAACCGCTTTGCTTCTGCATTTGTCGCTGCAATACTTCGTCCAATGACTTCTCGTCTCAAATTCATTCCCGCATATCGCACATGTCTTTGTCATTGGTTCTTGAGGTGTCTTTTCTTGCCTCTCCCGGCCTTCCAGCGTTTCCCTCATCGCCGCGCGCTTTTCGCGCCTGTACTTAACCCATGCCGCTGCACGGCATTCTTTGCTGCAATACTTCGCCTGCGCGCTGTTCCCCTCGAATTTCTTTCCGCACACAGCGCATATTATAACCGGCTTCTCCGCTCGCTTGCTTTGCGCGTTTCTCGTTCTGTTTCTGTTCCACTCTTTAGCGCATTCTTCGCCGCAAAATTTCCTGTTTTTCTTGTCTGTCAAAAAAGTATGGCCGCAAGTTGGGCATACTTTTGTATACTTCGCGTCAGGCTGTTCGCCGCGCGCCCTGTTATGTTCCGCTTTCTTTTTGCATCGTTTACTGCAATAGCGCTCCTGTTTCCCTGTCAGCGCCTTCCCGCAAACCACGCATACGCGGCCATTCTCAGTCACTTCAACTCAGCCTCCCATCCTGCAATCAACCCGCCTTTTGCGCCCACCTAGCAAAAGAACCCCGTCCTTTCGGAACGAGGTTCTTTCCGGCTTCATCGCTTAGGATGCGGCGCAAATCAGCCCGACAAAGAATAACTGTATGTTTTTATTCGAATCCACATCTGCGAGGGGCAAGCCACGCAGATGACAGCCGCATCCATGTCCATACTATACCATACTTGCCGCGCGTTGTCAAGCCCTTATTTTGCCGCGATCATCTCGCCGCTGATCCACGGCCACACGCGCATCATTCTCGGCACAATCGCCGTCCGCAGGCGCTCGGACACGGCGCTCCTGTCCATGCCCACCGCCGCGGCGATGTCCGCATAGTCCATGCCCCAGACGAGGCGAGAGGCGGCGATATGCACATCTGACGGCGCGAGCCGCGCCTCGATGATGAGGCGCGACATCACAGACGAGGTCACGCCGTCAAACTGCGGATACTCGTCGTATTTCATCATATGCGCGGCCTCCCGGGGTTATTCCTCGGGAGGCTTTTCGTCCTCGGCTTCGGTTTCCTCCTCCCGTGCCTTCGTCTCGCTGGGGGAGTAAGTGTGCAGGGCATCCACGTTTTCTTTAATAATTGCCTCAATTTCGCTTCGATCCACGCTGTAGCCGCGCTGACTGAGCTGGTAGATTACCCAGTCCAGCTTTTCGGCGCCGTTTTTGGCTCCGTAGAGCTGTTCGGCGGCAAAGACCATCGTCTTGATGGTCGCTTTGAGCAACGTCTGCTGCTCGTTGGTCGTCCGCGCCTTGATCCACGGGATCAGCTTATAGGTAATCAGCGCCGCCAGCAGCGCGATGATCGCCTGGATGATGGGGGTCAGATTGATGTTCATGGTTTTGCTCCTTTCTCGTTATACCCCTTTAATGATGTAGCCCACCGCCACGCCGACGGCGGCCAGCACGACGTATTTGACGACCTCAAAGGCAAGCTTTTTCCATTTGTCTCCCGGCTCCCGCTCGATCACGTCGATGCGCTTGCCCAGCCTGTCCACCTTGCCGTCGATGCTGTTGACCTTGGTCACGATGTTCTGCTGTGCGTTGGACACGTCCCGTATGGCCAGCAGCATCTCCGTCTGCTTGGTCTGAGCCTCCTCCAGCGCGCCGATGCGGCGCTGATAGCTTTTGTGATCGGCCTCGTTCCGGGCCTTCAGCGCCGCAAGCTCCTCGCCGATCTCGTGGAGGTGATTTTCGTCGTTCATGGGCCTCGCCCTCCGATCTTATTATTTCAGCTTCCCGTATTTTCCGGACACCCAGCCGTTCTGGTTCTCAAAGGCCACCAGCAGCCAGCCGTTGTCGGATTTCTCGCCCTGCCATATAAGCATGTCTCCCTTATGAGCCACACCAAGGATTTTGCCATCGGTGTTGGGCGCGGCGCGCACGTAGCAATTGCCGCCCTCGATGGCCACATAGCGCTGCTCCGCCTCCGGCTCGTCCGCTTCCAGCGCCTCCAACATGGCCGCATGGCTCTTGGGGCCGTACTGGCCGTCCACGCCCAGTTTGTGATCGCGCTGGAAACACTTCACCGCCAGCTCCGTCGCGTCGCCAAACTCGCCGTCCGCGCCCCACTTGCCCAGATCGTAGCCCAGCTGGATGAGGTACTGCTGGAGCTGCTTCACATCCGCGCCCTCCGCGCCGTGCTTCAGCAGCCGATCTCCCAGCGCGTAGTCCTTGGCCTCCACCGCGCCCTCGTACTTCGCGCCATCATCAAGCACCACCACCGTGTGGCCGTTGGTCTTGGTCACGAGGATGTCGCCCTTGCCGAGGTACGCGCTCTGGTCGGTGTACTTCGCGCCCTTCAGCTCCACAAACGCGCCCGTCGCCAGCAGATTTTTCGGCATGTTCCCCGTTCGAAAATCGCTGGGCAGCCCCATGATGCCCGCATAGGCGCAGCATACCCGCACCAGTGCCGAGCAGTCCGTCTCGCAGTTGGTCTTGACCTTGGCGCAGTCAAAGCCCAGCGGCTCGGCCACCTTGTACAGCGTGTTGCGCTGCCACTGGTCGTAGCCGATGTGGCTGTTTTTGCACGCCGCCTCCATGTCCGCGGCGATCTTCAGCGCCGCCGCGCGATCCTTGGCCCGGAACACCCGCCAGCCCTTGCGATGCAGATACCACCTCTGGGTGCTCAGCTCGCGCCCGGTCTGGTCGCCCGCCTTGCCGCCGTAAGCCTTGCCCCTCTCATCGATTCTCGCCGATCCCACTCTTACCGTCGCCATCCTTCATCCATCCTTTCTCATTTCGGTGTTCCTACCGCGATCCACTGAAACCCCACATTAACCGTACTGCCGCCCAGATTAAATATCCGGCACGTAAACCCCGTCGCCGAAGTCGCGATCACGCCCACCGAGCAATTGGCAAAGTTGCCCAGACAGGGGCACACCACCACGTTCGGCGTATTGTAAAACGCCTTGGGAAACGTGATCTCCGTGTCCAGATGATTGTTGGCGGCAACGCTCTGCTGTGCCTTCTCACCGCACTGCACCCCCACATCCGCCGGGAAATGGTTGTGCCCCGTGTTCCAGTTCGCCATTTTACGCCACCCCCAGCGCGGCGCGGATGGCCTCAAGGTCGTCCGTGGTCAGGGCGGGGTAGTCCACCGCAATATCCTCGAAGGATTCGCCGTTGGCGATGCGGATGCGGAACGCCCGCACCATGATCCGCAGCTTCAGATTGTTCAAAGTCTTCATGCTCATTCACCTCCTCCAATCAGGTCTGCCATCATCAGGATAATATCGTTTGTCGTGCCCTCCAGCACGTCGAGGCGCTGCTCCGGCGTGGGAGACGGGGCAGGCAGATTTGCCTGTATACGCTCATACTCGGCGATTTCCTCCGGGGTCATGTCCCGGGTTACTCCGTCAATGTTGATTTTCATGCGCTCACCCCATATATTTTGATGATGGTGCCGACAGGCAATTGAGTATTGGTAAAATGGATTTTGCTGATTTTATCTCCATCTACGCCAATCGCGTTATGTTGGAAATATGGCGATAAGGCATTGGTAGGATTGCCCGAGCCATATACCGTTACCATGTATTTGCCTCCTTTTTGCTCGACTAAGAGTTTTGCATATCTTTTATCTCCAGCCACTACAATTTTGCCGCAATACATACTCAATTGGGCACTCCCGATGTTGAGCACCACATACTCATCCTCGCCATTTGCTGTTGCCGTGTCAGGCGTTTCTATTTCGACGTATATTGTCCTGAGCGACAAATTACGGACAATGTAGCTGGTTCCCTCCGTGAGTGTGATTGTCTCGATCAGCTCAAAATCCGCCCCATCCGCTGGTTTATACCCCAGTGCCGCCTCAACATTCGCCGCCGTCACTTCCGCGTCGCTGCCCGGATCGCCCTTCGGCCCTTGCGCCCCCTGCGGCCCCGGATCGCCTTTGTCACCCTTCGCTCCGGTGGCTCCGGTTTCTCCCTTTTCTCCGGGATCGCCTTTAGGGCCTTGTGTTCCCGGATCACCCTTGTCCCCCTTCGCCCCGGCGGCTCCGTCCTTACCATCCGTACCGTCTCTGCCCGGCCTGCCCTCCGGGATGCCAAAGTGCATCGTTCCCGTCTTTCCGTCGTATTCCGCCGTGGCAGGCTCTCCGTAGGCCACGCTCTCGGCCTCGGCCTTCATGTTCTGCACATTTCCGACGGCGCTGATAACCGCGTCCACCCAGCCCTTGCTCGCCTCGGGCACGTCCGTCTCCTGCCCCGTCAAGCTCTTGTCGACCACGGTGGAGAGAATCTTGGACTTGGCCAGCACTCCGTCCACGGTCACGCGAACCTCGGCCTCACCGTCGCCCACAATTGCCGTGTCCGCGCTGGTGGGCTGCCAGACGAGACATCCGTCCCGCAGCTCTGCCGCAACGGGATAGATGCCGCTCTCGCCATGCCTCCGGTGCAGCAGCGTCACCACCGCACCGGGGTACTCCGCGAGATATTCAGATACGTCGATCTCCACCGTCCGCGCGAGATTCTCTCCGCAGCGTCCGAGCAGTATGTATCCGCCATTGGTCACATCATATTTCACAGGTTTCTGCCTCCTTACTTGCGATAGCTGATCTTCAGCAACGGCGCGCCCGACTCGCCATTGCCCGCGAACCGAGAATAGCTCGTCGTGTAGCTTTTGCCGCTCACAGTCGCCGTGTCGGGATTGTAGAGCATCAGCCCGCCGTGCCCATTGGTCTTCATAGCCTTAACCGCAGCGGTTACATCGATGCTCACCGTCTGGTTTTCGTAGGCCGTCCTGCTGGCGTAGAGCGTGCCGGGCATGTCGTAGCATCGCACATGCACGCTCACGCCGCCGCCCTGACCAACGCCGCCGATGCGCTTGATCGTCAGCGTCGCCGAGTCGATCTTGTCCGCACTGACCAAATCCGTCGGCAGCGTAAACTGCATCACGCCCTTGCGCAGGCTTTGAGAGCTGCTGTAGCGCCCCTGATAGAGCTTGCTTCCGTAGCCGCTGGTGTACGTGCTCGTGGGAGACAGGCTCACCGTCGCCGTCTGGGTCGTGGGAATGCTTGGAGCCGTCGCCGTTTCAAAGGCCGGATCAGCCGTGGCGTTGTATACCTCGGAGCCGTTGAGTAAATATAGCCATCCCGTGGGCTTCGACGCGCCGATGCATCGGAGGATCGACCCAAAATTCGCCGCGCAGACATAGGTGCAGTCCCCAGTGCAGCTGTCCATCGTCACCCGTCCGGGCGTGCTGATCGAGGTTCCGATCCGGATGCCGACCCTCGCGTTGATGGCGCATGTGCTGACGACCACCCCATACGAGCGATCCACAGTCAGGGCGTCCGCAGCGTTGGACAGGCCGATCTTGTAGAGGGAGATGATCGTATCCCCGCAGTTCTCGACTTTGAGGTCGTTGAACACCGCCGTACCGCCGGAAGAAAATATCACTCTGCCGCTGCCGGACACATTGCTGAGGGTGTAGCTGCCAGACGTGATGCCGTCGCATACGATGTTCACGTCGCCGGTCAGGTGCTTGCCGGTCAGCCCCTCCAGTATTGCCGCCAGCTCGCCTGCGTTGGCCGGAGTGTAGCTCGCCGCGCCCTGCGTACCCACCACCGAGTCCGACACGATCAGGTCTGCGTCCACCACATCCGCGTGTACGCCGTCCGCGTCCACTCGCAACACATCGTCCTCGCCGTCCTCCGAGGGCACGGCCACCTCCATCTCCTTGCTGACGATCTTCACCTGATTTTTGGTGATTTCCACCCTGCTGTAGTCGCTGTTCACGCTCAGGCTCCCCGCCGGGTCTTCCGGAGCCGGAGACCAGTCCGTTGGCTTATTGCCCTTCTCCAGCTTCATCCCGGCCACCCAGAGCGTCGCTTCGGCAACGGATTGCTCAAACCTCGGGCAATACGTCCCGGCCGCCGATACGGTAAACGTGACATGACATCTGCTCCAGCCCGTTCCCACCTCAACCGCACTGCCGCTTTTGTCGCTCTGAGCCGCGCCGGAGGCCGCGGTGTCGTAATACCGCACACTCCCGCCGTTCGTCTGCTTCAGCCATGCGGACAGGGTATACTGCGCGTTCGCCCCAAGGGCGATCATCTGGCCGAGGCCGTTCCATTGGCCGGTATATTTGTAGACCAGACAGCCGCTGTAGCTGCCGTCCGCCGTCCACAGGCTCTTGGCCGTCCATGCGTCGCCGTCAAAGCTCTGGGTGCCGGTGTAGAGATTCCTTCCGCCAACGGAGATGTCGCCCACCATCAGCTGCAGATACGTGTTTCCGCGGATGTCCATCGCGTTGATCGCGTCGATGGTCGCCTGCTTGGCAAACAGCGTGCTGACGGTCGCGTCGTTGGCAAACAGCGCGGTAATCGTCGCCTCCCGGGCGAACAGCGTGTCCACGTCGATGTTGGCCGCGATGAGCTGCTTGATGGTCGCGTTGTTGGCAAAGATGTCGTTGGCATTAAGACATGCCGCCGTGACCGTGCCCTCGATGATCTTCTCACCTGCGTTGATGGAGAGGTCTTTAACGTCGCTGTTCACGACCTGCTTTTTCTCGGTGACGATGTTTCCATCCGCGTCCACGGACACGGAGTAAAACGAGCCGTCCTGCCCCTTGACCAGCAGCTCGCCCACGCTCAGGCTGACCATATTCGCCTCGGTGACGGCCAGCCGCGCGATATGCAGCTTGTCGCCCACGCCCGCGGTAAAGATGGCCGTACCCGCCACCAAGTCCTTGATATGCGCCCAGTCGATGTCCGCCACGGCGATCTTCGCCGCCGCAATGCGCGCGACTTCCGCTTCCAGATCGGTGATCTGCGCCGACTTGATCTCCGCTTCGCCGATCTTGGCCGTCGCGATATCCGCGATGGCCGCAGACAGGGACGTGATCTGCGCCCAGTTGATATTGGCCGCATTGATGTTCGCCGTCGTGATCTGCGCCTTGGAGATATTCGCGATCTGCGCCGTCAGCTCGGCGATCTGCGCCCAGTCAATATTGGCCTCCTTGATGTTCGCCGTGGTGATCTGCGCCACGGCCAGTCTGGCGAGGTCGGCATACAGCTGATCCGTCGTCACGCTGCCCGCCACGATCTCATGGATGTCCGCCCGGATGGCCACGATGCTGTCCGCCGCCAGCTGCTCAATGGCCGCCTGGGCGATCTTCGCATAGCCGATGGTGGCGTTGCGCATGACGCTGTTGGCGTTGACGCTGCCCGGCAGGAGCTTCACGCCGGATACGCTGCCGTCGGCGATCTCGTAGCCATAGGTGGTCTGATCAAGCTCCGAGATGTCGCCTAAATAGGCTTTCCTGTACCGCAAAAGTAGGCAGTCAAAAAGATACCCGTTAACGCGTAGCGTTGCACTTATGCCTATGTATGCGGCAATCGTTTTAACAGTATCGTACAAAAATACCGTCAGCAAACTCGCATAAACGGCGTATTCTGCCGTATTTTCGAGCTGTACGAAATCGATGTCGAGGCTCACCGCGGCCGCGTCCATGCCGTCCGCAAAATCCTGCTGGGCGAGGCGCTTCAGCTCGGCCCGGGCCGCCGCGTTGTTTTTGAACTGCGCGTTCTTGGCCGTGGAGACGCTCACGTCGTATTCGATCTCCGCGTCCCGGCTGGTGGGGTAGAGGGCCTTGTTGGCGCTCTCCACCCAGCCGTTATTCTCCGTGATGAGCAGGCGGTTGCCGTCCTTGTCCTTGCCCACGGGCCGGATGCGCGTCACCACGCCGGACACGTCCGTTGTCAGCACCGCGCCCAGAAGGTTTTTGCGATGCCGAATCTCCATGCCGCGATCCATGACCTCGTCCGGCAGGATATACACGTCGTAGTTGTCGCGGATGATCCGCGCGCCGGTCTGGGGCACGATGCCGATGTCCGGGTCGAGCAGCGCCTTGACGATGGATGCGCCGGTGTAGTCGCCGGAAATCGCCTTATTGACTTTGCAATGGAAGGTAAATCCATGCTCGGCGCTGGCGCTGGCCAGAATGGTGCTCAGAACCGTGTTGGCGGCGACGTTTTTCGGCTGATAGTCCCGGGTGCAGATCACGCCAGACAGGTCGTAAAAGATGTGGGAGGCCTTGACCTCCACCATGCCCGTCTCCGCGTCGCGCCCCACGGAATAGATGCGGAAGAGCTGATCCCGCGTCTGTTTGCTCTCGATGACGGTGCTGGGCTGGTCGTTGTCGCCCTTGACGGTCTCCGTCTCGTTGCGGTCGAATTTGAGATACTGGCTGTACATCCAGCCCGTCGCGCCGCCGCTCTTGATGACGACGCGCGACCAGTCGCCGGACTTGGAGAGCTGCACGACCTCCGTCCCGACCTTGTAGGCGCGGATGATCTTGGCTGAGGTGCTGGGTTTCGCGCGCAGCCTCAGGCGCGCGCCGGTGTTGGTTCGCACCTTGTAGATGGCGCGGGTGACGGTCTGCGTAGCGCCGCTGGGCACGTTGTCGAGGATGCGCACAATGGGCGCTTCCCGCACAGCACATGGGGCCTTGATGATGCATCCGTTTTGCAGGTACGTCCATTTCAGATCGTCGTCCACGGGATGCTTCATCTCCAGCTCCATCAGGCCGCCGGCCTTTTCCTCCACGGTGCATTCCGTGGGCTGAAGCACGGCCAAACCGAGCGTGGAAAAGTCCTCGGTGTCTGCCGGGTAGATGTTGATCATAGATACCTCCATCGCGGCGTGATCTCAACCTTGGTCACGCTGCCCGTCCACGTGATGATATTCGCCCCGGGCCGCAGCACCGGGAACTCGTCCATCACAAAGCTGCTGTTGAGCGACGCGGTCTTGGCCAGATTGAACGTCTCCATCAGCTCGCAGTCGATGACGGCCCCATCCGTCAGGCTCCGCGCCTCGACGGAATAGCCGTTGACCACCAGCGTGATGTCGCCGCTGCCCGTCAGCTTGATCTCCGGCTGGGAAAACACGGTGCCGGGATTGGTGATCGTCCCGCCGGAAGCGGCGATCTCCTGCGCGGCGGGCGCGGGATAGACATAGCGGAAGGGCTGCAAAGTAAACGTGACGGTGAACTCGATGAGCGGATCAGAATCTGCAGTGAGCTGCTTAAAATCCACCTGTTTGCTTACACGACCCGTAAATTCAAAACCGGGAGCGGAAGAAAAACGCAGTTTTCCGCGCCCGGTCAGCCATCCGCTGATTTCGCTATGCTTGGACTTGTTCGCACGGCATTGCAGCTTGATGGTAATGGTATCGTAGCATCCCTCGTCCATCCACAGTTCGCCGTTCCGACCCGGCGGCGTTTCAACTTTTCCTCGCGCCGCCGGAAGAGAAGGAATGTAGACGTTTATCAGTCGAACGCCGTGATCCGAAGAGGAAGAATCGTTAAAATAAAAGACGTTGTTGTTGTTTCTGCTCATTTTCTCACCTCGCTCCATAGCCAAGGGCAATTCCGCGATTTCGATTTGCAGCAGCCTCCGCTGTGTAGCGCGATCTGATGCGTGCGGCAACCCTGCCGTCCTCAACGAGCTCGATATGCTGATTTGACATGGCCTCCGCGAGACGGTCATAATCAATGACGATCTCCCGCGCAATACTGGTGGTTCTGCCGCTCGGTTCGCCAAGATCGCGCGGCGGCTCGACGTAGACGGCCTCTGCGACTGCGCGCTCGATGTCGGGCGACAGGTTGCGAATACCGCCCATAAATCCAAGGTCGTAGTATTCGCCGATGGATTCCATGACGCGGGATGGCGAGTGGATGTCGAGTGCATTTCTCGCCGCCTGCGCTGCAGCGCTCGCAACTTCAACCGCCGCTAAAATTACGCCGGATTTTCCATTTCGGATACCGCTCGCGAGGCCGTAGGAGAAATTGCGTCCCAGCGTTTTCGCGGTCGGGCCTGCCATCGCAGAGCTGAGGGCCGCATTGGCGGCGGTTGCGACTGTTTCAGCATCGCCGGAAAAGTCGTATTCGCTCATTCCTGCGCCGATGCCGGCGGCAACGTCGCTGCCGATGGGCTTCGTGCGCTCGGCAGGAGAATGGGACTGCTCAGCGGCTCGGACTGCTGCGTCGATGTCGGATGCAACCGTCTCGGCAGTGCTTGCCCATCCGAATCCCGCAAAGCCCTCTGCGAGACCTCTAGCCAAGTCTACACCTACATCGCCCAAAGCTCCGACGGCTTCTGTGGAGCCTAAAATTGTCTGCACATTATCGATTACTGAGAGTAGCTGCGCAGCTTCGTCTTCGCTCAATTGTCCGTCTTTGAGCAGCTGAAGGCCGTTTGCAATATACTGAGCGAGCTCTTCAAAGCTCTTTCCGTCGTCGCTATTCAAACGTCCTCCAGCGCTTAACGCCTGCTCGAATATGGCGCTCTGCATCTGGGCAGCGTTATGCGCATCAGAGGAATTCAGCACCTCATTGTAATTCTTGACACTATTAGCAAGGGAGTCAACCATATTTGCGGTGCCGGTCGGAATGCCCAAAAAGCCGGTTTTGTTTACCTGACCGTTTGCCGAAGCGTAGCTTATTTCAGGATTAGTAGAATTTGTAAAAGCCCCACTTTCAAATTCTACTTTCGCCTTTATGGTGACTTTCGGGACTGCGCCTTCGGCAATGTCGACATTTGTAATGGTTCCCTGCAAATCCTGAATTTGCGTCAACTCGGTAATTATTGCTTCGCCATTGTCTGTATAGGCTGTGACAGTTCCAGTTTGATCATCCAGCGTTGACAGGTCAACCGTTACGCTTTTTCCCTCAACGTATCCTGTTACGGTTCCCGTGAAATCGCTAAGCTGCTCAAGTTTTACGGTCGAAGCATTCCCTTTGTCATCGTAGGTGGTGACAGTGCCGGTAAGATTGTCCAGTGTCGACAAATCTAGCTGCACCGTGCGCCCCTCGAGAACGGCTGTGACAGAGGTTTCAAGCCCAGTCGTCTCCAAGGACGGAATAATATCGGCATGCTCTCCGTCGGCCCATGCCTTATACGACTCCTCCAGCGATTGAGCGTCCAAAGCCGCATAAATCTGCAAGACCTCATTGTCGAGTCCCTCGCCGAACATGTTATTGATCGATTCCATCAGATCGGAGGGAAGGCCTTTTTGAAGCGTCTCGTCGTTGAGTATATTCTTGAGCAGAGTCAGTGTAGTAACCGCGGTCTGAGCTTCGTCGCTTAGTTCGGTACCGCTATTTTCTGCAGCCGCCTGCATCGATTGCAGGGCAGCAGTCATTTCGACAATCTGCGTCTCATCAAGGTCAGACAGCGCGCTTGCAAGTTTTTCGTAGGTGGCATTATCGCCGGGATTCTTGGACAGCTCAACAATCCATCCATAGATGTCTTTGAGCTTATCGTCCATCCCGTCGAAGGAGCCGCCCTCGCCGAAAACATTGGTGGCCTCCATCGCATAATTGACCGCCTCGGTGTACTTGTCAACGCCTTGAGCGCTGGTTTCATTCCACCATTGATTGAGGTTGTTGAGGGCCTGTTTGCGCTCTCCGTCATCCTCAATGAGCTGAATGAGGGCATACTGCCGATCATATTCCTGCTGCAGAGCCTCGTTATACTGGGCAAGGCCCTGCGTTGCCGCTGCATAAGCGTCTGCCCAAACGTCCGTACCCTTCGCTCCTCGAGAGAGAGCAGCGTCTACGTTTGTCGTGATCTCTTCAAACGGGTTTCCGTTTTCACTGTCCGGTTTGAGCTTATATTTGATCTCAATGGACTCTCGCTCGTCGTAGAGCGCCTGAAGGGACTGCGTATCTTCTTCAGAAAGCAGGCCGTTTTGCTTCTTTTTCAACAGCGCTTCGACGGTTGCGTCGATCTCATCGAGGCGCGCCGCATCCTCGTCGAGGCCCTGTAAAAATCCGTCGCTGACATAGCCGCCGGAAACGGCAGCGTCCTTGATCTCCGCAAGGCCGTCACGAAGCTCGTCCGTTCCGCTTGTGAATCCGCTGACCATCTCGGAGACGATGTCGTCCGTCTCTTTTTTACCGTCCGACCACACGCGGGTCAGCTCTTCCATCCAGCCGCGGGAGCCTTTGACCATGCGCTGGAAGTCGTCGCCGTCAAGACCAAAGGCGGACATTCCCTTCGATTTTTCATAGCTGGTCGTTACGTCGGTATCGGCCCATTCCTGCGCCGTTTTGTTGAGCTCTTCCTGCGCCTCACGGGCCGCCTTTGCGCCCGAGGCGTAATCATAGAGCTTATAGGCCGCGTAAACAGCGCCGGCGGCGAGCGCACCAAAGCCGAGCGTGGTGAGGCCGAGCTTGCTTATAAGCGGCTGCATGGAGCGCTGGACAGATTGCAGGGCAAGACCTGCCAAACCGGATTTGCCCTGAAACAGATCGAGCTGCCCGACAGCGCTCTGAACCGCAGAAGCAAAACCTCGCTGGAGTGTATGACTGGCCGTATCAGTAATGTCGTTGAGGGCTTCTGTGGCTGCGCCGGCAGCATCCATATCGCTGGAAGCTCCCTGCATCGTGCCGGAGGCAAGCTCTGAATTGAGGCTGGAAATCGTGTCGTTGAATCCGTCGATTTTGGCCTTGGTGTCACTGATGCGGTTTTCATAGGATTTTACGGCAAGCTCGGCGCGTTTGAGCGCATCTGCGCTTTTGCGCACAACAGTTTCCTGCTTCCCGACGGCGGCATTGAGCTTGTCAGCGTTCGCCGCCGCCTCTTCATAAGCGGGTTTTGCCTGCGCCGCCTGAATACTGCTTTCGCCGAATGCCTGGGCAGCATTAGTGTAGGCTGTCTCCATCTCAGCGGCTTTAATAGATGCGGCGTTTGCGGCTTCTTCAAGCTCGTTAAGTTTAGAACTGGCGGAGCTAAAACTAAACGCGGCAGTATCAACCCTGCTTTTCGCGGCGCTCAGATTTTGAGAGAGCAAATCCAATGCCCGCTGCGATTTCTCCAGTCCGGCACCCGCACGGTCGAGGGCAGTGACGATTTTTCCGGCTTCGCCGCCCATCTGCGATGCTGCGGCCTTGAATTTTTCGATATTGAGCGTCGCTTCCGCGTAGACAGAACCGGCGTTATAGCTTCCGGGCATGCGTGTTTACCCCTTTCCGTCCGGCTTTGCAAGCCCTACGAGCTGGCTCCAGCCCGTAGAAGTCGCGCCGTTTTCCGTAACTTTTTTTGCGATGCGGTCGTAATTGGCGTATGTCCGGCTATGCCCGGACAGGCCGCCATACAGGACGCAGAATTTGCGCCATGATATTCTGGCCGCGACGAGATCAATTCCATATTCGCGCTGGAAGTCAGCCTCGATGTATTGCCATAGATCAATCGGGCTGACCGTTACTTTTTTGCGCTGCGCGCCTTCGTCTCTTCGATTTTCACCTCGTCCTCGGTCTTAAAAACCGGCTCCGAGGGCTTCTGCTCCTCTTTTTCCGCGCGGAGCCACGCAAAGGCGATCAGCTCCCAAACGTAGCTGGCGCGGAACTCCGGGTGATGCACGATGTATTCAAAATCATCGCTGGAGAACATCTGCCGGAGCAGCATGAAATTCTCCTCACCGGTGATGGCGACCTTATCGCGCACCATGCGCTCGATTTTGAGCATATAATCAAAGGGCAGCTCTGCCGGGACGATGCAGTCGCGGCCAAATACCCGGATCGTCATCGTCGCGTTCTCGCGCTCGGACAGGAAACGGTCAAAATCAAGGGTTTTACGGGCCATATTCGTGATCTCCTCTCAAAATTTGGCATGAAAAAACCCGTACCAACTGGCACGGGCCGAAATATCAATGTTGGTGTCATTCTATAAATTTTCTTCCGCAAGTGAAGCACACTTTTCGATCTGCTCTTTGCAAATCTCCGCATACAGAGCAGATGCAAAGCTCCTCCCCGTCCTTGCTACCAGCAGGAATGCGTCGGGCAAATATGCTATCCTGCGTATCTGCTTTTTTTGATTGCTTCGCAGGCTGCGCGGGCGAATCTCTGGAATCAACCTGAGCTTCTGTCTTCAGGCTTTCGAGCATTTCTTCTATGCGTTTCAGACTTCGAATTTCTGCGCTGTCCTCCGGCGGGAGCACGGCGCAATATAGAAATCCAAATAGCGAGAAAAAGAATCCGAGTGCGAAACCGCGTGACGGATTCAGGCCTTTCCTTACGCACAGCAAACGGGAAAATATTCCGAAGAATACTGCATTTATGACGATTGAAAGAAGAATCCACTCATCGTTACCCACGGCCATTCCTCCTCTGTTATTGATATATTGATATTAACGAGTATTTTTCAATATGTCAATACCCTCCGCAATAATAAATTCGGAAATTTGCGGCGTAGAACTGAGTGTTGTTCCCGGCCATGCCGGAGAACTGGAAGCCCTTTTCCGTCTCGATGCGGGAAATATATGCGCCATCGCGCACGAAGATCAGGTCGCGCGCGTCGTCGAGAATGGACATGATGGACAGCGATTGCGCCAGCGCCCAGCCGCCGTCCATATCGCTGCGCACGACGATCTGCACGCGAGTTCCCTCGTCGTAGCCGGGAGCACGCAGGTCGTTGGCGTACACGCAAATGGCCTTGGTGGGCTTTTCCGGCATATAGCCGTAGAACACAGCGCCGTCCGTGTCGCCCTCCAGCGGCAATTGCAGCTTTCCTGCAAGAAAACGCGCAAGCTGTTCAATGATGCTCATGCTGATTCTCCTGTTTCAAAAATCCGGGACGGCTGTTTTGCCGCCCCGGGGTCGGTCGGTCAGGACGCGGCGCTGACGGTGATCGCAAGCGTCGCGGTCTTGTTGTTGTTCATCGACTTGATCGTGAGCGTGGCGGTACCCTCCGCAACGCCGCGGATCGCAATGTTCGTGCCATCCACCGTGACGGAGGCTTTGGATTCATCGTCAATGGAGTAGGCAAAGCGGGTGTTCGATGCCTTTTCAGGCGCAAATGCGACGGCCACGGTTTCCGTCTCTCCGACCTTTACGGTGGCGGTGGTGGCGGGAGATGCGCCCTTCTTGAACGATACGCCGGTAACCTGCACATATTCCATCTCCTCAGGCTGGCCGACGCCCTCCCAGTCCCAGGAGACGGATTCACCGTCCTCGTCCGCAGAAGTGGACTCCTTGGTGATCACGCAGTCGTACTTGACGGCCTTGCCGATTGCGTCCGCGATGATGAGCGTCTGGTCATTGTCACAGCCGCCGGCATTGGTGGCCGCCTTATGCATGAGGCTCTGGCCCGGGTCGCGGGTGCCGGTGGTCTTGTCGCAGATGGGACGGCCCTCCAGAGAGCCGGAAACGCTGCGGCCCTTGATAAACATCTCGGCCCAGACGGCGTCGCCGGTCTTGCCGTCGTCGGTGTCGGAATCAATGTCAACGCTCATCGAGGACAGGCCCTTGACGAGCACTTCCTCATCAGTGACCTTATTTTCGATTTTGACGCTGTAATCACGGATGTTAAACGGGCATCCAGATTTTCTTGCCATAGGTTATTCATTCCCTTCTTCGCCCGCATCGGCGAGCAGTTTGTCGATATAGCCGTTCGCCTTTACGACTTGGACGCGCTGGGCGAAAACCTGCCGAAAAAAGCGGTCGGAGCAGTCGGAAAAGCGGTCGAGATCGCAGAGCACCTTGAGCAGCTCCGCAAGCTCGATTTTCTCTTGATTGGTCATGGGGTTCAGCCTCCCATCCGCTCGCGCAGCTTCTGCGCGAGAATTTCGCGGGCCGCATTTGCCGTCGCAGGGCTTTCCATCACCGATTCCAGGTATTTCGCCTGCCGTCCGTTGGGATGGTTGAGTTCAACGCCCTCATGCTGATAGTTGGCATAGATCGTGTTGAAATAGCCGATGGTCGCCGTGTCGCCTTCGACCTCGACGCGCGAATTTTCGATCAGCGTGCCATCACGCAGTGGCGCGATGGCGTTGGACTCGGCCTTGATGTAATCGCCCAGCTCCGCGACCGCATCCCGCGCCGCCGCCTCGGCGAGGGCGAAGGTCGCGGTTGCGTCAATGGATACATCGTAGGAAAAGCAGCCCATGTTTTTCGTATGCGCCGGCATGCTATCCGCCCTCTTTCTTCGCAAGAATTTCGAGGTGATGGATTTTGGCATAGCCGCGCATGGCCTGCACCTCGGAGACGATGAAATGCTCCGTACCGATCTCAAGCCGGTCGCCGGGTGAAATTCCGAGCGCGGCGGCGGAGCCGGGCGCAAATACAAGTGTATCTGCGCTCAGCATGACGCTTTTTTCATCGCTGAGGCTCCGACTGCGCGTCGGCTGTGTCCGACAGGCAAATTCGGCGGATTCCGCCGCGTAGGCAGGCTTTCCGCCCTGCTGTCCAGTGCGCTTATAGTGCCGTGAACGCTCGTTGAGTCCAAACATGGCTACAGCCTCCTCGCAACAGGCAGCGTATGCCGGATCAGGCCCGCGTTGAAAAGATACGCATAGGCCGCAGGGCAGATCGTCTGCTGCGTGTAACCTGCGCTCTGGGCTGTCTCAGCGGTGACGGAATAATTGCCGATGGAAAAGCTCGATACGCCGGGCGGGAGCGCATCCTCGCCGTCGAATGCGCTCTCGTACTCCGCCTGCACCTGCACGGCCTTGAGAAACGCGGCCTCCTGCTCGTCCGTCGCCGGTCGTCTCGGGTAGATGTACGCGGTCAGGCGCTCGCGCACATGCTCCGCGTTGATCGCCACGGCCTTAGCCCATCACGCGGACGGCCAGCTCCGGGTAGATGGTCTTGTAGCCGTAAAGCACGTCCATCGAGTAGGTGGAGCGCTTGTACTTCTGGTCATAGCCCTTCGTCACGCGGAGGGAGATGCCGTTGTAGCTGGTGACGTAGCTCTGAACGCCCTGACCGTCAGGATCGATGAGCGGACGGGTGACGTAGGCAAAGGCCATCGGGCAGAACACGAGGTTGGCCGCATGGCTGGCGGCGATGGTGACGTTGGTGCTGGTGGTGCCGGACTTCTTAAGCGCCGGATAAATCTTGACACCGGCGATGGCGTTGGAGGCTGCGGCGGCGGTGTCCTCAGTGACCACATAGGTGCCGCCGAGGATGGTCAGCACGTCGCCCTTGACAAGCTTGCCGGTCAGCGTGGTGCCGGTCAGGCCGATGGTGGTGGAGCCTGCGGCGGCGCTGGCGGACAGCTTTACGCCCTCCTGCGCGGTGATGCCGGAGGCGTGAGTCTGCACGCCCTGCGCCATGTAGTTGTCGATGCCGTACACGCGGCCGATGGAGCCTTCGCGCAGCGCCTGAGTCGTGCCGGACTTCTCCGCGTTGACAAGCGCGGGAATCTGGGTAAATTTCGCGTCGGCCTCGGGGCTCCACACGCCGACGCGGCCGCTGACAGGGGCCTTGTTGACGTTGAGCATCTTGCGGGCCTCGGCAAAGGCCGCGAGGGAATCGGGCGTAGTGCCGGCAGTGCCGACGGCGTAGGGCACGTCCTTGTAGAGGGCGAGACCGTCGGCGTTGATCCTCTCGGCCAGCGCCACCGCCGCAGGCTCGATGAACACGCGGTCGAGATCGGAGATGTTCACGGCGGTTTCGATGGCGGAGGCCTTCGCGTCCACGGTCGCCAGCTTGTCCAGCTTGACGAGGACGCTGGTCTCCTTCATGTCCTGATACTCCACGCCGGAGGCCTCGTTAAAGTCCTTGGCTTCGAGGACGTTGGGTTTGCGCACCTGGATCGTATCGCCGAGGTCGGAAAAGTCCCCGGAGAAGTCGCGATAGCACAGATTCGGGAACACGAGGTTCTCGATCAGGCGGGGCAGGGCGCGCCTTGCGATGGTCTGGAGGGTAATAAATTCATTGGGCATATGGTTTCATTCCTTTCTTCTGGTTGCGGCGGTCACTTCTGGCCGCCGGTCTTGTAGGTGGCTGCGTAGTATTCCGCGTCGGACATCTTCGCGTAGTCCGGCGCATTGCCGGCGCGCACCGTCACGCCGCTCTGGCGCAGGCGCTCGTCCACGCCCTGCTGCACGGCCTCGCGAAACGCCTTTTCCACCGTGTCGATGGAGGCGCTGCACGCGTCCGCGTCCGCGTAATTGAGCACGGCTTCGAGGTTCGCGGGCAGGCCGCGCTTGTGGAGTGTCTCGATGGCCTCGGCGCGCAGCTCCCTGCGGGTGATCTCCGCTTCGCGCTTGGCGATGGCGGCCTCGCGATCCTTGGCGGCCTGCTCCGCGCGCTGGCGCTCATGCTCGGCGCGCTGGGCCTCGTTCATCTTGGCGAGCTTCTCAGCCTCGCTGCGGGCCTCTTCGCGGGCCTGCTCGATGCGCTTGGATTCGCTTTTGCGATACTGCGCCATGTGATGGTCGAGCTTCGCCTTGACCTCTTCCTCCGTGTACATGCGGGGCTTGTTCTCGGCCTGATCTTCCGTGGCCTGGACGGCATTTTCGCTGCCCGCGTTGGGATCAGCGCCGTTTTCCTCTCCAAAGAGCTGGAGGTTGATGGGGTAAATGTCCTTCACGTTTTTCATGGCTGGTTTCTCCTTTCCGTTTATCGCCCGTCGGCTCTTCCGCAGTTTAGGCCGTTGCGTCCGGCTTGATTTTTGAGGTCTTTTCCGCTTGATCATGGCGGAAAAGGGTATGCAAAAGCCGCCGGGAGAGTGATCGGCTCTCCTCGGCGGCTCAATGCCGTGGGGTTATTGAGTTAAAGCGCGTCGGCGGCCTCAAAGGCCGCATACAGCTTGGGGGCCTGCAGGGCGATCCAGTCGATCATTTCCTCATGCTCGGCCCAGCCCATGTCGGTGATCCGGCTGGAGCTGCTGTCAAGGCCGCTCTCAAACAGAAACGCGTGGACGATCTCATGGCGCAGCGTCGCCTTTTCGCACATCGCGTGGGCAAAATCATCATCGTCGGCAAAGGCCGGATGCGTGTCCGCGGAGCAGATGACGAGCTGCTTGCCGAGCTTGTCGCAGTAGGCGTTGCATCCGTGGGCTTCGAAATACGGATCGTCCGTGTAATTCTTGCGGATGACATCGTATTCAGTGCCCAGAATGGACAGTTTCATGGTGCTTCCTCCTTTTCAGGGCATAGAAAAACCGCCTCGCTTGTGCTTGGCGGTTCATGGCTCAACGATTTCAAAAGATTCTGGCGGGAATAGGTAATCTTCATCAAGCTCTGTCATTATCCTATACCATCCGCGTTCAACCGAAATCACTTCATAAACTTTTCCCGGGAGGAAAACAAGTTCATTCGGCTCTCCCTTAACTCTAACTTTCATCTAGCCACCTCTTAATAAAGCGATCAACATTTCCAATGCCTTCACATCTCGACCAATGAATTTCTGCCTTGCGTTCTTCGTCGTAGTAAAGGATGACTGCAAACCCTTTAACATGTTGCCAATCTGATATACTGCCCCCATACTTTTCGGCATATACATTGGCTTTTCTGTAAGGTGTATTTACGCCCTTACCGGCAAAGACTTCAACGTTAGTTATCCTAATTCCCGGCGCAATTTGAAACCTTTCACCAGTCGATAAATCAAGCACATCGTCATTTATGTTCTTTGCGCCTACGGCATGCATGATTTTTACATCAGGCAATTTCATTATACGCCCATTTTCATCAATTGTAAAGGGCTTCAGCTTTTTCGCATCCGTACTGAGGAGCACTCTGCCGCCTTCGCGGTCGTAGCGGCGGGGGAGTTTGGTCTCGCCGGTCAGCGTGCGGAGCTGGCGCTGCAGCTTATCAATGTGGGCCTTGCACATGCGCTCGTTTTCCGGCGTGGTGGACGCGGCTTGCATGCGCTTCCACTTGCGGATTTCCCGCTCCAATGCGCGCTGGTGCTGACTGGCCGTGTAGCGCGCCGCGCTCTCCTCCGGCGTGTATTCGCCCATGCCGGCGGTCAGATCGGACACGCCGGGAATGTATGGCTGGAGCACGTCTGCACAGTTGGGGTGAAACAGGCCCTGATCCATTGCGCCCTGCAATGATGGATGCGTCGGATCGTCGCCGGAAAGCGAAAGGATCACGCCATACCATCTCGCGCACAGCGGGCATGCGCCCGGATGCCGGGTGACATAGGCGAGGTCTTGGCCCTTGGCCCGCATGGTGTCGATGGTGGCTTGCAGTCCGGCGCGGTGGATGGCCGTCCGCATGGCCATGTTGGCGTATTCATACAGGCCCCATTTCCTGCCGGCCTTGTCGGTAAATCCGGTCACGCCGCTGGCCGCAAACTCGCTGATCGCCTCCTGCACTTCCGCGTTCAGTTTGGACGCATTTCCGGGTTCCAGCCACGCGTCCCGCACCTTTTCCACGATCTGGCGGTAGATGTCGTCCGCGTCGCGGCGCATGTGCTTCAGCTCGATTTGAGTGGACTCGTTGACGAGCCGCGTGAGTTCGTCGACGATTTTGATCATTTCCCGCTGCGCCCGCTCCGATTCAGCCTCCGTCTGCACGGCGAATGCCTCAATCTCATCGGAAATCGTCTCGGCGGTCGCCGCATAGGCCGTCAAAAGCGCCTGACGGGCCGCCTGAGCGGCTTCCTCTTCGAGCGCTGCGCAGATATTGTCCACGACGCGCGCAAGCTCACGCTGGATTCTGCGGCGCGTCAGTGCGCGATAGCGGCCGTGCTTGAGCGCCTTGCCGCCGAGCAGTGCGCCGAAGGCCCCGAACAGCTTGAGTTCCGCGTCTGAAAAAGAACTGGCGAACGCGTCCGCGGCCTCCAGAATGCGCCGAGGCAGGCTCTTACGCCCTCCGTTCGCCATTGCTCATTACTCCTCCTCTTTTTTGTCCTGCGATTTGAGCTGGTCAGAGGTATCGCCCATCAGCATGTTGCCGTACTGGGTGAGCGGATCGGCGGTGCTCTGGGATTCGCCCTCGATCTTGTTGACTTCCTCCTGCACCATCTCGTCCGTCCAGCCGTCCGCGGCGTGGAGCATGCGCACCTTGGTCTCGGTGCTGGCGGCTCCGGCGGCCTCGGCGTACTGGGCCATCTGGGCGTTTTCCACGAGGTTCGCGGGCATGGCGCGGGTCATGGTGATTTTGACATCGTCCACGTTGAGCGCCGGATGCCCCTGCACCTTGCAAAAATTGGCGAAGAGCTTCAGGCGCGCTTTGAGGCCCTCTATAAACCACTGCTGCTTGACATTGGTCATCTGCTCAAGGCCCCAGAGCTTGTATTTCATGGCCACGCCGGAGGCGTTGGAGGCGAACTCCCGGTCGGACAGGTCAGGAATCATGCTCATCTTGTGGATGTCCGCCATCAGCGCCGTCCGAAGCACCTCCACGTCGCTCTCGCTGAGCTGCTTGGACAGGTACTCGGCCTTTGCGTCGATGTCGGGAAGAGAGAGAGCCTTGTCCTCCCGAAGCTGCTGCCACGGCGGGCGGCCCCGCTCGTCGTCCTCGATGGTGCAGCCGGTGAGAAGCAGCAGCGCGTCTACAAACTGCTCCTTGTCGTTGACGCGGTCGGACTGGAGCTTGTCGTAGGCGTCGATGAGCGGCAGCACCCACTCGAAGTCGCCGCGCTCGTCCTCGTCGTTCCAGTACTCGATCATTGGCACGCCGCCGAAATAATGCTGGGTCTCGCCGACGACCGTGACCGCGGTGGCCGAAAGATCGGTCATGTGGCACTCCCGGACGCTCCGGTCGCTCATGAGATACACGCGCCAGCCGTCCTGATTGCCCTCCTCGGTGGTGTTCTTGGCGTAGTACACGCCAAAGATAGGCGTGTTGTGGTAGTCGTCGTCGTAGACGACAAAAGCCTGCTCCGGCGACAGGGCCGCCGCGCAGGGAAGCACCTGCCCCTCGTCGTTTTCCGACACATGCACGTATTCCACGCCGCGGCCGTAGATGGAGGCGTGGCGGGCGTTCTCCGCGTCGATGGAGGAAATAGAGCACTTGCTATACGCGTCCGTAACGGGCTGCAGCGCGTCCTCGCTGCCGTCCACGGAGTAATTCACGGGCTGGCCGATGAGGTAGCCCGTGGCCACGGAGACGATGTAGCGCGCGTAGGGATGGGCAATGCGGTTGTTGGGCAGGCCCTTCTGCCGGACGCGGCGGGTGATCTCGCTGTCGCCACGGTAGTAGCCCGCCAGTTTGCCCAGCCGGGGAGCCTCGGCCAGATGCTCCGCCAGCACGCTGCGCAGCATGGCCGGAGATGGCATGCCGGCCTCGTCCAGATAGCGCTTGGCGCGTGTAATCATGTTGTCACCTCTTGCTTAGTAGATGTCCGAGCGCGTCGTTGCGACTCTGCGCCCGATTTCCGGCTCCAGCGCATAGCGTGAGGAGTCGATGCAGTGGTTGTCCTTATCCGGATACGCGGGCAGGAAATTCCCGTTTTTGTCCTGCATATACTCGTATTTCTGGAATTCCCGGGCGATGTTGGGCGTTCGCCGCGGGTCGGCCACGATTGCGCCCAAGTCCTCCAGCCATCGCATGCCGTGCTCCACGCTGCCCGCGCCCTTGCGCACGCCAACGGCGGTGATCCCGCGCCGCTTCAGCTCGGCGATCATCCGCGGGTCGGCGCTGTCGCAGCGCACGATCTCCCGGCCCGCCAGCGCGGAGACCTTTTCCGCCAGCGTGTCGATGTTGGTGTGGGAGCCGTAGTACTCGGCGACGGCATACAGCCTGCGCGTCCTGCGGCTGTAGGCCCAGCGTGTGAAAGCGTCCGGGTCGGTGGCAAAGCCGAAGTCGAGGCCGTTGTAAAAGGTCTCAAGAGCGCCGATCTCCTCGTCGCCGATCTCCCGCAGCTCGAGGTTGTCGAACACATTGCCGCCGGTGCCCGTGACCTCGCCCAGGTACTCGTTGCGGTAGGCGCGCTCGTTGGTCTCGCGGATGCTGTCGGCGAGGGAAATAAATTCCTGTCCGAGCCAAGTCGTCGGAACATCAAGATAGGTCGAGTGATGGACGAGTCGCCGAGGCTCGTCCTTCTGGGCCTCCTCGTTTACCCAAGTATTCGCCGTTTTGGGAGGGTTATAGCTATAAAACGTATAGCCATGTTCAACGCCGCGGAACACCGACTGCTTAATCATTCGGATGTCCTGCGGGCTGCGGAATTCCGTAAGCTCTTCAAACCACAAAAATTTGAAATAGCCCTTTGTCAGCTTGATGGACTTGGACTTGACGGGATCGTCGGCACCGCGGAACATGATGCGCTGCCCTGTTCTCTTGAGTATGATCTCATACGGCGAGCGCCGGAACTGGAACAGCGGAGTGAGGCGCATCGCCTCTATCGCCCATACCATCTGGGCGTATACGCTGTCCTTGATGGTGTTTCCCACTCGGCGATAGATGATCGCGTTGGCGCTGTGATCCTGCAAAAGGCCAAGCACGATCTGCGTGGAAATAAAGGACGATTTTGTCGAGCTTCTGCCGCCCTTGAGCAGGTACTCTCGGTGGCCTCCGCGCTGGATGTCGCTCATGACGGGGACGAAGGTCGGTGCGATCAGATCGTTGATGCGAATCTGCTCACGCATCCTGCGCACCCTCTTCGCCGTCGCACTGGATGATGATCTGGGGCAGCGACTCGGAATCCGGCTGGCCCGTGCGCTGCTTGTCGTATTCCAGGCGTTCCCGTTCCAGCTTGAGTTTGTCGCGCTCGAGCTGGAGCTTCGCGTCGATGTCACCCGCCATCTCCATGAGCATTTTGCTCGCCTGCAAATCGCCCTTCATGGCCTTCTGCGCGATGGCAAGCACGGAGATGAGCCGGATGTCCGGAATTTCGTCCGGCGACAGGCCCATTTTCTCCAGCGCCTTTCGCAGGTTGCTCGGGAGATCGGGTTCAAGGCCGAGGACGAATTTCGCCGCCTGCTTGGTGCTGCGCTTTTTGCGCCTCGCCTCGCCGCTGGCGATTCCTCCCATGCGCCCGATCCTTCTCCGTTCCTCCTCACTTCTCCGATTGGATGGAATGAGGTTCGCGGAATTATCTGCACGAGCCATTTTCGCTGCCTCCTTCCGTGTAGAATATTGGCTTCATGCAGAGGTTTTACAGAGCGGCAGCCGCCTGTTTTTTTATCAGCTCATCTGCGCGGTAGAGGCGCTTGAGCGTTCCGTTTTCATGTAGGATTTCCGCGAGAGCGCCCTTTTCGCCTTCGTTGGCGCAGGTGATCACGATGGCAAACGCTCTCAGAACCTCGTTCTCGGCCTCCTGCTGGTATTCTTTGAATTCTTCCTTGTCGAGCTTTTCAGGGACGGCATCCGGCATTCCGTATTCCGTCTGTTCGTACTCGTTAAAGCCCGTAAGATTCAGGTCAAAGTCCTCCGCCTGAAGTCCTTCAAATTCCTGCTGTAGGGCTTCGTAATCCCATCCGGCAAGCTCCGAGGTTTTATTATCCGCGATGCGAAACGCGCGAATCTGGGCGGGCGTGAGCTCGTCTACGGTGATTGTGGGGACTTCTTCGAGACCGAGAAGCATCGCAGCTTTAAGTCTTGCATGGCCGCACACGATGACGTTATCTGCATCGAGGATGATGGGGTTTTTGAAGCCGAATTCGCGAATGGATTCCGCGATGACTTCCGCTGCCTCGTTATTTTCTCTGGGGTTGTTTTCGTATGGAATAATCTCAGAGATACGCTTCATGGTAATATCCATATATATCTTATATACCTCCCTCTTATATAATTAAGTTGCTTAGGGCGGTCAGCAGCCGCCGCAGCCGATGCAGTGGTTGCCGCAGGGGACGTATGTCACGCTCTCGTTGTAGGTGTAGACGACGTCGCCGTGCTCGTCCTTGCCTGCCGGGCGCATGATGCCGTTAAAGAGCTTGTACGGACTCTGGCCGGCGTAGGGGTTATTCCAGAGATAGCGGAGATAGTCGCGCATGGACATGAACTCGTACTTTGCCCGGGTTTCCGTGCTGTTGCAGTTGTAGCCCTCGGCCTTACACCACTGGAAATACAGAAATCCCATGTCCGCGTCGATCTCGTGGAAATGGACGGAGCCGTTTTTGCGGCAGAGCTGCAGGGCGTAGGAGAAGTTTCCGCGGGAGTAGTCCCAGCCCTCCGGCAGTCCGCAGCAGCAGGAGTTGTCGCAGGCCTCTTTGTAGTGCGCGTCGGAGACGTAGAAGCGCATGCCGAGCTTGTGGCAGAGGGTGTCCATCTCTTGGATGTATTTCTCCTTTACCTTGCGGCTCAGCCTGAGATAGCCGTTTCCGACGCTGTATTTTTTATAATAGTCGTACAGGTCAAAGCCGGCGCACTCGGAGATGATCTTGCAATGCTCCCGGCCCATCAGGCTGCGCGCCTCGAGGCAGAAAAACTCGGTGGTGACGGCGGTGGCTCCCGCGTCGTGCGCTGCTACGATCAGGTCTTTGTAGTCGCGGCTGGAAACGCCGATGATGAACGGTCTGAGTCGGAGCGTTGCGCCGCCCTTGTTCATCTTGGCGTAATTGGCCATTGCCTCCAGACGCTTCTTGGGGCTGGGTACGCCCTGCTCGATCTTCCGGGCCTTCTTTTCGTCCAGTGTGATGATGGAGAACTTCATGTTCCAGTTGTCCTGACCTTCAAAGCACTCGATGTATCTCGGGTCAGAAAACACCCATGCGGACTTGGTGGAGAAGCAGATCGGGTAATTAAGCGTCTTTAGGAATTGCAGAATCTCCAGCGTTACGCCGTACTTGCGCTCAAACTCGTCGAATTCGTCGGAGAGGCCTCCCCACTGGATGGGGCGGCGGGCCATCAGCCACGGCGTGAACTGGCTCTGCTTTTCGCCGGTGAACAGCCGGCGAATTTTCTCCGGATCGACGCTCTTGACCTCCTTGGCGAGGTATTTCTCCCTGCTCTTTCCGAGGCCGCGCTGGAACTGTGAGAAGCAGTATACGCAGCCGAAAGAGCAGTTGCTGTATGTGTCAAAGGTTACGGGAAGGCTGCAATCGGCGATTTCATTCGTCCATCGCGGGCTGCCATAACCGGTCGGGCATTTCATGCTTTTCCTCCTTTCCCGTATGGGATGTCCCTTATGGCCGTCGGAATGATGATCTTCATGTCGTCCAGCTTGTAATTTTCGACGTTGATCTTGCGGATGTCGAATCCGTCTGCTTTGAGCTTCTCGTAGGCTTTCTGGACGGATTCGTAGGTTCTGTAGATGTTCAGCGGATTGTAATCGCTTCCGCCGTTTCTCTCTTCAAGCAAGTCGAGTATGCTCTCGTAGCTTCTGCGCAGATAAATGATCCTGAGCGGGTATCCGTATCTCGCAAACTTATCCCGCACATCGACGGCCATCTTGTAGGTCTTGCTGTAGATCATGCCCTCGTAGATGACTACTCGAGGCCTTTTGACACGAATGACGGATTCGATGGCGTTGATGACATGGTCGCGGCCTTTATATCCGTCGCAGCCTCCGTTTTTCCTGTCGTATCTGCCGAGCGCGACAACGTCCTCGGAGCAAACCGTGATGGTGTTGCCCTCCAGCGTTTCGATGCGCGGAGATTCAAATGAGTTTATAAACTCTCTGACCGTCGTGGTCTTGCCGCTGGCGTTGCATCCCCTGACGTTTAAGATGCACCGTGCCGTCATTTTGCGTTTTCTCGCTGGTCTACGATTTCCGCCAGCGTATAGTGGCGGAGCAGATCGCCCTTTACGCCGAGGATGTCGCGCACGGCGGCTTTCTGCTCGTCGCCGTCGCAGCAGATGATTACGGAGAAGCGCTCGTCAATCGCCTCAGAGGCGTTTTCAGCCGATGCGCGCGTCGGGCTGGGGTTTTCCTCGTCCGAGTATTCCTCGCCGTCAGAGGGCGCTTCCAGCTCGTCTGAGAAGCATTCGCCGATGCCGCTGGTGATGCTCTCGATCTCGAAGGACTCAAACGCCGTTTTGCTCAGGTCGTAGCCCTCGTCGGTGAGCGCCTCAAATTCCTGAGCGAGCAGCGCTTCGTTCCACGTCGCTTTTTCCGAGGCCTTATTGTCCATAAGGCGATAGGCCTTGACCTGCGCCGGTGTGAGGTCGTCGGCGACGATGCATGGCAGCTCCGTAAGTCCGAGCTGCTTTGCGGCCTTATATCTCGTGTGCCCGGCGACGATTACGCCGTCCCGGTCGATGAGCAGCGGGACGCGGAAGCCGAACTCCCGAATGCTCTCTGCGACATAGGGCACCGCAGCGTCGTTTTTGCGCGGATTGTTGCCGTACGGCCTGATGCTGCCGATGGGCATGTTGACTATATTCACGGGTTTTTTACCTCCTTGCTGAGTCGATATGGCGTCCAGTCGTCAAAATCCCGGTTGAAGCTGACGATGCCGTCATAATAATCCTTGTAGAATTTCGCAGCCTCCGTCGTCGCGGTGATGGTGGTCTGCTCGGTGCGCGGATTTGTGTTCATGTTCGCGCTGCCTTCCGCGGCAAAATCAAAGTCGCGGCCAAAGCCCGCGATGACCTTGGAGTGGTTGCGGAAGGTACAGATGCGGCCGCCATAGCGCCGGGCGATTTTGTGGGCGCAGTAGTCGTACACCTCGCCGTACTGCCTGCGGAATATTTCGCCGACATAAAGATCCATGCGCTTTATAAATCCGCGCCGGAGGTAGCTCTCCAGAATTTCCGCGTCGGTGATCGCCATGCACCACGTGGAGACCAGGCAGTATTCCAATGGCTGCTGCCGCAAAATCAATTTCAGGTACTACAGGCTGTCGACGTCTCCGGCAGAAATGACGTGGTAGGCGTATCCCGGCTGCAAGTGCCAGTCCATCGCGTTTTCCAGCGCCGCTTCGCTCATTGCGCGGCGGAACGTGTGGCGCTCGCAGGTTCTCACGCCGACGGCGACTTTCCCTGCATTTGGGTTTTGCTCGGGTCGGGAGGCGGAATCGTCCATGAGTTCGAAATCAAAATTCAAGTCGCTTCCATCCCAAAAGACGGAGTCGTTATATTCGGTTTCTCTTGCCATGCCTGCACCGCCTCCAAAAAATCAATCGGCGACACGCCGACGCCGATTGACATGTGCCTCCAGAAAATATGGCCCCTGCCCCCGTCCTGCTTTGTTTGTGGAGCCGCCCGCTGTCGCGCGGGAGGTGATTCACGCGACGCGCCCCTCAATTTTGGCAGACAAAAGCCGTAGGGATGGAATCTGTATCCTACGGCTTTCGCTGATTTTATTTTACCACAGCTTTTTCAAGCTGGGAAGGTGAAAAATCCGTAGTGTTTTCGCACAATTTTCGGCAACTTTCCGTCAGGAGGCCATTCTGTAGATTTTTTCCATGGATTTCTCCCGGAGCCGCCGGAGGGCCTCTTTTGTGCGCGGCTCGCCGAAGCGCGTTTCATGCTCCCGCATGAGTTCGCGCCACGTCAGGCCGTCCACCACCTGCCCAAGGACGATCCACCTTTCCCGGTCGTTCAGGCCGCGCATCCATGCGTCCACCTGATCCGCGGCCTTCTGCTTTGTGCGATACTCCTCCCATTTTTCCGAGATTTCCTCGCGCAGCTCCGAGATGTGGCGCGGCTCGCCGCCGGAGGCGAACATCATGGCGATGCGCTCCGTGGGGTTGCCTACGGCGTTGCCTCTGGGCATGCCCGTGAGATTCTGCGCGCCGGGCGCGGCGGCATCCTCCCGGGCCGTGCCCTCCAGATCGTTCAGCACCTTTTCCGCCTCCGCAAGCTCGATGCGCAGGTATTCGCAGCGTCCGAGGTTTTCCCGGTAGCTTTGCAGCGTTTCCAGTACGATTTCCGGCTTCATGCGTTCGCCTCCTCTGGATTCAGAATGGCAGCTCGTCGTCGTTGACTTCCACAAATCCGTCCTGCGCGGCCATTGCGTCGGACATGGTGGTCTGGCGATTGTAGGCCGGCGCGGCGCTCGGCTGCGGAGCGGGCGCGTCCTCCCGCTGAGACGCGGGCGAAAGAAACTCCACATTTTCCGCAAGTACCTCTGTGACGTAGCGCTTGGAGCCGTCCTTGGCCTCGTAGGAGCGCGTCTGTAGGCTTCCGACGACGGCGCATTTGCGGCCCTTGGTCAGGTATTTTGCGCACAGGTCAGCGAGCTGCCGCCACGCGACGACGGTTATAAAGTCCGCCTCCTGCACGCCGTCCTTATTTTTGCGACGATTGACGGCAAGCGTCATGGTGCAGGTGGAGAGGCCCGTCTGCGTGGTGCGCAGCTCCGGGTCTCGGG
>OIYV01000198.1_pt1 | contig 40377 bp, 40 predicted proteins | sample 1588251 | NCBI WGS metagenome assembly OIYV01 (sample SAMN03283282) | human gut metagenome | biome: human-associated habitat; material: feces | host: Homo sapiens | place: Peru | collected 2012
CTTGCCGCACTGTGGGAGCCTCGGGCGGGAAAATAGGTAGCCGCCGGATACCAAAGAAAAACACCATGCAGCGCATGGTGTTTTTCTTTGGTCTTTGATGAGTAGGTATTTTCCGGGCCAGGTCAAACAGCCAAGGGCTGGTGATGGGATCGACTGTGAGCGCGTCCGGTGGACGATGAAGCGAACAGGAGATCCAGTAAGGCAGGGAGTTCGAGGAGCGTCTGCGACGCTGAACGACCTTGCCGCACTGTGGGAGCCTCGGGCGGGAAAATAGGTAGCCGCCGGATACCAAACATCAAAAACGCCTGTTTTATACGGGCGTTTTTCTTAGTATATCAGGCACTTTTTGGAAATTCACCATCTTCGCGGCTTGTGCGCCTGCAACCTTTAAATATATGCTTTTGTCAGGCTTTTCTTTTCTCTTTGCTTCTTTCGTCTTTTCTTTTCGGGCGAAAAGAAAAGACGAAAGAAGGGGAAGGCCTCAATGATTATTCTCCCGGGCGGGGCGAATTCGCTGTTTTACAGTATATTTTATTGACAGGCGTTATACTGTCAAATTATACTTTTACTATGATAAACAGGTTTTGCAAAAGAGCGGCGGCGCTGGTGCTGGCGTTGATAGGGATGGCCGCTGCATGCGGGTGCGCGAAAAGGGCGGAGACGGACGCCACCTTCGTCATGCTCACCGCGCCCACGGTGGAGCCGATAGTAACCCCCGTGCCCACGCCTGAGGCCACGCCCCCGCCGGAAAAGACCCATAGGCCCGTAAAAACCCCGGAGGAAACAAAGAAAAAGGACGAGGCCAAGGAAAAGGAACAGGAAAAAGACAAGGAAAAAGAAAAGGAAAAGCCCAAGGGCGGCGAGGAAAAAAAGGAGGAAAAAAAGGCCTCCGCCAAGACCCCCCACGCCAAGGACTATACTAAGGTCGATATAAAAAAGGCAAGCGGCACAAAGGTCACGGATTTCGAGACGGACAGAATAGACGGCGGAAAGCTGAGCCAAAGCTATTTTTCCGGCGGGACCATAACGCTTGTAAACGTATGGTCCACCACATGAGGAATCTGCGTGGACGAGATGGGTCGTCTCGCAAATCTATATAAAGAATACAGGAACACCGGAGTGCAGTTCTTAGGTATATGCGCCGACGTATACGGCCTTAACGGGCAGACCTGCAGCGACGCGAAGGACTACATAGCCTCCACCGGCGCTGGCTACCCCCAGATAGTAGCCACAGAGGCACTGCTGCGCTATGTTTCGTATATGCCCAGCACACATATTTTCGACAGCTCGGGCAGGATGATAGCAAAGTACGCGGGCACTCTGAGCGAAGCCGAATGGATAAACGTGATAGAGACCATAATGGCGGAATATTCATAGAGAAACTACAAAAAGGGCGATCTACCCGCCCTTTTTTGCTTGGGATATTATTATCGCGAAGCGCTCATTTTGAGCATCTCTCGGGCAATATCGAACTTTAAAGAGGCGTATTCGTCGGTGGTAGGCACCTCCAGCATGACCAGCACCAGGCGCGCGTCCTTGTCCTCCGTATCGCAGCGGAAGCCGGCAAACCAGGATATCTGGCGGCTCTTGTCGTTGCCTATTTCGGCAGTACCGGTCTTTGCGGCCACGGTGACGGAGGTCACCTTCAGGGAACGGCCGGTGCCGTTGAGGTTGTGGTCAACCACGTCCTTAAGATACGGAACAATAATATCCAACGAATGCTGCTCTATTACGCCGCTCTTCCATACTTTGGGGCTGACCCTGGAGACGTTGTTGTATTTTATGCCCTCAGTTTCATACAGGCCGTCCACTATATAGGGCTGCATTATATTGCCGCCGTTGGCAAAGGCGCAGAACATTGTGGCCATCTGCAGGGGGGTAGTCAGTATTTCGCCCTGGCCGTAGCCGCTGTCCGCAAGAAGCATGAGGGTAAGCTCGGTATCGTCGTTGTACAGCTGCGATTGGGCCACGTTCAGGTCAAAGGGCATGGTATCGCCAAAGCCTATGCTCTTCATGTAGCTGGTATAGTTGTCCCAGCCCATGAGCAGCGCGGCGTTGGCAAAGTAAATGTTATCGGAATGCACTATGGCGCTGCGCATGTTGAGGGGACTTAGACGGCCATACTTGACCTGAGTGCGCTTTATTTTGCTGCCGAGCCAGGTGCCATAGTCGGTAGGCAGCCAGTAGTCATCCACGATCTCGCCGGTGAAGACGTAGTTTTCATCCAACGTGCCGCTTTGCAGCGCCGCTACGGCGGTAAACGCCTTCAATACCGAGCCGGGAGGGTAAAGGCCCTGAGTAAGACGGTTATAAAGAGGCTTGTTGGCCTTGCTCAACAGCTCCGCGTAGTCTGTGGAGCTTATGCCCTTGGCAAAGGCGTTCAGGTCGTAACCCGGCCAGGAGGACATTGCCTCTATGGCGCCGGTCTTGGGGTTCATGACCACTACCGCGCCTGCGGTAGTCTCACCGAAAAGCACGCTGTCCAGCACGAAGTCCAGCCGTTTTTGCAGCTTGTAGTCAATCGTGAGCTGAAGGTCCAGTCCGTCCTCGGCGGGCTTGGTGTACAGTGTGCGGCGGTTGGTGCCCTGAGAGGTGCAAATGTATATATGGTAGCCGTCATTGCCTCTCAGCTCTTTTTCGTATTTGGCCTCCAAACCGTTGCGGCCAACGTAGGAATCCGAGGTATACAGGCCGTTCTCGGCATCCCGGCCCTCGTTCAGCTCCTTGAGCTTAGCCTCCAGCTCTTCATCGCTGCCGGCGCTGACTATGCCTACATAGCCTAATGTATGGGCCAGCATGTCATTTTCGGGATAAGAGCGCACCGAGCCGTAGTTGCCGTAATCTATGCCTATGCCTTCTATTTCGAGAAGCTGAGTTTCAAGGTATTCTGGGAACTCGCCCTGATAGAACTGCTTGAGCACGGCAACGCCGTCGTAGGCCTTACTTAGCTTTTTGTCTATGGCCTCCCTGGTCATGCCGAGGAGGGAGGAGCACTTGTTGTAGAAGTAGTCGCGATTGGTGTCGTTCAGCCTGTCCGGCATGGCATAGACGGATATTTTGCCCTCGGTGGTCGCCAATACCTGCCCGTCGGCCATTATCTCGCCCCGCTTTGCGCTTATGCGGGCCACGCGGACTGTATCGCCCCATTCCATCTCGGGAAATATGAGATTTGGCGACCACTCTATGAACCACCTGTTGCGGGACTTTATGGCTACCATGCGATGCTCGCCGGATACGTCGCCCAAAAGGGGAGATGAATATGTAGCGGTGAAGTTGACTATGGTGAATACCTCGCCCTCGTTGACTTGGATATTATCGTACAGTACGGAGGTTATCTCCAGCGCATCGAATATGTTCATGTATTTGGCGATAAACTGATTTTTGCTTATGAGCCCTTCTGATTCGCGGTTGGGCTCAAGCTTGGCCAAAGCCACATAGTCAGGCTTTTCATTGGGGTCTATGGGCTTGGAAGGGTCCACGCCGGCAGTCTCGTCAGGAATGAAGGTTACGGCGCCGTCCAGAAGGTTGTATGCCCCCTCATAGTCGCCGGAGGATATTTTAGACAAAAAATCAAGACACACCTGCTTGCCGCTTGAGCCGGTACAGCCCGGCAGCAGGCAAAGGCAGCTGGCCCATATCAGAATTATGCTTAAAGCTCTTTTCAACCCTGCTTCTCTTTCGCTCCCATGTTGAATAAATAATTGATTATAACAAAATTATAGCTTGGGGATAATCATATGTAAACGGCTGACAATAAAAGTTTACACAGGTAAATTTGACAGCATCAAGATGTATTGATAAAATAAACTAAGTGAAAGGAAACGCCATGGTTCGACGGAAAAAGAAAAATTCCATATCAGCGCTGCTCTTGGGGCGCAGGAAGGGCACGCAGCAGCGCAGGGCGAGAAGCGCGAGCCGCCCCGGCTTCGGCTGGGCAAATATCGGCCTTATTGCCGCGGTATTGGCAGCGGGGGCCTTTTTCGCATGGGCGCTCATGTTCTCGGACGGACGGCTTAATATATATTTGAAGGACGGCGGCCGCACTCACCAATACCTTACATGGAGGACCAATGCCGGCGAGTTCCTCACGGCAATAGGCGCGAAGCTGGACGAGAACGACACACTGTCGGTAGCGAAGGACGCGGAGCTTACCGACGGCGAAACCATAGAGATAACCAGGGCATACCCCATAGCGGTGCAGTCCGGCGGCAATACCGAGGTGATGTACCTCAGCTCCGGCACGGTGGGCGACGCGCTGGACAAGGCGGGAGTCACGGTAAAATCAGGAGACGAGATATCGGAGCTCACCTTCCGGGATCTTGAGCCCGGCATGAAGATAAGCCACACCGCCGTGGACGTTACATACAAGGTATCCTACAAGACTCTCGACTACGACGAGATAATCAAAAAGGACGACAGGGAGTACGAGAGCTTCAAGAAGGTGGAGGTAGAGGGCAAGGACGGCAAAAAGCAGATAACCCAGCGCATAACCGTAAAGGACGGCGTGGAGGTATCCCGGGAGGTCGTAGACCAGATAATCACCGAAAAGGCCGTGGATGAGATAATCCGCGTCGGCACCAAGATACGCTACCAGACCAACTTCAAGGGAGAGACCAGACGCTGGAAGGAAGCCCCGAAGGACGGCGTAAACGGCTGGAAGAGCATGAAGGTGGACAAGATAACCGCCTATTGCACAGGTACCCGCACAGCTACCGGTACAACGCCCAAGCTGGGCACCATAGCCGTGAACACATATTACTTCAAATACGGCACCCAGTTGTATGTGAGGGGCTACGGCTACGGCACGGCAAGGGATACCGGCGCATTCAGAAAATATACCAACTCTTCCGGAAAGCCTATGAACCAGCTGGATCTCTGGTTCAACTCGGAATCCGAGGCGAGGCGCTGGGGAACAAAATACAACGTGACTATCTGGTATAAATAATGAGCACAGCTTCAGTAAAATGTGAACTTGAAAAATACGGCCTCACGCCCAACAGGGCGCTGGGGCAAAATTTTTTGGCCAGCGACACTGCGGCAAGGACTATTGCCGAGGCCGCCTGTGAAAACCGCTGCCCGGTTATAGAGATAGGCCCGGGTATGGGCGCGCTGACTGCCGAACTGGTAAAATGCGCCCAAAGGGTAGCGGCAATAGAGATAGACAGACGCATGGCGGAGATAATCGCGGACAGGCTGCCCGAGGTACAGCTTATCAACGAAGACGCGCTAAGGGCGGATATACCGGGGCTTATAGCGGCCCTCGGCGGCAGGGCGAATATCGCGGCGAACCTGCCGTATTACATAACCACGCCGCTTTGTATGAGGTTTTTATCCATAGGCGCAGACGGCAGCATACCCGCCATGACGCTTATGATGCAGAAGGAAGCGGCGGAGCGGTTCACGGCAAAGCCGGGGGACCGCGTATACGGGCCGCTGACGGTGCTTGCGGGGTATTATTATGAGGTTACTAAGCTCATGGAGCTGTCCCGGGATATGTATTACCCCCAGCCTGATGTGGACTCAGTAGTGCTGAAGCTTACGGCCAAGGGCGCGGAAAAGCTTTTTGAGCTGGAGTGGCTGCTGAACAGGGCATTTGCAATGCGCAGAAAGACTCTATCAAACAACCTCAGGGCTGCAGGAATATCGGACGAACGGCTGAAATCGCTGCTTGGAGCTTGCGGCATAGAGGGAAATATACGCGCAGAAAAGCTTACGGTGGCACAATTTGCAAATATTGCGCGGGAAATAGAGGCGCACGGGAAATAACGGCAAAACCCTATAAAAAGCGATACTGTGGAAAAAGTGGATGAACGCCACTTTTCAGGCAAACTAACAAAGCCTTCGAGTCATTGACCCGAAGGCTTTGCAATACCGCGCACCCGAATCTCGACTTCACGTCCCATGGGCGTTTTCGCCATCAGGTTGCTACTCCCGGGCATGCCCGCGGCACACCTGCGCTTCCGCTTAATGCTGCTGCCTTCCGGCCCTGACATGGTTCACAGTGGCAAGTTGCACGGGACCCGGGGATCGACGCCCCACGATGGCGGCGGCCCCACAGGGGTGAGCCTCAAAACGGGGATTCAGCCCTGCTGTAGCGGATTGCAGGTATAGGGCACCGCTATCTCCCCGCTTAGCGCGGCAAGGTTATTTTAACAAGGCAGGGGCAATTAGTCAATAAAACGCACAAAAAAATTGCTTTGGAAGGGGGTCCAAAGCAATTGTCGGTTTGTTGTTGGTTTTGAAAGGGTTTCTCTCACTTGCAAGCTTATTATAACCCGCGGGGAGACGGAAATCATCACAAAAGTATTACAATCTGCTGAAATGTTCATTAAGTTTTAAAGAAATATTTGTTTTATGGGCCGTTTGAGGTATAATCATGCCGTCAGGCGACCCAAACTCCATATAGGAAAGGAAAAGGCAAAATGAAAAGGACGATAAGGATAGAAGGCATGATGTGCGGCCACTGCTCCGGCAGGGTAAAGAAGGCGCTGGAGGCCGTGGCGGGAGTTGAGACCGCGGAGGTGAGCCACGAGACAGGCATGGCAGCAGTGACCCTGAACGGCCACGTATCCGATGAGGCGCTGGCCAAGGCCGTAACCGATGCGGGCTATAAGGTAGCGGGCATAGAGTAGAGCCTGCACTTTTGGTGCATGAAATATGCCCCGAAGCTGTCCTTTACAGCGAAGATTGGCGGGGTGTATAATGAACACGATGGAAAAACAGGCAAGGGACAAAAAGGAGAGGCTTCGGCATCTCCTTTTATTTTTTGCCTGCACCAGGCATCATCGCGATGAAAAATACGGCGGCCCGCCGAAAGGGGCAGAGAAAAGCGACGGTATATCGCCGCTTTTTTGTTTCAGGAGGAAAAATGATATTCAGAAAGGAAAAGGAGCACGGCGTACTCACCGAGGAGGAGATTCTGGACATGGCCCGGGACATTGCGGAAAACGACCCGGCCTACATCATAGGCTCCATGCTCATCAAAAGCGTGTGCGACGATACCGGCCTCGACGAGGGGGCTGCCTTCAGCATGCTGCTGGACGGGGGCGGAATGCCCAAGGGCATAGCCGCTATCAGCGCCAGAGCTGCAAACGACCTCATGCGCCTCTATGAGGAGGGGGGCATAGAGGGCGAAATTGACAGCTATCTGGAGGACGAGAGGTTCGTGAAGATGCTGCTCGAGATGCCGGTAAAGGCGGCGCTCAGGCTTTACGCCGCCGAGTGCAACGCGGATGCCGCCGCCAAGGCGGAGCGTGAAAAGGGCGCTATGGACGTGATGGAAAAGCTGGCGGCCCGCAGGGCGCTGCCCTCGCCCATAAAGGGCAATACCCCCGCCGCCGCGGATACGGACTACGCCAACATGCCCACCAGGGAATTCAACCTCATAAAGGAAAGACTGATGCGCGCCGCCAGCGAGGGCAGGCGCGTTTCGTTGTAAGGACATAAAAAGGAAGGAGAAAAATAATGAGTATCAACACTACCGCAAACACCGCAGGTACCACCAAGCTCAACAAGACCTTTTACGACCGCCAGCTGCTGGAAAGCGCCAAGACCCGCTTTGTACACGCCAAGTACGGCCAGAAGCGCCCTATTCCCAAGAACAGCGGCAAGCGGGTGGAATTCCGCAAGTGGAACCTCTTTGACGCAAACGACGCCATGGAGGCACTTCAGGAGGGCGTTACCCCTGCCAGCCAGGCTCTGTCCCAGAGCAACGTAGAGGTGGAGGTGGCCCAGTACGGCGCATACGTGGAGGTATCCGACCTGCTGGACATGACCGGCTATGACCAGGTAATCTCCGAGAGCGCGGAGCTGCTGGGAGAGCAGCTGGGCACCGTGGTGGAGTGGGTCACCCGGGACGCCATGAACGCAGGCACCAACGTACAATACGCAAACGGCAAGTCCGGCCGCAGCGAGATAACCGCCGCCGACAAGCTGACCGTGGCTGAGATACGCAAGGCGGTGCGCACCCTCAAAAAGGCCAAGGCGCGCCCCTTCGGCGACGAGGGCAGAAAGCCCCACTTCATATGCATCTGTTCCCCCGAGGCCACCTATGACCTTCAGAGCGATTCCCTCTGGCAGGACGTATCCAAGTACTCCTGCGCGGAGCAGATATATTCCGGCGAGATCGGCCGCCTGTTCGGCGTGGTATTCGTGGAATCCACCGAGGCAAAGGTGTTCTCCCAGAGCGTGCTGAACAAGGTGAAGACCGCCACCAGCTCATCCAAAACCTTCGTGCTCAAGAACAGCCCCAAGGACGCGGAGGCGGCGTATCTCTCCACTGCGGGAAACAAGATAAAGATAGGTACCGCCGAGTATACCGTAGCCTCCTTTGACGCGGCTACCAATACCGTCACCCTGTCCGACAATGCCACCCTTACCGCCGACGCCATAGTATACAGCGAGGACGCGGGCAGCATAGACGGCACTACCAAGGCGGGCGCCGACGTGCATTCCACGCTTATTTTCGGCAGGGACGCCTACGGCATAGTGGACGTGGGCGGCAGCGGAGCCCTTCAGATCATCATAAAGCCCCACGGCAGCGCAGGAACCTCGGATCCTCTGGATCAGCGCGCCACCGTAGGCGCAAAGGTAGCGGCATACGCGGCAAAAATCCTCAACGAGCTGTGGATAATCCGCATTGAGCACGGCGTAAGCGCATAAATAACATCAGGAAATAAGTACGAAGGTACTGTTTCATATCCCTTTCAAGGGGGCCGAGGGGAAACCTTCGGCCCTTTTTTATTTGAGCAGAGAAAAGCTGAGAGAGTCAAGGAGGAAAGACAATGAATTACATAACCGATAAGGAAATAGACGCCATACAGGGCGACATGGGCGAGACGCTGAGAAAGCAGCCCCGAGTGCGCATGCGCATAGAGGGCAGCGGCTACTGGGAGGGCGGCATAAACGGCTGGTTCTTCAGGGTACGCCGGGGAGAGGAGACAGAGCTGCCCAGGTCCATTGCGGAGCTTATACAAAGAAGCGAGCAGGTGGCGGTGATGGGCGAGCGGGAGGTAAAGGCCTACAGGGGCGTTGGCAGAAGGGTGGCGCAGGTATGACGCTGAACGACATCATCGTATCCGCACTTGCCCAGCTGGACCGCGGCCACGACGCCCAGAGCCTGGACGTATGGCGGGACAAGTTCACCCGCTTTGCAAACGACGGCGTGACGGACATCTGCGCCACGTATAAGCCCCGGCGCACAGAGACTATCGACACAAGGGACGGCACGTTTACCACCGCAATGCTGTCGAGGGGCTGCCGCAAGGTGCTAAGCGTAAAGCGCGACGGCCGGGAGGAGGACTTTTACGACGGCGACGCTTCCGAGGTGATAGTCGCCTCCGGCGGTCCCGGCAAAATTGAGGTGACGTACCGCTCGGTGCCAAGGGAGATGTTTGCGAGCACGGACGAGCCCGACATACCCGCATACATGCACGGACTGCTGGTAAGCTACGTCGTGGGCCGCGAGAGGGCTGCGGGGGACGTTTCCCAGCAGCGGGGCGGCAACATCTACTTCCAGATGTACGAGGCCGGCAAGGCCGCCATACGGCCCCATCTGGGCGGCGGAACCAGCCAGCGCATAGTGAACAGGTGGTGAAGCCCATGGCCCGCAAGATATACAGGATAGACGAGTTCATGGGGCTGGATCAGTCCATGGGGGAAAACGGCATGGCGGCCTCCTACAGTCCCGACGCCTGCAACATGGACACGGCGGACGGCGAGCTTACCGTAGCCAAGGGCTACACCAGGTACATAACATCAGCAGTTCCCGGCACGGAGGCCATACGCCGCATGTTCCTTTTCCATTCCGGCAGCGGCGACCAGGTGATAGTGGTAACGGGCGGCAGCGTATACGCCTACAGGGAAGGCGTCTGGGTGCTCATATACACCTTTACCGGGGGACTCACCGGCGGAAGGGTGGATTTTACCGAGGCCCGGATAGACGCCACGGATTATCTCCTTATCGCCAGCGGCGAGCAGCAGATAGTCAAGTACAACGGAACCAAATCAGAGCTCTTCGGCAGCAGCGACGGGCTTTCGGATAAGCCGGTAAGCTACCTTGCTGCTTACAGAAGCAGACTCTTCGCGGCCGGGGACAGCAGCTGTCCCAACAGGCTTTACTGGTCCAAGCTCCCGGGCGGCAGCCGCACCATAGAATCCTGGGGCGAGGAATCCGGCTCGGTCAACGTCTCAGGGGGACATACCGAGATAGGCGCCAGCGCCGGCGACCCCATAGTAGGCCTTGCGGCGCTTTCCAACCAGCTTCTCATATTCAAAAAGCGCAGCCTTTACCGGCTCATAGGCGACAAGCCATCGAACTTTACGGTGGAGCGCATAGATTCCGACGTGGAGACGGCGGCGTATACCTCCCTCGTAATGAGCGGGGACATGCTGTACTTCATGACCAAGGGAGGCCTATGCAGGTTCAACGGCGTATCCGCGGCGCTCATGCCTGACGCCCGGCGGATAAAGAAGCTGCTTTCAGGCGCCGACGTATCCCTTTCCAAGGGGGCGGCGGCCCGCAGCAGGCTTTACTACTCATTCGACGACGCCAAGGGCGGCGGCATCATTGAATATGACCTTGTGCGGCACACCTACATGCTGCGCCGCGGCTTTGACGTAGGCGACATAGCCTCGTGGGACGGAAGGCTGTACATAGTCAATTCCGGCCGCTACGTGTGCCTCTTCGACGACGGCAAAAGCTACGACGGCAAGAACATCGAGGCCTGGTGGCGCACGCCTGAGACGGATCTTTTCGACAAGAGCGGCGTAAAGGCCATGCGGTCCCTCTGCTTCAGGGGCCACGCCCAGGGCGCCGCGACCGCCATGAACGCTGAGGTGAGCGTGGGCAGCGCAAGGGCTGCCACAAGGGTGCTGCTGCCTACGGAGGAGAGCGAGGTAGTGGAGGTGCCGCTTAAAAACGAGGGCAGGACATTTTCGCTCAGGATCGCCAACGAGGCGGGAGGCCGCTTCACTCTGCGCGGCGGCATAGAGCTTTCATTTGAAACCTGGAGGAGGGTGGAATAAATGGCTCTTGATATGCGGGCGCTTTACTATGTGACGCTGCCGGATATAAAGGACGCGGAGCTTTACAGCGAGACGGTAAAGGCCAACGAAAACAACCTTAATCAGAACTTTACGGCCATTGCCCAGAAGATAGAGGAGCTGGAAACGCGGCTTTCCGCACTCGAATAGGCAAGGCAGTACAAAAAGGAGGAAAACACCATGGCAAAATATTATATGAACGGCTACACACCTCCAGAGGGAGTGAATTCCGCATCAAAGGTAAAGGAATACCAGCGGCAGCTCGGCGTAAAGGCGGACGGCATATGGGGGCCTGATACCGACGCGGCATACAGGGCCAGCCTTAACCGCAGCGCCCAGCGGCAGGCCCAGAGCAGAAGCGGCTTTGACTGGGGGGATTCCGGCAGGAACGAGGCATTTGACGGCTACTACAACGCCATAAGGAACAGCCTGTCCGTCCCGACCGTGACGGTAAAGGCGCCCAGCGCCGGCGAGGTAAAGGACATGTGGAGCGGGGTGCTTCGCCCCAGCGCCGACGCCGCCATAGAGCGGCGCAACAGGGCGGCCGAGCGCGAGATGGCTGAGATAGACGCGGATGCCGTTTCCCGTGGCATGGGCCAGAGCAGCTATGTAACATCGGTAAAGGCCCGGCAGATGGAGGAGGCCCAGGACGACATAAGCGACATTGAGGCGCAGTACGGCGCGGCGCTGGCAGAGAAGATATACGATACGCTGTACAAGTACGATCAGATGAGCTTAAACGCCCAGCAGTACAACGCGGAGGCTCACGCGGCTGCGCAGAAGACCGCGCTCAGCATGGCGTCGGACTGGTACAATCAGTACCTCAGCCAGCAGAATGCCGCCATCGCCGCCGCGGCAAAGGGAAGCTCCTCTAAGTCGTCAAAGGGCGGCTCCGGCTCGAAAAAGAGCAGCCTTTCCAGAGAGGACTACACCGAATACGTACGCAACCTCACCGCCGACCAGCGCAGGCAGCTCTTCAGCAGCGAAAACAGCTATTGGAGCAGCAGGCGCGAGGAGATATACTCCGCCCTGGGCAAAACCCTTTACGATAGCCTTAAGAAGAAATACGGCGGTTAAGGGGGTGCCTATGGCTGCGGTAAAAAAGACCTTCGATATTGCGCTGGACATAGCGGACGCTGGGGCGAACCGGGAATTCACGGTGGTGGACGGGGACAACGGCAACGTGCTTGCCATACTCCTCACAGACGGGGGCTACCCGGTAGACCTTACCGGGTGCCGGGTCATAGCGGTGTTCTCAAAGAGCGACGGCACCGCCTGTCAGGACAGCTACGATGCTGACGGCGGCATAACTCTTTGCGGCACGCTGAACAATCAGGTGGATATAGAGCTTTTTGCGGGTTCCGTGGCTCCCGGAACGGTGGAGTGCGAGCTCCAGATATACTCGGATCCCAGCCTTTCCACACTCGTCACCACGGCAAAGTTCAACTTTGCCTGCCGCAAGGCTATTTTTTCCGGCGAAACGCTGACCTCTGCGCCGCAGTACCCACAGCTTACTTCCCTTATGGAGAGGGTGGAGGTGCTGAACGCGGAGACTGCCGCTGCGGCGGGGGCGGCAAACTCAGCCGCGGCGGACTGCAGGGCAGCAATGGAGGGAAACGTCACAACATGGAAAATACTCAGATACTCTTAAACCAAAAAGGAGGGATTGCCTATGGCAGTATACCTTGGAAATGAGCTGGTGCTGGCAAACGGCGTGGGCGGCACAAGCCTTGCCAACGGCCACGCCTCCACCCACGCAAAGGGCGGCAGCGATGAGCTGGCCCCGGCGGACATAGGGGCGGCGGAGGAGGTACATACACACACGGAATACGCATTAAAGCCGGTAAGCATGGTAGTTGAACTGCCGCTGGACGGCTGGGTGGTGGGCACATACAGCTGCACACAGGCCATAAGCGTGGACGGAATGAGAAGCGGCAAGTACGCCATAGTAGGCCCCATACCAAAGGACTGGGACGAATACGTGGGGGCTAACGTACACTGCGCCGTACAGGGATACAATTCGCTCACGTTCTTAGCCGACAAAAAGCCGCCCACGGACCTCCGGGTAAACGTACTGATATGGGGGTAGGATAGTATGCTTTTCAATCTCGTATGCGGCGTGAACTACAGCATGGGAATAGCCTCCGGCAGCTTTGATGGCATAGACAGCTCGAGGGTGCTGACCGTGAACAAGACAATAGACCCGCTGGCGCTCGTCATAAAGACCACGGTGGGCTCCTCCAGCGAGCTTATAGTGTACTACAGGGAAAAGCCCACGGACAGCTTTTCCACAGTAGTGGGCGGGAGCGTGCCGGTATCCTGCAGGCTGCTGGGCGAATACAGCACAAAGCTGCTGCTGACTGTGCATAACGCCAGCGCCGCAAACTGTGCCGGCGTTGAATACTATATATTGGGGGTGAAAAAGCAATGACAGCCACGGAAAAGGATCTAAGCCTTATGAAGGTACACGTATTCAAGACCGTGGACGAGTATGAGGCGGCAAGGAGCGGCGGCCTGATAGGCGGGGACGACCTCGTCATCACGCCGGATACCGGCGCCATAGACGAGGAGATGTCGGATACCTCCACAAACACAGTGCAGAACAGGGTCATAAAGGCCTATGTGGATTCCGCCATAGCCGCCGCCATAGCTTCCCTTAATGAATAAAGGAGAGAGCATATATGACAGAGCTGTTCATAAAATACCTTAAAGGCCATGTGGGCGACATATACGTATGGGGCGCCCAGGGCGAAACAAATATAACCGAGAAATGGATACGCCGGCGGGAGACCGGCGAGAAAAACGCCCGGCGAGCCGTAGCCCTATGGGAAAAGCGTAAGGTGGAGGGCAGGAGCCCTATAGCCGCCTTCGATTGCAGCGGGCTGATAGTCAAGTTCCTGCTGGACAATAAGCTCATAAAGAAGGATATGTCCTCCAGGGGGCTGTACTCCGCCTGCGAAAAGCTAAACGACAGGAGCCAGCTCATGCCGGGGGACCTGCTTTTCCGCCATAACGGCAAGCGGATACATCACGTTGGCGCGTATATCGGCTGCGGCCTCGTAATAGAGGCAATGGGCCGGGACGACGGGGTGGTGCTCAACTGCCTGGATTCAAACGGCGCTGGCTACTGGAACAGATACGGCAGGCTGCCCGTACTGAAGGACAGCGGGGAAACCGCAGAGGTACCCGAATGCTGCAAGGGGGAGGACTGTCCCTGCCGGCAGCTTATGAAGGAAATACTGAAAGGAGAAAACAATGAACAATAATCTGATAACAGGGGTGCTGGCAGGAGTGAGCGGTGTGCTCAGCTACATTTTCGGCCCCTGGGACGCCATGATAATGGTGCTCATAGCAGTAGTGGCCCTGGATTACATCACGGGCGTGGCTTATGCTGCGGTATCAAAGACGCTGAGCAGCGCCATAGGCTTTAAGGGGCTGCTGAAGAAGGTATTCATATTCGTACTGGTGGCGCTTTCCACAATGCTTGACAAGCTGGTGCCCGCCACAAACGGTGCGGTGAGGAGCGCCGTATGTATGTTCTACATCGCCAACGAGGGGCTTTCCATACTGGAAAACGCGGGCCGTATCGGCCTGCCCATGCCGGAGGCGCTGAAGGGTGCGCTGGTAAAGCTCAAGGACGGGAAGAACGATACGGCCGAGGGCAAATAACAGGATAATTATAGGGGGGCGGCGCCCCCCCTTTTTTATTTGTTTTTTTTGCGGTATTGGGGGTCATACCTGCACATGATGTTTATCTGCTCCCTTATACGCGGCGCATCAAGGATCTTACGCGGGTCGTCGAGGTGCTTTGACTCCATCTCCGCTATCATCTGGTCGAGCTTATACATAGCCATATCAAACATGATATTATTCCTTCGGGCAGACGTGATATAATCGTGTTCTTCTTTAATATAGCGCATCGCACGGTTTCTGCGTTCAAAATCATATTTGTAAAAGAGACGTTTAGGCATGGTACTTACACTTCGTACCCGGCGTTTTGTACGGCACATATCATCACCTCGATTAAAGAATATATAAAAAACGGCGGAAAGTCAACTGATAATAAGAAAATCTCACCAATAACAAACTTCCGATTGGGTATACTAATTGTTGAAAGAGGAATAGTAATGGTTGACTTCGGCGAGAAGGTAAGGGCGCTTAGAGAAGCAAAGGGACTGTCGCAGGTTCAGTTTGCAGAGCTTTTGGGCGTTACAAAAGGTATGATATCGGCATATGAAACGTCTGTGCGAATGCCAAGTTACAAGGTTCTGATAAGGATAGCACGGCTTTTTGGCGTGTCCACAGATTATCTGCTGGGTCTGGAATGCAAAGAAGGGATGGATACCTCCGGACTTAATGCGAGGCAGAAGCAGCTGGTAGCCGAACTGGTGAATGAGTTGAGAAGAACAAAATAAAACGGGGGCTTGCGCCCCCGTTTTTTTGTTTTTGGCTTAAGACTTCTCAACGCCCAGCGTGACGCTTTCGCCGTTTATCTCCCAGTCCTTCACATAGCCGGCTGAACCCAGCTTGATGGAGTCGGCAAGGGTATCGGCGGCGATTTCCGCGCCGTGCCTGGCGAATATGCCCTCGATAAGGCTGTTGCCGTGGTGGGAGAGCACTATGTGGTCGGTGACCTCAAAGCCCGCCTCCTTGCGCATGGTCTGCACCTTGGAGACTATTTCGCGCACGAAGCCCTCCTCGATGAGCTCCGGCGTAAGGTTGGTGTCAAGCACCACGGAAAGGTCATGCTCGGTGACTGTCACGAAGCCGGCGTTTTCCTCGGTGGAGACAAGCACGTCCTCGGCCGCCAGGGATATCTCGGTGCCGTCTATGTCGAACTTGTAGCTCTCGCCCCTGTTGTGGGCGGCTACCACCGCGTTTCCTACGCCTTCGCCCGCCAGATACTGATTGATCTTGGGCAGGAGCTTGCCATAGCGGGGGCCCAGGGTCTTTAGCTGGGGCTTTACCCGGTAGCTTATGAAGGAGGAAGCGTCGTCAACGAATTTAACTTCCTTTACGTTCAGCTCGTCCGCTATGATGGATACATACATATCGGGCAGCGCCTTTCCCTGCACGTACATGGAGGCAACGGGCTGGCGGTTCTTGATATTTGCCGCGTTGCGGGCGCTGCGGCCGAGTACTACGATATCCAGCACGGCGGCCATGTTGGCCTCAAGCTCGGGGTCGATGAAGCTCTCGTCCTTCTTTGGCCAGTCGCAAAGGTGTATGCTCTCAGGGGCGCTCTTATCCACCGTCCGTACCATGTTCTGATACATTGTCTCGGACATGAAGGGGGTGAAGGGGGCGGATATCAGCGCCATGGTCTTGAGCACGGTGTAGAGGGTCATGTAGGCGGCCTCCTTGTCGGCGGTCATATCCTTGCCCCAGTACCGCTCGCGGCAGCGGCGGACGTACCAGTTGGAAAGGTCGTCCATGAAGTCCTGCATCTCGCGGCCCGCCTCGGTCATCTTCAGGTCGTCAAGGTATGCCTCAACGTGACCTGTGAGGGTGTTCAGGCGGGAAAGTATCCACCTGTCCATGGGGGTCAGGTTTTCGCGCACCAGCTTATGCCGGGTGGGGTCGAAGTTATCTATGTCCGCATATAGAATGTAGAAGGCGTAGGTATTCCAGAAGGTTCCCATATACTTGCGCTGGCTTTCGGATACGGCCTCTGCGGAGAAGCGGTTGGGCAGCCAGGGCATGGAGCTTGTGTAGAAATACCAGCGCACAGCGTCTGCGCCCTGATTGTCCAGAAGTACCCAGGGGTCTACCACGTTGCCTATGTGTTTGCTCATCTTTCGGCCTTCCTTATCCTGAACGTGGCCCAGCACGATGCAGTTGAGGAAGGCGGGGGAATCGAACAGGCAGGCCGCTATGGCGGAAAGGGTATAGAACCAGCCGCGGGTCTGGTCTATGGCCTCGCTGATAAAGTTGGCGGGGTAGCGGCGCTCAAACTTATCCTTGTTTTCAAAGGGATAGTGCCACTGTGCGAAGGGCATGGAGCCGGAATCGAACCAGCAGTCTATCACCACCGGCTCGCGCTTCATAGTGCCGCCGCACTCGCACTTCCAGGTGAGAGGATCCACATAGGGCTTATGCAGCTCGACGTTCTCATCGCAGCCGGTAAGCTCCGAGAGCTCCTTTCGGCTGCCGACAACGTGTATCTTGCCGCACTTGTCGCATACCCATACGGGCAGGGGGGTGCCCCAGTAGCGCTCGCGGGAGATGCCCCAGTCTATTACGTTCTCCAGGAAGTTGCCCATGCGGCCTTCCTTGATGGTTTCGGGGATCCAGTTGATACGGCGGTTGTAGTCTATAAGCCTGTCCTTTACCTTGGTCATCGCTATGAACCAGGAGGAGCGGGCATAGTAGATAAGCGGCGTGTCGCAGCGCCAGCAGAAGGGGTAGCTGTGCTCAAACCTGGGGGCGGCAAAGAGAAGGCCGCGCTCGTCCAGATCCTTGAGCACCATGGGGTCGGCCTTCTTTACGAATACGCCGTCCCAGGGGGTGCCGCCGCACATTTCGCCCTTGGAATCCACCATCTGCACAAAGGGCAGGTCGTATTTCTTGCATACCCGGTAATCGTCCTCGCCGAAGGCGGGAGCGTTATGGACTATGCCGGTACCGTCGGTGGTGGTGACATAGTCGTCCACCATCACATAAAAGGCGTCCTTGCCGCCGGCGGCTTTGCGGGTGCATTCGAAAAGGGGCTCGTAGTGCTTGTATTCAAGCTCTTTACCTAAGACTTCCTTTACTATCTCTGTCTCGTGGCCCTCCAGCACCGTCCCTATGAGGTCCTTCGCCATGATCAGGGTCTCCTTGCCGTCCACCCTTACGTATGCGTAGGTCACGTCGGGATTGACGCAGAGGGAAACGTTGCTGGGCAGCGTCCATGGCGTGGTGGTCCAGGCTAGGAAGTAGGTGTTCTCCTCATCGGGCACCCTGAAGCGGACGGTGGCGGAGGTCTCCTTGACCTCCTTATAGCCCTGAGCTACCTCGTGGGAGGAGAGGGCGGTGCCGCAGCGGGGGCAGTAGGGGACTATCTTGTGGCCCTTGTAGAGAAGGCCCTTTTCGTATATGGCCTTCAGCGCCCACCACTCAGACTCTATATAGTCGTTGTCATAGGTGATGTATGGGTTATCCATATCCGCCCAGAAGCCCATGCGGTCGGACATTACCTCCCACTCGCCCTTGTACTTCCATACGGATTCCTTGCACTTCTGGATGAAGGGGATAACGCCGTACTGCTCTATCTGCTCTTTTCCGTCGAGGCCCAGCTCCTTTTCCACCTCAAGCTCAACGGGAAGGCCGTGGGTATCCCAGCCGGCCTTGCGCAGCACGTCGTAACCCCGCATGGTCTTGTAGCGGGGGATAATATCCTTCATGGCACGGGTCAGTACATGGCCTATGTGGGGCTTGCCGTTGGCGGTCGGCGGGCCGTCAAAGAAGGTGTAGGCGGGGGCGCCCTGCCGAAGCTGGACGCTCTTTTCGAATATCTGGTTATCCTTCCAGAATTTCAGCGTTTCCTTCTCGCGTTCCACGAAATTCAGCGTGGTCGGAACTTTCTTGTACATCTGCTTCTCCTTAGTGTTTTATAGCTTCCTTAAAATGATTTTTTCGGGCAAAATAAAAGCGCCCCGAATATCGGGACGCAGTATTGCGCGGTACCACCCGAGTTGGCGCGGCGCGCCCTCTCTGCCGCGGCATGTCGTAGCCGCGTGCCCGTGTAACGGCGGGCTGCCGTCCGGCACTAATGGCGAAATACGTTTTCGCGCCGGCGCTCGCGGGTGATGCGTATGGGCGGAGACGCCGCAGCCCTCGCACCGCAAAAACGGGCCGCTCTCTTTGGCTTCCAATTCCACCGTGTGTCCCGGTCATAACTTTACAATTACTTATTATATTATTCCCGTTCTTTTTTGTAAACCCCTTAATTCAGGGACAAAAGTGGTATGCGTCACGTTTTTTTCACTTAAATTTGATTATTTGAGGTATGAATAGGTAAATTTTTGTGTTACTATTAGATGGATAGTTTAAACTCGTAGGTGGTATGCTTAGCCATAGGACTTTGTGGGGGTCATACCGGGGAGGTAAAATTTTGAAGAGAAGAAACCTTACAACACCGATAGTGTATCTTATAATGCTTGGGATAATCGTTCTGCTGGTATCCGGCTTCGATCTTTCCGGCGATAAGGTCAAAAAGATAAGCTATTCGGAATTTATAGATGACGTCCGCAACGGCAGGATACAGGCGGCGGAGGTCACCGAGCTGAAGCTTGTAGGACTGTACTCCGACAGCAAGATAAGCATGGAAGTCTTCCCGCAGGAGGCGGACTTCTACACCTATATACCTTCCGTGGATATTCTCAAGGATGACATGGATAAGGTCACCGCCGAGCTTACCGGCAGGGAAGCCAAGGACATAACCCAGGCGGATTATCCCTTCTCCCTCGTGCTGAATCCCGCTCCCGGCCCCTCCATACTGGAGACCCTGCTGCCCTACATACTGCTCTTCGGCGGTCTGGCGCTGTTCTATGTCCTTATGACCAGGGCCCAGGGCGGCGGCAATAACATAATGAACTTCGGCAAGAGCCGCGCCCGCACAAACATGGACGGCAGGAATAAGGTCACCTTTGCCGACGTGGCCGGCGCCGAGGAGGAAAAAGAGGAGCTCAGAGAAGTGGTAGAGTTCATGCGCTCCCCCAAGCGGTTCACCGCCATGGGCGCACGCATACCCAAGGGCTGTCTGCTTGTAGGCCCTCCGGGCACAGGTAAGACTCTGCTGGCCAAGGCCGTAGCCGGCGAGGCGGGCGTACCCTTCTTCTCCATCTCCGGTTCAGATTTCGTGGAAATGTTCGTGGGCGTCGGCGCCAGCCGCGTGCGCGACCTGTTCAATACGGCTAAAAAGTGCGCGCCTGCTGTGGTGTTCATAGACGAGATAGATGCCGTTGGCCGTCAGCGCGGTGCGGGCCTTGGCGGCGGACACGACGAGCGGGAGCAGACCCTTAACCAGCTCCTGGTGGAGATGGACGGCTTTGCGGTAAACGAAGGCATAATAGTGCTTGCCGCCACTAACCGCCCAGACATACTCGACCCCGCACTGCTGCGTCCTGGCAGGTTTGACAGGCAGATAACCGTGGGCTATCCCGACGTTAAGGGACGGGAGGCCATACTCGAGGTTCACGCCAAGGGCAAGCCCCTCGCCAAGGACGTGGATCTGGGGGTGCTGGCGAAGCGCACCAGCGGCATGACCGGCGCGGATCTTGAAAACGTGCTCAACGAGGCGGCCATACTTGCGGCCCGCTTCAAGAAGAAGGAGATAACCATGGTGGAGCTGGAGGAGGCCATAACCCGCACGGTTGTGGGCCCCGAAAAGCGCAGCCGTGTAGTTACCGAGGAGGATAAGCGCATCACCGCCTATCACGAGGCGGGACACGCCATAGTAGCCCTGAAGATGGAGCACTGCGATCCTGTACACGAGGTATCCATAATACCCAGAGGTCAGGCGGCGGGCTACACCATGACCATGCCCGACAACGACGACAGCCACATTTCCCGGGGCAAGATACTTGACCAGATAGCCATGAGTATGGGAGGCCGTGTGGCCGAGAGCATAGCCCTTGACGACATATGCACCGGCGCCATAGGCGACCTGAAGCACGCCAGCGACCTGGCCCGCCGCATGGTCATAGAGTTCGGCATGAGCGACGAGATAGGCCCCGTGTTCCTGGGGGGCGATTCCGAGGTTTTCATAGCGAAGGACTGGGGACACCAGCGCAGCTATTCCGAGGAGGTGGCCGCAAAGGTGGATAAGGAGATACGCAGGATACTGGAGGAGCAGTTCGAGCGGGCGAAGCAGGTGCTGCTCCACGAGCGGGAGGCGCTTGATCGGGTAGTGAAGTATCTTATAGAGTACGAGCGCATAACCGGCGAGGAATTCGAGAAGATATTCCATAACGAGCCTGTGGAGCTGGTATCCTATAAAGAGCGGAAGGAAGCTCTTGAAAAGCCGGACGAGGAGGAAAAGCCGGAGGACGAATCCGATGACAGGACAGGGGATGAGCCGGAGCAGCGCCATGAGGGCAGCGGTGAGGACAGCCCCGAGGATAAGCCTGAGAAAGAGGCGGAACAGAAATTCTACCGGCCCGGCGGATTCGACGACGAGGACAAATAAAAAAGCTTTCGGGCGAAGACGATGCTTCGCCCGATTTTTTTGAGGATAAAGCCAAAAATGGAAAAATTCGACCTGCACATACATTCCAACATGTCAGATGGCACCTTTGACCCGGAGGCTATCCCCGCTTTGGCAAAGGCGCAGGGGGTATGCTATATGGCCCTTACGGATCACGATACGGCCGCAGGCTGCAAGCGGGCCATAGCCGCGGGGCAAAGCATAGGAGTAAAGGTAATACCCGGCATAGAGCTGGATGTGGAGTTTCCGACGGAACTTCACATGCTTGGGCTGAACATAAACCCTGACAGCCCTGCCATGGTGAAATTCGAAGCATGGCGGGGGGAGAGCAGGCGTCAGCGCAACAGGGCCATACTGGACAAGCTCAGCGCATTTGGCATACCTGCCGGGGAATACATGGAGCACAGCCGCGGCAACGATACACGGCTGCACATCGCCAAGGCAATAATCGCCGCGGGGTATGCGGATACCATGCCTGAGGCGTTTGAAAAATACCTGAATCCGGGCTGCATAGGCTTTGTGCCCGGTGTACGGCCCTCTAAAAAAGAGGCGATAGAGCTTATACTGGAGTCCGGCGGCAGGCCGGTGCTGGCTCATCCCTGTAAGATAAAGGCGGACGCGGATAAGCTCATAAGGGAGCTTGCGGACTACGGCCTATGGGGCCTTGAGGTATTCTATCCTGCCTCCACCGAGGGGCAGAAGCGGGGCTTTTTGTCCCTATGCGCTCAGCTTGGCCTGAATGCCACATGCGGCAGCGATTTTCACGGAAAGAACCGGGAAAACCCCATAGGCGGCCCATATGAGAAAAACCAAGCGCTGGAGTGCGCATGGCGGGAGTTCTTTGAGCGGTAAGTCGGTATAATTTTTTGATATGAAGGAATTGATTCAAAAATAACGAACGATATGCTTTGGGATGCGACGCATAGGGCAGACCATACAAAAACGGGATATGGACGGCGCACCTGCGATAAGCTGCGGTTATAATGAAATGCAGCTGCTCCTTCATCCAAATTGTCGTATTGCGTTGATTATACGGATTATATTTGTTATAATGCTGATGAAAATTAAAAGGGGGTAAATCGAAAAATGTCCGGCGACGGTACGATTAAGATTTTTGCAGGCAGCGCCAGCAAGGAGTTTGCGGCACAAATGTGCGATTATCTCGGAAGCCCTATGGGCAAATGCACAACTCACATATTCTCCGAAGGCAATACCTTCGTCCGCATCGATGAGAGCATAAGGGACAAGGACGTATACTTCGTTCAGACGTTGGGACTCGATCCAAACAATGAATTTACGGAGCTGCTTTTCTTCCTGGACGCATTCAAGCGTGCCAGCGCAAACAGTGTTACCGCCATTATCCCCTATTTCAGCTATGCCAAGGGCGATAAGAAGGACGAGCCCAGAGTTTCAATACGCGGCAGGGTGTGCGCGGAGTGCATAGAGCTGGCGGGCGCGGACCGCGTCGTGACCATGGATCTTCATGCCGCTCAGGTGCAGGGCTTTTTCAAGAAGCCCGTGGATCACCTTTACGCCCAGGACCTGCTTTGCGCATACGCAAGGTATCTGGGCATAGTGGACGACAACCTGGTAGTGGTATCCCCCGATGCGGGCAGCGCAAAGCGCGCAAGGATGATGGCCAACGAGCTTGGCTGCGCCGTGGCCATAGGAGATAAGACGCGCACCGGCCACGACGAGAACGCCAAGGTGCTTGAGATAATCGGCGACGTAAAGGGCAAGAACTGTATAGTGGTAGACGATTTCACCATCTCCGGCGGTACTCTGGTAGACGTTGCACACGGCCTCAAGGACAAGGGCGCAAACGATATTTACGCATTCCTGTCCCATGTAGTGCTCCGGGAAAAGGGCGTAAAGAAGATCGAGGAGAGCCCCATAAAGCTGCTGGTATCCACCGATACCGTAAATTGCCCCGCCGTAAAGGGCCACGACAAGATAAAGATACTGTCCGCCGCCCCCATGTTCGCAGAGGCCGTTCGCCACATACACGACCGTATGTCCATGAGCAACCTCTTTGACAACCCCAGCCAGAGAATGCTCACCATGAGCTTCGCCAAGCAGATGTCCCTTGACGATATGATGAATCTGCATAGATAAAAAAATAAGCTGTATTAACGTCTCGTGACTTTGTGTTGCGGGGCGTTTTTCATTGGGCTATACTCATTGTAAACCAGCATGGAGAGGTAATATGAACGACATGAGCTTTACCGAGGCCCTCGGCATAGTGCCGGGCATCACCGCCATAATAGGGGGAGGAGGAAAGACCAGCCTTATGAACCGCCTTGCCGCGGAGATTTCGGCTGCCGGCAGCAGGGTAATAATATGCACCAGCACCCACATATGGCGGCCGGCGGATTTGCCGGTGCTGGAAAACGCAGCGGAGGCGGACATAGCCGCTGCCCTCATGGAGCACAGCGTCGTATGCGTAGGCGAGAGGGAGGGAGAAAAGCTCATAGCCCCTAAGCTGCCCATAGCCCGGCTCAACGGCCTGGCGCCTTATGTGATAGCCGAGGCGGACGGCTCAAAGGGGCTGCCCTTAAAGGCTCACGGCAAAAATGAGCCCGTGATACCCCCAGGCTCAAAGGTGATATACGTAGTAGGGGCGGACGGTATAGGCAAGCCCATAGCCGAGTCAGCCCACCGGCCGGAGCTGTACGCCCGGCGGCTGGGAGCGGACGTGGGCCATGTGGTAACGCCTGAGGACGCCGCAGCCATGGTAGACTACGGCGATACGGTGCTTTTCAACAAGGCGGAGAGGCCAAAGGACGTGGAAAACGGCAGGGCCTTCGCGAAGGCGTTCCATGGAAGAACGGTGATAGCCGCGCTGAAGCAGGGCAGGGTAATAGAAGTGATCAATTAGATCCTGTGCATTATGGGCTCCATATTTTTAAATGTGGCCACATAGGGTATTCCGGCGGCGCGTATCATGTCCAGAGCCTCGGAAAGCCTGTTGCCTACCCTTTCCGGCTTGTGGGCATCGGAGCCTGTGGTCACGTATTCGCCCCCCAGCTCACGGTAGCGGCGCAGTATGTCAAGGCCCCATGGGGCGTCGTTGCGCCAGGCGGAGGTGTTGACCTCAAAGGCCTTGCCGCGGCTTATAAGCTCCCGGAATATTTCATCGAATATCTGAGGCGCCAGGGAGTAACTCATGGAGCGCTCGGCATAAGGGCTGTGCTTGGCGCAGAAGTCGTAGTGGCCCATTACGGAAAAATCCGATACCCTGATGCATTCGAGGTCTTTTTCAATATAGGCAAGGTAGGCCTCCTCCCGGCTCCTGCCCTCGAAATATTCGGGATAGTAGGCGTCCACGCCGTTTACTATGTGTACAGAGCCTATGACGAAGTCCATGTGGCAGTCCTTCACGTGACCGTATGCATCCTTGTATGCCGCCTTGTCCTTCATTCCGAACTCCATGCCGAAGGATATGTCAATATCCGGGAACTGGCCCTTTAAGGCTTCTATCTCGGCGTTGCGGGCGGCTATGTCGGCAGGGGGCAGGCCTACGCCGTCAAAATCCACGTGGTCGGTGAAGCATATATGGGTCACGCCGGCCTTCTTTGCGGCGCGAAGCTGCTCTATTACAGGCGCTCTGGAATCGGCTGAGTAGCGGGTGTGTACGTGATAATCAAAAAGCATGGCGTTTCTCCGTGTAAAAGTTATGGACAAGCTGTATTATACATCATAAGCGCCCCCAAGTCATTGACTTTTAGCTTTGAATAAAATATAATACATACGATATCGGCAATGAAGCGAAAAAGTAGGAAACAGCCATGCAGAGCGAGCCGCATATGGTGCAAGGCGGTGCAAGAGGCATTTTCGAAGCTCGTCGCGGAGCCCCGCCCGTGAAAGCGGACGGCGTCCTGCCCGGCGTTAACGGGAGTTGAGTTGGGCGAATTTTCGCCAACGAGAGTGGTACCGCGGAAGCATGGCTTTCGTCTCTTGGCTGAGACGGAGCTTTTTTTATTGCTAAAAACAGTTAAATGCTGAATTGGAGGAAATATCAATGGCAGAGCGCTACGATCACGATCAGGTAGAGCTGAAGTGGCAGAAGATATGGGAGGACGCCCATTGCTTCGAGGCAAAGGACGACTATTCAATGCCCAAGTTCTATCCCCTGATAGAGTTCCCTTATCCCTCGGGACACGGCCTTCATGTAGGGCATCCCCGATCCAACACCGCCTTGGATATAATCGCCAGAAAGCGGCGCATGGAGGGGTATAACGTGCTTTACCCCATAGGCTGGGACGCATTCGGCCTGCCTACCGAGAACTATGCCATAAAGACCGGCATACACCCTGCCAAGGTCACCCACGACAACATAGAGCACTTCCGCGCACAGCTCAAGCGGCTGGGCTTCAGCTTTGACTGGAGCCGCGAGATAAACACCACGGATCCCGACTACTACAAATGGACCCAGTGGATATTTCTGAAGTTTTTCGAGAAGGGCCTTGCCTACAAGGCTGAGATACCCATAAACTTCTGCACCTCCTGCAAGGTGGGCCTGGCCAACGAGGAGGTGGTGGACGGCGTGTGCGAGCGCTGCGGCGGCGTAGTCGTTCAGAAGGTGCGCAGCCAGTGGATGCTCAAGATCACGGAGTACGCACAGCGGCTCATAGACGATCTTGACGATCTGGACTATATCGAGCGCGTAAAGATACAGCAGAAGAACTGGATAGGCCGCAGCGAGGGTGCTGAGGTGATATTCCCCATAGAGGGATACCCGGAGGGTCTGAAGGTATACACCACCCGGTGCGATACCCTCTTTGGCGCGACTTATATGGTAGTATCCCCGGAGCACCCCATAATCGACGCCATGAAGGACACCATTGAGAACATGGACGAGGTGCGGGAATACCAGAAGGCGGCTGCCCGCAAGAGCGATCTGGAGCGCGCAGAGCTTAACAAGGAAAAGACCGGCGTCATGCTCAAGGGCCTAAAGGCTACCAACCCCGTTACCGGAAAGCTGATCCCTGTATGGATATCCGACTACGTGCTTATGGGCTACGGTACCGGCGCCATAATGGCAGTTCCCGCCCATGACGAGCGCGACTGGGAATTCGCCAAGAAGTTCAACATGCCCATAATAGAGGTAGTCGCCGGCGGCCGGAACGTTCAGGAGGAATGCTACTCCGACGTTGAGAGCGGCATAATGGTAAACTCCGGCTTCCTCAACGGTCTTACCGTCAAGGAAGCTATCCCCACCATGATAAAGTGGCTGGAGGAGAAGGGCATAGGCGAAAAAAAGGTAAACTACAAGCTGCGGGACTGGGTATTTACCCGTCAGCGCTACTGGGGCGAGCCCATACCCCTCGTACACTGCGATAAGTGCGGCTGGGTACCCCTGCCATACAGCGAGCTTCCGCTGAAGCTCCCCGAGATAGAGGACTTTGAGCCCACCGACGACGGCTCCTCCGCGCTTGCCCGCGCCACGGACTGGATTAAGACCACCTGCCCCAAGTGCGGCGGCCCGGCAAACCGCGAGACGGACACAATGCCCAACTGGGCGGGCTCCAGCTGGTATTTCATACGCTACTGCGATCCCCACAACGACAAGGAGCTTGCAAGCCGTGAAGCCCTCGAATACTGGATGCCAGTGGACTGGTACAACGGAGGCATGGAGCATACCACGCTGCATCTGCTCTACTCCCGCTTCTGGTATAAGTTCCTGTATGATATAGGCGTAGTGCCCACCAAGGAGCCCTACAAAAAGCGCACCAGCCACGGCATGATACTGGGCGAGAACGGCGAAAAGATGTCCAAGTCCCGGGGCAACGTGGTCAACCCCGACGATATAGTGGAGGAGATGGGCGCGGACGCCTTCAGGCTCTATGAGATGTTCATGGGCGCATTTGATCAGCCCATACCATGGAGCACACAGGGCGCAAGGGGCTGCCGCAGGTTCCTGGACAGGATCTGGCGCATGCAGGATATGGTAAACGGCTTTGACGGCATACGTCCCGAGATGAAGGCCCTGGTACACGGTACCATAAAGAAGGTATCCGAGGACTACGAGGCCATGAAGTACAATACCGCCATTGCCGCAATGATGACCATGGTGAACGAGCTGTACAACAACGGCAGCGTATCCAAGGAAGAATTCCATATACTGCTCACGCTGCTAAACCCCGTGGCGCCCCATATGACAGAGGAGCTGAATCAGAGGCTGGGATATGAGCAGCCCCTGTACTGCACCCCCTGGCCCAAGTGGGACGAGAGCGCGCTGGTGAAGAACACCATAGAGTACGGCGTACAGGTGAACGGCAAGATAAGGGCCCGTATAGAGCTGCCCATCGATATGCCTAAGGAGGAGGTCGAGGCTGCGGCCAAGGCGCACAAGGATGTAGTGCCCTTCCTGGAAGGCAAGACCGTACGCAAGGTCATAGTTGTTAAGAACATAGTGAACATAGTAGTCGCGTAGGATTTGACAGAGAATGCCGCTCATTTGGAGCGGCATTCTTAAAAGGAGGGGCTATGGACTCCATATATATGAAAAGCGCCATCGCGGAGGCGGAAAAGGCATACGCCGAAGGTGAAACGCCGGTGGGGGCGGTAATAGTGAGGGACGGTGGGATCATCGCCTCCGCACACAATATGACTGAGCGGCTCAAGGATTCCACCGCTCATGCGGAGCTTCTGGCAATACAGGCGGCAGAAAAGGCGACGGGGGACAGACGGCTCACCGGCTGCGCGCTGTACGTCACAATGGAGCCGTGCCCGATGTGCGCCGGGGCGGCGTTGAACAGCCGCATAGAGGAGATAGTATTCGGCGCATGGGACAGCGAGATGGGCAGCTGCGGCTCCCGGACTGACGTTACAGACGGGCGGCTGCCGCGCAGGGCAAAAACGATGGGCGGTGTGCTGGAAGAGGACTGTCAGCGGCTTCTAAGGGATTTTTTCAGGGAAAAACGGGGCAAATAGCTGGCCTATTGTGTACATATCATGAACTTTCGGCGGAATATATTTGTTTTTAACGCAGGTTTAATCTTTTTGGGATAAACTGAGCATAATAAAAGGCGAAAGGAGCGCAAGATTATGCTTAAGCTTATTGAAAAGGTAAAGAATGCGATGGAAGCAAGCGAAGCCGCCGAGGCAATGAATGAACTGATGGGCCACGACAGGGCAAAGCAGGGCAGCATGAAGGAATGCCTTTCTGCGCTGCTGAAAGCCGCCGGAGTGAACCACGCCGCAGAGGTATACAGGGCCAGAGAAGGCCGCATGGCGGGTCGCAGGGGCTACAGCTTCGAGTTCCTGTCAAACGGCCGCAGATACTGGGGCTTTGTGGACAGAATGACTATGGAGGTGCTCCGTTTCCGCTTTCAGGCGGCATAGTGCTTAAAAAAACTTTAAACATATGATATAATGCCCATATCCAGTATTGGATATGGGCATTGATTTTATTTTGAAGGAGAAATACCGTGCGCATACTCGTTGTGGAAGACGAACAGGACCTGAATAACGTTATATGCAATAAGCTGCGCGCTTCGGGCTACAGTGTGGATAGCTGCCTGAACGGCGAGGATGCGCTGGATTATATCCGCGTGGGCAGCTACGACGGAGTGCTTATGGACATAATGCTGCCAAAGATAAACGGCTTTGAGGTGGTAAAGATGATACGCGCCGAAGGGGATCGCACCCCGGTGCTGTTCCTTACTGCCAGGGATACCGTGGAGGATATAGTTCACGGGCTGGACATAGGCGGCAACGATTATCTGATCAAGCCATTCTCCTTTGAGGAGCTGCTTGCGCGCATACGCGTGATAACCCGCAACAAGGATCAGGGCTACGCAAGCGTCCATACCCTTGCCGATCTCAAGGTGGACAGCGCCGCCCGGACCGTTTACCGCGGGGATAGGGAGATAGAGCTTTCGCCAAAAGAATTTGCTTTATTGGAGTACATGATAATAAACAAGGGCAAGGTATTGAGCCGCGAGGCCATAGAGGATCACATATACGACGTGGACTACGAGGGCGGCTCAAACGTAGTGAATGTATACATAAGATTCCTGCGCCGAAAGATAGACGAGCCCTTTGAAAAGAAGCTCATACATACCGTCCGGGGCTCAGGATATGTATTAAAGGAAGAATAGCGTATGGCAAAGAATAACAGCAGTCAGGCCCCCAAGACCAGGCCGAAGTTCTGGGAGGCCATATCCGTAAAGTTCATAATCATATTCTGGTTCACGCTGCTCATGGTCATTGTGTCGGCACTGGTAATGGTGTTCATGCTGACGGTGAGCAGGCTCACCATGGAGCAGGACATGCAGCGCAGGGTGCTTTCCGGAGTCAAGGCCAACAGCAACGACCTGAAGTGTGAAAACGACACCATACAGGCCAAAGGCGGTTTCCAGTATTACGTAAACGGCGTATACTGCCTCATATATGACGCGAACTGCAGCAAGGTAGCGGGGGAATACCCCGAAGGCTTCTACACTAACGCCGGCTTTGAGGACGGAGTACTGCGCACAACTGAGTGCGGCGGCAAGAAGTATTACATATACGACAGCTACATCACCTTCAAAAACGGCAGGCACGCCTGGATACGGGGCGTATCCCTTACCACAACCACCGTGACTGTGGCCAGCACCGTGGCAAAGGTAGCGTCCTATGTACTGCCCGGCGTAGTAGTAGCCTCCGCTATCGGCGGCTACTTCATAACCCGGGCGGCATTGAAGCCCATAGACGAGATAACCAAGATGTCGGACGAGATATCCGAGGGCAGGGACCTTTCACGAAGGCTGAATATGAGAAACGTCACCATGGAGGCATACATACTTGCCCAAAGCTACGACAAGATGCTGGAACGGCTGGAGCGGAGCTTCGATATGGAAAAACAATTTACCTCGGATGCTTCCCATGAGCTGAGGACGCCCACGGCGGTGATAATCTCCCAGTGCGAATACGCCCAGGAGCACGACGCAACGCCGGAGGAATTTCAGGATACCATAGCCATAATCAAGCGGCAGGCCCGCCGCATGAACGCCATGGTGTCCCAGCTTCTTAGCTTTGCCCGAATGGAGCAGGGTACCCAGAAGGTAAAGCTGGAGCATGCTGACATAAGCGATATAGTTGAGGCGGTATGCGAGGAGCAGGCGGAGCTTAATCCCGAGGTGGACTTCCAGTGCGCCATAGACCCGGGCATATGCTCAAATGTGGATATAACCCTGATGAGCCGCCTTGTGGAAAACCTCATAACAAACGCCTGCAAGTTCGGCGGCAAACACGTCAAGGTGGGCCTTTACGAGGAGGATGGGCAGATATATCTGTTCGTCCGGGACGACGGCATAGGCATATCCCCGGAGAACCAGAAAAAGGTATGGGACCGCTTCTGGCAGGCGGAGCCCTCAAGGAGCGACAACCGGCAGGGCAGCAACGGCCTTGGACTTTCCATGGTGCGGGAGATAGCCAAGCTGCACCGGGGGGAGATGAGCCTGCAAAGCGCGCCCCGCCAGGGCAGCACCTTCACATTAAAGATGCCAAAAGAAGAATAAGCAAAAGGCTTCCCTACCGGGAGGCCTTTTAAGTTGCCCATTAGAATTTCAGCTTTTCCATGCGGTCGAACACCTCTTTTATGGTATCCAGGCTGCATGCGCAGACGAGACGTATGTACCCTTCTCCCGAAGCGCCGAAGGAAGAGCCGGGGGTGGCGAGTATGTGGCACTTTTCGAACAAAACGCCGCAGAACTCTTTGGAGCTGAGGCCTGTCTTTTCAATATTGGGGAAGACATAGAAGGTTCCGCCGGGCTGCCCCATGGAAAGATAGGGTATGTTCTTTATGCGCTCATAGGCGTAGAATACCCACTCCTTATACCGGCTGATGTACTTATCCTGTATGTCCTCCCGAAGCTCCAGCGCCTTTATGGCGGCGCGCTGAGAGGGGGCGGGGGCTGTGTAAACGAGGGAGTTATTTATATGCATGGCAGCGCTGACTATATCGGGCGGCGCTATGATGTATCCTATGCGCCAGCCCGTCATCATGAAGTTCTTTGAGAAGCTGTTCAGCGTGACGGTGCGTTTCATGGCGCCGGGGAAGGAGCAGATAGGCACGAAGGGGCCATTGAACATGTAGCGGGTGTATATCTCGTCCGCTACTATCAGAAGGTCGTGCTCCTCTGCAATGCTGTACAATAGCTTCAGCGTGTCAATGCCGTAGGCGGCCCCTGTAGGATTGCAGGGGTTATTGAATATGATGGCCTTGGTCTTTGGTGTGATAGCGGCGCGGAGCCTGTCCCCGTTTATGGCATAACCCTCCGAGCCATATGTGGGCACCTCTACGCATACGCCCCCTGATAGCTCTATCTGGCTGCGGTACATGGTGAAATATGGCGAAAACACAATAACTTCATCGCCGGGATCGAGCAGCGCCATCATGGTGAGCCCCATGCCCATGCAGCTGGAGGCTGTGACAAACAGGTTTTCCCGGGAAATATCGATGGAAAAGTCCTCTTTGTACGCCTTTATGACAGCGTCTATCAGCTCCGGATCCCCCTTGGGGTCGCCATATTTGGTGTATCCCAGCCGGGCGTCCGAAAAGGCTGCGTCTATTATACGGCTGTCCGTGATGAAATCGGTATCGCCTATGCTCATGTCTATCACATCGCTATAGCGGCTCAATGCCTCCGTATCCAGAGAAAGGCCGCCTGAGATGTTCTGAAAGCGCTTTGCAATGTAGTTTTTCATATTATTTATCCTCTTATGCCTTGGGGTAGGGTGCTACGGTGGAACCGTTGGGAATAAGCAATATGTCCTTATCCGCTATATCCGCCGCAGCGAGCAGAGCGGCCATATCGGTATATGCCTCTATGCCCATAGGGGCCAGCGATGAAGGGTCGGCGGTAGTCAGCAGCATTATCCTGTATTTTTCCGCCTGCTCGCAGTTCATGAAGAATATATAGCCGGGTATGGTGAAGCCGGCCTTCAGCTCCTCATAAAGCCTGCCTTCTTTAAGTGGCTTAAGCCAGTCGAAATACTGGGCGGGGCCTCCGCCCTCCACGGCCTCCATCAGCACTATCAGCGTGCCGCCGGCGTTCAGGCCGCTTTCCACGTTGTCTATGATCTTTGTACCCTGATAAAGGGACATATCCTTGGGATAGCCGCCGCAGCTGGTGATTATCACGTCCGCCTTTTTGACTATTGGCACCCTGTATATCTCGTCCACCCTATGGCATGCCAGCTGCCATGACTTCATGGGATCGCCCGAGATTATATGGGCAAGCTGCATATCCGCGTTCGTGACCAGGTTTATGCCGAAAAGGTTCTTTACCATAGCCGCTGCCTGGCACATGTCCTCGTTGAGGGGATTGCCGTCGGTCACTCCGTTGCCTATGAGTGGATTAGAGCGGGGGGCGAGCAGGTCCAGTGAGTGCAGATGGTTCTGCCGTATGGTTTCGAGGCCGCTTATGCCGGGCAATATGCTCTTGCGGCCGCCGCCATACCCAGCCATTACATGGTAGGTGCAGGCGCCCAGCATTATCACCTTGTCTGCATTTGCAGCGATGGGGTTTATGCGCACCTCCGTACCGAGGGAGGTGGTGCCTATATAGACAAGGTCCTTTGCCTGACAGTCGTGGTTTACTACCCTGATCCTGTCGTAAACGCCGTCCGTCACCAGCGTGCGCAGTTCATTTTCGTCGCCGCCCGGGTGAGTGCCGTTGGCGATTATTATGGTGATGTTGTTTTGGTTCACATCGCACTTATCGGTCAGATAGCTGATTATGTGGGGCACCACAAGATCCTGCCTCATCCAGAAGCGGGACATGTCGCTGACTATGAGCGCCACCTTATCTCCTGGATTTACCCAGGATTCCAGAGGCTCGTGACTGACCGGCGAACTAAGCGTCGCGTAAAGAGCGGCCCTTATATCGTCGATCTTTGGAACGGGGGTGCCGTAAAGCTCTGTAACGTGTGCTTCATCAAGGGCAAAGGTGACGCTGCCCTTGCCGTATTTCAGGGTGTAGTCTTTCATGCTGCTCCTTTATTTTAGCTTCAGTGAGCGAAGATAAGCCTTTTGTCCGTCGGCTATCCTTCTGCTTTCGATGGATTTTTGTATGGCCTTGTTGTGGGTCCAGGCGTCCAGTCGGCGGTCCTCTATATAGGGAAGGGCCGCCTCGTACTGCTTGGCGAGGGCTGTAGCGAAAAACCATGCCGTCATCATGTTGATATAGTATTCCTCGCTGCGGATATCAGCCGCAAGTTCCAGCGCCTTCGGGGTGAAGTCTTTATCCAGAAAATGCTCCATCAGCATGCTGATGCCGAAGCGGACGGTGTAGGTCTCTCGGGAGGCCGTCCACTGTTTTATCTTTTCATAGAGCTCACCGCGGTGCTTGGCAAATACCTTTGGGCTCAGCATGTCGCATACCGCCCAGTTGTCGATATACGGCAGGAAGCGCTCGGTTTCGGCCATCGCCGAAGCATAGTCCCTGATGCGGCATATCAGCGCCCCGTGGAGGTTGTTTTCGTCGAAGTATTTATGGGGAAGCTCCGCCATAAACCGGACTGCCTCGTCTGTGCCGTAAAGCTCCTTTGCCAAGGCTCTGATGGCCGGGGCGCGCACGCCTATTACGGCATCTTTGCTTATATTTGGCGTCAGCCTTGCGGAAAAATCCCGGTATTTTGTATCCTGTAAGGTGAAAAGCCGTTCTGTGACCGTCATGTGTTTACCCTCCAAGGTGTGCTTTTGCGTATTATACCAGATGAGGCCCTATATGGAAAAATGCCCGAAAGGCGGTTTTCGGGCATTTGCTGCTTTTAAGCTACAGCACCTTTGAAAGGAAGCTCACAAGGCGCGGGCTCTCGGGGTGGGCGAAGAGCTCGCGGGAGGGCTTATCCTCCTCGATTATGCCGTCTGAAAGGAATATGGTGCGGTCGCTGACCTCGCGGGCGAAGCGCATCTCATGTGTAACGACTATCATGGACATGCCGTCATCGGCAAGAGCCTTCATAACGTCCAGAACCTCTCCTACCATTTCGGGGTCAAGGGCTGAGGTGGGCTCGTCAAACAGCATCACCTCGGGATTCATCATGAGCGCGCGGACTATTGCCACCCGCTGCTTCTGTCCGCCCGAAAGCTGGGCAGGGTAGGCTGTGAGCTTGTCTGCAAGGCCGACCCGGGTGAGCAGCTTTACCGCCTTTTCCTCGGCCTCGGCGGGAGACATCCCCTTTATCTTTACCGGGGCGGCAGTGAGGTTCCTGAGCACGTTCATGTTGTTGAAAAGGTTGAACTGCTGGAATACCATGCCTATCTTCTGGCGGTGCAGGTTTATGTCGGTCTTTTTGTCGCAGATGTTTACGCCGTCGAATATTATCTCTCCGCTGGTGGGCTTTTCCAGAAGGTTAAGGCACCTGAGGAAGGTGCTTTTGCCGCCGCCGGAGGGGCCTATTATGGCGGCTACGCTGCCCCGCTCGAAGGTGGTGGATATATCCTTCAATACCTCCAGACTGCCGAAGGACTTACAGAGATGGTTTACCTGTATCATGGGGCTACTTTGTTCCATTGGACATCTTCCTTTCCATGAGGGATACGAACCTGCCGCTTATGAAGGTCATTATGAAGTAAAGTATGGCGGCAATGGCAAGCGTTTCGAGGCTTATGTAGGTCACGGCGATAACGTCCTTGCTGCGGAACATGAGGTCAGCTATGCCAATGACCGACACGATGGAGCTTTCCTTTATGACTGTGACGAATTCATTGCCCAGAGCCGGCAGTATATTCTTTACCGCCTGGGGCAGCACCACCATGGTCATGGTCTGGGACTGCCGGAAGCCCAGGCTCCTTGCCGCCTCGGTCTGGCCGTGATCCACCGCCTGTATGCCTGAACGTATTATTTCGGCAACATAGGCGCAGCTGTTCATGCTCATGGCGACTATGCCGGCGGCGAAGCGGGAAAAGTTGGGTATCCAGGATATATCCGGCAGCTTTATGCCGGTCATGGGCAGGCCGTAGAATATGAACATGAGCTGAACCATAAGCGGGGTGCCCCGTATGAACTCGATGTATGCGGTGGCAAGGTAGCGCAGGGGCTTTACCTTGCTCATGCGGAGCATCGCCATGAGGGTACCGAATACTGTGCCGAGCAGCACGGAGAAGAAGGCGATGATGAGGGTGTTCTTTATGCCCTCCGCAAAGAAGGTATTATATCTTGTGAACAGGGTCCACATCCGTGTCAGAAATGCTATAAGTGCTGCCATTAGTGCGAGCCGCCTTTCTTTTTAGCTTGCTTAACTGGAAAAGCCGAACCCGGGGCGGTCAGGCCTCGGGCACGGCCGGTATGGTGAGCTTTTCCGGACTTTAGTCCATCTCAAGACCCATGGAGTCCGCGAGGGCTACCGCGTCGTCATATGCCTTCTGGAAGGAACCGTCAGAGGCGACCTTGGTAATCACTTCGTTTACGGCGGCTACGAAGTCCTCGTTGCCCTTTGCGATGACGGCGGCCTTGCCGTAGTTTACCTCGTTGGGGTCAAACTCAAAGGCTGCCAGAGCCAGCTCGGGATTGCTCTTGATGAGGGCGTCCGCGACCGCGGAGTCAACTACCAGAGCGGCGATGTTGCCGGCGGCAACCTCCATGCCCAGCTCAGGGTACTTGTCAAGCTCGAACAGCTCGCTGTCGCTCAGCACGTTCTTGATGAGCAGGGACTGCACGGTACCCTTCTGCGCACCGACCTTCTGGCCTGCGAAGCTCTCCTTGGTGGAGTAGGTGGCTTCGTTGCCCTTCTTTACTATAACGGCCTGGGGGCTCTTCTCGTATACTTCGGAGAAGTCGATGACCTGTGCCCTCTCCTCGGTAACGGTGAAGGCGGCTATGCCTATATCCACCTGGCTGGACTGAACGGCGGGGATTATGCCGTCAAAGCTCATATCGACTACCTCGAGCTCTACGCCCAGGGCATCGGCTATCTGCTGTGCCAGCCACATATCGCAGCCCGCGAAGTTGGCGTCCAGATCCTTGAACTCATAGGGGGCGTACTGGGCTTCGGTGCCTACAACCAGCTTGCCGCTTTCCTTGATCTTCTTCATTACGGGGCCTTCCTCGGCGGGGGCTTCGGCAGCTTCGGCGGCAGGAGCCTCGGTAGCGGGGGCGGCGGTTTCCTCTGCGGCGGGTGCGGAGCAGGCCGCCATGGACAGTACCATCAGGGCCGCGAGGGCCAGCGCAAACAGTTTCTTCATTGAATGTATCCTCCAATTTTAAAAAATTTATTTTACTTATTCAGCGGTGTTCTCTCTTGCTGAGCACATGATTTATTATACGCATAAAATCCGGTTTGTAAATACCCAAAATGCAAAAATATAAAATTTTTTTGATAAAATGTGCATAAATACATCCGGAAATGTATTTTTTAAGCTAATATGCAGCATAATTATGCAATAATGTTATGCATTATAACTTTTGCAGGACTATGGCGGTATTTTAACGGAATAATATTTAAGAAAATGCATAATTACTGTTTACAAAAGAACTTCCATAGAATATAATGCTAAAAGTTGTGATATAGGAAGGAGTTATGGTTGACTTTCGCACGAAACAGGCATTTTATATAGGCGAATGCTGGAAAAATTGGCTTATGCCCATTTTCGCGAAAAGTAATAACAGGTCCGGCAACTATAAGTGTTACTTATAAAACAAAACGACTAAGGAGGAACGCCGATGCAGCTTTTCAATGAGCTTTTCGGGAATGTGCTGAACTTTACCTGGCAGCAGGGAGTTATGATCGTAATAGGCTGCGCCCTTATATGGTGCGCGATAAAGCGGGAGATGGAGCCCGCGCTGCTCTTGCCCATGGGCTTTGGGGCGATACTCGTAAATCTGCCCTTTGTGAATACCGAGGCCATAGAGACGATGTTCAACGCGGGCATAGCGACCGAGCTTTTCCCGCTGCTGCTGTTCATAGGCATAGGCGCCATGATAGACTTTGGGCCTTTACTTTCCAACCCAAAGATGATGCTCTTTGGCGCGGCTGCTCAGTTCGGTATATTCTTTACTCTTGGAATGGCGGTGCTGCTGGACTTTGAGCTGAAGGACGCCGCAAGCATAGCCATAATAGGCGCTGCGGACGGTCCCACCAGCATATATGTGGCGAACTACTTCAAGTCCAACTATCAGGGAGCCATAATGGTGGCGGCATACAGCTACATGGCGCTGGTGCCCATAGTCCAGCCGCCTGTGATAAAGCTCTGCACCACACAAAAGGAGCGGCGCATACGCATGCCCTACAATCCCAAGGCGGTGTCTCAGACCACCCGCATACTGTTCCCTATATCCGTTACAGTCATAGCAGGCACCATAGCCCCCAAGAGCGCGGAGCTTATAGGCTTCCTGATGTTTGGCAACCTTATACGTGAATGCGGCGTACTTGGCAGCCTGTCCGAGACCGCGCAAAAGGATCTTGCAAATCTCATCACACTTGTGCTGGGCCTGTCCGTTTCCTTCCGCATGAAGGCTGAGATGTTTGTCACCCTTGAGACGCTGGTAATACTGGCGCTGGGTCTTGTTGCGTTTATATTCGACACGGTGGGCGGCGTGATGTTCGCCAAGGTGCTGAACCTGTTCTCCAAGAACAAGATCAACCCCATGATAGGTGCAGCCGGCATATCGGCATTCCCCATGTCCAGCAGGGTAGTGCATAAGATGGGGCGCGAGGAGGATCAGGGCAACTTCCTGCTGATGCACGCTGCAGGCGCAAATGTCAGCGGCCAGATAGCATCGGTAATAGCCGGCGGATTGGTCATAACCCTCATAGAGAACGTCATAGCGGGCATGTAAAGGAGGAAGAAGTATGTTTGATCTGCATTTTGACCCTCAGGCTTTGGTAAACGTGCTGCCGGTGCTGGGCAAGGGCATTCTCGGCGTGTTTGCTGTGATCTGCGCCATATGGGCGCTGGTGGCCATCATGAACAGGAATGCCGGGAAATAATAAGGCTTTAAATCGAAGGGGCGGAAATATCCGCCTCTTTTGTAATAGAAGGGCTTTTTAAATCTTTTTCTGATAGATTTTAAATCATGCAACGAAAGGATATGAAAAACCGTCATATAGGGTGAAGCAGCTTCAATAACCGGAGGAACCTGACATGGAACATACAGACTTAAAATCAATGACGCAGCAGAACCTGCCGGAAGATCAGCAGATCGTCCGACTTTTCTTTCAGCGGTCGGAAAAGGCTATCACTTATACCAGACAAAAATATGGATCACTCTGTATCAGTGTTGCCCGGAGGATTTTATCAGATCCGAGAGATGCAGAAGAATGTGTAAATGACACCTATTTACATGCATGGAACGCCATTCCGCCCGAGAAACCGGATTCTCTGAAAGCATTTCTGGCCCGGATTACCAGAAATCTGGCCCTGGATCGTTATGACTATAATACAGCGGCTCAGAGAAATACCGCCTTGACCGAGGCTTTTGAGCAATTGGAGCCATGGCTGACTGTGAAAACCGGGGAATCGGAAGCAGAACTGGACAGTGCGGAAATCAACCGGGTACTAAATAGCTTTCTGAGAAAACAGACGTTAGAAGCACGAACGTTATTTCTACGGCGTTACTGGTACGGGGAAAGCATTCGTGAATTGGCAAAAGCATGCCACATGAGTGAATCGATGGTGAAATCTTCTCTGTTCCGTACCAGAAACAAGCTTCGTAAAGAACTGGAAAAGGAAGGGATATCGCAATGAAACAGAATCGTTTTAAATTATGGATGCAGGCGGTAGATAATGAACTCTTGGAAGAGGCTCAGAAGCCCTACCGCAGAAAATACACATTCATCTATCGCATTGGGGCAGTGGCGGCCTGCTTGGTGCTGGTGATAACGGCGGTTACACTGACGCAAAGGAAAAAGGCTGAATCCTTGCAAATTCCGAATCCCGTAACAAGTGCCAGCGCGGAGGAAATTCAGCATTTGGGGTATTCGGTGCCGCTTCCGAAGGACGCCGAGAATCCATCCTACTACATCATTGATATGGGGAAGGATTCCGCCAAAATGGCAGAAGTGGATTTTGAACAGAACGGAACAGAGTATTCCTGCCGCGCACTGAAATCAAACACGGTTCAGGATATTTCCGGGCTTAATTATGAATGGGCGAAGAGCGAGGACTGGAGCGGCGAAGATATTTCTGTACAGCTGCGGCAGTCGGATGATGCGGCTTGGGTTGGCTGGTATGCATTCGGGGCCGGCGTACAGTGGTGCATTTCCGGGGGAAATAATGCCCTTCAGCTTTTGGATACAGCACAGACTATTGTGGAAAATCTTGGATACACCATGCCGTTGTACCCTCTGGAAAGCGCTGAAAGCGCCGTGGCAGACGGAGGATACGCGGTTGCATTTTCAGCAGCGGATCTGAAGAAAACAGAGGATGGTTATACCCTGACTGCGGAGATTTATGATTATGACCGCTACGAGATGGAAGAAATTGATAATTTAAAACAAGGCGGCCGGATACAGATCTGCCAGCAGCCTGTTGCCATAGGAAGTATTACCAGGGAAGACGGAACGGTTCATATTAACGGCGGTACAAAAGCAGGCGGCGTAGATCTTGTGGAAGATGATGGCATTTATCGAACCAATGGGAGCGATGGGCAGCCCCTGTACTATGATTTGGGAAGCCTGACGCTGCCCCTGTCGAAGGACTGTACCTTTGAAGATCAGGCGGATCTGCAGGGTGAATCCGAGGGAGCGGTCTATGAATATCCGGAGCTGTCCGCCGCAATCGAGAAGAGCGGAGAACCCTTCCGGGCTGTTGATACGGTCATTACGGTTCGAATGGAGCAGATAGTTCAGATCATACGGTATCGGATGTCCTGAGGGAGACAGATTGTAACAGATTGGTATTCAAAAAAATAGAATGAATAAGAAAAACGGGCGGAAGTAACAGAAGTACTTCCGTCCGCAGCTTTGAGGAATAAAAACTTTTCCCAATAGAATAATCAGATTTCAAGAAGTATCCCCCGCATAAGTACACGGGGGACCGGGCTGCTCGGATATGTCACTGCTGCCCCGACTTTCGGCGTTGCCGGGGGCGGAAATATCGCCTCTTTTTAATTGACTCTACGGTGCGTTTATTGTGGGGGGCTCCTGCGTTCTCGTTGCTTGTATTACATCCAGTAGTACTGCGCTCCTCGGCCTTGGATCGCCCTCAAAAC
>OIYV01000199.1_pt1 | contig 40292 bp, 23 predicted proteins | sample 1588251 | NCBI WGS metagenome assembly OIYV01 (sample SAMN03283282) | human gut metagenome | biome: human-associated habitat; material: feces | host: Homo sapiens | place: Peru | collected 2012
TCCTTTTTTTCTATTCTTATTTATTTTTCTTTAGCCGCACTTTACAGTGCGGCTTCTTTTATCTCTTGGTATCCTATTTGCATATGATTTTTCACTTTTTCAAGTGTTTGACTTGTTATCTTCTTTGCTTTTTCAGTTCCTTCATACGCAATCTTATATATATAATCCATGTTGTTTTCTAATTCTTTTCTTTTTTCTCTAATAGGTTTTAACATGTTTTGCAAAACTTCATTCAAATATTTTTTTACAACAACGTCTCCTAAACCGCCTTTTTCGTAGTGAGCTTTCATCGCTGCGATTTTTTCTTTGTCTTCTCCGAATGCATCAAGATAGGCGAATACAGGGTTATTTTTTGTGTTTCCTGGATCACTCACTCTTAAATGATTCGGGTCTGTGAACATCGCCATTACTTTTCTTTCGATTTCATTTTCGTCATCAGAAAGATAAATTGTATTTCCGAGCGATTTGCTCATTTTGCTTTTTCCGTCTGTTCCCACGAGTCTTGGAGTTTTTGATAGTATTATTTTTGGTTCTGTCAAAGTTTCGCCGTAAATCGAGTTGAATTTTCTCACGATTTCGCATGTTTGCTCTATCATTGGTGATTGGTCTTCTCCGGCTGGAACATAATGTGCACCGAAGGCTGTTATGTCTGCCGCTTGGCTTACAGGGTAGGTTAAAAATCCTGCCGGAATTCCTCCACTGAAATTTTTTTGTTTCAATTCATTTTTTACGGTTGGGTTGCGTTCTAGTCTTGCAACAGTCACTAAATTCAAATAAAAAATGGTTAACTCAGCAATGGCGGGGATGAGAGACTGAATGCATATGGTCGTTTTTTTAGGGTCAATTCCGACTGAAAGATAATCTAGCAGCAACTCTTTAACGTTGTCTCTTACTTTTTTAGGGTTTTCTGCATTGTCGGTTAATGCTTGAACATCTGCTATCATTATATATTGGTCGTATTTATCTTGAAGTTCTACGCGATTTTTGAGCGAACCAATGTAATGCCCTAAATGAAGTTTTCCGGTTGGTCTGTCGCCGGTTAATATTATTTCTTTCACGTTTATTTCTCCTTTTTAAAGAAAAATTTACCCTCTCAGTTTTGGTTGAGAGGGTATTCTATTAATCGTGTGTATATGGTAATAATGCGAGGTAACGAGCACGTTTAATAGCTCTTGTGAGCTGACGTTGATGTTCTGCGCAAGTTCCCGTAATGCGACGGGGGAGTATCTTTGCTCTTTCAGAAATGTAACGTCTTAATTTGCCGTATTCTTTATAGTCGATTCCTGTGCAATTTTTGTCAACGCAAAAGCTGCAAACTTTCTTTCTCATTCTGCGATTTCTTGGTTCGCGTCTTTCTGTTTTTTCAGTTTTTTCTACCAAAATTTTCACCCCTTTTTGATTGCATACCCCGAACGAAGGCTTTGCAAATGTAAATTAAATTCTTTGATAATTAAAACGGAAGATCTTCGTCTGATTCAATTGTTTGGAAATCATCGTTGCTTCCGCTGCTAAACTCAGAAAAATCTGCTTCTTTTTTAGTCGTAGTAGCTGCATTATCGTAAGAAGACTGCGATGAATCTCTTTTAGATTCTGCAAAATTTACATTATTCGCAACGATTTCAAACGTTTTGCGTTTTACACCGTCTTTGTCTTGGTAGCTTCCGGTTTGAATTGAACCGTCAACAGCTATCAATTGACCTTTTTTGAAGTATTTGCAAATGAATTCAGCTGTTCCGCGCCATGCAACAACATCAATGAAATCTGTTTTTCTTTCTTCGGCTGTTTTGCCGTAATTTCTGTTAACTGCAATTGTGAAGCGTGTAACTGCTATGTCGCTCGGAGTGTGTTTGAGTTCTGGATCTGCTACTAATCTTCCCATTAAGACTGCAACATTTAACATCTCTTTTCACATCCTCCTACTATGATTTTTTTACGATCATTGATCTTAAAACGCCTTCTGTAATCTGGCAAATACGGTCGAGTTCTTTCGGGAATTCCGAAGTACTTTTGAAATCGAAAACAACGTATTCTCCTTCAGGCTCTTTACGGATAGGGTAAGCGAGTTTTTTTCTTCCCCATTTGTTTACATTTGTAAGTTCAGCTTTTGATTCGATTAAAGACTGGAATTTTCCGATGAGTTCTTCAGGATTTTCTCCAACTTTAACTGAAACAACTAAAACAAACTCGTAAAGATTTTTAATTTCGCTCATCTTGTAGCACCTCCTTTTGGACTTAAGCCCTCACGCATAAGCTAGTCGTGAGGTAAGGATTGGTTTAAAAAACCTCCACTATTATATCATTAATTAACAATTTGGTCAAGTTCTTAATTCCTGTTTTTAGGTTTTAACGTGAATTTTGAAAAAATATTAATTAATTTTGCATTTGCCCTTGACTTTACGGGGCAAAATGTGATAAACTCTAAATAGTTAAGTTTTGCGCCCGTAGCTCAGCTGGATAGAGTGTTTGGCTACGAACCAAAAGGTCGGGGGTTCGAATCCCTCCGGGCGTACCATAACTAAAGTTAATTTTTATGCAGTAGGCTTTCGGTATTTCCGAGAGTCTTTATTTTTATGATATGATAATGTTGAAAAATGATTTTTTAAATGTTATAATATTATTAACCATACGAAATATTACAACATAATTGGAGGCTGTAATATGAAATTATTAAAAAAAGTTTTGTCAACATTGCTAAGCTTTAGCTTAATTCTTACTTCTGGTTTTTCAGCAAATGTTTTTGCTAATAATCCAAAAAATTTGGAAGAATGCTGTATGGAACTTGATAAAATTTGCAGTCCGGAAGAAAAAGATAAAATAAAACAAACTCCAAATGAGAATTGGGGCGAATTTATTAGCGAGGTTTTACCCACACAGCTTGGAAAAATGATAACGCTGAATTGGCTGTATTCATATGAAAGCGACGCAAACAAATATAAAGAAACCGAATTAGCAAAACTACTTTTAGAACATGGTGCTGACCATTGGGGTGTCGCACATGTTGTAATGACCAGTGTGGTACTTCAGTATTATAATCGTTACTTGAATGATAAAATTGCAACAAGTATTGAAGATTTAGTAATAGACTATTGGTTTAACACTTGGCATTATACATTCAAAGAATCGAGTTTAACGAAACAGAAGCTTAGAGAAAGCATGGAAACAGGTGTTCTGCTTAGCTTTCATAAGGAAAACTGGCCAACGAGGTGTAATATTTTATAAAACCAAATAGTATATCAATTTGCTGAGTATCTGCATGTAAGTTTATGCAGTTTAGTTATGCTTCTTATGGAATTTCGTACCATGATTCAATGTTTTAGCTTGGTGATATACTGGGCTATTTTTGTTTGCGTAAGTTTTCAGTTTTTCTGGGGGCTTTTTTATTTTGTAAGGCTGTTTTCTTGAAATTGTTATTTAAATTTTATAAAATATACATGAATATTGACTTTTTATTATTGTATGATACTATATAGTGACTATGTTAGGAGGTTTTTCTTATGAATTCATTAAAAAAAGTGCTAATAAAAATTTGCAAAGACAAGAAACTTACCGAAGAATTTAAAAAATCAAGTAATTTAAATCAATTTTACGAGCTGTGTAATAAAATTGACCCTAATATCACTATGGACGAAATTAGTGAAAACATGCAAAAATTAATTTTGGAAATGAACAATGAAAAAACTCATGAAATCAGCGAGGAAGAGCTGGAAATGATATCAGGCGGAAGAATGGATTTTAACAAATTTAAAGCTTCTGCAGTGGCTATGCTCGTGGCTTTCGGGGCACTGGAAACAAGCAATTTGCTTTTTAGCCCATCTGTCAATGCTGCAAGTGCTGTCACAAGTTCTTCTCAAGTTAAGCAGGATGTTAAAAAACTCAATGAAAAACTTGCCGAAGCAATTGAAGAGAAAAAATTTCAAAACTGCGAGGAACTCATCAAAGAAGGCGCTGAAATTGACACCAGAGATAAAAAAGGCGACACAGCATTAATTGCAGCGTGCCGAAGTAGCAATACCGATGAATTCATTGATTTTTTGATTAAATCTGGCGCAAATGTTAACATGCAAAGCAGCAAAGACGGAAAAACATCTTTAATCGTGGCAGCTGAGAAAAAATCTGAGAAAAACATAAAAAAATTAGTTGAAAATGGCGCTGATTTAAATAAAAAGGATTTATCACATCGCACTGCGCTGATGATAATTTGTGAGGACCCTAAAATGAAGACTTCTTTTGATTTGCTTCTTGAAAAGGGCGCAGACATTAACCTTTCAGCTGTGAACATAGGTAAAATAGATTCGGCACTGATAGCAGCATTTGAGCACAAAAACCAATACGCTTTTGAAAAATTATTGCAAAAAGGTGCTGACATAAACTCGCAGGGGACAAAAGCAAGAACTCCTCTCATGCAGGCTGCCATGGATCCAAACGGCCAGGAAATGATTAAGTTTTTGATTAAAAAAGGTGCAGACGTTAACATTAGTAATTCAGATGGTGAAACAGCTTTGAACTTGGCTATTAAAAATAATCTTAAAGAAAATGCAGAGCTGCTTATTGAGAGTTCTGCAAATGTTAATGAAAAAAATTATTACGGCTACAGCTTGTTTGGCCAAATTGCAGAGCAACAAGGAAAAGAGGACTTTTTTGAACTTTTAATTAAAAAAGGTGCGGACGTAAACGGCAAAGACAGCCGCGGTGTTCCTCCTATTTTGAAGGCTGTTAATTCTTTTAAAAAAGTTAAGCTCCTTCTTGATAATGGAGTAGACGTTAATCAAAAATTTGCAGAAGGAAAGAACCTGATTTACTACATTAATGCTTCAAACTCAAGTGAGCAAAAGCAAATTTTGGATTTGGTTATTGAAAGAGGAATAGAAATAAATTGCGTTAGCTCAGATAAAGATAAAACTACTCCTTTGACTCAAGCGGTTTTGAAAGGCGATAGCTATACAGTTGAAAAACTCATAAAAAATGGAGCAAATTTTGATTTTTCGAGTAAGGAAGCGCCTATTTTTAATTGCATCGATAAATACAAAGAATATTTTCTTTCTCGCGATGAGAAAAAACATAAAGATAAATATTTTGAAGTTTTAAAAATTTTGGCAGAAAACGATGTTTACATTAACGGCGTGAAACGTGGTTCAGAGAATCCGTTAATTTACGCTATTAATCAAGGTTTGCCTGATGTTGCAGAAATATTTTGTGAAAAAACAAAAGATTTGAATTTTAAAGGTGTAAAAGAGCACACTGCAATGACGAGTGCAATTTTAATGAGAGACGCAAAAACCGTGAAAAAATTAATTGAAGCAAAGGCTGATGTTAACTGCAAAGGCCGTGATGGCAAAAGCCCCATTATGTTTGCAATTGAAAGATATGATTATAACTTCCCCGCAAGTTTGGAAATCTTTAAAATGCTTCTTGACAACGGCGCTGACGTTAATGCGCAAGATAAAAACGGAGTTTCTGTGCTTGATTATGCAGTAGCAAAGAAAGCTGCAAATATGGATATTATAAAATCTATAATTAAAAAAGGAGTAAACGATAATACCATTGATAAAACACTGGTAAAAATAGAAAAAGGCAAGTATGATAGTTTATACGGCGGTAAAAATTATTTATCCGATATTACGAAATTTTTATTTTCAAGTTTCAAAGATGATTCTTTTAAAAAATCAAAAATTTGGAGTTATAATGATTTATTAATAAAATTGGCAGTAAACGCCGGAGCAGACGTTAATGCAAGAGATAAAAATGGCTGCACACCTTTGATGATGGCCGCAAAAATTGGCGATCAAAACGAAGATATTATAAAGTTGCTTCTAACTTTCGGTGCAGATGTTAACTTGAAAGATAATAAAGGTAATACTGCTCTTATGAAAGCAGGTGTCTCAGAAAAAATAATTAAACTTCTTATTTCGAACGGTGCAGACATAGAAGCTAAAAATAATATAGGCGAAACGGTTCTCATGCAGTCTGCCAAATCTCAAGAAACTCGTCAATTGAAACACATTTTGGAATATAAACCAAATTTGGAGGCTAAAGATAACAAAGGCAGAACCGCTCTTATAATTGCCGCTAAAAATAGTAGGGAAGATAATATCTTTTTGCTGTATGAAGCAGGAGCAAATGTGAATGCCAAAGATAATAAAGGTAACACTGCTCTTATAAAAGCAGTGCAGGGGATGAATGCTTTTGATGTAAGCAACAGAGTGTTTAGAACGTTGCTAATAAGCTGCCATGCCGATTTATATGCTAAGAATAATGAAGGGAAAAGCGCTCTTGACTATGCAAAATCGGAACAAGTTGTAAAAAGTTTAAAATCTTACGTTCAAGCAAACAACTAATTTTTATATTCAGCAGGAATGCGTTCGCAAAACTTTCCTGCTGGTATTTTTTGCCTGCTTTTATTTTGTAAGATTTATTGGTTTCAAGGCCGCAATGAAAAAATTATTGGAAGCAAAAATTCCCTGTATGACATCTATTTGCCTCGCAGGGAAAATTAATATAAGCAGTTTAGCGGTTTAAAAATGGATCTGTTTTTACTTCTTTATAAATTGAATGTATATCTTGAGGATTTTTGTTGATGTTTCCTATTATTGAGCAGAAAACCGAAAAGTAAAAATCTTTTTTGTTGTTCATTCGGGCTACATCTTTTGATATATGAGTATGGATTTGCGGATTTTTCAATTTTATGTTGTCAGGTTTTTCGAGCTTTTTTAAAAGATTTGCAGAAAATACCTTGAGGTTCCTTGAAAGTGTTTGGCTCAAAGAAGGCTTTGTAAGTTCGATAATTTGAGTATATATTAAAATAAGAAGGAAAACGTTTTCCTTTGTATTTTCAAAAGCTTGGCATAAATCCAAAAAATTTTTCAGTGTGCGTTTTTCTCTTTCGCTTAAGAAGTAGGACTCATTAATATATTGCGTGCAAGCATATTTAATCGGCATTAAGAGGTTTAGATTTTTGCTGTATATGAAAAATCTTTTTATAATTTCAAGTTCTTCAGGAGTTTGTGAATCTTTCAAAGCTTTGGAAGACATGGTGAAAATGTAATCTGAAATGTATTCAAATGATTTTTCAAAGGCAACATCCTCATCAAGCGTTGTGTGAGATGCAATTTTCCCTGAAGATGTTAAACTTGGGCAGGAGTGAGTTATGGTGTTTAAAAGAACTGAATTTAAATGCGATCCCTTAATGCCGTCTTTTTCATGATTGCTAGAGGGTTTGAAAGGTATTTTGGGGGATTTAGAAATTTTAGTCTGTTTATTGCTCAATACAAATCTTGGCAAACTCGGAGGAATATTAGGATTGAATTTCAAACTTGGTTTTTGTTTAGGCTTCTGTTGCGGTTTGGTTGCTGATTGCTGCTTGGTTAATAGTTGCTTATTGATCACTGGCTTAGGATTGACCATTGGTTGCGGATTGACCATTGGTTGCGGATTGACCATTGGTTGCGGATTGACCATTGGCTGAGGATTGACCATTGGCTGAGGATTGATCACTGGCTGTGGATTGATCACTGGCTGTGGATTGATCACTGGCTGTGGATTGACCACTGGCTGTGGATTGACCATTGGCTGCGGATTGACCACTGGTTGCGGATTGACCACTGGTTGCGGATTGATTACTAGCTGCGGGCCAACTACTTGATTTTGCGGATAGGTTCTGGCCAAATGCTGCTGAAATTCCTCTTCCGTTATTTCCAATTTGAGATTAAAGTCTCTTTCATGGCTCGGCTCCATAAGGGCTAAATTTGGCTGAATGTCAGGAACATAGTTTAATATTTGCGGGATGAAATTTGCATATTGAAGGTAGGTGTCATCAGGTTGCCGCGGGACATAATATATTTGGCCGTCAATGATTTCCGTGTTCGGGGTTAGATGCTGGAAGTTTTGAAGTGCGGCTTGATTTTCAATCGTGGTAGGGGCGTAATAGCACGTGACGGGAGGAATACTATCGACGCTTGACGCTGCAACCGTTGCGTTGTTTGAAGAAGGCGCCACTTCGCCGGGAAATGGTGCTGCAGCTGCAAACGGAAGGTCCCCTGCGAGAACAATTGAAGATAAAATTGCAGAAATAGCTCTTTTTTGGTTTTTTTTCATAAAAATTTGTTGCTCCTCTTGCCTTAATAAACTTTTAATTCCAATTATAACTTTCCGGAACACATAAATCAACAATGTTTTGAGAATAATATTCCTCAAGGGGCATTTTATGCTGATGAACATATAAATTGCGTGCAAACCATAAATGATTTTATATAATTTAAATAAAATTTAGATTAGTGGTCAAAAAGGTAATAAAAGTTTTAAAATTCGCTAAAATTTTCAAAATGTTTGAAAAATCACCAAAAAACTATTGACTTATTTTTTGATTTTATATACTATAGTCCACGAAGAATAAATTAAAATGAAAAATAAATAGAAAGGTGGCAAATTATCATGAATAAGGAAAGCAAAAAACTCACATGGGCCGTAGGCTTAGTAGCAGGTTTGGGGGTGCTCTCAATAGCGTATGCAGCACTTTCATCGACACTTAATATTAAAGGTGAAGGCGCCTCAGTAAACGTTGGTTATGTTCGTTTCCAAGGTGGCGAAAGTGGTGACAGCGAATTTACAGTAGACCAAAAGGGTTCTCAACCATGGGCAATAGGTTCAACCAACAAAGAATATATCAAAGGTAACGTTGAAAACGGAACAGAAAGTGGCGGTATTTTCGAACGTGAAGATGGAACTACTGGTTTGATTCTTAAAGCAGATAACTTTACTAAGAACTGGTCTAAAGCTTTGGCTAAACCAGGTAACCTTAAATTAAGTGCAACAAACAAGGTGAAAGATACTGTTACCATTACAGGCGCAGAACTTAATGACTACGGTTCATTCATTATTTATAAATTAGATATAATCAATGAAGCAACCAACGATATGAGACTTAAAAATCTGCCAAGTATTACTCTTGACAGATTGTCATCTACGAATGGTGGCGAAGCGACAGCTGATACTAATATAGAAAGAGCTATCTATACTAATTGTGATACTGCAAACTTTGTAAAACCATGCACGACTCCATTGTCAATAACCACAAAGGGTTCTGATGGCACAATTGAAGAAAGCAGCAAAACAGAGTTTAACTATTTGGCACCTGGTGCAAAAACCACATGGTATTTAAGAGTTGGATTTAAGAATTATAATCAAACTTCTAATAATTTAAATGGAAAAGTAACATTTGACTTCTCAGTTATCCCACAATGGGAAGCAGTAATGGCATAATCGTATAGCAATAAAATTTAAAAAGATTTATTCATACAAAAATTTACAAATAGATGTTCCCAAAAATCTATTCATAAAAATTCATGGCAACCGAGAGGTTGCCACCCCCTTTAACTTAAATTATTCAAAATAAACAGAATTCAAACTCGGCGTTTATATTAAGTGTTTTTAGTAACTAGTCTTTTTGATTCAAAAATTATATTTCAAATTATCTTAGTTTTTGCATAGGCTCGTTTCATTTTGATAAACTCTTGTATGGTTGCCGGGTTTTAATTCTAAAATAATGTGCGATTGAAATTTTCGATGATGTATATAACGGAATTAGCAACTTGATTGCTAAAATCAACTGAAAGAGAAATTTTGAAAATGTGTAGGGTAAATAAATTGAACAGACATAAAATAATTTTAATTTCAGCTGAGTTATTTTTAGCCTGCATGCTTTTTGTTGATAGCTTTTTAAGAGACATTGTCTCGAAAAGTTTTTTGACGGGTATTGTCGGAGTGATTTTTGCGGTTTTGTATGTTTACTTAGGAATCGTGCCGGAGAATAGGCGGTATTTTAGTGATGCAATGTACACAATTACAATAATTGGAACTGTGTATTACATCGCAATTTATTTGCTAGGCCTTCTCACAGGGTTCTATTTAAATAGTAACAACCTTTCACTTGGTGGAATTTTTAGTAATATTCTAGGCGCTGCGCTTTACATTATTGTTATGGAGCTCTTCCGCTACTTAGTTGTTACCAACTGCAAAAAAGATAAAGCCGTTATGATTCTTCTCATTGTCGTGCTGACACTTTGCGACGTTTCCGACAATATTTACAGCAGCGACTTTACTAACATCAGCAGTATGATTAATTTAATAGGATTCTATGTTGTGCCAAGTGCTGTGAAAAACGTGGCGCTAACATACGTAGCTGTTAAAGTCAGCTACAAACCGGCAATTTTTTACAGGTTCATTTTTGAACTTCCGGTTTATTTCGTGCCGATAATTCCAAACGTCGGGGAATATCTGCAAACTATTTTCAACATTGTTGTTCCTGTGATTTTCTTCTACTATTTTTATCTTTCTTACAGGCACGACACTGTGAAATTTTACAACAGAAAATTAAAAATTGCTTTAACGATTTTAAAATATATCATAGCTTTGCTCATGGTATTTTTCGTTGCGCTCATTAGCGGGTTCTTTAAATATCATTTAGTAGTGGTGGGTTCCGGCTCAATGACTCCTACTATAGAAAAGGGCGATGGAATAATCGTTAAAAAGCTCAGCAAGGAGGAAGCTAAAAAGCTCCAAGTTGGTCAGATACTCGTTTTCAAAAATTCGGGTTTAATTTTGGTTCACAGAATTACTAAATTAACTGAAAACGAAAAAGGTGAGCTTTGTTTCCGAACTAAGGGTGACTTTAATGATTCCGAGGATGTTTTCATAACTCATGTGGATGATGTTGTCGGAATTACTGATTTTAAAATACCTAAAATCGGTCTGCCTACTGTATGGCTTAAAGAACAAGCGAATTTTTAATAAGGGAGTGAACTTGATTTGAAGAAGGTAAAAAAGTTAAATATTATTTTTGCTGTATGTGCAGCTGCGCTTGCGATTTTCTTTCTTTATTTAGGGTCAGTGTTTAAAATTGAGAATAAACTCAGTTATAGTGAAGAGGGTAATGTAGACTACAAAGTCTATCTTAAATCTAATAATGATTTTAATACTCCTTATTTAGGAAAAGGAAGAAAATACATTGCAAGTCTTATTGATCATATTAATGTTGATTATAACTATCGCTTTAAAGGCGACAAAGACATGGACTACACTTGCAAATATTATATTATAGCCTCGGCAGCTGTTAAAGACGGCGGAACTGACGGCAAATTGCTTTATGAAAAAGAAAAATATTTGCTTAGCGATAAAACTAAAAGCGTGAGCGGCAAAGAAATTGTTTTAGCTGAATCTATCGACCTTGATTACGGCGAATACAATAAAATAATAGAAGATTTCACAAGCAAATATTCGCTTTCAGGTAATAGCAGCACGCTTAATCTTTCTATGAAAATTGAATTAACCGCAAATGGCGGAGAATTTTCATCGCCTATAAGCGACACAAGTGAACTCGGGCTTTCAGTTCCTTTAACAGACAGGACTGTTGCTATCGACGTAGCTTACAAAGAAATAGATGAAAAGAAAGAAAAAATTGAAGTTTCGCCTAACAAGATGTGGAATATTATTTTCTTCATTATTGGGCTTGCTTTTGCTGCATATGCTGCAAGGATGATATTAGTTTTAGTCAAACAGTATTTAAAAACAAAAAGCGAACAATCTGTTTACGATAAAAGAAAAGCAGAAATATTAGGCCATTATGGAAGAGTAATTTCTAGTGTTGATGAAATTAAAGATATTTCGTCGCTTAGTTTCATAGATGTTGATGATTTTGTCGACCTTATTAACATAAGAGATTGCCTTGATAAACCGATTCTATTTTCTGAAGTCGAAGACGGCCAAGAAATAGCTTGGTTTGTAGTGGTCGATAACGACAACGCTTACAGATATATTTTAGATGGTCAAGAGGGTGAATAATAAAAAAGAGTTTTTAGCGAAGGAAGTTATGCCTAATGATGAAAAGATTTATTCGGCAAAAGAACCGGAATAGCAAAACTATGGGTGTAGTGCTGTTGATAGCTGTGCTGTGTTTGTCAGTTGTCTACGCAGCGCTCTATAGTGTTATATATATGTATGGCACTGGCTCGGTGGATATTTCATACAAAGACCTTTACTACTGGGTTGACACAAGCACTGGTAAAGGAAATTTTTATACTTCTTGCACTAATGGCACGGCGACTTCATCGACGGGTATTACTAAGATGAGTGTGGCTGTTAATGCTCTTAAAGAGGGCGGAACTATTCATATGTTAAGCCCGTATAGTGCAACTGCAGAGGAAACCGTAAGCGTTAACAGCAAAACGGTTAAAATTCAAAGGTATGTGAAGAAAGACGAGAATGATAAGGTGGAATTAGAATATTCTAATGAAAAAGGACCTTTGTTCAATGTTTCTGCAAACCTTAAATTTGACCTTGTTAGAGTTGGAACAGAGGCTCCATGCTTAACAATAGACGGAAGCGAAATTACTAGTGATGCCAGCGCATTTAACGTTTTAAGTGGCGGAACACTTACTTTGAATAATGATGCTGACGGCGTTGCCCAGGGCACGTTTGTTGTAACTGGAAACTATGCCAGTGTATCAGGCGGTGCAGTTAATTTAAGCGGTGGCTCATTAGTTGCAAATGCTGTTCAATTCACAGATAACCGTTCCATAAATACTTTGGAATCTTATGGCGGAGCTATATATGCATCAGGAGGATCAAATGTAACATTAAATAATTGTTCATTTGAAAACAACACTGCAAGGAGCTCAACTAAGATTAATGTTGAAGGAACGATATATCAAAAAGGTGAACATCCAGCATATGGTGGAGCTGTTTACAGTATTAGTTCAACGGTTAATATGTCCGGCTGCACATTCACAGCAAACGCAGCCGACGTTGAAGGAGACAACGGCGTTCTTGCTTCAGGTGGTGCGGTTTACATTGGTAGTCAATCCAGCGGAAGCATGAAAGACTGCACAGTAACAAACAACCAGACTTCTTACAATGGACGCACAGGAGCAGGCGTTTGTGTTGCAGTGGGTGGAAATAATTTTGCATTTAGCGGCAAAACAATTATTGAAGGCAACCACTGTTATTTCCTTAGAGCAGACATAGACAACGGCTTAAACGAAAACGATAACTTGCACCTTGAGGGCGAGGCGAGCAACATTTCTGTTGACACTTCAAAGCTTTCTGCAGGAAGTAAAATTTACATTACTGCTAGCCCGAGCCCTTCGGAAAATAGTGACTTTAGGTCGTTGATTTCTGATAAGAGCCATAAAGCTTCTTCAACTGGCTATTTTGAATCAGATGTTGGAGGATACGTAGTACAATCTAACACAGATAGTGATGATGGCGGGCTTTACTTAGTTGCGGGTTCATCATACACTGACCTTTGGTATGGCTGCAAGAATATTTACCAATTCGATAGATATGGCAAGGTCGATGGTAACTATTTCTATTATGGATTTTTCGGTGATGAAGCTTTAACTCAGGACACTGGCTTCACTCGTTTGACTGACGCTGTGGCTGCATTGCAAACAGGCGGAAAAATTCACATGCTTAAAACTTATAAAGTGTCAGTCAGTGAAACGGTGAATATGCCTGAAAACAAAACTGTTAATGTCGTTCGTGAAAGCAGCCTCGGAGGCAACTCAATGTTTAAGCTGCAAGAGGGAACGTTCATAATCAATTCTTTGGAAGACAGTTCAAAAATTATTTTCGACGGCCAAAATCTTTCCGCGAGCACATCTGGTGGCGCTTTTTCTGCCACAAGGAACACCACCGGTAATGGCGGCGAAAACAATTTCGAGTTAAATGGTATCCAAAAATCTGATGGCACCAAGTCAATTATTATTCAAAATAATAAAATTACTGGCTCTTATAATTCTGGCGGCGGATTATACATCTGGAGTGACAAAAGCAAAATTTCAAACTGCGAAATAAAAAATAACAGCACTGAAAAAACAGGCGGCGGAATTTACTTTAGCAATTCAATGGGAAGCTATGTTCTTGAAAACTGCAATGTAACAAACAACACGGCTTCCGAAAATGGCGGCGGCGTTTACCTGGATTATGGAACATACGCGATGCTTGGCACGATGAACATAACGGGGAACACCGTTAATGGCGCGGCTAATAACCTTTACGTAGTAAACGCAGTAGGTTTGGCCAGCGGTTCAAGCTCGCTGAGCACTGGTAGCCAAATCGGCTTGACGACTTCTAGCACGCCGGCTGAAGGCTCCAACGTTAAGTTCGCTTCGAGCGCTACCGAAGCTATGAAAGCTTGCTTCACGCCGGACGTTAGCGATTATAAGGTTAAATACAACAGCAGCGACAATGGCCTTTACCTCATTGTTCCGATTTACGGTGACCTTTGGTACAAAGCCGATGAAAACGACTCTAACACCAAGAAGTTCTTCGAAGGGTCGGACGTGAACAATTTAACCGCGACTGACATTACCAAATTCAGCAAAGCGGTGCAGTGCCTTAGAGCAGACGGCAAAATCCACATGCTAACGACTTACGAAAGCACAGAAAACGAAACCACAACTATGCCTGCGGGCAAGAACGTCACAGTGCTTCGCGACGGCACCTTCAATAATGCTTCGATGTTCAAAATCACTAAAGGAACCTTCGAAGTTAACGCAACTGACGAAAGTTCTTCGGTAACCTTCGACGGCCAAAAAATTGAAACTACCGTTTACAAAGGCGGTGCGTTCTATGTTGGCAGTGATGGAAGCCTTAAACTCAGCGGCGCTGAAAAAACAGTAGAAAACAAAAAAGAAAAAACTATTGTTATTAAAGATAATATCATTTCTCGTTCTTCTGATACTTCTATTGTTTATGTTTATGGCGGCGGGGTTTACCTTGGAGGCAGTGGAACAAGTACGCTAACAAATTGCAGCATAACAGGGAACAAAGTTTCTGCTTCTTCTACTTCTTCTGCTTATGCTAGAGGCGGCGGAGTTTACATTGATGGTGGAACAAACACGCTAACAAATTGCAGTATAACAAAAAACACGGTTTCTGCTTCTGATTCTGATTTTGGCGGCGGGGTTTACATTAGTAGTGGAACAAACACACTGGAAAGCTGCAGTATAACAGAAAACAAGGCTGAATCTTCTTTTGATGCTAGAGGCGGCGGAGTTTACATTGATGGTGGAACAAACACGCTAACAAACTGCAGCATAACAGGCAACACGGCTTCTTCTAAATATGTTGATGGCGGCGGGGTTTGCATTAAAGGTGGAACAAACACGCTAACAAACTGCAGCATAACAGGGAACAAAGTTTCTGCTTCTTCTGCTGCTAATGCTTGTGGCGGCGGGGTTCTCATTTATGAAAATACCACATTGCTTGGCACGATGAATATAACCGGAAACACAGCTATAGTTGGTTCTGATAGTTCAGATAATAACTTGTATTTTGGCGGCAGTAGTTACACGGTAGCTTTGAGCGACAGCAATGGTAACAAGCTAAGCGCCGGCAGCCAAATTGGCGTGACAACCTATTATAACCCAACTTCGGAAACTGACAGGAAGTTTGCAACGAATGCAACCGAAGACGAAATGATAAATTACTTCACTTCGGACAAGGGCTACACGGTTTGCAAGCAAGGCACGGAACTTTACCTCACGGTTGCGCCGAGTGAGCTTTACCAAAGCGACAATAAATTTTATCTTGACGCTGAAAAAACGAAGCTCACTAACATCAAAACAATGGCTGAGGCCGTGAAGATTGCAACAAATATCCACATGCTTTCGGCTTACACGGCTTCGAGTAATGAAACTGTTGAAGTTCCGAGCGGCAAGGATGTTAATATCCTTCGTGAAAGCACTTTCACAAATGACGCAATGATTAGAGCTAACGGCGGAAACTTAACAGTTAAAGCAACTGACACGACTTCTTCAATTACTTTCGATGGGCAGAATGTTGAAACAACAGTTACGGGTGCTTACGGCGGAATTATCCACGTTACGGGAACAGAAGGCACTTCGCTGACTCTCACCGGCGCGGATAATAACGGCACGAAGACCATAAACTTCGTTAACAGCTTTGTTAAAGGCCCGTCAGCCGGAGGAGCAATCCGAAATAACGGAACTGTGACTTTGACTAACTGCAATATAAGCAATAACAAAGCTTCCCCGACTGACGGAGGATCAATTGCCGGCGGAGTTTCAAACTTTGGAACACTTACTATGGAAAGATGCTTAGTAAGCGGCAACTCAACAACAGGAAACATGAGCGGCGGAATTTACGCGGGTTCAAATGCAATAAAATCAACGATTAAAAATTGCCAAGTAACGAATAACTCTGCTAAGCTTTATGGCGGAGGAATCTTCCTTAGCGGTGGCGGCAGCGACAATAGTGGCAGCCCGGTAAGCATTATTGAAGATTGCACTGTAACTGGCAATACTGTCGGTGATTCAACTGCAACACCAGCTGTAAATGGTTACGGCGCAGGAATTTACATCGGAGCTGGTGCAAATGGCACATCAACAATTTCGAGGACCACGATAAGTGAAAATAATGCTGCTGGCGGCGGTGGACTTTACATCAGCGACGGAACAAACACAATTACTTCATGCACTATTACCAAGAACCAAAAATCTTCATGGGGCGGCGGCGTTCGCGTTGATGGTGGAACGAACAAATTTGAAGGCTGCTCGATAACAGACAATGAGGCTTCGAGCCGAGGCGGAGGATTCTACCTCACTAAGGCTGGTTCGACAACTTTGTCAAGTTGCACGATTTCAGGTAATATTGCACCTGCTCAAGGCGGCGCAGGAATTTGCTTTACTAAGAATGCCGACGGAGCAGCCGGAACACTGGCGTTATCCGGGGTAACGAGCATAACTGGTAATAAGACCAAAGATAGCACTGATGAAAACAACCTTTTGATTGGAGACGGCCTAACGATTGACGTTGCGGGCTTGACGACTGAAGGAAGCGCTATCGGCATCCTGACTGAAAATGATCCGACTTCAGGAAATGACCTTCAGTTCGCAACGAATGCAACCGAAGAAATGAAGGCTTGCTTCACGCATGACCCAGACACCAGCGAAGTTGTTTACAAAGACGGCGGCCTTTACCTTAGATATATTCAGCCTCTTTATTACAGCACGAAGAGCGGCTCTGGCCTGTTCTATAATGACGAAGCTTGCACAGACAGCACGGGCCTCACGAAGCTTGCCGATGCTGTGGGCAGCATAGACTCAAACGGCAGAATTTACATGATGAGCCAGTATGCTTCTTCGGCCGACGAAACTGTAGACGTCACTGCGGGCAAGAGCATCAAAGTTATTCGCCACAAAGACTTCAAATATGTTTCGATGTTCAAAATCACCGGCAGAACCTTCAAAATTAATGCAACTGACACAACTTCTTCGATAACTTTTGATGGTAAGAAAATTGAAACTTCAGTTGACGAAGGCGGTGCGTTCTATGTTAGCGGAAGCTCAACGAAATTCATACTCAACGGCGCAGAAAAATCTAGCGGAGGAAAAACAATTACTATTCAAAATAATGTTATTTCTCCTTCTTCTAAGGCTTATGGCGGCGGGGTTTCCATTAATGGAGGAACAAACACGCTAACAAACTGCAGCATAACAGGCAACACGGTTTCTTCTTCTACTTCTAGATCTGCTTATGGCGGCGGGGTTTTCCTTTCAGGCAGTGGAACAAACACGCTAACAAACTGCAGCATAACAGGAAATAAGGCTGAAGATTCTTCTGATTCTGCTTATGGCGGCGGGGTTTATATTTGGAATGGAACAAACACGCTAGAAAACTGCAGCATAACAGGAAATAAGGCTGAATCTTCTTATTATTCTGTTTCTGGCGGCGGGGTTTACATTAACAGTGGAACAAACACGCTAACAAACTGCAGCATAACAAAAAACACGGCTTCTTCTAATAAATATGCTTATGGCGGCGGGGTTTACATTTATAAAAATACCACATTGCTTGGCACGACGAATATAACCGGCAACACTGTTAAGAATGGATCTACTAGTTCAAATAGCAACTTGTATTTGAGGAGTGGTTACACCGTAGCTTTGAGCGACAGCAGTGGAGGTACCCTTAGCGCTGACAGTAAAATCGGTATAGCAACCGAAAGAGCGCCAACTGACAGAACTGACATTCAGTTTGCAACCGGCGCTAGCGAAGAAATGGTGGATTACTTCACGCCTGATGAAGTAAAAAGGTATGTAACATATGAAGACGGCAAACTCTATCTTAGCTATGGTTACGGTGCTTTTTACTACAAAGATGGCAAATTTTATGGCGATGAAGCCTGCACGTATGACACCGGGCTCACGAAGCTTTCGGAAGCTGTGAATAGCATAAGCTCACCCGGCAGAATTTACATGATGAGCCAGTACGCCTCTTCGGCTGACGAAACTGTAGACGTGCCTGCGGGCAAGAGCGTCCAGGTTATTCGCCACAAGAGCTTCACAGATGCTTCGATGTTCAAAATAACCGGCGGAACCTTCAAGGTTAACGCAACTGACGCAACTTCTTCAATAACCTTTGATGGTAAGAAAATTGAGACTACAGTTGAACAAGGCGGTGCGTTCTGTGTTGATGGCGGAAACATTAACTTTAGCGGCGCAGACAAATCCGACGGAGGAAAAACAATCGCTGTTGAAAATAATGTTATTTCTTCTTCTGGCGGCGGGGTTTACATTAGTAGTGGAACAAACACGCTAACAAATTGCAGCATAACAGGCAACACGGCTTCTTTTGCTGATGGCGGCGGAGTTTACATTAACAGTGGAACAAACACGCTAACAAACTGCAGCATAACAGAAAATACGGCTTCTTCTTCTTCTCATGCTTCTGGCGGCGGGGTTTACATTTATAATGGAACAAACACGCTAGAAAACTGCAGCATAACAGGCAACACGGCTTCTTCTTCTTCTTCTAGAGGCGGCGGGGTTTGCATTATTGATGGAGCAAACACGCTAGAAAACTGCAGCATAACAGGCAACACGGCTGAGGGATCTTCTACTTATGGCGGCGGGGTTTACATTAACAGTGGAATAAACACGCTTTCAGACTGCAGCATAACAGGCAACACGGCTTCTTCTTCTGTTGATGCTAGAGGCGGCGGGGTTTACATTTATTGTGAAAACACCACACTTCTTGGCACGACGAATATAACCGGAAACACTGTTAAGAATGGATCTACTAGTTCAGATAGCAACATGTATTTGAAGAGTGGTTACACCGTAGCTTTGAGCGACAGCAGTGGAGGCACCCTTAGCGCTGACAGCCACATAGGCGTGACTACTGAGGCTTCGGCACCTGCTAAATTTGCGACAGGCGTCACAGACGACATAGCAGCAGTAAGGTTCTGCTTCGATGACGACAAAAAAGCTAATGAAGTTTACAGAATAGGAACTGAGCTTTACCTCGGCAAGGATTCTTCTGTGACATATGAAAAATACGATAATTTGTATTATTACAGAACAACAACCGGAGATAATAATGACGGCCTGTTCTATACGGATTCATCGCATTCAAATTCAACGGGAATAAAACTTCTCTCAGAAGCAGTCGGGCACTTGAACAAAGGCGGAAATATCTATTTCATGTCGTCTTATAGCACTTCGACTGACGGCGAAAGGGTGGTTGTACCACCTGATATGGGCGAGATTCATATCATCCGTTACAGCAGTTCAGGCACTACTTTTGACGGTGAATCAATGATTAATATAAACGGCCTTTTCGAAGTCACTTGCCCGCACACGAATTCAACAATAATCTTCGATGGCAACAACGTTTCTACTAAAAACACAGGCGCTGGAATCCTCTGGCTCTGGCAGACAGGTTCAGCCAGGATAATCGGCGCAAGCCCAAGCTGCAAAAACATCAAGTTCGTTAATAGCATTATCACTACTGGTGGCGGCGCAGCGATAAGGCTTGGCGGCGGAGACAATGTCATTAAGAACTGCATTATTGAAGGCAACAAGAAAACCAGCACAGATGCTGAAGGAAGCGGCGCAGTCTTGCTCCTTGAAGATGGCGGCCATGCTAACTCAACTAGCATGGAAAACTGCGACTTAATCAATAACACTTCAGCAAAATATGCAGGAGCCCTTTATGTTGCATCAGGAACACATAGCTTTACAAATTGCAACATAACAGGAAATAAGGTGGAAAGTTCTTCTTCTATTATCTATGGCGGCGGGGTTTACATTGATAATGGAACAAACACGCTAACAAACTGCAGTATAACAGGAAACGCGGCTACTGCTAATACTAGTTCTTCTTCTGCTTCTGGCGGCGGAATTTACATTAATGGTGGAAAAAACACGCTAACAAACTGCAGTATAACAGGAAACACGGCTACTGCTAATACTAGTTCTTCTTCTGTTTCTGGCGGCGGGGTTTATATTTGGGATGGAACAAACACGCTAACAAACTGCAGTATAACAGACAATAAAGCTGAATCTTCTTATTTTGCTGCTTCTGGCGGCGGGTTTGAACTTAGAGGTGGAGCAAACACGCTAGAAAGCTGCAGCATAACAAAAAACACGGCTTCTGCTGGTTCTTCTGAGGCTTCTGGTGGCGGTATTTTCACCCAAGGTAGTGGAACAAACACGCTATCAAACTGCAGCATAACAGGAAACATGGCTACTGCTAATACTAGGTCTTCTTCTTATGCTAGAGGCGGCGGAATTTACACTTATAAAAACATTACACTGCTTGGCACCGTGAATATAACTGGCAATACTTGTAAAACTTTATATGATAGTTCAGATAATAACTTGCATTTGGGCAATAACTTTATGGCAGCTTTGAGCGACAGCAATGGCAACACGCTCAGCACGAGCAGCCAGATTGGCGTAACAACTAAAACTGCGCCAACTTTGGGAACTGACGTGCAGTTTGCAACAAATGCAACCGAAGAAATGAAGGCTTGCTTCACGCATGACCCAGGTACCAGCGAAGTCGTTTACAAAGACGGCGGCCTTTACCTTAAATTTGTTTATAGTGATCTTTATTACAAGGATAGTAAATTCTACAGCGACAGTGCATGTTCAAACGCCACAGGCATTACTAAATTTTCAGATGCAGTAAGCAATATGGCTTCGAAGAGCACGATTCACATGATGAGCCAATATGCTTCTTCTGCTAGCGAAACTGTAACTGTGCCTGCGGGTACAAATATCACAGTTATTCGCCACAAAGACTTCAAAGATGCTTCGATGTTCAAAATCACCGGCGGAACCTTCACAGTTAATGCAACTGACGCAAGTTCTTCAATAACCTTCGATGGTAACAAAGATAATGTTGCCACTTCAAATTCTCAAGGCGGTGCGTTCTATGTTTTAGGAGATAGCACGAAGTTTACACTCAATGGTGCTGAAAAATCCGGCGGAGGAAAAACAATTACTATTCAAAATAATGCTGTTACTACTCAAGGCGGCGGGGTTTGCATTAGAGGTGGAACAAACACGCTAACAAACTGCAGCATAACAGGCAACACGGCTTCTGCTTATGGCGGCGGGGTTTACATTGGAGGCAGTGGAACAAACACGCTAGAAAGTTGCAGCATAACAAAAAACACGGCTTCTTCTTCTTATTCTTCTGCTTCTGCTTATGGCGGCGGGGTTTGCATTTATGGTGGAACAAACACGCTATCAAACTGCAGCATAACAGGCAACACGGTTTCTGCTTCTAATTTTGTTGATGGCGGCGGGGTTTTCATTTATGGTGGAACAAACACGCTGCTTGGCACGATGAATATAACCGGAAACACTAATCCGGCGAGCTCTATCACTTCAGATAACTTGTATTTGGAAGGCGGTTACACTGTAGCTTTGAGTGACAGCAGTGGCAACACCCTGAGCACGAGAAGTAAGATTGGTGTAAAAACTTCGCGTGGGCCAAGTTCAAGCTCACCTGTTAAGTTTGCAACGGGCGCAACGAGCGCTATGGCCAGATGCTTTACCCCTTACAATAGTATCTTCAAAGTAACCTATAGTGACAGTGATGCGGCGTTGTCCTTGGTGTGAAGTAACTAGCTAAAAAATCACCTTTCAAACCCAAGCATTAAGGTGGCTTTTGGAAGCTATTTCACCCGGCAAAGTTTAAATTTAATATCTCAAAGAGCTAAAAACTCTTTGGGGTATTTTTTATTTTGTTTTTTGGCAATTATCTTCGTTTGACTGATTTAATTTTAGAGAATATAATATAATAAAAAAGGTAAAGGAGAAAACACTCTTGAGCAAGAAAAATATTTATGGCAACGAAAGCATTTCTTCTTTAAAAGGCGCTGACAGAGTAAGAAAACGCCCGGGGGTTATCTTTGGCTCAGATGGCATTGAGGGCTGCGAACATTCGGTTTTTGAGATTCTTTCGAATTCAATTGATGAAGCCCGCGAAGGCTACGGGAATTTAATAAATATAACATATTTCTTAGACGGCTCTATTGAAATCGAAGACCATGGAAGAGGCGTCCCGGTTGATTACAACAAAAAAGAAGAAAAATACAACTGGGAGCTGCTTTTTTGCGAGCTTTACGCTGGAGGAAAATACGGCAGCGAAAACCAAGAAAACTATGAGTATTCGCTCGGTTTAAACGGCCTTGGCCTTTGTTCCACGCAGTATGCTTCGGAGTACATGGACGTTAAAATCAAGCGCGATGGCTTCGTTTATAGCCTTCATTTCGAAAAAGGCGAGAACATCGGCGGCATTGAAAAAACGCCCTACAAAGGCAAAGATACAGGCACTAAAATCAAGTGGAAGCCTGACATTACCGTTTTCACGGATATTGCTATTCCTTTCGAATATTTCGCTGATGTTTTGAAGCGCCAAGCGGTTGTCAACGCAGGGATTGAATTTTGCCTTAAATTCCAGCAAGAAGATAAATCTTTCAAAGAGTTTAAGTATAAATACCCGAATGGAATTTCGGATTATGCCGAAGAGCTTCTGGCAGGGGATTATTTAACGCCGGTTCAAAACTGGAGCTTCGAAAAGCAGGTTAAAGACAGGGAAGACAAGCCTTTTTACAAACTAAAAGCGAACATCGCAATGGCATTTTCAAGGAAGTTAAGCCTGGCGGAATATTACCACAATTCAAGTTTTCTTGAGCATGGCGGTGCGCCGGAAAAGGCCGTGAAAAGCGCTTTTCTTTACCAAGTTGATAACTTAATTAAAAACTCAGGCAAATACACGAGAAACGAGAACAAAATAACCTTTGCGGACATCGAAGACTCTTTGGTGATTATTATTTCGTCTTTTTCAACCATGACTTCTTACGAAAACCAGACTAAAAAATCAATCACCAACAAAGGAATTCAAGAAGCACTAACTCAAGAAATTCGCAAGCACCTTGAAATTTATTTCATCGAGCACCCGCAAGATGCCGAGAAAATTGCCGCTCAAGTTTTGGTTAACAAAAGGAGCCGTGAAGACGCCGAAAAAACAAGGCAGAACCTTAAAAAGAAGCTCACAAACTCGATGGACATTGCCAGCAGGGTTGCGAAATTCGTTGACTGCAGGAGCAAAGACATTGCTGAAAGAGAGCTTTTCATAGTGGAAGGTGACTCTGCTTTGGGCGCTTGCAAACAAGCGAGGAACCCTGATTTCCAGGCGATTATTCCAATTCGTGGTAAGATTCTTAACTGCCTTAAAGCTGACGTTAACAGGGTTTTCAAAAGCGAAATCATCGTGGACCTCATCAAAGTTCTTGGCTGCGGGGTGGAAGTTAAAAGCGGCAAAGCTGCGAAAGAGCTTTCTTCGTTTAACATTGATTCCCTTCGCTGGAACAAGGTTATTCTTTGCACCGATGCCGATGTTGACGGCTTCCAGATAAGAACGCTTCTTTTAACGATGATTTATCAGCTTGCGCCGAAACTCATTGAAAAAGGCAAGGTTTTCATTGCTGAATCGCCGCTTTATGAAATAACCACGAAAGACGAAACTTATTTTGCTTACAACGAAAGCGAAAAAGAAAGTTTTATAAAAAAGATAGGAAACCAAAAATACACAATCCAAAGGTCGAAAGGTCTTGGTGAAAATGAGCCCGACATGATGAGCTTCACAACGATGGACCCGAAAACCCGCAGACTCATAAAAGTAATGCCTGAAGATGCCGAAGAAACCGCCAGAATGTTTGACATTTTGCTTGGCGACGACCTTAGCGGCAGGAAAGAATACATCATTGAAAACGGGCATTTGTATACTGACAATTTAGATGTAAGTTAGGAGAGAAAAAATGGCGAAAAGGAGTAAAATTAAAGAATCTGCACCGAAGGTTAGCGGCTTTATTTACAATGCCGGAGAGGTAATGGAAGAGAAAATTGTAGATACTTTGAAGAAAAACTACATGCCTTACGCTATGAGCGTCATAATGTCCAGGGCTATTCCCGAAATAGACGGCTTCAAGCCTTCGCACAGGAAGCTCATCTACACTATGTTTAAAATGGGCCTTTTGGGCTCTGCGAGGACGAAGTCCGCGAATATAGTTGGCCAAACGATGAAGCTTAACCCTCACGGTGACAGCGCAATTTATGAAACAATGGTTCGGCTTAGCCGTGGCTACGAGGCGCTTTTGCACCCTTATGTTGATTCGAAAGGAAACTTCGGCAAGTTTTATTCAAGAGACATGGCCTGCGCAGCTTCAAGGTACACCGAAGCAAAGCTTGAAGACATTTGCAAAGAAATTTTCAAAGATATTGAAAAAGACACTGTTGATTTTGTTGATAACTACGACAACACCTTGAAAGAGCCTGCGCTTTTGCCCTGCACTTTCCCGTCGATACTTGTTAATTCAACCACGGGCATTGCCGTTGGAATGGCGAGCTCGATTTGCTCTTTTAATTTAAAAGAAGTTTGCAAAACAACGGCAGAAATCATTAAAAATCCTGAACATGACGTTTTAACGACGCTTGTTGCGCCTGATTTCCCGGGCGGCGGGGAGATTATTTACGACAAAGAAAAATTAAAAGCGATTTATGAAACGGGCCGTGGAGGAATTAAAATCCGCGCGAAATATGAATACGATAAAAAATACAATTGCATTGATATTAAAAATATTCCTCCAACGACGACAAGCGAAGTTATAATCGAAAAAATCGCTGCGCTCGTTAAAGAGGGTAAAATAAGAGAAATTTCAGACGTTAGAGACGAAACGGGCCTTGACGGGCTAAAAATCACGATTGACCTCAAACGTGGCTCGAACCCAGAAAGTCTTATGAGAAAACTTTTCCGTTTAACGCCTCTTGAAGACACTTTTTCTTGCAATTTTAATGTTTTGATAGCCGAAACGCCGAAAGTTATGGGCGTTAAAGAAATCATCACTGAGTGGATTGCCTTTAGGGAAGAGTGCATAAAAAGAAGGACTGTTTTCGACCTTCAAAGGCTTAGCTCAAAGCTCCATTTGCTTGAAGGCCTTGAAAAAATCTTGGTGGATATCGACAAAGCAATTTTAATAATCAGGAAAACCAAGGAAGAAATAAACGTTGTTCCTAACTTGATGGAAGGCTTTTTGATTGATAAAATTCAAGCGGAATACGTGGCTGACATCAAGCTGCGCCACCTTAACAGGGAATATATTTTAAAGCGCACAAACGAAATTGAAAGCATCAAAAATGAAATCAAAAAATTAAAAGAAATTTTGGAAGATAAATCAAAAGTTGACAAGCTAATTTTGGAAGATTTAAAAAGAGTTGCCGAAACTTACGGCAAAGAAAGAGTTTGCCCGCTTGTTATGCCTGAAGAAATAATCACCGAAGAAATAACTGTGCCGGATTACCCCGTTAGCTTTTTCGTGAGTAAAGAGGGCTATTTCAAAAAAATCACTCCGCAGTCGCTTAAAATGAACTCGGAGCAAAATCTTAAAAGCAGCGATGAAATCCTTGAGCATATTCATGGAACGAACCATTCCGATTTGCTTTTCTTCACCGATAAAGCCCAGGTTTACAAAGCCAAGGCATATAATTTTAAAGACACAAAAGCCAGCCAAGTCGGGGATTACATTCCCGCAACGCTTAGTTTTGACAAGAACGAAAAATTTAAATATATGGTTGCAACCACAGATTATGTGGGCTTCATGGTGTTTTTCTTTGAATCAGGCAAAGTAGCAAAAGTTGACATGAAATCATATCTTACAAAAACGAACAGAAAGAAACTTATAAAAGCTTATTTCGAAGGCGATAAACTCGTTTTTTGTGATTATTCCAAAGAAGAAAAGAACTATATTTTAACTTCTTCTTGCGGCAAGATTTTGATTTTCAGCAGTGAAAAGCTGAGCCTCAAACAAACCAAAAACACCCAAGGAATAATGGTTATGAAGCAAAAGAAAGGCCATAGGCTCCTAAGCGCGCAGCCTTATGTTCCAGGCAGCATTGAAAACGAAAGCGCTTACTATGCGAAAAATTTGCCTTATGGCGGCAAGCTTCCTTTAGATGATTCTTGGCAGCAAATGACACTCGGATAAAATAATGGAGGAAAAATTATGAAAAGAGTATTTTTAATCGTTCTTGACAGCGTTGGAATCGGAGAGATGCCTGATGCAGCGGATTATGGCGACAAAGGCAGCAATACTTTGAAATCTTGCTCGAAAAGCCCCAAATTTTCCATGCCCAATTTAAAAAAACTCGGCCTTTTTAACATTGAAGGAATCGACTATTTAGAAAGCGAAGAAAAACCGCTCGCAAGCTTTGCAAGAATGAGAGAAAAATCAAAAGGTAAAGACACAATAATCGGCCACTGGGAAATTGCAGGAATTGAATCAAAAAGGCCTTTGCCAACTTACAAAAATGGCTTCCCGAGCGAAGTTATCGGCGAGTTTGAAAGGCTGTCGGGCTACAAAACCCTTTGCAACAAGCCTTATTCCGGCACGAAGGTCATTGCAGATTACGGCAAAGAAAGCATTGAAAGCGGCAAGCTGATCGTTTACACTTCGGCTGACAGCGTTTTCCAAGTTGCTGCTCATGAAGATTATGTTCCGCTTAATGAACTTTACAGAGTTTGCGAAATCGCAAGGAATCTTCTTAAAGGTGAGCACGGCGTAGGAAGAGTCATCGCAAGGCCTTTCAAGGGCGAGTTTCCTGATTTTTACCGCACTTCGGGCAGGCATGATTACGCGCTTACTCCGCCGGAGGAAACCATGCTTGATTTCATTAAAAATAGCGGCAAGGAAGTAATTGGAGTAGGAAAAATCAGCGATATTTTCGGCGGTAGGGGAATAACTCAATCCACGAGAACCGTTAATAACGCTGATGGCATTGAAAAAATGCTTAAAATCATGGATGAAGATTTCGAAGGCCTTTGTTTTGTAAATTTGGTGGATTTCGACATGGTCTATGGGCATAGAAATAATATAGACGGTTATGCCGAGGCTCTTTCTTATTTCGACAGTAAGATTCCAAGCATAACTGAAAAATTAAGAGACGAAGACATTTTAATAATCACCGCGGACCATGGCTGCGACCCGGGAATGACCTCTTCGACGGATCATTCTAGAGAGCACACGCCTATGGTAATTTACGGTAAGGCAGTTAAACCCGGAATCAACCTTAAAACAAGGAGCTTTTTCGGGGACATCGGCAAAACGGTGCTTGAATATTTAGGAATAGAAAACAAAATTAACGGTAGTTCATTTTTAAGAGAGGTGTTGTAAACTTTGTCGTTAAAAAAACAGGATATAGTCCTTTGGGTTAAAAAAATAATAGTTTGCACTTTAGGCATATTTTTTCTTGGGCTTTCAGGCGCCATAAACATCAAAACGGGTCTCGGCGCTGACCCTATCACGGTTTTTTATGAAGGCCTTAGCAAGTTTTTGCATTCTGACATCGGCCTTACGATCAATATTTTGAACGCAATCCTTACGGTTTTGATATTTTTCATTGAGCGGAAATATGTTCATTTAGGAACGCTTATTTACGTTCTTTCGCTTGGAATTTTTGTTAATTTCGGAATGTGGCTTTACGATTTGCTTCAAATCCCGGATATTTTCATAGTTAAACTTTTAGTTTCGATTGCAGGCTGCTTCATTGCATTTTTGGGCCTTGGAATGTACATATCAATCGACATTGGAATCGACCCGTGGAGTGCGGTTTCAGTGATTGCAAGCAAAAAAACCGGCAAGTCGTTTGCGCTTATAAGATTCGTTCAAGATGCCTCGACTTTATTGCTTGGAGTTTTGATGGGAGGAACCGTCGGAATCATAACCGTGTTTAGCGTTTTGGCAGGGGGGCCCATAATTCAAAAAGCAATATATTTAGTTGACAAAATGCTTAAAAATATGCTAAAATCCACCTGTGAAGACTGAATTAAGTTGCTCTAAATTAAAAATTATAAATTTGGTTTAGAGTTATTCTAAAACAGTGAAATTTTTTAGAAATAATTTATATTTATTGATTAAAAACATGTATTTTAGTAAAAGGTGGTGGCTAAAGGCCGAATTAAATAACTGATTTTTAGTCGGCCTTGTTTTAATTATGTCAAACATACCAACTCCGCACATCTCAGCAAAAATCGGAGAAATCGCGCCGAGCGTTTTAATGCCGGGTGACCCTTTAAGAGCGCAGTTTATCGCCGAAAATTTTCTTACCGATGTTAAATGTTTTAACAAAGTTAGGAATATGCTTGGTTTTACAGGAAAATACAAAGGAAAAACCGTCTCCGTAATGGGCAGTGGGATGGGCATGGCTTCTATTGGCATTTATTCTTACGAGCTTTTCGGCTTTTATGGCGTAGAAAACATAATAAGAATAGGCAGCGCAGGAGCAATTTCCGAGAAAATAAATTTAAAAGACATAGTTATAGCGATGGGAGCTTGCACTGATTCAAATTATGCTATGCAGTATAATTTGGGTGGAAGTTTTACTCCTGTCGCTAATTTTGATTTACTCAGCAAAGCCGTAAAATCCTCAAAGGAGCTTGGAATTAATCCGTTTGTTGGAAATGTTCTTTCTTCGGACGTTTTTTACAGCGATCTTAAAACTCTTGAAAATTGGGGCAAAATGGGCGTTTTAGCGGTCGAAATGGAATCGGCTGCGCTTTACATGAATGCTGCTAAACTAGGCAAGAATGCGCTTTGCATCCTCACTGTTTCAGACTGCCCGCTTAGAGGCGAATCTTTGAGCTCTGACGAAAGGCAAAAAGGATTTAGCAACATGGTGGAAATCGCTTTAAACACAGCTTTAAGTTAAAAATTTATAATCATATACACATACATATAATTTTTGGAGGAGACTATGAATAAAGTAATTTCCAGGGCACTTCTTGTTTCAGGCATAGCGGTGGGAATAGGTTTTTGCGGGCTTCTCGTGAAAACTGGTTCTTTGCTTGCCAAAGGAGTGATGAATGACAATCGCTTTTTCGTTGCAATGGTAACTGACGGCGGCGGAATTAATGACCAATCTTTCCAGGAATCTTCATGGAAGGGCCTTAAAGCTTTTTCGGAAGAAACGGGTTCGAGAGTTGGCTATGTTGAGTGCCAGCAGGCTTCTGATTACCCGATTAATATTGATAAATTAGCCGACGAAAATGCCGATTTGGTTTGGGGAATAGGCTATAAGCTTGCAGACCCTATCAAACTTGCGGCGAACATTAACCCCGAAATAAACTATGCAATTGCGGATTTTTCCTTTGGAAGCAGAACGCCTGATAACGTAACGTGCGCGATTTTCCGCTCGGAGGAATCTTCGTTCTTGGTGGGTTACATAGCAGCAATGACAACGAAGGTAAATAGAGTTGGCTTTATTGGCGGGATGAAAAGTGTTGTTATAGATCAGTTTGAATATGGCTACCGCGCTGGAGTTGCATATGCAGCTAAAAAGCTCGGCAAAAACATAGATGTTAAAATCCAGTATGCTGAAAGTTTCACGGATTCAGCCAAAGGAAAAGCTATTGCCATAAAAATGTTTGATGAATGCGATGTTATTTTCCATGCTGCAGGCGGCGCAGGCGTTGGAATAATCGAAGCGGCCAAAGAAAAGGGCTCTTATGCCATTGGCTGCGATATGGACCAGTCTTTTCTTGCCCCTAAAAACGTTCTAACTTCGTCAATAAAAGATGTGGGAAAAGCGGTTAAAACTGTTTCTGCCAGCCTTAAAAACGGCGAAAAAATTGGCGGCAAGACTTTTTCTTATGGAATAAAAGAAAACTGCGTGGGAATTCCTCAGGAAAACCCCAACGTGCCTGAAAACGTTAAAAAAGCCGTTAAAGCAGTTGAGGAAAAAGTAAGAAGCGGCGAAATAATCCCTCCGGGAACTTCGGCTTCGTATGAAGAATTTATCAAATTGCTTCCGAATTTAAAAGTTTAATTAGTTTTTGTTAGGAGGATATCTTTTGGAAATTATTAAAGATTATGCCGTTCAGATGCGTGGAATCACTAAGATTTTTGGGCATCACAAGGCACTTGACTCCGTTGATTTAGACGTTAAAAAAGGCGAAACTCATGCTATTTTGGGCGAAAACGGAGCAGGCAAAAGCACGCTTATGAACATTCTTTATGGGCTTTACACAGCTGATGAAGGGCAAATATATTTAAACGGTGAGCAGGTTAATATTTTTAACCCTAACGATGCAATACATCATGGAATTGGAATGGTTCACCAGCATTTTATGCTAATTGACAAATTTACCGTTATGCAAAATATAATCCTTGGGAATGAAACGACTAATAAATTCGGCATCATTAACACAAGGGAAGCAAAGAAAAAGGTTAAAGAAATCATCGAAAGATACGGAATGAAGGTTGACCTTAAAAGAAAAATCAGGAATATTTCCGTTGGAATGCAGCAAAAAGTTGAAATTTTGAAAGCTCTTTACAGAGGCGCCGAAATTCTGATTCTTGATGAGCCAACCGCTGTTTTGACTCCTTATGAAGTCGACGAGCTCTTGGAAATAATCGAAAACCTTAAAAAAGACGGTAAAACGATAATTATAATCACTCACAAATTAAAAGAAATTAAAAAATCTTCGAAAGATTGCACTATAATTCGCAAGGGCAAGTTCGTTGGCAGGGTTAACGTTAATGAAGAAAGCGAGCAAAGCCTTGCCGAAAAAATGGTTGGAAGAAAAGTTAAGCTTTCAGTCGATAAAAAGCCGGCAAACCCTGGCAAAACTGTTTTTGAAATTAAAGACCTTTGCGTGAAGTGCGAAAGAGGCCTCGAAGCGGTTAAGTCGCTTAATATGTCTCTTAAAAGAGGCGAAATTTACGGCCTTGCTGGAATTGAAGGCAACGGCCAACAAGAACTTTTGGAAGCTATTATTAGCAAAAGGCGTTGCGAATCCGGCAAAATTTTGATAAACGGGAAAGAAATTCAAAACACCAGCATAAGAAATGTTCTTGACAGCAAAATTTCAATAATTCATGAAGACCGCCATAGAGACGGCATTGTTCTTTCGATGTCCGTGGCTGATAACGCTATTTTGGAAAAATACAGAAATGAGCCATTTTGCAAAAGGGGCTTCCTTGACTATGAAGCCAGGGATAAATTTGCGGATGAGCTTATTAAAAACTATGATGTTCGCCCGGAAGGCTGCAAAAACACTAAGATTAGGAATCTTTCAGGCGGCAACCAGCAAAAATTGGTTATTGGAAGAGAAATTTCAAACGACCCTGATTTGCTAATCGCTGTTCAGCCTACTCGCGGGCTTGACGTTGGAGCGATTGAATACGTTCATAAAATTCTTGTGAATTTGAGAGATCAAGGCAAGGCAATTTTGCTTATTTCTTTGGAACTTGATGAAATTCTCGATGTTTCCGACAGAATTGCGGTTATTTATGACGGCTCGATTGCGGGCGAATTCAGCCAAGAGGAAGCAAATGAGCGAAACGTCGGTCTTTTGATGGCAGGGGGTAAAAACAATGATAGAAAAGATAGCTAAATTTTTCAAAACTCCTTTTGTTTGCACTGCGCTAGCGGTGGTTTTGGGGTTTATGGTTGCTTGCGGGATACTTCTTGTAACGGGTTACAGCGCGAGCCAATCTTTGGCTATTATGATAAATTCAATTTTTTCAAGGCCGAAATTTATTGTTAATGTTATTCTCAAAAGCACGCCGATTATCCTCACCGCTTTGAGCGTTACCTTTGCTTTTAAAACGGGACTTTTTAACATTGGCGCAGAAGGTCAGTACATAGCAGCAACGATTGCTTCAACCATCGTTGGAATAACTTTTAACTTCCACCCTGTAATTCAAATTCCGCTTGTTATTTTTTCAGGCATGCTCGCAGGGGCTATTTTTGGAGGAATCGTTGGATTTTTAAAGTCAAAGTTCGGCATCAATGAGGTTCTAACGAGCATAATGCTTAACTGGATTGCTTTTTACCTTTGCAATTATGTTGTTACTTTGGAGGCTTTCCACAAGCCTGAAAGTGACGGAACTTTCCCTATAAATCCTTCGGGGTTCACTCTTTTTCTTAACGACTGGAAATTTTCAGACGCAGGAAGAGAATTCTTGAGAAGTAATCCGTTTTTAAACGACGTTATTTTGAAAACAGATTTTAATTTAAATTTCTTGATAGCGGTTTTGATGGCGGTTTTAACTTGGGCTATTCTTTACAAAACTAAAAAAGGCTATGAATTTAGAGTCGCTGGAATTAGCCCGGATGCTGCTGAAAATGCGGGAATTAATGTTCAAAGAAACATTCTTTACACGATGATGATCGCCGGAGCGCTTTCCGGCCTTGCAGGAGCTCTTTCAATCACAGGAACTTCAATTCACGAAATTCAAACTTTAGCCGTTTTTGAAAACTACGGGTTTAACGGACTTTCAGTTGCTTTGATTGCAGGCAGTTCGCCGATTGGATGCATTTTTTCAGGATTGATGTTCAGCGGGCTTATTTACTCAGGGCAGTCACTCCAGTTTAAAATCGGTGTTCCTTCTGAAATCGTTAACATTATGATAGGAATCATAGTATTTTTCGTGGCTCTTGTTAGAATCATTCCTTCATTTATTAATAAATTCTTGGAAAAGAGGGAAAAACTCAATGCTAAGTAACATTTTAATTGCAATTTCCATAACGCTTATGTATTCCACACCGCTTGCACTCGCAGCGATGGGCGGCGTAATTTCCGAGCGCTCAGGCGTTGTAAACATTGGAATTGAAGGAATGATGAGCATTGGTGCGCTTGCCGGTGCAGCCGTTGGATATTTTTCCGGCAACCCTTGGCTTGGGCTTCTTTTCGCAGGAATTGCGGGCGGCTTAATGTCGCTTTTTCATGCAGTTGCTTCAATTACTTTCCGGGCGGACCAAACCGTTTCCGGAATTGCGCTTAACTTGATTGGCCCGGGCCTTGCGCTTTATTTGTCAAGGCACTTTTTCGGCGGTGCAACTTTGACTTTGCCTGTTCCGAAGAAGCTTCCTAAAATTTTTGATTCCCAGCATTTGCAAGGAACTGCATTTAGCAACTTCAACCTTGATGTAACCGTCATTTTGGCTGCGATTGTTGTTACTTTGACTTGGTTTTTGCTTTACAAAACCAAATGGGGTCTTAGGATCAGGGCAATGGGCGAACACCCTCAAGCGGTTGACACCCTTGGCGTTTCAGTGTACAAAACGAGATATTTTTGTGTTATTCTTTCAGGAATTTTAGCGGGTCTTGGCGGAGGAACCATGACTTTAGCGATAATTTCTCAGTTTACTCCAACGGCAATAAGCGGCCAAGGATTCATAGCTCTTGCGGCTGTTATCTTCGGCAAATGGCGCCCGTTCGGTGCTTATGCTGCCTGCTTGCTTTTTGGTTTTTCGCAGGCGTTGGTTGTTATGCTCGGTGGGGGAAACCTCAGCGTTCCTTCAACTCTTCTTGCGATGATTCCTTATGTTCTAACGATAGTCATGCTCATTTTGTTCGTTGGTCGCTCTTCTGCTCCAAAGGCGTCGGGTGTTCCTTACGAAAAAGGTGCAAGATAAATAGGAGATTTTTTGATGGATACAAATTTAATATTATCTAAGGTTGACCATACTCTTTTAGCTCCCGCAGCGATTTTTGATGACATTAAACTTCTTTGCGACGATGCTATAAAATACAAAGTTGCCAGCGTTTGCATAGCGCCGGCTTTTGTTAAGCAGGCTAAAAATTACGTTGGAAATAAAATGAAAATTTGCACTGTGATTGGCTTCCCGAATGGTTACATGACCACTGAAACTAAGGTTTTCGAAACTGGGGACGCAATAAAAAACGGCGCTGATGAAATCGACATGGTTATTAACATCGGCAAGCTGAAAGAAAAAAATTACAGCTACGTTGAAAATGAAATTGCTGCTGTTAAAAAGGCTTGTGAGGGCAAAACTTTGAAGGTTATCATTGAAACTTGCCTTCTTACAACTGAAGAAAAAATCAAAATGTGCGAAATTGTTTCGCGCGCTGGCGCTGATTTCATTAAAACTTCGACCGGTTTTTCATCCGCAGGCGCAAAGCCTGAAGACATAGTTCTTTTTAAAAAGCATGTTGACAAAAATGTTAAAATTAAAGCTGCGGGCGGAATTTCGAGCCTTGAAGATGCGTGGGAGTTTATGAATCTTGGCGCTGACAGGCTTGGAACCAGCAGAATCGTTAAAATTTTAAAAAATCAAAGCAAAGAGGGGCAAAATTAAGTGAGAGCTTACGATATAATCGAAAAGAAAAGAAACGGCGATGAGCTTAGTTTTGAAGAAATAAATTATTTGATAAACGGCTATGTTCAGGGCGAAATCCCGGATTATCAAATGTCTGCTTTTTTGATGGCTGTTTATTTTAAAGGAATGACCGACAAAGAATCCGAGTCTTTAACGAAATGCATGTTAAATTCAGGCGAAACTGCGGACCTTTCAGGTATATTTGGCATGAAAGTTGACAAACATAGTACCGGAGGGGTAGGCGACAAGACCACCCTTATCATTGCGCCGATTGTTGCTGCATGCGGTGCAAAAGTTGCTAAAATGTCGGGCCGTGGTCTTGGCCACACAGGCGGAACAATCGACAAGCTTGAATCGATTAAAGGTTTTAAAACTGCGCTTGATAGAGAGAAATTCTTCGAGATAGTTAACAAAGTTGGCTGCTCGGTTATAAGCCAAACAGGCAATTTGGTCCCGGCGGATAAAAAAATTTACGCTCTTAGGGATGTTACTGCAACGGTTGAAAGCATCCCGCTTATTGCTTCGAGCATCATGAGCAAAAAGCTCGCTTCGGGCGCTGATTGCATTCTTTTGGACGTTAAAGTCGGCGATGGCGCTTTCATGAAAAACACTGAAAATGCCGTGAAACTTTCAAAACTTATGGTTAGCATTGGCGTGAAGTTCGGCAAAAAAATCGCTGCTGTAGTAACGAGCATGCACGAACCGCTTGGAAATGCCATTGGAAACCACGTTGAAGTTTGGGAAGCTTGCGAGATTTTGAGCGGCAGAGGCCCCGAAGATTTAAAAGAACTTTCGATTTACCTTTCTGCGCAAATGCTTAATCTTTGCGGGGTTGGCAGTTTTGAAGAGTGCAAAAAGATGGCTGAAAAATCCATTGAAAACGGCACTGCGCTTGAAAAATTCAAAGAAATGGTTAAAGCTCAAGGCGCAACAGAGGAGCTCCCTGTGAGCGAAGTTTACCCGAGCAAATCTAAAGTTGTTTATGAGTGCAAAGCCGAGAAAGACGGCTTCGTGACTGAAATAAAGGCTTCCAATTTGGGCAAAGCCGCGATGATTCTTGGCGCTGGGCGCGAAACCAAGGAAGCAAGCATTGATTATTTCGCAGGAATGATTCTTAACAAAAAAGTTGGAAGCGAAGTTAAAAAAGGCGAAATTTTGGCCACTTTTTATTCATCTTCGGAAGAAAAATGCAAGCAAGCCGAAAAAATTGCGCTTGATGCGATTAAAATTTCTAAAGAAAAAGGCCATAAAATGCCACTAATTCAGGCTGAAATCAAGGCAGAAGACGTTATTCATAATTAATGAAAGGATGCTAAAATTGACGTTAGAAGAGGCAAAAAAGTTAGCTAAAGAGTATAGAAAAGAGATAGAATATCACAACAAAAAGTATTACGAAGAAGATGCCCCGGAAATAGACGATTATGAATACGATATGCTTCTTAGGAAACTCGAACTTTTGGAGGGGGAGTTTCCTGAACTTTCTTTGGGGGTGAGTTCCCCGACTAAAGAAGTTGGCGGCAAGGCTTCCGAGAAATTTTCGCCTGTGAATCATGAAGTTAAAATGGAAAGTCTTCATGACTCATTTTCGAAAGATGAAATAATTGCTTTTGACAGCAGAGTAAAAAACACGATTGATAACCCTTCGTACGTTGTGGAGCCCAAGATTGACGGGCTTTCGGTTGCGGTTGAATATAAAAATGGTGAATTTTTCAGGGCTTCGACTCGTGGCAATGGTTTAGTTGGCGAGGATATAACCGAAAATGTGATGACCATTGCAAATTTGCCTAAGACTTTGAGCGAAAAACTGCCTTTTTTGGAAGTTAGAGGGGAAGTTTACATTTCAAAAGAGAATTTTTTGAAGTTAGTTAAATCGCAAGAAGCCGCTGGACTTAAAGCTTTTAAAAATCCAAGGAACGCCGCAGCCGGCTCGCTTAGGCAGAAAGACAACAAAGTTGCTGCTTCGAGAAATTTGGAAATAATAGTTTTTAATGTTCAAAAAATTGAAGGCAAAGCATTAGAAAGCCACAAGGAATCGCTTGATTTTTTGAAAAGTCTTTCATTTCCTGTTCCGCCTTTTTACAATCGTTACACTGCCATAAACGAGGTTTTAAACGAGATTGACAGAATTGGCGAGGCGAGGAATTCTTTGCCTTTTGCAACTGACGGCGCAGTGGTTAAGCTTGATTCCTTGAAAGGAAGAAAAGTTTTGGGCAGCACTTCGAAATTCCCAAGATGGGCAGAGGCTTATAAATATCCTCCTGAAGAGCGTGAAACTGAGCTTCTTGACATTGAAATCAACGTTGGAAGGACCGGCGTGCTTACTCCAACGGGAATTTTAAAGCCTGTTTTTCTTTCGGGCACAACGGTTAGCAGGGTTGCGCTTCATAACGAAGACCTCATCAAAGAAAAAAACATCAAAATAGGCGATACCGTGCTAGTTAGAAAAGCCGGTGAAATAATTCCTGAGATTGTTAGGGTTGTTCGAGATGGTGAAGGCGCGAAAGAGTTTCAGTTCCCGAAGAAATGCCCTTCTTGCGGATCAGACGTTGTTAAAGAAGAAGGCGAGGTTGCTCTTCGCTGCATTAGTTCCGATTGCCCAGGCCAGCTGGTTAGAAATGTTATTCATTTTGCGTCGCGCGCTGCGATGGATATTGACGGCCTTGGTGAAACTTTGGTTTTAAAGCTTATAAATTCCGGCCTTGTGAAATCCGCGGCTGACCTTTATAAACTTGAAAAAGATGACCTTCTTCAGATTGAAAGAATGGGCGAAAAATCTTCTGAAAATATTGTTAAAGCAATTGAAAATTCAAAAATTAAGCCTCTTGATAAATTTTTATTTGCGCTTGGAATTCCTCACGTTGGCGAAAAAGCTTCAAGGCTTATAACTCAAAAGTTTGGAAGCATTGAAAAAATAATTGAAGCTGATGAAACAGAAATTGCCGAAATTGACGGAATAGGGGAAATAATTGCAAGCAGTTTGAAAAAATATTTCCAAGTTCCCGATAATATCAAATTGATTGAAGAATTTAAAAATTATGGCCTTGAAATGCCGGCTGAAACAATTGTTAAAGGCGATAAATTTGCAGGCAAAACGTTTGTGTTAACTGGCACGCTTGAAAATTACAGCAGAAACGAAGCAAAAGAAATAATTGAAAGTTTTGGCGGGAAAGTTTCTTCTAGTGTTTCGAAAAAGACTTCTTTTGTTCTTGCAGGTGAAGAAGCTGGAAGCAAGCTTGAAAAAGCTGTAAATCTCGGGGTAAAAATCATTAATGAAAAAGAATTTTTGGATCTTATAAACGAAAAGTAGTCTCACTAAAAATGAGGCTACTTATTTTTATTTTAGATCAGGTAAATCTACTCCTGTGTATATTTTGAATTCTTGTTTAAATTTTTGATTTAAATCTTCTATTTTATTTAAATCAGATAAACTAAAATATGCTTTATCTTCGCAGTATTCCCGCATGATATCATATGCTATATTGTGAAATCTTTGCCCTAAATTAAAAATATCAATCTCATTGAGGACTATGCTGCCGCAAATAGTGACTTTTATAGGCATGTTGCAGTTCATAGCCATAGTTTCTATTTTGAGTTTTTCAGGCGGAAATATAGTGTTAACTAATTTTATTAAATATGTTATATATTTAGGGTGTATGCCGTTTTTTTGATAAGTTGATGTATCGTTAATTTTGCGTAAATTAAAGGCATCTATGAATTCAAAAGAGTAGTTGAGGCTTTTGCCGTAATGCGATATTGTTATTTCTGCGCCTGCCAGGCTAAGCATGCTTACAAAAAATGATTTGATATAGCAAAGTTCTAAGCGAGAAGATTCTTCAGGGCATTTTTTTATGTAGCTTACATGGTTAAAATTTTGAACGGGTTCCAGCTTCTTTGTGGAGCTAGAAGGGAACGTATAAAAGTTAAGTGCATTTTCAGTAGCGGGAGGGCTTGTATATAAAATATCATTAAAAATATTTGCAACCTCTTGCATGAATGAGGGATCTTGAGTTAGGTTGATGAAGATTCTTTCTATGTTTGATCTATATGAAATTTTTTTCTTTTCACAAATTAATTCTAAAATTTTTTCGCCTATGTCTTGAATGACTTTTTGCGTTAGATAATAGTTATTAATTTTTACGCAAGACGTTAAAATGCCATTAGTATGCGTGTCGTATTCAAAATCTATAATATCTTTTTTATGGATGAGGAAGTACAAAAAAGCGTTTATTTGAGCTGAATGGTCTAGGCAATTTTTAACTTCAATATTTGTGCTATCAATTCTGATTACTGTGAAGTTGGATGATTCTGTTTTCGCACCTGGGTAAAGTTTTATGTAAACATTGGAACCGGTTGTGCAAAGAAGGCCAACGAGAAAAGCTTTTTGAATAGAAATTCTTTTCAGGTAAGAATAAGAAGTTGATTTGCACTCTGTTTTTGGAGGCCTGGGCGGCGCAATTTTAAGGGTTCCGGAAGCGTTAGCTACCGACGAAAAGAGGCAAGCAAAAGCCAGGAAAATTGAAAGTGTTTTTTTAATCATAAAATTCTTCCTTTTTGTTAGTAATCAGTTTGACGGAGACTTATTAGTTTAAATCAGGCAAGTCTTTGCCAGTGTAATCTTTAAATATTCTTTTTACTTCTTTATTAAATTCAGCTGATCTACTTAAATTAATGAGATCGCCGTAATATATAAATAGCGTAGCAGGGCATTCCGATACTATTTTATCGATTAAATTATAAAATCTTTGGCCTAAATTAAAAATGTCAGTTTCATTGAGAATTATTCGATTGTTAATAGTAACTTGTGATGGCGTCATATAGCTTATAGGTAAAGTCTCTATTTTTAATTTTTCCGGCGGGAAACTAGAATTAATTTTTTTGATGGTATTTCCTAAAAATGCGTAATTTTCTTCTCCGGTAATGCGGCTTTTATTAATCTTACAAAATTTAATACATTCGGGGAAGGTATCGTCGAGTGTTTCTTTTACTTTTGCTGTCACTTTTGTTCCCAAAGCACTTAAAAGCCCCATAAAAAACATCTTTTGATAGCAAACTATAAGGTGAGATGTGGCATCAGGGTGTTGTTTTAAATATTCTACATGAGCAGGATTTGTCACTGGTTCCATCTTCTTTGAATCAGAAGGTAACTCGAAAAATTTAATTGGATTTTCGCTTATAGTAGGATTAGGTTCTAAAAGGCCATTAAAAATATTCAAAATTTTGTGTTTTAATCCAATGTCATCATTTAAGTTCATTGGAACATGTGAAGGCATTCTTGATTTCTTTTCTGCGATTATTTCTAATACTTTTTCGCCCATTTTGTACATTGTGCTTTGATTTAAGAAATGATCGTTAATTTTTGCACTGATTATTACAATCTGTTTTCTAGATTTATTAGTAAACTCAAATTTAAAATTTTCATTTTTAAGAGCATTTAACAGTGCAATTATTTCATTGTCTTGCTTAACTGACAAATGTGGTACGTTAACGCCTGTATTATTAATTTTTGTTACCATAAGGCCAGATAATAATAATTTACTTTCGTGCTTTTTCCGAAATGTTATTTCTACATTTGCTCTGGTAGCGAGAAGAAGGCCGGTTAAAAATGCTTTTTGAGCAATCTTTTTTTTAACATCCAAAGTACTACTACGTGATAATGATTTTGTTGGGATTTGATGGGTTTTACGATATTGAATTGGCAAATGTTTATCGTCATCGTCAGCAAAAACGGGCGCTCCTGCTGAAAAGAAGCATGAAAAAGCCAGGAAAAGTGAAAGTGTTTTTTTAATCATAAGATCATTC
>OIYV01000201.1_pt1 | contig 40253 bp, 33 predicted proteins | sample 1588251 | NCBI WGS metagenome assembly OIYV01 (sample SAMN03283282) | human gut metagenome | biome: human-associated habitat; material: feces | host: Homo sapiens | place: Peru | collected 2012
GCACAGTCGCACCGCCAAATGCGAAGCATTCCACGTTGCCCCAAGGCTGTTTTTTTATGTTTTTGTTTCTTTGATTCCATTCACGATTCGGCAACAATGCATAATCTATCCACAAAAATTTTCCACTAACTTCCTTATTAAGCACGGAAAAAGGCGGCCGTGGGTGGTCGCCTTTTTGGATTGGAATTGGATATGTTAGTGTTATTACTTTGGTGCGCATTAGAACATTGGTGGGCCACCAGGACCGCCTGGAGGTGGACCGCTTGGACGACCACCGCGGCCGCCTGGAGGAGGTCCGCCTGGGCCTGGACCGTCGCCACGGTCATCCCATCGGTTCTTTTGGGTGGGCTGATTGCCCTTTGAGAATGTGGTGAAGCGGTAGGTGAACGTGAGCATCGCGTAGCGGTTAAGCGAGTTGGTGTACACATCCTCGATATAGTTGGCAGTTACGGTGCGCGCGATGTTCTTTTTCTGTTGCAGAATGTCGAACACGCTGAGTTGCACGCTTGCCGTGCGGCCACGGAGGAACTGGTAGCCCAGCGAGGCGTTCCAAATCCACTGCTTTGAGTCATAGCCTGCAGCCATACCCGAAGTGGCGCTGAAGTTCAAGTCGGTGCTCAGCACCAGCCCGAAGGGCGTAGAATAGGTGCCGTTGAACATACCGCCATAGGTGTGAATATCGCGGTTGTTGCCCACATTCACAGAGTTGTGGGTGGTTTGGAAGCTGTAGCGTGGACGGATTTCCAAGTCAAGCACCGAGTTACGGAACGCCAAGCCAGGTGAAACATTCACGCTGAATGTGCCGCTGGTGTTCAATTCGCCATTGTTGTAGCCCTTAGTCACAGAGTAGCGAGAGAACAGGTGATTGCTGAAGAACCACACCTTCGAAGCCCCGAATGGGAGGCTGATCATATTCATCGCCATCGCATTCCACACGCCATTCACATTGTCGTAGGTGTTGGTGCGTCCACCGGTTGAAGCGTCGTAGGTGGTTTTGGTGATGATACTGTTTTGCGAGAAGTTCACGCCAATCATCGCCATAAGGCTGCGCTGGGCAGCCTGGTTGAAGTCGCTGAATCGCAAATTCACACGGTGCGAGAACGTGGCTTTCAAGTCGGGATTACCGATGGTGATGTTGAGCGGGTTCGACACATCAGCCACAGGCTGGAGTTGGGTGAGCGATGGTTCGCTGGCACGCATTCGGTAGTCGAATGCGAGGTTGCGCGTCTTGCTGAACTTGTAGCGGAAGCGTGCAAACGGAGCCACCGACCACGACCAGCGAGCAGCGATGTTGCGGTCGGCGTTAATCAAGTCGGTGCTCTTCGACATTGCCGAGTTGACAGAGAAGCCCACATTCAGATTGTAAGCCTTACGCACTTGGCGGAAGCCCAATTCAAACGACTGGTTGTAGTAGGTGTTGCGAAAGCGGTTGCTTTGGCTTTCGTTGAGCACACGCTCCAAATCCTCGCCCAGGTCGTAATTGATAATCTGCGAGAGCAACTGTCCATCTACAAGCGCATACGACCCGTATTGGGTTTCGAAATAGTTGCGTATGTTCTGGTCGGAGAGCAAGTCCACCATCAGGTCGTTGGGGTTGTAGCCCTGTACTGGTTGGGAGGGAGTGCCATTCACGTCGTACACCAGCTTGGTGGCGCGGCTAAACTTGTAGTTGCCGCGATAAGCCAAAGTGAGGTATCGCGCATTCTTCACATCGCCCAAAGGCTCGGTCCAAGTCAGTCGGCCAGCAATCGTGTTGGTGCGACGGTGGTTCTCGTAAATTTGGTCGATGGTCTCGTCGGGATCCGATTTCAAGTAGTAGGTGTTCTGAGTGTAGGTGGTGCCATCTTCGTTGGTGCTGCTGTATTTGTAGCGGAGGTGTGCGCTGTAGCTACGCCCAGGGTGATATTTAAACTTGTGGGTAAACACCACCTGGCCACCGATGTCGAAGCCCTTGCCGTCGTTGTTGTAACTGCTCAAACTGCGGTTCACAGGAGTCATCGCCACATCGCCTGCACGAGTCATCGAAGAGTCGGCCTTCGCACTGGTGCTGAAATTGAACGAGAAATTTGGTCGGAACTCGAATGTGTTGCATGAGTCGGGCTTCCACTGAATGCGGAAATCGCCACGCACGTTGTGTCCCTTGGTGCGAGATGATGAAGCCGAATTGTAGTAGCTGGTGGAGTCGGGGAAAATGTAACGGCGGTCGGTAGTGGTGCGTGCGTCGCGGTCGCTGTGGTTGTAGTTCACATTACCACCAGCACGGAATTTCTCGCTGTCCTTAGAACCCACATTGAAGTTGAATCCGAGGTTTTGGCTGGTGGTGATACCGCTGTTGTTGCCAAAGCGCATAAAGCGTGAGGCACCGCCATCGGTGAAGTTTTGGCTATTGGTGTTGTTGCCGCCACCAATGAAAGTGAACTGGTTGCCGTCGGCAAAGTAGTTTGCCACCAGATTGCCGCTGTATCGGTCGTCGGTGCCGTAGCCACCTGTCACGGTGCCAAACCAGCCGTTGTTCATGCCCTTCTTCACCGTGAGGTTAATCACCGTTTCGTCCTCACCGTCGTCAACGCCCGTAAGGCGCGCCAAGTCGCTTTTGCGGTCGATGACTTGGAGTTTGTTCACCATATCGGCAGGAATGTTTTTCGATGCCATTTTCGGGTCATCGCTGAAGAATTCCTTACCATCGATAAGGATTTTCGACACCTCCTTGCCGTTGGCTGTAATCTTGCCGTCGCTGCTCACCTCCACGCCAGGCATACGCTTCAGCAGGTCTTCCACCACAGCGTTGGCTTGGGTTTTATAGGTGTCGGCGTTGTATTCTATGGTGTCTTCCTTCACCGTGATAGGCGTTTTCACGCCATTGACCACGGCTTCCTTCAGGAGAATACCCTCCATTTTCATAGAAATGGCACCAAAGTTCACGTCGCGACCGGTCTTTTCCACGGTCACGCGGCGTGTGGCGTTGTCGTAGCCCAGATAGGAGCATTTCAGCACATAGCGTCCGGGCGCCACATCTTTAAGGTTGAAGAGCCCATTGCCGTCGGTGACAGTACCCATCACATAGGTGCTGTCTTTGTTGGCTTTGAGTAGCTTCACCGTGGCCGCTATCAGCGGTAGCGAGTCGTTGGCATCTACCAGCAGTCCATTGAGGGTGGAAGCCGCCTGAGCGCCAAACGCCAAGCACATCACGGTTAGTGTCAGTAGTAACTTTTTCATGCTTCTGATTTTTTTCATGTTGCAAAATTACGAACACCCCTCCAAAGGAAACAAACAAAAACTACCACCCACCCCATTTTATAGACGAAAATGTGAATTTTCACTATTTTAACCAAATTTTTCACCGTTTTTTCCATTCCTGCGCCCCGCCGTGTTCTTTAATTACCGAATTATCATTATCTTTACCCTTTGAAAAACAAAAAAAGCTAACACCTATGAAGAAAGGATTATTGATAGCACTGATGCTTTGCATCTGCGGCTTCGTGAATGCGCAACGCGTGTTCACCCTCGTGTATGCCATTTCCGACGACGGTTTTGTGAATATTCGTGCCACCCCTTCGGCAAGCGGCAAGGTGGTGGGGCAAGTGTATGGTATGCTCCACGGCTTGGGCAACGCCGAAAAGATTGGTCAAGTGGACGGCTGGACTAAAGTGAAGAAGGACAATGTGGTGGGATATGCGCGCACCAAATATCTGGAGTGCCAAACTTGGTGCAACGGTGGCAGTCCGCGCATCGTGGCGAAGAAAGCCACACCCATCTACGGAGAGGACTTCAGTGGGGAAAGCGCCACTGGTGTGGGCGGCAAACTCTACACCGTGCCAGCCGGCACCATCATCGCCGACACCTACAAGAGCCACGGCAATTACTATATGCTCACCTCTGGCCACGACAACCTCTACATCCCCAAAAGTTGCGTGAAACTGGTGCGCCATTAGCCCCTTGTATGGGTGGTGCGCTATCGGAGGATGGGCCAAGGGAAATGGGCGATTTGACGGTCGAGTTCGGCACTGCGGCCGTTGAGGTAACTGTCAAGCAGGGCATGGAACGCTGGCGAGTGGTCCATGTGGGTGAGGTGTGCGAGTTCGTGGCACACCACATATTGCACCAGCGGTTCGGGCAAGAGCATCAGGTGGCGTGATAATTGAATCACTCCGCCTCGCGTACAGTGCCCTAATTTCACCGTTCCTTTGCCTATCTCGAAGCCACGAGGTTTCAGCCCCAGGCGAGCGGCCTCGCTTTGGGCGTATGGTATCAGATAGCGGTGGGCAATGCGCCCAAACAGCAAGGAAATCACCTTCGAAAGGGCGCGCGTCGCCGCATCGTTCTCCAAATCCAAATCGGCTGGCACACGCATATAGAGCGACACGCCGTCGGCTGGGTCGATGCCGTGAGCCACACAGTTGGTGGTGAGTTTGGCATCGGTGCTGATGGTGAGGGTGGTGTGGAAGCACGGTATCACCTGACCGTCGTGGAAGGTGATTTTCTGATGATTAAGCGCGCGGATTTTATCACGGTCGGCATCAACCAAGCCCTCCAACTGTTTTTCCATACCGTAAGGAGCCGACATGTAAAGCCGATTGCCACGCCAGCGGCACCTCACATTTTTCATTCCACGCCTGAGCGTGACCACCACTTTTCCAAATTCCTTGTCAATGAAGTAACACTGCATCGCCGCTATTCCTCCCCTCTGTTGTCTTTGCCCCACATCAGTTTTGTGCGCAGCACTCGAGCGAAGCGGTGCCCCTTCAGCATTATCACACGGGTTGGGAATGGTGCTTTGGCTATGCGGAGCGTGGTGCCTGATGGCAAGTCGATGGTCTCGCCATCTACGCTCACCTGAAACAGCCGTGCCCTACTGCGCACCGTCACGCGCAGCATCGAGGTGTCGGCAAACACCACCGGGCGCATGGTGAGGGCGTGTGGGGAGATGGGCGAAAGCACGAAGCAGCGTGATTGGGGATGGAGGATTGGGCCGCCCACACTCAGATTGTAGGCTGTGGAACCTGTGGGGGTGCAGAGCAGCATACCATCGCCGTTGAATGTGGTGAGTGCCACATCGTCGAGGCTCACGTCTAATTTGATGGTGGAAGATGTGTCTTGGCGAAGAATAGCCACCTCATTGAGGGCGAAGCGCTTGGCTTCCTCGTAGCCCGAAGGCAGCATCAGCTGGAGCATGGAGCGTTCCTCAATGTCGTAGTCGCCCGACAGCAGGCACTTCACGGCTTGTGCCGTTTCGCTGATGTCGACGGTGGTGAGATAGCCCAAATGCCCGGCGTTGATGCCCATGATGGGGACGCCCTGCACTGCCACCGCCTGTGCGGTGCGCAAAAAAGTGCCGTCGCCGCCAATGCTGATTGCCACATCGGCACGCACGGCTGCCCCCTTGCCAAACACGTTGAGATAGGGAATCTCGCCCACTTCATGGTTCAAAAAATGCACATACGAAGGATCGCCCCACAGTTCAGCGCCTGTGTCGTGCAGAAGGCTCAACAGCAGTTTCACCTGCTCAAGCGATTCGTGCTGAAATTCGTTGCCAAAAATAGATATTTTCATCTTCCCAAGATATTACTTTTCTGAAACACAGCGACATAAATTCAACCCACGGATCGAACATCGCCTCCACTTCTTATATTATTCACACCCACCAGCAGATGCTGGTTGGCTGCAAAAAAGCAAAGAATTGTCCATTTAAGCATATTTTACTTTTATATCTCTCCAATTCTTTTTATTTTTGCATAATTATTGTGTTGTGGCAAATTTACGATTTTTTTTCGCAAAACCACACTAAACGGAGCCATATCGCTCTAAAAAAAAATTAAACTCTACATACATAAATGGTAAATTTAAGTGTAAACATCAATAAAGTAGCCACTTTGCGCAACGCTCGTGGCGGCAATGTGCCAAACGTGGAACACGTGGCTATCGACTGCGAACGCTTCGGAGCCGACGGCATCACAGTGCACCCACGCCCCGACGAACGCCACATCAAGCACGACGACGTGTTTGCGCTGCGCCCACTCATTCGCACAGAGTTTAACATCGAGGGCTATCCGAGTGAAGACTTCATGAAACTCGTGCTTCTGGCTCGCCCTTCGCAAGTGACACTCGTGCCCGACGCTCCCGACGCACTCACCTCGTCGGCAGGCTGGGTGGTGGCCGACCATCTTGAATTTCTCACCGGCATCGTCGACCGACTGAAGGAGGCAGGAATCCGCACCAGCATTTTCGTGGGCATCGATGAAGAGAACATCCGTCTGGCGGCGAAAACAGGTGCCGACCGTGTGGAACTCTACACCGAGCCTTACGCCCAAATGTACCCCGACAACCCCGAAGAGGCAGTTGCGCCTTTCACCCGCGCCGCCGAAGCAGCACACAAGGTGGGACTGGGGCTGAACGCCGGCCACGACCTGAATCTTCAAAATCTGAAGTACTTCAAGGAGCATGTGCCACATCTGCTCGAAGTGTCGATTGGCCACAGTCTGATCAGCGACGCACTGTATATGGGTTTGGAAAACACCATCAAGGCATACAAGGAATGTCTGAAATAAAACAAACTGCTCTGAAACAATAAAAACAAAACAATAACTACAGAAAATGACAGCACTTAACATGATTTTGGCACAAGCCACCACAGCAGCCAAAGCATCTGCCACCACAGTGGCAAACGAAAGCCTGTGGGACCTCACGCTCAAAGGCGGTTGGATTATGATTCCTCTGGCACTGCTCGCCATCGTGAGTATTTATATCTTCTTTGAGCGCACTTTCGCCATCACTGGCGCAAGTCGTGAAGACAAGGATTTCATGCAGAAAATCAAAACATTCATTCACCAAGGCAAAATTGAAGAGGCGCGCGCGCTCTGCCAGCAGACCAACTCTCCTTCAAGCCGCATGATTGAAAAGGGTATCTCTCGCATTGGCCGACCAATGAACGACGTGCTCGTGGCTGTGGAAAATGTGGGTAACATCGAGGTGTCGAAACTCGAAAAGGGCTTCTCTTGGCTCGCTACCACCGCAGCAGGTGCTCCTATGCTTGGCTTCTTGGGTACCGTTACCGGTATGGTGCAGGCGTTTATGGCACTCGCTGGCGCAGGCTCAAGTGCCAACGTGACCGTGCTCTCACAAGGTATCTACGAGGCATTGGTAACCACCGTGGCTGGTTTGATTGTGGGTATCATCGCTATGTTTGCCTACAACTTCCTCTCAAGCCGCGTGAAGAAAGTGATGAACAAGCTCGAAAGAAACACCATGGAATTCATGGACTTGCTCAACGAGCCAGCAAAATGACAAAACTTTACTACGCAGAATTAAAAAAATGGCATTAAAACGACAACACGATACTCAAAGTGCGTTCAGCATGTCGTCGATGACCGACGTGGTGTTCCTGCTGCTTATCTTCTTTATGGTGACTTCCACCTTCGTGTTTCCGTCGGCACTGGAAGTGAATCTGCCACAAAGCAGCCAAACCACACAGCTGAAGCCTTCGAGCCGCATCTACATCGACAGCTTGCAGCGTGTGTGGGTCACTGAAGCCGACTCCCTCAACGAGGGCTACGCACGACCTGTGGACGAAACCCAACTCGTGGGCTTTTTGCAAAGCGTGAAAAACGGCAGCGACAGCGAACACCAGTTTGTGGCACTTCATGCCGACGAAGCCGTGCCATACGGCAAAATCGTTGAAATTCTTGATTTGGGCACTAAGGCCGGACTGAAAGTGGTGCTTGCCACCAAACCTTCTTCGTCCAGCGCCAACGAAGCCCCTGAACAAGACGTAACGCAACCTGCAGCCTCAGCAACCGATGCTGCAACACCACCCAATCAATGAACGAAAGAAAAAATGAAATAATATCCGCTATCATCACCACCATCATCACGCTGGGGGTGCTGCTGTTTATGATTTGGTACGTGCTTCCGGGCATTGAAGTACCACAGGAGCAGCCCTACATCACCATGATGGAGGACGCTGGCGGAGATATGCTCGCAAAACTCGGTGACACTCCCGACCCTACTGAAAGCGACCACAACGACGACAACGAGCCAGAAAACGCAGAAAGCACGGAGACTGGCAACGAGGCGGAAGGCGACGAACTTCAGGACGCGGGTAAAGTGGCTCCTCTGCCACCAAAGAATATCACCACCGAGAAGCCTTCGCCTATGAAGGTGAAGACCGTCGAGAAGAAAGATGACGACAAGAAAAAGACTGGCGCATCGAAGCCCAACCATAAGCCACAGGCTAAGGCCGCCAACAAGCGCAGCAAAGGCGCAAGTTCGAAAGTTGAGTCGGAAACCGACAAGCGTATGAAAAACGCATTCGGCAAGGGCTCTGGCAGCGGCAGAACGCAAGGTTCGCCAAACGGCGCATCGAGCACTGGCGACATTAGCGGTCACGGCACCATCGGTTCGGGCCTTGTGGGCTATACTGGCTCATATTGGGGCCGCCCACACAGCCGCTACGAGGGTTCTATCACCGTGAGAGTGACCGTCAACGCCCGTGGCAACGTGATCGAGGCAAGAGCCATCAGCGGAACAGGCGAAGCATGGCGACACCGTGACGTGCGCGCCTACTGCGAACGCGAATCGCTCAAGAGCCGCTTTGCAGTGCCTAACAACCGCACCACCAACGGCGACGGCACCATCACCTGGCGCTTCAAATAGTCAATCCCCATCAACCTCATAACCGAAAGGCTGCTGAGCACCCACGCCCAGCAGCCTTTCGATTTTTTTATCCAGAGTTAAATTGATTTTGAATTTCGGAGCACTCGGAGTTCTCAGAGCACTCCGAGTGCTCCGAGTGCTCCGAAAAGTCCGAGAACTCCAAGTGCTCCGAGTGCTCTAAAAAGCCTCAAATCCCTTGAATGAAGTGGATGATTTCGGTGATGGCTTCGGGGGAGAAGGGGTTGGGATTGCCTACGTAGTCGAGGCTTTTGGCGATGCTTTCGCAGGGCTGGAACATGTGGTTGAGTGTGGGATAGCGGCGAATTTGCGCCTGTGGCACCAGAGCCTTGATGGCGCTTAAATTCTGGTCAGCATCCACCTGTGCGTCCATTTCGCCATTGAGGGCGAGCATTGCCACCTTCTTGTCGTTGGCGATGGCTTTGAGGGCCTCCGTGGGGTCGAGGCGCACGAAATAGCGGTACCATGGCGTGGTGAACGCTTCGATCTGTGCGTTGCGCACATTCAATGGCAACTCGGCGAGTAGCAATTTCAATTGGCGTGTGAGCATCGACTCGCTTTCCTCGGTCTCTACGGCAGTGAACACCGCCTCCAGCATTTCCTTCTTATCGTCCGTGAGTTCTGCGCCTGTCACCTGCGCCACCTTCTCGTTCTGCCTCATCAGTAAATCCTTTCCTTTCACACCGGGGGCGGCAAGCGTGACGATGAAGCGTGCACCCTTGGTGGCGTTGAGAATGGCGATTAAGCCGCCCTCACTGTGCCCGATGTAGCCCACACGGGTAGAGTCCACCCCGCTGTAAGATTTGAGCGCACGGAGCATGGCAAGGGCATCAGCGGCGAAGTCGGCAGTGGTTTCGTAGCCCGACGCAATGCTTGAACCACCCACACCACGGTCGTCGCAGCGCAGCACGGCAATGCCATGGCGCGCAAGGCTGTCGGCAATTTGGGCAAACGGTTTATAGTCGCCGATGGTCTCGTCGCGGTCTTGCGCACCGCTGCCGGTGAGCAACACCACAGCAGGAAATGGGCCGTCGCCTTGCGGCAACGAGAAGATGCCAGCCAACTGCACGCCACCGCCTGCATCAACCATCACCTCAGTCTCCTTGTAGGGCTTAGGAGCCTCAGCCTCTTTCACCACACGGTGAAACGTGAGCGGTAACGACTGCCCCATCTGCGAGAAATCGCCCACTATGGCACCGTCGGCACTCATCACGCCCTTAAAGCCAGCGTCAGCTGGCGCAATATCCACCGTGAGCGAATCGCCCTGCACAGTAGCCGTGCAAGGAATGCCATAAGCACCCTGCATGGGACTGTCGAACGTACAAGCATAGCCGTCGCCCTGCTTCTCCACATGCAGCACCACTTTCAGACTCGCAACACCCACACTGAGTTTGCCCGACCACTCACCACAAAAATCAGCCGCGCCAGCCGCCATACCAGCCACCGCCGCCATCAAAATCAAAAACCATCGTCGTATCATCATCACTAAATCCAATTTTTAACACCCAACAAAGATAAACATCAACCAACATAAGAAGCAACATTTTTTTGCTAATCCACCTTGTCAAATAGCAAGGCTTTGGGGGTTTGTCAAGAAATCATAGATGTTCATTATAATAATGCCATCCCCATTCTGATAAGTGGGTGTTGGAGTTCCCACAATCACATATTTCTGAAAACCATCGTTGATGCGCAAAAGCGAATTGAACTCTTGACGCATTTTTTCTTCCGTTGGCAACGCGTATGCTGATTGGATATAATACCGTTTATAACCTTGATTGCAAACAAAATCCACCTCAAGAACAGAACGTTGGCGAGTCCCATCATCTTCATTGACAACAATCGGGACTTGTCCTACATCCACTGAAAAACCCCGCAAACGCAACTCATTGTAAATTGCATTCTCCAAAAGATGAGTAAACTCCGTTTGACGAAAATTTAAACGAGCATTACGCAATCCCAAATCCGTAAAATAATATTTGGAGGGCGTGTCAATATACTTTTTCCCTTTTATATCATACCTGATTGACCTCTCAATGACAAACGCGTCCTGCATCAAATCAAGATACGTTTTAATTGTATCTTTCGACAAACCACTCTTCTTTACCGACTTAAAACTATTCTCAAGTTTGGTTGGATTTGTGAGGCTACCGATATTTGACGCAATCAAACTTATCAACTCTTCAAGGTCGTCATCTTTTTGAATCGCATATCGCTCCTTGATGTCGCGAATATAGGTATGGCTAAATAGGTTTTTTAGATATTCCATTTTGCGCTCAACTTCCTTCATCACAACGACCTGCGGAAGTCCTCCATAAGTGAGATACTCATTCAGCAAGTCTTCCCTATTCCCTTCTTTCACCGATAGAAACTCTTGAAAACTCAATGGGGTGACATGCACCTCATCGCCACGTCCTCGAAATTCTGTAATAACGTCTTTTGACAAGAATTTAGCGTTACTTCCTGTCACATAAACATCTGCATTAGGAACTTTGAGATAACTATTGAGTACATCTTCAAATTCTGGAACTAATTGTACCTCATCAAGTAAAATATAATATTGCTGGGCATCGGTCAAATGCGCATCAATATATGCAAGCAAAGCATCAGGGTCGCGCAAATTCGCATTACGGCGGTCCTCAAGGTCAACCATAACTATATGCTGCTCGTCCACCCCCTGTGATTTCAGATAGTCGCGAAACAAGGTGAACAACAAATACGACTTACCACAACGGCGAATACCCGTAACTACTTTTATCATGCCATTCCCCATTCGGGCAATAAGTCTACCAAGATGAATGTTGCGTTGAATTTCCACACTTTCGATTTTTTTGTGCTTTGTCACACTTTTGACGAAAGCAAAGATAAACATATAACCCCAAAAAAACAAATAACTTTCGATTTTTTTGTGCTTTGTCACACTTTTGACGAATGAATTTGAATAAACAACTATGTCACAACTATTTACACATGCAAAAAAATCCATAATATCGAAATTTTGAAAAATCGATGGGGCGATTAAAATTAAGAGAGGGGGCACTTTGGTGGTGCTCCCTCTCTTGGTTATTGGATGTTAGGTGCTATGTTATTTCACCTTGAACACTTTCTTTGTCACTGCACGGGTGCCATCGGTGTAAACCGTAACCACCACGTTCACGCCTGCAACTGGAGTTGCCGACACGATGCCGCTTGGGGTGACATAGGTTTGCGATGCCACGGTCTTGCCCACGCCGAGGTCGGTTACGCCTGTGGTGGCAAACTCTGCCTTAGCCACAGCCGATGCATAGTAGTTGTGCTTGCCGGCAATCACCTTCACAGTGATAGTGGTGGCTGCTGGTGCAGATACTGGCTCTGTGGTGCTTGCGGAAGTTTCCACAGAAGGCTCTGTGCCATCGAGGGTGTAGTAATAGGTCACGCCTTCCATCTCGTCGGCAAATGTAATCTTGTTGTCGTGAGGATTGTAGGCGATGGTGGGCAGAGGCACGGTGTCGGGCACGGCTGCCACAGGAATACGCTTCACAAATCCGTTGTAGGTTGCCACAAGTGTGTCGGTGAGCACAGGAGCAGCGTCCATCCACAGGGTGTTGCCATCCTTAACGGTAAATGCGTCGGTGCCTTTCACCACGCGCCACACCAGGCCGTCGGCCTTTTTGAGGCTGATGTCGGTCTTGATAGAGTCGGCGCGTGCGTTGGTATCGAAGAATGCCACGCTCAATGCACCAGCCTTTGCACCAGCCTCATCGGCAAATGTCTTGAGGGTTGGGTACTGACCTTTCTCAAATGCCCAATATGCGGTGTCGAGGCCCTCGATAGGCTTGCCGCTGGTGAGTTCGGCAGTAGTCACACCCATACCGCCCTCGTAGTCGGCACCATGCGCTGTGCCGAAGGTGCTCAACTGGCGGTCGTAGTAAGAATATTCAAGAATGCCCTTCTTGTAGAGTTTGCCGATACAGTTACCAATAGTGTTGGCGTTGTCGGTATTACCAGTCCAGAGCATACCCACATTGAGGGTTGACGACTGCATCACCTGTGTAACGGCGCCGTTGAACCAAGCCTGAATACCGCCAACGTATTTTGGAGCATGTATGTAGCCTGTGTTGAGCACGTTTTTGATGGTGCCGAAGTTGGTCTCCACAATACCGCCGGCACTGTTGAGTTTCTTATATTCGTAGGAGTTGTTGATGTTTTCAACGCCCACTTCACCGTCGTTTTGGCAATTTTCGATTGTGCCCTTGTTGCACGCCACGATACCGCCAGCGTTGAAGTAGCCGGCAGTGATTTTACCTGCGTTGTAGCAGTCGCGAATGGTGCCTTTCTCATTGTAGCCGCAAATGCCGCCCAAGTTGCCAGAATGTGCAGTCACGTTGGCGTAGTTGCGACAGTTGAGAATAGTTCCGTAACTGTAACCAGCGAAACCTGCCACATTGGAGTAACCTGTGATGTCGCCATAGAGTCGGAGGTTCTTGATTACACCCACTTCTTTAAGAATACCCACGAGCGCAGTGTATTTTGTGCGTTGGTCGGCTGGCACGGTGCCATTGTCAGCAAGTTTGCACTTGTCGAGATACAGGTTGGTGATTTTATGTCCATCACCATCGAGAATACCAGCAAAACCGTATGTACGAGAGTTGTTGATACCAATACCCACAAACTCTGGGTCGAGCTCAAGGTCAATGTCGTTAGTCACTTTGAAATATGTGCCTTCAAACGACAGTTGATTCTTGGTGGTGGCAGATGCGAGAAGCATCAAATCTGCCTTGTTCTTAATCAGGTATGGCTCTGCCTCGGTGCCTTTACCCTCAAACAGGGTGGCAGGAGCGAGTTTGATGATAATTCTCTTCACAATCTTGCCTGAAGAAGCCTGAAGCGTGTCGGTAGATACCGAACCAGTGAGGTGAATGTTACCCTTGGTGTCGATGTTCACTCCTACGCCCTCTGCTGAAGGCACACCGTTGCGCAGCACTTGCCACTTCACGGAATTGAGAATACTGGCGGTGAAGTCGGTGCTCACTTGCAGCACATTCTGATTGTCGTCGGCAAATTGAATAGGAGCGGCAGCCACATAAGCGGCAGCGGTCTTTTCCATACCTTTGAGGCGTGGGTATCTTCCTGCCTCAAACACCCATACCGAGTCGGCGAAGCCTTCAAGAGAGGCTGCTGCGAGTTGCGATGTAGGCAATGCTCCGTTCAGTTCCTTATAGTTAGGATTGATTTGTCGGTCGAAATAAGCGTTAGTGATTGCAGGGGCTTTACCCAAAGTGGAAGCGTCGAATTTACCGATGTATGGCATATACGCCTCGGTAGAGGTGGACTTAAACACACCCGAAGCATACACGTTGGTCAACTCGTTTTGGTTGCGGTGACCTTCCATGTCGTAGGCGTTGAGTGCCACACCCACAATCGCACCAGTGCGTGTGCCGCTGGTCTCAAGGTTGCCAGCAAAGTAGCAGTCTTTCATGATGGTGCCTTGAATACCACCCACCACGCCACCAAGACCTGATGCCGAAACGCCATTGATAGGTTGGTGAATTGTGCCAATACCGAAGCAACGCTCAAATATACCTTCGCTGCTCACGCCAGCCACGAGGCCGGCATATTGACCATTGTAGGTAGGCACCACATCTCCGCTGAAATAGCTGTCGGTGAGCTTGCCGCCACATTCATGGCCGAGGAAACCTACCACGCCACCTACCGAGGCAGTTTCCTGCTTGGAGGTGCCAGTGACGGTGGTATTGGTGGCTACGAGGTTTTTGCCTGGCCATCTCAACACGCCAAACACGCCGCCAACCTGTGATTCGCCCTTCACATTACCAGTGAACGACACATTGCTTGCTGGACCAGAGCAACCAGCCACACCTCCAGCACAGTGAATGCTCGTCACATCACCATTGGTGACGGTAATGTTTTCGAGTGTGCCTTGGCAATAGGCTGCCACGGTGCCAGCATACATGTATTCGTCGATAACCTTAGGGTTGGTCATCTTCACATTCTTGATGCTTGCCACGGTATCTACCGCGCCAAAGAGGGCCGCATCGCCAGCCTTTCCGCTATTCACATAAAGGTTGGATATCGTCTTGTTGCCGCCATCGTAGTGACCTGCGAAGCGATACATTTCGTCGAAGCCACCGATAGGTGGGAAGTTGATGCCACTGAGGTTGATGGCCTTGGTTTGCTTGAAGTATTTGCCTTCAAATGCCTTATAGCATCGTGCCGACACCTGAACAGCCGACACATAGTTCACACTGTCCGACAGCGCGAGCAAATCGGCAGGGGTCTCGATGAGCCATGGGTCGTCGGCAGTACCAGAGCCTTTCCAGCCAGTTTGTGTCTGCGCGGCAGGATATTTGATGTCGAATGGAAGTTGAATTTCGGTGGATTTGGCACGGAAAGCCCAATCGCCAGCGGCGTTGCAAATAATCCAGTTGCCCCAACTGAGTTTGTTGCCTTCGGTAGTGCCCACGATTTGATCACGCTTGTAGATGAGCCCTGCGGCGTAATCTGCCTTGTAGTTGTAGAAATATTTGTTGTTGAAGGTGAACAGCACCTGTGGACGCATGGCAAGTGTCTTGTCGCTCTTCATTTGCACTCGGAGCATACAGCTGAGGCCTGCCGCATTGAAAATGGTGATTTCATTGTTGGCGGTCTGCTCTGCGTACACGCTTTGGCTGACATTCACCACGGCGTTGGTGGTGTCGAGCGATGCGCTGTTCATCTTTGCGTTAGCGCTGACAAACTTTGCACTTTCCACCATGCCGAATGTGTAATTTTTGAAATCGCCAGTGGTAATCAACACACACCACTTGCGAAGCGTGAGCACGCCGTTGGCAATCTCACCCTTAACGGTGGCTGTGGTGTCGAATTTCTTGAGGTCGTCGGTGAGGCTCGCCAACACGCAACGCCCATATTTGTCGGAATTGTAGGCTGTTTGCACAGGAAATTCCACCTCGCCTGTGGCACGGTTGAGCGTGCCTTTGATGGTCTCGCCCATGGCGTTGAAATTCTTGATTTCAATGGTGGATTCACCGAGCGTGATTTGAGTCTGATGTGTTGCGTTAAACACTCCGCCGGCTGAGTAGTTGATTTGAATCACGGGGTTGGTGAATGCCGTGATTTCGCCTGCTCGTCTGACAGGGGTGCGCTTCTTGTCAATCTTTTGGGTCACTTTACCCAACTCTGCTTTCTGCAATTCTACAGCACCTTGTGCAAGAACTGCTCGCTGCCCCACCCTCTGTTCTGTGGAGCGCGGTACGTGGCTCTTCTCTGCGTCGAAGAACGGAGACACATCCGCCTTCACACTAAAGCCTACGCAGACGGCGAATGCCGCCAAAACAATCAGTTTGTAAATTGTTCTCATAAGCGATTCTTAATTCCGCAACACTATGATTAACATCGTTACTTTAGCACCAGAGCAGCCGTTAGTTGCCCCGGAACCTACCTTGTTGCGGAATTCGCCAACTTCAGTGTTGCATAATCAAGCAGCAGACTCAGCAACAGATGTCACAAAAATACTAAAAAATCAAAAAAAATCAACACATTTTAGTGATTTTTTCTCAATAATCATAACAAAAATCTACAAATCCACGAGTTTTTGATGTCGGACGAGTCAGACAGGTCAGACGCGTCAGACAAGTCCGACAGGAGATGGTGCGGGAACACCTATTTAATCCATTTAAATCCAATTTACACCAATTAAAAAAAATATAAAATTCGGTGTTAATAGGATAAAATGGATTAAATAGGTGTTCCCTTTCACCCACCCATGCCCTGCCTCGTCACAGAAGCCGAAGCAATCGTCTTAACTTCTTCAACTTCTTAACTCCTTAACTTCTGATAAAGTTAATCTGCGCGCTCGGTGGTGCCTTTGTTGATTTGCGCGCCGCGGAACGAGGTTTTCACGCTGTTGAATGTGTAGCGGACGGAGAATTTGATGCCTCGTGTGTCATACTTGTTGCGATGCCATCGCTTGATATTTGAGAAGTCGATGCCCCAGCGTGGCGTTACAGCCTCGCCGACGAGGTCGGTCAGTTCGATGGCTGTGCGCAGTTTTCCTTCAAAAAAAGTCTTGCTCGCACCGATATTCAATCGCAATGTGCGGCCAATTCTCTTAGCACCATCGTACCACGGACTTTGATAACCGAACAGACTGAAAACCTCAGCCGTTTTCCAAAATTTATAACTCATATTGCACGAAATGTAGATGCTGTGCTGACCAAATTCGCTGTTGAGCATTTCGCTTATATTGGGCAACTTCGTGAACTGATACTCGTATCCAAACATAGGGTCGATCCTGAACTTGCCGATGCTCGTTGAGTATGAAGCATCGAAAGAAAAGGTGTTGCTGTATCTGCTGTTGATGGGTTGGTCGATGATGGCACCGTTTTCCCCATACGGAAATGAGCCTGTCACTATCATATTATTGACTCTTTTGAAATCAATGCTGAGCGTGATGTCCTTGATGTTGGCGAAGAAGGCCACTACGTGGACGTAGGCGTTTTTCAGATTCTCATTTCCTTTCTCGTAACGCAACGTGTCGATATACACCACGGCAGGATTGAACTGCGATATGGAGGGATAACCCACATACATCGTGTAGTAAGTCCCGATTGAATAATCGTCTGCTATGCTATAATTTATATTGATATATGGGCGCACGACGAAAGTGCGATCATCATTGCTCTGGGCTGATTGCGTCAGTTTTGTGATGTTGTGCATCAGCCTCGCTCCCAAACTGAGTTTCAATTTATTGATTTTGCGTTGCCATGAGCCATACAGGGTGTTGGTATAATCTGTTCTGACGGTCGATTGCGTCGTGGCGTCGTTGATGAAGTAGTAAGAGTTCTTGATCACGCCCAAGTTATATCCAAGTGCCCAGTCGTTGCCATTGTGCGAGAAACGCCAGTTTGCTTCCGCGTCAAGCAAATCGTATTTCGAACTGCTGACGATATTCTTTTTGGAGAGTCGGTCGTCTGTGATGTTGAAGATGTCGATAAATTGCGCCTCACCCTTGTTCTGGCGGGAATAACTCATTGTGATATTGAAGAAATGCCCTGATGGAGAGGTGTAGGTCATGCCGGTGGTCACATTATGCCTTGACGATTTGCGGTGTGGGATATTCGTGTTCTCGTCGAGGATTGCTTCGGCACCATTCATTGAGAGTTGGTGAGTTTTTTGCTTCTTGAAATCCACATTGGTGGAACTGCCAGCGTATTGGAGTATGAAATTAAGTGTTGGCTTTGCCAGATAGTTTAGCCCCGCACTCCACAATGGGCCAGTATTGACGGAGGTAAATTCGGAGTTGAATACATCGGTGTAGGCAATTTTACCTTCGGAATTGGCCACGGAAGCGCCACCACCGTCGAATGCTTTACGGTTGACGTATTGCTCCACCACAGAGCCCATGAACGAGAATTTGCCAAACTTTCCACTAAGGTTAATCCATCCATCGTCGGATACTCTACGGCGCACTTCAACATTGTTGGTCGCAGAAATGCCGATGTGGTCTTTGAGTTGCTTTTTGAGCGTGATTTTTATCACTGCTCCTGATTCTGCGGAATACCTCACTCCAGGGTCACGGATTACCTCAATCTTCGACACTTGGCTCGACGGTATGGATAGCAAGATGTTGCGGTCGGTTACTTTTTGCTCGTTGATATAAATTGTCCCAACGCTCATTGAGCCGCCAACTTTGATGCTGTTGATGTCGTAGGTCACCACACCAGGTGTCCAGCCAAGCATATCGTAAAGCGTTCCAGCCTCTCCGATGTGAGTGCCTGCCAGGTTACTGATTGAGTAGTTCAGTCCGTCTCGCGTCACTGTGGCTTTCTTTGCGCTCACCACCACCTCACCAAGCCGCGTGGCTTCCTGCTGCAAGGTGATTGTTCCCAAGTCGGCACTTGTGACATTCAACCATTTCGTCTGAAATCCAACGTTTGTGGCTTTCAATAGCAAAGTCCGCTGCTCGGCGGCAAACGAGAATTGCCCATTGTCGTCGGTCATGGATCCTGTCACGTATGCGCTGTCGCTGGGAGTGAGCGCCACAATGGTCACAAAAGGAATTGGTGTGCCAGCCTCGCTTACCACCTTGCCATGGTAGGTGACAGCCGAAGATGCTGAGGCAAATACTGATTGCACACAGAAAACACTCGCAATCAGTGTAATAATTAATGATTTCATATATTTTTGTGTTTGAGAAATTGGCGTAGTTATGGCTGTTTACATGATTTTCATCACATAAACGCTGTGATTTTAAACCTACTTTTTTATTGAAGCGAACTACTGCGCTTGCCTTTTTTCAAGTTTGGATTCAAGCAATTCTGCCACTTGTTGCAGCATAAGAATGATGGATTGGTCCTTGCGCTTTTGTTCAAATTTCGTTTTCGATAGTTTGACTTGACCGATGGCTACCTTTAAGTCGTCGCTATCGAGAGCGTCGCAATTTTTAGCCAATGAGTAAAGTGGAGAAAGATATATGGAATTATCGTTTTTGAGCCTGTCGAGATAGAAAAATAGATTACTCATCCACTTATCGACACCGGATCTCTGCGCCGATGGAGCGGCAACCGTTTGCGACGCCACTTGCGGAATTTTTGGTGCGTATGTGGTGATGAGGCGACCTGCAATGCCACTATCCGTCATCTCGCTCCACTCAATGGTGTAAGTGGTTCGGAATAGAGTGTCAGCTTCGTTGATGATTCCCACTGTGTAGCAGTTTTCGGCTTCCGTTCCCACTATCGTCGACTCGCTTTTGTTGTAGTATAGGCGATAGCCTGTGAAAGTGCGTTCTTTATTACCAGAAAGACTCCAAAGCGTGTAAATGCTGCGGCGGTCAATCTTGCCGTCGAGCAGTTGGTCGATAGCATCGTACAGCACTTTTACGCTGTCGATGTATTCGGCTTTTGACTTTGGTAATTTGAATTTATAGATTGTGAGTTCACCCTCCTTTTCCCCATTGAGACTTGTGTAGTAGGTGTTGTGAATCGTCAGCGTATTCTCTTGCTTGACGATAGGCGAATTTTCTCCAAAGTAATATCTCAACTTTGCGAAAAAGTCTTGAGCCATCGCTGTGGGTGCGAGTAGCAAAGCCACTGCCAGAATCATATACTTTGTTTTCATAATGCAGGTATGTTAGTTGATTGGTTGTTAAACTGTTGATTTATCTCTTGTTGCGCGTCCACATACACGATAGTGCCGTTCTCGTCCATCACGGCTTGGTAGCCCATGGCTTCCATATCGATGATAATGGCTCGCTGATTCAATTCTTCAAGTTCGCGATGTAGTCGCTCGTTTTCTTTCTGAAGTTGCTCGTTCTGCGCCATCAAATCGGCTTGCGACTGATGGTGAGTGACGGATTTAAGCCGTCGTTGCGGTTCGACCGCCACGGCTTCAGCATTGTCGGTCGCAGGAGTGCTGATGTCGGCTTCCTCATTCTTTGCCACAAGGTGGTTGCCGCCTTTTTTCGCATCGTTTTGGGCGGCTATCGGCCGTGAAACAGGCTGGGTGGTTTCGGTGTTGTTCAAAGCCTTGAGACCGAAAACAAGCGCCACAACTGCCACTGCCGCGGAAATGGAAGTCCACCAAAGCCATTTGCGATGCGTGGGAGATGCGGATTCGGGAAGCAACTCTCCCTCCAGTCCACGGTCAAGGTAGCCGAACATAGCCTTATAGTCAGCCCATTCGGATGGAATGTGGGGAGTCGTGCTGAAATATTCGCTCAGTAACGACTCTTCCTCAATAGTGGTATTGCCCTCCATGAATTTGTTGAGCAATTCCTCAATCTGATGTTGTGAATATGGTTTCATTGTCGTTCTATGCGTTGTTTTTTTATTTCTTCCAATAGTTGCCTTCGTGCCCTTGCGAGCAAAGTGCTTACGCTGGTTTCTTTTATTCCGAGCAGAGCGGCTATCTGCTTGTTGGAATATTTCTCGTCTTGCCGCATTTTCAGCACCGCATGCAAGGTGGATGGCAACTCCTTAATTCTATGTTCAAGCCATTGCACGTCTTCTTGCTGAATGATTTCGTCTAATGGCGAGGGGGCGGACTTGCTTGCCGACTCTCCACATTCTAACGGAAGTGGCGGTTTGCGTCGCAAGTGATTGAGCGATAGCCGGTGTGCCACAACGGCAGCAAAACCCTCTGGCTTGTAGAGCCGGTTATCATCACGCATTTGCCATAACCGCAACAGCGTTTCCTGGGCTATGTCTTGCTGCTCGTCATAGTCGAGGCCCATTGCCACAGCCTTACTCAAGGCAATAGACCTCAGCTGAGGGGCTATCAGTTCAAATGCATCAATAGTCATTGATAAATCACGTTATTTGCTCACAAATTTACTAACTTATACATCTATACAACACATCACCCCCCACTTTTCAAACAAAATTTCCAGTTTTTTTTAAAGTCAACGAGCCTACAGGTCAACAAGTCAACAAGTTTTTTTAGGGGGCGGTCGAGTCTGGCAGGGGTCCGCTTGGGTCTGTTATGGGTCTGAAGGGTCTGCTATATGATTGAAAAACACCGATTTAAACCATTAAAACCCAATTCACACCAATTATTTTATATATAAATAGTTAACAGATTACAATTTAATCATCAACACCATATAATTCTATACCATTTTTTCTGAAAGAATTTATTATTTCGGTTTCTAATTCATACAATATATTGCAGTACATATTTTCATCAAAACTTTCAATATCATCAGGGAGCATTTTAGAGACACCACAATCAACACATATTGTATTTGTTTGCTCATTATACCATATTTTCATGGGAGTATGGTTAGACCAATGAAACATAGGAACAAATCTTCCATGATAAGATTTCATTATTTCAGTTATTTTATTCATTAGATATGCTATTTCCCACAAATATACATTATTTTTGGCAATGATATACATGTTGTCCCTGTAAACAAACAATTATTACAGACGCAAAAACACAGATTCGTGTTCTTGTGTGGTAATTCTAATATATTTTACAATTTTTCATCTAATGATGTTACTTTCTGTTGTGTACTATTTGCATCATCTAATGCGGAAAACAATGTGATGAATGTAATGCTCTTCGGATTAAACATTTCTGCTATTGCTTTCCCTGAATCTGATATAGTCTTTCCAGTTGTTATTGTGTCATCGAAAACAAGAACATCTTTGCCGTTAATTGCTTCCGCATAGTTTAAATCACTATGCGGTCTTATATTTATCTTCATAGATTGTAAAATTGCATCTCTATAAGATGATTTTTCTAAAAATTTATAAGAAAATATACCGTCATTCCCATTTTGAGATTTTGGGAGATTCATTGCAGAAAACGAATCGTCTATACTATTCCACACTTCACTTGGGTTTTCAAAGTGTGAATTTATATAGTCATCATCTATCATTTTTTCGTAAACATCTTGTGCCTCTAATTTGCTGAAAAATTTGTTTTCAGCATAGTCGTGCTTTATTAGTCTTAACAAATATGAAAATACAATTTCATTCAATTTATTATTTGATGGCGTTAATACTATAGTATCATATTTTGGCAACAAATGAGATGCGGCAACAAAGTTTTTTAACAGTTTCATTAAATCCGATTTCGCATTATTGAATTTCCACCCTTTTCTCTCCTTTAATGCATTTAGTAGTGGATTTGAATCCATTCTGTCATTTGTTGATTTTCTTTGGAAAATTGATAAAGTTCTAAATCCTCGTTGTGTGTCTAAAAATAAGTATGGATTATGCGAGTCGTTTGTGTCAACATGATTTTGATGATTGTTTGTGACGCTCACAGCTCGATTATTTCCTGTTTTATTAATATCTATACCTTCTGATATGTGTTTTATAATTTCTTCTTTTATGATTTTACGAAGTTCACTTTCTGTAATTATTATATTCTTTGCCATAATTCACCTTTATTTATAAATACTTATTTTCCACAAATATACACCTTTTTTCTAACTACATGATATTTATCAATAAAGAAATTTCAAATTGGATATGAGAAAGAAAAATACAATACGACTTAATGAGTCTCAGTTGCATAATATGATTAGCGAGTCAGTGAAGATAGTGTTAAGGGAAGCAAAAATGGTCCATGATACTAATTACATTAGCGGACGCCCATTTTGCTCAAAAACATTTTGGCAATGATATACAGTTCCCCCCAAAAAAATAAAATTCGATGTTAATAGGATAAAATAGATTAAATCGGTGTTTCCTTTCACCCACCCATGCCCTGCCTCGTCACAGAAGCCTCAGCGATTGTCTTAACTTCTGGTAAATCAAATTTCAATCTTTGTGAGATTTTCATTAATTTTGTGGAACAAACTATTTGCAAACACATTACGCAAAACAGAACATGATAAAGTTCGCAACCACCATAGACCAGCAACTTGACCTTTTAGAACAGAGGGGCTTGAGAATAAATGACAGAGAAAAGGCTAAAGAAATTCTGCTTGACATAGGCTACTACCGCCTTGGTTTTTATTTATTCCCCTTTGAAAAATCATTCCCCAATTTACGGCATCGCACACACGAGTATGTAACAAATGCCACATTTGAAAATGGTGTTAACTTGTATTACTTCGACTTTGATATGCGACTTTTGCTGATGCGATACCTTAACCGTATTGAAATAGCATTTCGCACAGCACTAATTTACCACCTATCAAACAAGCACAAAAAATCCCCTACTTGGTTTGCTAACCCTTCTGTAGTAAGCAGAACTTATATCAACAAATTTGAAGAAAAAGTCTATAATGCAGATTTCAAACGCACCCCTGTCATTGCACGTCATCATCAAGTCTACCCCAACGACCGTTTCGCTCCTGCTTGGAAAACGATAGAATTCATGACATTTGGGGCTGTACTAAAACTGTATGAAGAGTTGAAAGACCACGAAAGCAAGATTCTTATATCAAACATTTTTGGAATCCGCCAAGTGGTGACATTTGAAAACTATATGCACACTATTCTGAGTGTTCGCAACGCTTGCGCACATGGTCTCTTGCTCTATGACTTTAAGTTGCCAAGACGAATAAAAAGAGGACCTGCTAAGCAAGACCAAACCACATCAGGAAACATTATCGGGGCATTGCGAGTGGTTAAATATATAATGAACTCTATTTCAGAAAACAGAGCCAACGAAATGAGTGAAAACATATCTTCACTATACAACGCTTTGTGTGCCAACACACCTGACCTCAAAGTTCTTATTCCTGACTTTTCAACAATTTAAGAATTTTTAAAAAATAATTTCAAATCCCAATTTGGTGATTGCTCTTTTTTGTTTTAATTTTGCATCATCATAGTGCCGATGTAGACTTTGTCGCTGCATCTTGCACTCTAAAAAAGGAAAAAGTCGAGACTACCACTTTGTCGGGTAGTCTCGCTTATTTTTATACACAACGCATATTCCCTAAACTCACAAAAAGGATTTTTGCTGAAATCCATAAGTGTAAATGTTCAAAGGTCGCGCCATCGCCCCAATCAACTTTACAGGATCCTCAGCTATCGTCATAACTTCTTCAACTTCTTAACTCCTTAACTTCTTAATCTAATTTCTAACCTGTATCTTCTCGCCATTTTGATATTTTTCGTATCTTTGTAATTCAAACTTTTGAAGCCACAAATCCTATGAGTGAAAACTACATTGTATCGGCAAGGAAATACCGCCCTGCGAGTTTCGCAACGGTGGTAGGGCAGCAATCGCTCACCCATACGCTGAAAACGGCTATCGGCAGCAACAAACTGGCTCACGCCTACCTGTTCTGCGGACCGAGAGGCGTGGGCAAAACCACTTGCGCGCGTATCTTTGCAAAAGCCATCAACTGCGAGCATCTGACCGCCGACGGTGAGCCTTGCAATGAATGTGAATCGTGCAAGGCGTTTAATGAGCAACGCTCGTACAACATTATCGAACTCGATGCCGCCAGCAACAACTCGGTGGACGACATTCGCACCATCGTGGACCAAGTGCGTATTCCGCCACAGGTGGGCAAATATCGTGTGTTTATCATCGACGAGGTGCACATGCTCACCACCGCCGCCTTCAACGCGTTTTTGAAGACGCTGGAGGAACCGCCCGAATACGCGATTTTCATTTTGGCAACCACCGAGAAGCAGAAGATTATCCCTACGATTCTCTCGCGCTGCCAAATCTACGACTTCGCGCGCATCAAGGTGCCCGACATCGTGGAGCAACTGAAATACATCTGCACCGACCGTGGTGTGACTGCCGAGACAGCAGCCCTCAACGTGATTGCCCAAAAGGCTGATGGCGCAATGCGCGACGCGCTCTCCATCTTCGACCAGGTGGCGGCTTCGTGCGAGGGAAATATCACCTATCAGGGCGCAATCGAGAACCTCAACGTGCTCGACCACGACTACTATTTCCGTCTCGACGAGGCGTTCCTGAAAAGCGACATTCCTGAGGCGCTGCTCATCTACAAGGATATTCGTGAACACGGATTCGACTCACAATTCTTCATCAACGGTCTGGCACAGCATTTCCGCGATTTGATGGTGGCAAGCAACCCCCAAACGGTGGTGCTGCTGGAAATGAACGATGAGTTGGCGCAGAAGTTTGTGCTGCAAGCGCAGAAGTTTGCCCCAGCCTACTTCTACCGTGTGATGGACCTGTGCAACTATTGCGACCTGAACTATCGCAACGCCAGCAACAAGCAATTTCTGGTGGAACTCACGCTGATTAAGATTTGCCAGTTGCTCACCGGACCGATGCCCCCTGCCGGTGGCGACCAGCCTTCAGTGAAGAAGATGCAAGCCAGCCCGGCACAGGCTCCACAGCAAGCGGCACAAGCCCCACAGGCAGCCGCCCCACAAGCGGCTGCCCAAACTCAGCATATCGCATCAGCCCCTGCACAACCTTTCATGCCGCAGGGGCATCCGATGCCGTCGCCTCCTATGCCAAGCGCTAAGCCGGCGGCGGCGACACCATCCAAGATGCCTCCTCGCATCTATATCAACAACACTCAGCGTGCAGCTGAAGAGGCTGCCAAACAAGAGGCAACAAAAAAGGAGGCATCAGCCCCCACTTTCCACGACAACAAACCCATCGACCATGAGCAATTCGCCCAGGCATGGAACGCATACACCCAAGCGCACCCTCACGACATTATCGTGGTGAACGCTATGCACCGTGCCGTGCCTATGCTCGTGAGCGGCACTCACTATAAGATGAAGTCGGCCAACGAAGGCGAAGCAGGCATGATCAACAACAGCCTCACCGACATCTTGACCTATCTCAGAAACACACTTCAAAACGGAACCATCACCCTTGAAATCGAACTCGACAAGACCATCAAGACACCAAAAATCATGACCGAGCGCGAAATCGTGAACGATATTCTCTCACGCCGCCCCGAATTTGGCGATTTCATCAAAGATTTCCAACTCACCCTCAAATAATCCCACTCCACTTGCCTAAAACGCTATAGCGTAATGGCCTTCTTCTGAATAAACGGAGGGCTTTCCCCTATCTTTCTCCCCCCTATCTTACGATGAGAATTTTGGTGACTGCGGCTTCGCTGCCGTCGGCTTGCGACGCAAAAACGAAATAAACACCGCTTTTAACGCGCTCAGCGCCGTCAACGGTGCCGTCCCAAGTACACTCTCCACCCACACTCTTTAATTGCTTCACGACGTTGCCAGACGCGTCGGCAATCTTCACGAGCGAGTTTTCCATCAGTCCGGTGATGGTGATGAGTCCATAGTAGTCGGGGCGCACAGGGTTTGGATATGCCACCACATTGCTGAAACTATTCTCGCCAGGTGTGCTGTTGGTGCGGTAAATCATCATACCATTGCTGGTGGTCACATACACGGCATTAGAATACGGGTCGGGGCAAACGCGATACACCACATCGCTCAGAAGCGGACTGTTGTCGGTGTTGAACTGCGAAATCACGGTTGTGCCGTCGGCACTCACCAAAAACAAGCCTGATCCGTTGGTGCAAATCCACTTGCGATTCGACGCATCTACGGCGATATGCGACACAGCGATGCCGTTGAGCAAGTAGTCGGCAAGGTTGGTGCCGTCGTTGCGTGGCACCTTGATATGGTGGAGGCGGAAATCGCTCTTGAACGCATCGGCAGGGTTAAACACCAGCACGCCATCGTTGGTGCCCATCCACACATTGCCGTTCTGGTCTTCGGTGAGGGTGTAGATGTTGTTCCAGCTCACGATGTTGCCGTCTTGGTCGAACAGCGAGCCTGAGGAATATGATTTGGTGGTAGGGTTAGCCGATGGGGTGCCGCCGTCGTTGATAAAGAAGAGCGAGCCACCGAATGTACCGTCGGAGAACACCTTCACATTGCTGCTGCGCAGCATGGTGAGCACGGAGAATTTGCTTGGGCTGGCACCTGGCACATTCACGGTAATCCAGTCGCTGGCTGTCACCGCCTTTTGCGCCTGCTTAGCCTGTGGCAACACGAAGAAACTTTTCCCTGCTGGAGCCGACGATTGAGCAGCCCACAGGTTGCCTGCCTTGTCGAGCGCGATGATTGGGCTACAGTAGTAGCCGCCCAGAGCGTGCTCCATTGGCGAGTTTTCCCAGTTGTAGTTGTTCACCACCTTGCCGCCGGTCACTTTGTGTATGCCGTTCCACCAGTTGCCCATAAAGTAGGTGTTTTCCTCGCTTGCGGAGAACACTGGGTAGAAACTGCCGCCATTCTCGATGGTAGGCGTAGGGGTTACATCTTTCACGGTGATGCCGTCGAAAGTGTTCACGCCGGTGGGCAGATTTTGTTCGCTGATGAATGCGTTGGAGCCCGTGCTGGTCACATAGAGCAAGCGTTGCGCGTTGTTGTAGGTGAGGTGGAATGGAGTGACAAACGACAGTGCCGTTGGTTTGTAGAAGTTGGCATTGTCGGTGGCTTGATGAAGCCCGTTGTCGCCCACAGCCCAGAGCGTGCCGTCGCCGCCTTTGTAGGCGCTATACATCTGATTCTCGGCATCCACCTTGGTGAAGTTGGAACCAGTGGCATCGAGGGTGAGATAGCAGTTGTTTGAAAAGCAGTTGAGCAAATACCCGCTTGGAGTGGCTTGCAAATTGTCGGTTTTGCAAGGTTGCGATTCGGCAATATTGGCCACCACCTCCCCAGCCTCATTCACGCTCACATTGACTGTGTAGGTCCAACCGGTGCAGATGAGCAACTTGCTGTCGGTGAGTGCGCGCAGTCTGCCGCCGTCGTTACTCACTTTTCCCTTCACTTTTGGCATGGAGCCGACGGTTTCGTAGTGCTTGCCCACCTTGCCGTAGCGAAGGTCTGTGCCCTGGCTCACCAGCATGTAATCGCCCACCTCAGCCACAGAATTTACCTTCTGCCCGAAGATGCGCGATTCCAGCACCTCCCACTTCTTGTCGTTCAGCACCACATAGCCGAAGTCGGTGGCAAGATACACACGCCCTTCAGGAGTGAAGTTCACATCGTTGATGGTCTTGGATTGCGTGAGCGAAGCCGCCTTGATTTCTGGAAGATTGATAATATCGCCCTCGCTGGTGATGATGTCGATATTCGAATTGTCGTACACCACCATCAGATAGCCACGGTAATCGTTGTAGTAAATATTGCTAATCACCACATCGTTAAGGTAGTTGGCGCGGTTGAGGCTCTCGTTTTCCTTAGTGCTTTTATCGAAGCGATACAGACTGCCGCTCACCAGATAATACACCTCATCGCCCATATCCACCACATTTTGTGTTTTTGAGCCAAGGAACGAAGGCACCACTTGCCAGTTAGATGCCGAAGCATGGACAAACGCCAAAGCCGCTATCAATAGAGAAATCGTTTTCTTAATCATAGTCATGAAAATATTACTATGCGCGCACACGCACACACAAATTCTAAACCTATAACGTAACACCACCCCCAAAAATTGTTATCGCCCCAAAAATATCCCCATCTCACAAATCCCACCACACAAAAGTTTGAAGCCACAGGCATCGGAGATGCCAGTTCAGCGGATAAATACTGGCGGCACGGAAACAAAAACACACAAAACAATCTTCAGAAATTAGATTATCCGAAAGCGCAAGTATTGCATCATAACGTAGGGACATGCCTTTGGCATGTTTCGATGCAAACAGCAATGTATCAACGCATTGGAAACACACCAGAAGAACCTCCCCTTTGGTATGATTCAATTTGCATTTAAATTTGAAAAGAAATCATGTTATCATCAGGGGTTTTTCGCCGTGAAACGGCGAGCGGTTTTTATCCTTGGGGCAAAGTGGAAGGCCCTCGTAAGAGGGTGGCGGAGGGATTGTGTGGTTGGCGGCATGGAAACTCGTTTCCAATGACGCAAAGCGCACAATCCCTCCGCCAAATGCGAAGCATTCCACGTTGCTCCAAGGCTGTTTTTTATGTTTTTGTCTTTGATTCCATTCACGATTCGGCAACAATACATATCTATCCCCAGAAATTTTCCACTGAACCCCAAAAAGGCATCTTATTAATGATGCCTAAAAAAACCTATTAATAAAAATCAGGGGGAATGGATAGAAGTGAGATTCATGGTATTGATTTCAGGTTTTCAACATTTGGTGGGGGATCACTTGTTTGGTGGCAAAATTAATTACGGAAGAAGAAAAATGCAAATTCACGCACCCTTAAATATAGTCAAAATGCACTGATGGAGTGAATTTTATCCCACAAAAATAGGCAAAAACGCCGATTTATCACTATCTTTGCAATCACCAAAACTCACCAATCCTCACGAATATGACACAAAAACAAACACAGGAAAAGCCAATATTAGGAAAGTGGAAAAAATTCTACAACCACCATATTCCGCAAGAGAAAACCATTCTCGACCAACGCCGCCAGCACCTGACAGCGTGGTATGTGGTGCTGCTCATACTGGGCATACTCGCCGACTTGCTGGAGGTGTCGGGGTCGTTCGACATCTTCTATAAATACACCAACAGCGCCTTGCTCGCACTCACACTGCTATACACTGGGCGCTATATCGCCATGAAAACCAGCATCACACGCACCATGGCACTGCTGTCGGGCAACACCCAACTTTTTATCGCCACCGACACCGTGTATTGCGCCCTCTCGCCCTCGGTGCCACACCCCCAAATGGTGATTCTGGTGAATATGCTCATCTTGGCAGGAAATATCATGTTTTCCATCGCCACGTTCCAAAGGGCAATCACGCTGTTCAATGTGGCGATAGCCGTAGCCACATTCTATTCGTGCATGATATTCTCCGACAACTACGAATTTCAGCAATATTTCACGATGGTGGTGCTGCTGTTCACCTTCACAGGCATTCTCGGACTGCACATCGCGCACAACACGCGCCAACTGCAAAGCGACTACGAGTCAATCAAGGAAGAGGAAGAAGAACTGATGCGAGTGCTCCAGCTCAACAAGGAGCAACAGAAACTCTACATCGAACTATCGAAGCGTGAATACAAGGAGGACGAAACACGGCTCATTCTCGCAAAATTCAGCGAAAAGACACAGAAATACGTGGTTGACAACGTGACGAAATACATCCAAGGCGAAAAATTCAACGAGAATCGCATCAAGGAGCAATTCCCCGAACTCTCGCCATCTGAACGCGAAATCGTGCACCTCATTCTGCGCGGACACAAGTTGGGAGCCATCTGCACCATACTCAACAAATCGGAGTCAAACATCAACACCCAGCGCGCCAACATTCGTCGAAAACTCGGCCTCCACCCCACCGACAACCTCAACAAAGCCTTAGAATCCCGAATGTCCACCCCCACCAAATAACGAGATCCGGAAACTTGTCGGTACAGTGGGAAATTCCAAAGAATAGATTATGCACTGTTGCCGAATCGTGAATGTAATCAAAAACAAAAACATAAAAAACAGCCTTGGAGCAACGTGGAATGCTTCGCATTTGGTGGTGCGACTGTGCGCTTTGCGTCATTGGAAACAAGTTTCCATGTCGCCAACCACACAATCACTCCGCCACCCTCTTACGAGGGCATTCCACGTTGCACCAAGGATAAAAACCGCTCGCCGTTCACGGCGAAAAACCCCAAATGAAATAATCTTCTGGTAGGGACGTGATATTTCACGCCCGCCCATAATCACAGTAACACATTGAATATCAATCATCTGTTACAGAAGCGAATTATCGCACCACTACCATGCTTTTTTTCGGGAGAGTCGGTGTTTGCTTTATTTATCCACTGAACCCCGACTTGTCTGACAACAAATCACATACAAAAAAGCACTGGGCAGAACGGGGGGTGTTCTGCCCAGTGTTGGGGATTATGCGTATAACAATTGCAAGGGGTTAGCGGAGTTGCTTGGTGGTGGTGATAGTGCCGTCGGTGTGGCGGGCTACCACGATGTTGATGCCTTCGAATGGCACTGCGCTTTCGCGACCCATAGTGTCGAAGTAGCGAACCGATTCCACAGGAGCAGTGGTCTTCACTTCAGTAACTGAAGTCTGTTCGGTTTTGCCTGCTGGCATGAAGATTACCAAGCCGAGGGTTTCGTTGTCAACCTTGTGCCAAACCACCTTCTCGATGCTTACGCTGTCTTGTGCTTCCACATTCCAGAGGTTGCCTTGAGCATAAACGGTCTTAGGACCATTGTTGAAGAGGTCGTAGAGCACGTTGTTGTTGCCATTGTTCTTAAACACGTTTTCGCCTGGGTTGTAGTCGGCAGCGTTCTTGTCTTCCACCTTACCAGCGTTCACTTCTGGTGAGCCGATGATGGTCACGCCCCAGAGGTTGTTTTGGATAAGATTGCCCTTGATGTAGGCTGCGCCCTTGCCAGCAGAATCGTAGATGCTGATACCGCTACCACCGTTGTTGGCGTTGGTTTCGTAAGTGTTGTCAACGATGTCGTTGTCGATGATGTAGGCGTTCACAGGACCGGTAACGTTGATACCGTAGCGGTTTTCCTTCACCACGTTGTTCTTGATCACCACCTTGTTAGAGAAAGCCATGCCAAGCATATTGCTCACAGCAATACCACCCACCTTTGTGTAGTGTCCACCGAAAATGGTGTTGTCAGAGATTTCCACATCTTCTGTACCGTAGGTGGTGAGGTTGATTTGTGGACGGTTAGAGTTCTTGTAGTTGTTGGCACCGAAGTAGCAGTTGGTGATTTTGATGCCGATTGGGGTGTTGGCACCGTTGCTGATAGCTGCTGAAGCACTTTCAAGGAAGTTGCAACGATCCACCAAGTTGCCAGTGCAAGATGCAGTGAAGTTGAGGGCACCGCCAGAAGAAAGTGTACCATTGTATTTATAGAATGTGCAGTTTTCTGCTGTCAACTGAGCCTTATCGCCACCGAAAGTGAAGCCCACATACTCAAAGCGAGCATTTTTGAGGATAGCCTTGGCATTGTCGCTAAACATACGGAATCCCTTTGGAGTGGATTCCTCACTGTCGCGCGTGATGAGCACGGTGTCGGCAGGAGCACAGTCGAGTGTACCATTTATCCTCACTTGAAGTTTGTTGGTAAACTTCACCACTTCGTTGTTTTGCAAACGAAGCACGTCGCCGTCGGAGATGGTGAATGTGGAGTCGAGCACCCAAGCGCCGTCAACCTTATGAACACCGCAAGCCTCAATCTTGGAGAGGTCTTCGAGGGTGTAAACCGTACCATTGCCTGGAGAAACGTACTCGTCGGCATAGGCGCCAGCAGCTAAAGCCGCAGCGAACATAAGAGTAATAATTTTTTTCATAAGCTTACGTTTTAATTATATTACTGAATTATTTGATATAACAAAGTTAAGAACAATCCAAGAAAAAACCAAATTTGTGTATATGTATAACCATAGCAAAATCCAAAAATTACGATTTCTAATCGGCAGAGCCTCGCTTGTTGGATAATTTGTTGTAATTTTGCAACGAAATTTACAATCTATAATCCGACAAAAAAATGTTAGGACTCACATCTGCACTGGTCACCGTAGGACTACTGGTGATTTCAAACACTTTTATGACTTTCGCCTGGTATGGGCATCTGAAACTGCAAAACGCGGGCATTTCCACCCATTGGCCTCTGGCGGTGGTGATTTTGTTTTCGTGGGGCATCGCCCTACTGGAATACTGCTTCATGGTGCCAGCCAACCGCATCGGTTTCTCCGAAAACGGCGGGCCATTCTCGCTAATGCAACTGAAAATCATTCAAGAGGTGGTCACTCTCACGGTATTCACCATTTTCGTGACCATTTTCTTCAAGGGCGAACAACTGCACTGGAACCACTTCGTGGCATTTTTGCTGCTGATTGCCGCCGTGGGCTTCGCATTCCTCGACACCAGCAAATAATGACATGGGCAAACTTGGCTTACATACCGAAAAGAGCATTTGGCAACGCCCTGCGTGGGTGGCGATTTTCGCATTCACGGCCGCCTTCGCATGGGGTTGGGCTTATCCGCTCATCAAACTCGGATTCGCCGAATTTGGCATCACTCCCGACCAGACTGGCAGCAAAATGCTGTTTGCCGGCGTGCGATTTGCCATTTCGGGGCTGATTATCTTGGCGATGGCTAAGGGCGCGCATCGGAGTTTCGTGATGAGCACCAGCGTGCGTGGCTGGGCGTTTATCCTCATCTTCGCCCTGCTCAACACCTCAATCCACTATGCGTGCTTCTACATCGGCCTCTCGCACAGCGCAGGTTCGCGTGCGGCGATTCTCAACTCGCTCAGCGTGTTCACCCTGGTGATTTTGGCGTGTGTGGCATATCCCTCCACCGACCGCCTCAACGCCAGCAAGGTGGTGGGTTGCGTTCTCGGATTTGTGGGCATACTGGCTCTGAACATTGGCGGTGCCGACAGCGGCGGCTTCACTTGGCTGGGCGACGGCATGATTATCGGCAACGCCCTTTGCTCTGCGGCAGCCGGGCTGATGACCAGAAAGATGAACCGACACATCGACGTGTTTGTTGGCACGGGCTACAGTCTGCTCGTGGGCGGCATCCTGCTTGCCATTCCGGGGTTGGCTATCGGTGGCACAGTGCCGATGGTTACGGCGTGGGGCATCGTGATACTGCTATTGCTCATCGCCATCTCCACCGTGGCTTTCGGTCTGTATAACAAACTGCTCAGTTGCAACCCTGTGGGCAAAGTGGCAATCTTCAATTCGCTCATTCCTGTGATTGGCGCTGTGAGCAGTTGCATTTGCCTCGGCGAACCATTCTACTGGAAATATGCCTTCGCCGCCATACTCGCCGCCGCCGGCATCTACACCATCAACAAAGCAAAAAAAATAAACCTTTCTGCCCTATTTTTCATTTGAATTAAAATAAGTAACTTTGTAAATCTGATAATACTAAAAAACAACCCTCCGTGGGCAGTGGTTAATGCATAAATAGAATATTGAACTATATGACTAAAGAAACTTCAAAAAAAATAGCCATCACCGAAATGTGTGGAGGGAAAAAGATTTCTATACAAATGTATGGACCACACTCTTTAAACGAAGACGGCACCATTATGCCTTTTGAAGAACAAATGGCAATAGTTTCTCACTACTTGCATAATCAAGGTTTCAAATATGCAAAACCATACGAATCTAAAGCCGAGGGACTGATTAAAGATATTTACAACATTCAGAGCAAGCGAGTTGAAGAAAATTGTGTTTCAGACACAAGTGCTCAATATTCGCTGTTTTCGGATTTGTTTTCAGTGCCATTTTTGACCACCGACAACCCCAAATTCACATTTATAGACTTGTTCGCAGGTATTGGAGGGTTTAGAATGGCAATGCAAAATCTTGGCGGAAAATGTGTGTTTTCATCAGAATGGGATAAACAGGCTCAAAAAACGTACTTGTTGAATTATGGGGAAGTTCCATTTGGAGATATTACAAAAGAGTCCACCAAATCTTTCATTCCCGATGATTTCGATGTGCTGTGTGCAGGTTTCCCTTGCCAAGCCTTTTCGTTGGCAGGTAAGCGACTGGGGTTTGAAGAAACCAGAGGAACCCTGTTTTTTGATGTTGCAGAAATCATTCGCAGAAAGCGTCCAAAGGCGTTCTTCTTGGAGAATGTGAAAGGATTGCTTATCCACGACAAAGGAAAGACCATACAAACCATACTCAGGGTTTTAAGAGAGGATTTGGACTATTTTGTTCCAGATCCACAAATTGTCAACGCAATGAATTTTGGGGTGCCACAGCATCGTGAAAGGGTATATATTGTAGGATTCAGAAAAGACCAAAATGTAGATGAATTTACATACCCAACACCAACCGACACTTCTAAAACATTTGCTGATATAAAAGAAGAAAACACGGTTTCGGCAAAATATTATTTATCCACGCAATATATCAAGACCCTTGTGGCTCATAAAGAACGCCACGCTGCAAAGGGTAACGGATTTGGATATGAGATAATACCTGACAACGGCGTTGCAAATGCGATTGTTGTTGGCGGTATGGGACGAGAGAGAAACCTTGTGATTGACCACCGACTTAAAGATTTCACCCCTGTCACCCATATTAAAGGCGAAGTTAATCGCGAGGGAATACGCAGAATGACACCACGAGAATGGGCGCGTTTACAAGGCTTCCCAGAGGATTTCATCATCGGTGTGGCTGATGCTTCCGCCTACAAACAATTTGGCAATTCTGTTGCAGTGCCGGCTATTCAAGCCACAGCACAAGAAATAATAAAACGTATTCATCTTTCAAAACCCACAAATTATGGCACTAACAGGAAACAAGGGTGAGTGGAGCGAGATTTACACATTGTTCAAATTATTGGGTGACGGTGTGGTTTATGCTGGCGACCAGAATTTGAACAAAATCCAGGATTTGTTCTACCCCATTATAATGATTCTTCGCCAAGAAAAAGAGGGTGACATCAACTACCAACGAAAAGATAACGATGTGGTGATTCAAACTCCTCAAGGAGAGGAACTACTGCGAGTTTCGGCATCTTTGTTTCTTGAGGAAGCAGAGAAATTACTCAAAGCAACTCATGAAAACGACGGTGCTTTTGCCATTCCCCAAACAGAGGCTTTCATGAACCGCATCTATTGCCATTCTCTGAAAGCCAAATCAAGCGACAAGACCGACATACGAATTATTCTGCACGACCGTCGAACTAAGATGAATTCAGAGTTGGGATTTAGCATAAAATCACAACTTGGAGGTGATTCTACGTTGTTGAACGCCAGCAAATCCACCAACTTTAATTTCAAAATAGAGGGTGCCCAGTTTTCTGACGAGGAAATCAACAGTATCAATTCCCTCAACCCAAAGCGAAACAAAGTCATTGACCGTGTGAACGCCATTAAGGCGAAAGGGGGCAAACTGGTGTTTGACAGAGTGGACAATCCCACATTCTACAACAATCTCATCATGCTTGATGGCGACATGCCTTCTGTAATCGCGAGTCTACTTTTAGAGCAATTAAATAGCGGAGTCTCCACTTTAAAAGAATTGGTGAATCGGATTACCGAAATCAATCCTCTGGGGTATGACACACGACAGCCTTCGCCTTTCTACGCCTATAAAGTGAAGCACCTTTTAACCTCTGCGGCATTGGGGATGATGCCTGCCACGGCTTGGGATGGCAGACTTGATGCAAATGGCGGATATTTGGTGGTGAAAGGTGATGGAGATATTCTTTGCTATCACTTCTACGACAGAAACCGATTTGAGGACTACCTGTTCTCTAATGCGTATTTAGAGCGTTCAAGCACTTCACGCCACAACTACGCCTCAATCATCAAAGAAGAAGATGGCACATTGTCGTTCAAAATTAATTTTCAAGTAAGATTAAAATAAAATTCTGAAATTTTGTTATCTTTGCAATTGGTATATATACAATAGAATACATGGGGATGTGTCGAATATCCCAAAAACGACAACGCTATTGCGTAGGGACATGCCTTTGGCATGTTTCCAATGCGTTGATTCATTGATGATTGCATCGAAACGCACCGAAGGTACCACCTTCGATTATGATGGAATCGCAAATTTGACACCCCTCACTAAACATCAGCATATTATGGCAGAAAAAAGATGCCCAAACTGTGGAAACCCCGTGCCTCAAGGGTCGAAATTTTGTAATCACTGCGGTTGCGTACTAACAGCCGAAATTGTGTGCCCCAACTGCAAAAGCACGATTCCTGCCGATAGTGCTTTCTGTCCGGCTTGCCGCACAGCCATCACACCCGGCACAGCACAGGCAGCAGCCACACAGCAACAAGGAAAGAAAAGCAAAGGCGTGCTCAAATATTTTGTGTGTGCCGCTATCGCTGCATTTATCGGACTTGTGGTGGTGCGCACGCTCTTCTTCACCGGGCATCAAGACGAACCCACTGCCGCTGATGTGGAAGTTACCGACATCGACGCCGGTCGCTACAACGATGTGTTTAACAACGCATTGATTAAAAACAATCTGAAAAACGATGGCGACAAGATAGCCTACGCTTGCCCAGTGAAAAATGTCACCACTGGCGAGGTGGACAAACTCATCGGCGTGACCTACCTCTCCGATGCGTCGCACTCTTTCTATAAGATTTTCACCCTCACCCTGAACGGTCAAGAGTGGGATATCAAACTCAACAATCAGAAATACGTGGATGGCTACAACCTGATTTTCGACCCGAAGTCGCTCCGCGCCGAGGAAATTCCTGCCGTGGTGGATATTCAGGGCAAGCGATATATGTTTTTCGCCTACGCTTGCGTGCCTTCAAATGAGGAATCGGGCAAAATCACCACCGTGTATTTCGACATCGACAGTCAGAAGGAAATCCGCCAAGTGGACTTCTACGGCACTCTCATGCGCGACATGGACGGCCAGATGATTCTGAAATGCAACTCCGTGCCTGTGGGCACTGGCATTCTCGACAACGAACTTATCAAGCGCGCACGCAGCATAGGTATGCTCCATGTTCCCACCGAGGAGGAATTGGCTCGCGAAAAGGCTGAGCAAGAGCGTCTGGAAGCCGAAAAGGCTGAGCAAGAGGCTGAGCTGGCGGCTCAACAGGCTGCCGACGAGCAGAGATTCGAGAGCGGTGAAGAGGTGAAAGTGGAAGCGCAGCAAGTGGACAAAAACACGCCGCTGTTCCGTGCCGAAGACTTCTCAAAGAAAATCAAGGGCGGCGGCTACACCGTGTTCATGTTGAAAAACGGCAAGGTGTTTGCCTTCAGCAAGTCCACCAACAGCACATTTGAGGTGCACTTCGGCGGCGGCTCTGCCATCGACATCGGCTTTGAGGATTCGGGTGCCGGCATCGTGAACATTCGCACCAGTTCAGGCAAAGTGCAATACAACCTGGGCAGCAAAACGATGAAGAAGGTGGAATAATCCCACACATGCGCCCACATCAGGCGTGTGGTAATACGATAAAACTTATTTCTAACATTTTACGGCATGAAAATCTACATTGTTAAAGACGATATGCGACTGGGGCCGTTCACACTTGAGGAAGTGAAACGGCAGGGCATCAGCGCCGACACGCTGGTGTGGTTCAAGGGTATGCCCGACTGGAAAGAAGCGCGCGCCATTCCCGAACTGGCAGGTGCCTACATACCCGACATTCCGCCTACCGCCGAGGTAGATGAAGATGATACCGTAGAAGACGCCGGCATCGACTCCGCTCCAGAGCCTCCAGCCGAAACCTACGCACCACAACCACAGCCACAACCACAGCGCTACGCCTACGCCCCATTGCCCAACGAGGGCAAGGCGAAGAAGTCGAAGGCTGGCATCATTGGCATCATCTCGCTTTTGGTGGTGATGCTGATATTGTGCATCATGGTGCTCACCAAGCCCTCGAAAGCCGACTACATCGACTCCATCACACGCGTCACCACGGAATATGTGCTCGACCAAGTGGGCAACACGCCGCTTGGAATGTCGGAATCGGTATCTGGCACAGTGAAATTCTCCACATCAAAAGCGGTGAGAACCGTGCTTGAGCAGACCTTGTATGTGGAAGACTGCCTGATTTTCAACAAGGCGAAAGTATCAATTGGCGAACACACCTTCACGGTGGGCATCGGCATGTTTGGACATGTGTTCACCCTCAGCAAAGAGCAGTTGGCCGCTGCAGTGACGGCAACCATCGAAAAAGAGCGCAAAAAAATGGTGCAACACGCCACCGAAGCCGTACAGGAAACCATCGACAGCACCATAGAATATGGCAAGCAGAAGGTGGAGGAATTGGGTATCGACCGAGGCACCATCGACAATGCCATCGACTCAATCAAAAACAAAGCCATTGAAAAGGGCAACGAACTGGTTGACGAAGCCGTGGAGCATGCCAAAGAAAAAGGCAAAGAAGCCCTCAACGAACTCTGGAATTAAAATTTCACCATTAATTTATGGTATTTTTACCACTTTTATTTGCAAATTACCCATAATTTGTATTACCTTTGTGTGCGAAATGGTAAACGCCCAATCGCACACGGAATGAAGACTGCGGCGATGCCATCTCAAAAAAGAGAACAGATAATACACACTTTAAATCAAACAACACACAATGATTGACATCAACGCAAAAAAGGAAAATTGCCTTGCGAGAGACAAGGAATTTTTGAGCATCTACAATGATGCATTCAATTTCATGATTGAAAACCGCGTGCCCGACCCGCACAACCGTGCCTTGCACTGGACCATTGAAAACGGACAGCCACATTACAATCTGAGTTACAGCCGTGCCTACCGCGTGGTGTGCCAAATGCTCACAGGCGACCGCATAGCATTCAACAGCCACCTGCGCCAGATGATGTGGAGCGAGATTTGCAAGAAAGTGAAATCGCTCACCACGCTGCACCCCGACATGAGCATCGCCAAGGCACTCGACTTCGTGCTACTCCATTCGCGCGCCAGTCGCTTCTTCGTCACGCCCCGACAGGCGCAGCGTGGCATAGCCCGAAGCCGCAAACTGCGCCGACAGGCTCTGCAATCCATCGTAGGCAAACACCAATCTTAACACACCAAATCTTTTACCATCATGACAAACACAATCAATCCAAAACACTCGCTCACCATCAATATTGACAAGGAGCAAATCCTCAACATTATCTATGCCGAGAGCGCATGGCACTGCATCGTACACCCCGAAGCCAAACGGCTCACACCCGACGTGGAACGCGCCTGTATGCTGCGTGTGAAGGAGGGGTTCGACGATATGCGGTCGCGCTTCCAAGCCTATATCCATTTCGCCAACTTCAACCCCAACACTGATCGCAAGAATGTGACGCTTGAATTTCGGTTTTTCAACCCCTACCCCGACTCGCTGCCCGACATCCTCGGCAACGACGTGACGCAACTGCTGGCATGGTTTGCGCTCAAGCGATTCTACGGCGACGATGCCAGCTACTACCACACCGCATGGCTCAAACACCGAGCCGGCATCACCATCGCCTTCGCCCGCGACGCCAACTACCACCTCCTCCAAGAGCCTGAGGGATAAAGCCCTCACGCTATACCGTAGGGCTTCTATAGACTCCGTGGAAAAGTCCAGGGCATAGATTATGCTTTGTTGCTGAATCGTCAATAGAATAAAAAACAAAAACATAAAAAACAGAACCCATTAATTTTATAGGAATCGCCCCCACAAAAAATGGAAATGATATACAAGTTGTCCCTGTGATAATTTAGTAATGATTGAAAAAATCCC
>OIYV01000202.1_pt1 | contig 40216 bp, 44 predicted proteins | sample 1588251 | NCBI WGS metagenome assembly OIYV01 (sample SAMN03283282) | human gut metagenome | biome: human-associated habitat; material: feces | host: Homo sapiens | place: Peru | collected 2012
ATCCTTCCCCTTTACTTGCTCCTTTTACTAATCCCGCTATATCAACAAATTCTACAACAGCAGGAGTAGTTTTTTGAGGATTATACATTTCAGTTAATTTTTTTAATCTTTCATCTGGTACAGCAACAACTCCTACGTTTGGCTCTATAGTACAAAAAGGATAATTAGCACATTCAGCTCCTGCTTTTGTTATACTATTAAACATCGTACTCTTCCCTACATTTGGAAGTCCAACAATTCCTAATTTCATTTTTTCCTCCTTATATTGTCCAATAAAAATGTTTTTGGGCATTTCATTTTTTATTTAAATATACTTATATTTTTATCCCTTATTTTTTATTTCAGTTGAAATCTTTTCTATAAATTCATTTAATTTCATTGTTCCTAAATCTCCATCTTTATGAGAACGAATTGCAACTAAGTTTTCTTCAACTTCTTTTGCCCCAACTACTAGCATATATGGTATTTTTTGAAGTTGAGCTTCACGAATTTTATATCCTGTTTTTTCATTTCTATCATCAACCTCTACACGTATTCCTTCTTTTAATAATTCATCTCTTACTTTGTAAGCATATTCATGTTGATTGTCTGTAATTGGTAATATTTTTGCCTGTATTGGTGCAAGCCACGTTGGAAGCACTCCTTTTGTTTCTTCTAATAAGAATGATATAAATCTATCAGAACTTCCTAATATAGCTCTGTGTATTACCACAGGTCTATGTTTTTCTCCGTCTTTTCCTATATATTCAAGTTCAAATCTTTCAGGCAATGCAAAATCTAATTGACAAGTTGGTATTGTTATATCATGATTTAAAGCTGTTTTTATTTGTATATCTATTTTTGGTCCATAAAATGCTGCTTCTCCTTCTGCCTCATAAAAAGGAATCTCTAATTCAGTTAATATTTCTCTTAATTGACTTTCTGCTGTTTCCCACATTTCGTCATTATCTATATATTTTTCTTTATTACTTTTATCCCTTAAAGATAACCTATATTTAAAACTTGATGCTGGGAATCCAAAATCTTTTTGATATACTTCTACTATTAATTTTAAAACTTTCCCTACTTCTTCTTTAATCTGGTCTGGTCTTACAAATAAATGTGCATCATTTTGACACATTTGTCTAACTCTTTCCAACCCACAAACACTTCCACTATCTTCATATCTAAAATCATGTGCAAGTTCTCCAATTTTTATTGGTAAATCACGATAAGAATGCATTTTATTTTTATATACTAACATATGATGAGGACAATTCATTGGTCTTAAAACCATTTCTTCATTATCCATTTTCATAACAGGAAACATATCGTCTTTATAATGGTCCCAATGTCCAGATGTTTTATATAACTCTACATTCGCAAGTGAAGGAGTATATACATGACTATATCCTAGTGCTAATTCTTTATCTTGAATATATCTTTCCAATATTCTTCTTATTGTTGCACCATTTGGTAAATACATAGGTAATCCTGAACCAACTAGTGGATGAGTCATAAATATTTCTAAATCTTTTCCTATTTTTCTATGATCTCTTTGTTTTGCTTCTTCTAGTAATTGTAAATGTTCTTGTAATTCACTTGCTTTTGGAAAAGCTATTCCATAAATTCTTTGTAACATTTTGTTTTTTTCGCTACCTCTCCAATAAGCTCCTGAAGATGATAGTATTTTTATTGATTTTATTTTTCCTGTACTTAATAAATGTGGTCCTGCACATAAGTCTGTAAAATCTCCTTGTTTATAAAAACTAATTTCTTCTCCTTCTGGTAATTCTTCAATTAGTTCTTGTTTATATGGTTGTCCTTCCATTAATTTTAATGCTTCTTGCTTTGGTAAAGAAAATCTTTCAATTTGTATATTTTCTTTTATGATTTTCTTCATTTCTTCTTCAATTTTTGCTTTATCTTCATCTGTAAAAGGTTTTTCTACATCAAAATCATAATAAAATCCTTCTGCAATAGAAGGTCCTATTGCAAATTTAACATTTGGAAATAATCTTTTTACAGCTTGTGCCATAATATGTGACGTTGTATGCCAATAAGCTTTTTTTCCTTCCAAATCATCATTTTTAAATGTATGAAGTATTAAATTACAATCTTCTTTTATTTTATATCTTATATCTCTAATCTCTCCATTAATTTCTCCACAAGTTACATTTCTTGCTAATCCTTCGCTTATTTTTTTTGCTACTTCTAAAATTGATGTTCCTTCTTCTATTTCCATAGTTGAACCATCTTTTAAAATAACTTTAATCATAAACGTTCCTCCTTTATATTATTTATTGGATATTTATCATATATATAAAAACACTCCTTGGATATCTCATTAATCCATAGGAGTGCTTTTTCTATACACGGTTCCATCCTATATTTTACTTAGTTAATAGATTATAACGTATCTAAAACGTCTAGCTTATTCACTAGAGATTTTGAAGAGGTAGTTTTTCAAATATGTTTTCTGGAATTAATTTTCAGCCTATGATTAATTCTCTCTAACAGTAACCTTTATTTTACTTTTTCTCTTACTTATCTTTGTTCTATGTTAATAGTTTAACCTCTTTTTTAAAAAAAGTCAATAGAATTCTTTACTTTTTATTTTTCTTATTATATAATTATTATTGTATTTATTTTGCTTCCATAGCTCAGTTGGTAGAGTGCAGCCTTGGTAAGGCTGAGGTCACGGGTTCAATTCCCGTTGGAAGCTCCAACGACGTATCTGTTCGAACTTTATATAGAACAGGTGGATATGAAAATCAATCAGTAAAATGGTTGATTTTTTTGTTTATGAAAAAATCTTCCAACAGAAAGGAGGATTATTTTTATGGTTAAGATAATTAAGCAAGAACTAGAATTTGTGGAATGTCTAAAACAAAGACTTGAATTTATATGTGAGTTTTCAAAAGTTACTCCAACTTTTATAAATGGTAGCATTAGAAAATTGGAGAAAACTAATCTTACACATATTGAGCCACATAGAGTAATTATCAAGAATATTTGAAAAACATATAAATGTAAATATTTAGAAGAGCAAAATCGGTGCAGTTATAAACTACACCGATTGCTTGTATTACCTTTTTGCACTGTACAATCTCACGGTTGAAATATGATAGCCGTTGTCAAATGCGATAGATGTGAAACTGTCTTTGTAAAAGTCGCTTGCTGTTTGAGGACTTTCAATAATTTCGAATGCCTTGACAAAAGGAAGATCGTATTCCTTAATTTGGGAAAGAACTTCGCCTATGCTCGGCTTGAAAAGTCCATTATAACCATAAACATGCAAGCAGACGAAATCTCTGCCTTCCAAAACTTCAAGTTCGCCCTCGCAAACTTCTTCTCTCATAGCTTCATTACGGTTCCACAGATAGCTGATGCCACTGAGTTCCTCAAAAGTAAACTCTCTGAAATAGTGCAGTTTACCATTTACCGTGATAACTGGCTTGATTTGTTCGTACCGTTTTTTCATCTCCTCATCGGAGATTTTAGGGATTGATACTTTAAACATTGTGATTACCTCCTTAAATTTTCTTGGAGGTTAGAAACCTCCAAGTTGTTTGACTTATTGGTTTCTAAACAATACTTACATTTATATGTTATCATATTTTACATAAAATTTCAACTTTTTTTGAAAATTGAAACAACTTTGAAAATATAATATTAAAATATTGTTTAGAAATAGAAACAGTTATAAAATCAGATAATATAACAAATTTATATATGGTAGTAAGATGTATGGAAAAGTTATTGACTAAAGAACAGTATAAGGAATTATATAATTCTATATCCGCTCCATACTTAAAAAACCAGCCTTTAAGACTGGTTTTTTCAATTTTCAAGCATATTTTTTATTGCTTTTTTTCTTATTCTTTGTATTGCATTATCTATCGACTTAACTGGCGAATCTAATTTTTTTGCAATTGTTACATAACTTTCGCCCTTTAAAAATCCATCTAATACTTGCTTTTCAAATTTACTTAAATTTTTGTTGACTGCATTTTCCATTTCACTATAATATTCTTTTTTCATTATTGTTTCTAATGGGTCTTCTACAGTATTACTATTAAAAGTATCTATTAATTCAACACTATCTTCTTCATTATTATCATAAGCAGCCATATTTAGTGATAAATACGAATTCAAAGGCATATGTTTTTGTCTATTTGAACTTTTTATTGCTGTTATTAATTGTCTCTCTATGCAGATATTAGCAAAAGATTTGAATGATTTCTGTTTTTCTTCTTTAAAATCCTTTATCGCCTTAAACAGTCCAATCATTCCTTCCTGTAATATATCTTCTTTTTCGGCTCCAATCATAAAATATTTACTAACTTTTATATTAACTAAGTTTTTATATTTTTCTAGTAAATAAGCTAAAGATTCTTGGTCTCCTTGCTTAATTTGAGATATTATTTGTTCATCTGTTAGATTGCTATATTTATCTGTTGTAAAGAATACATTTTCATTCTGCATTTCGTCAAGATACCTCCAATTGTGCTTTTTTTGTATTATATATGTCAAAATTACTAATGTCAAGCAGTTTTTAGCAAATTGCTATTATTTTAGTTCATTTTTCAGCATTGACCATACAGCATCATCTTCCATGTCTTTTTGCCATGAACCTACACCTGCTAAATTTTTTTCTTTTATTAAAGATACCTTTTCTTTTAGAGATTGTATATCTTCAATCCAAATTTCTTTTTTATTATCGCCATCTTTATATTCTGCATAGTTTTGTTTTAAGTCATTATCCCATTTTTTCTCAACATCATTTGGTAATACTTTTTCAATATCTTTCATAGCCACAGTATTTCTACTTATTATTTTTCCTTCTGAATTAGTTGTCCAAACTCTTGTATAAAATGGAACTGCTAATATTATCTTTTCTGACTTGATTTCTTCTGTTTTTAGAAATTTTTCTAAATTCAATTTTACCCAATCATATCCAGCAGTTGTTCCTGGTTTTGTACTAGATGTACCATATTCGTCATAAGCCATAAACACAATGTAATCTGCTACATTACCTATTACATTTCTATCAAAGCATAATGACCAAGTTTCTCCTCCATCCGGTGCTGTTACATCAACAGAAGTTACAAGTCCTATTTCTTTTAAACGTGGTGTTAACTCTATAATAAATCTTGAATACATATCTTTGTCGTCTTCTCTCATATTTTCAAAATCTATGTTAACCCCATCTAAATTATATTTTACACATTTATTAACAATACTTTCAATTAACTTTTGCCTTGATTCGTAACTATTCATAATTTTAGAAGTAATTGATAGACTACTTTTTGCCGCTTCTGCATTTGATATCATTGGCCATACTTTATAACCATTTTCATGTGCCCAGTTAATATAATTTTCTCCTTTAGTTCCTACATTTTCTGTTAAATTTCCATTTTTATCAATATAGAAAAATGCTGGTGAAACAACATTAACACCATCTATTGTTGTTCCAGTTCTGTCTGGTGCTGAACCATATTCAGAAAAATAATCCCAAGTTAAATTAACTTTTCCATTTATTTGTTTTTCTTCTTCCATAGATTCTCTAACTATAAATTCATTCTCTAGTTGATTTGATTTTATATAACCTATTTTCCCATTTTCCGTTCTAATTTTAGTGTATCCATTATTTGAACCTATGACAACAACACACTCTCCCCTTTTTATTCTATCTACTGTTTTTGAAATAAAATTGGTTGAAGATTTAACTGAAGTATCAGATGTTACAATTGCTTTTTTCTGTTCTTTTTCTAATGAATCCATTGTTATTACTTTAGTTTTTTCAATATTAGAAATTTCTATATCATATACATCTTTCATTTCAGAAATTGGCAAATATACTATTCCATCTCTTTTTATTGCATGTGCATAAATATTTTTGTCTGATCCATTAATAGTGATTTTATTATCTTCAAACCCTATAGCTGCAATCTTTTTCTCATAAGTTGTTATTATTTGATTAGTTTCTTTTTCTTCATAAATATATTTATCAAAGAAATTTGCAATATCTGATTCTGATAAATATATAATATTATCTTCTATTAAAATCTGCTGTTTTAAGTTAGATGTTACATTTTTATTATTGATAACTAAATTTGTTGTTTTGTTATTATCAAAAACAACAAACTCATTAACTAACAATCCTATTACAAAAATAACAATTATAATAGCAATTATTATTAATGCTTTTGAAATGGCTTTTTTGCTTTTTTTATTTTTTCCTCCTGAAGCTGTTCCTTTAATTGTTGTTTCATTTTTTAACTCTCTTTTTCCTCTTCTCATGTTTTTTCTACTCCTCTTTTTCTTTTTTATTAATATATCATAAATTATTATATATTAAAATAACTTTTTAATATATAAAATAAACAGATATGAATATTATAACATATCTGTTTATTCTTGTGTCAATAATTATTTTAAAATTCTGATAGTATTAAATATAGTTATTAAAGTTGTCCCTACATCAGCAAAAACTGCTTCCCACATATCGGCTATTCCTAATATGCTAAGAAGTAATATTAATATTTTTACTCCAATTGAAAATATTAAATTTTCTTTTATTATTCTGTTAGTTTTCTTAGAAATTTGTATTGCTTCTATAATTTTCTTTAATTCATCTGTCATAATAACCATATCAGATGCTTCAATTGCTGAATTTGATCCAATACCTCCCATTGATATACCAATATCAGCTCTAGCTAAAACAGGACTATCATTAATTCCATCTCCTACATATGCAACTTTTTTTTCTGTAATATTATTATCTAATACTTTTTCTAATTCATTATATTTATCCTGTGGTAGCATTTCTGACTTTACTTCATCAATGTTTACTTCTTTTGCTATTCGAGTTGCAACCTCTTTTTTATCTCCTGTAAGCATCTTTGTCTTTATTCCTAATTCTTTTAACTGTTTAATTGTTTCTTTAGCATCTGACTTTATTTCATCTGTTAATACAATGCCACCAGTTATTTCATCTTCTATTTTCAAATAAATAATTGTTCCTTTTTCAGCTATTTTTTCTTTGCTGTCTACAAATTCTGCATTTCCTATTTTTATTTCCATATTGTTATAAGTATATTTTAATCCTTTACCTGATATTTCTTCAAAGTCTTTAACCTTAGTTGTATCAATTTCATCATTTACCATTTCTAAAATTGATTTGGCTAATGGATGATTTGAAAAACTTTCTCCCATAGCAAAATAATTTAATATTTCGTTTTCTGAATATTTTCCATTATATGTCTTGATTTTACTAACTTTAAACTTTCCTGTAGTTATTGTTCCCGTCTTATCAAATAATATTTGTCCTATATCTTTAATTCCATCTAGATAATCACTACCTTTTATTAAAATTCCTTTTTTAGAAGCTTTACCTATTCCACTAAAATAACTAAGAGGTACTGATATTGCAATTGAACAAGGACAAGATATAACTAAAAATATTAAAGCTTTGTAAATACTGTCATAATAAGTAGAGCCTTTTATTAAAATTGGCATAAATATTGCTACTAGCAGTGCCAATCCTAATACAATCGGTGTATAAATTTTTGCTGCTTTTGCAACAAATGTTTCTGTTTTTGCTTTTTTATCAGTTGCATTTTCTACTAAATTTAAAATTTGACTAACTGTACTGTTTTCATAATTTTTTTCTACTTTAATTTCTAATATTCCTTGAACATTAATAGCTCCAGATAATACTTTAGATTTTTCTTTTACCTTTACAAAAGCACTTTCTCCCGTTAATGCAGAATTATCTAATTCTGCTTCTCCTTTTAATACTATTCCATCCAAAGGAATTTTTTCTCCTGTTTTTACTAAAATTATATCTCCAACATTTACCTCTTCAGGATTTACTTGTTGATATTCTTCTCCATTTTTTAAATTTGCATATTCTGGTTTTATATTCATTAAATCTGAAATTGATTTACGTGTTTTGCTTATAGCTTTTGATTCTAATATTTTTCCTATTTCATATAAAGTTATAACCATTACACCTTCCATTACTTTGTTTACTAAACATGCTCCTATAACAGAAATGGTAATTAATGCATTTTCATCTAATACTCCTTTTCGTATTTGCATAAATGCCTTTTTCATTGTTCTACTTAATAATATTATTATTGATACTATAATAAGTACTATTTGTATATTAGTATTAAAATTTAATTTGGTTCCTAAAAAATATATTAGTATTCCTATTATAATTCTAGCTATATGGAAACTTTCTTTACTGTCCTTTTTTTTATTGCTTTCTTCCATATCTACTACATTAACATCTGGTTCTAATGCCTTAACAATTTCTATTATCTCTTTTTTTGGATTATTTTTATTTGTTTTAAATGATAATTTTAAAGTTGAAAAATTTACTGTAACATCTTCATAGCCATCTGTACTTGCTATTTTATCTTCTACTTTTTTCGCACAACTAGCACAATCTAGTCCTTCTAAAATATATTTATAATTCTTCAATATGTTCACGCCCTTTCTTTACAATTTGTGATATATGCTCATCATCTAGGCTATAATAAACTACTTTTCCTTCTTTTCGATATTTTACTAATTTAGATTGCTTTAAAATTCTTAATTGGTGTGATATTGCAGATTGAGTAGTTTGAACTATATTGGCTATATCACATACACATAGTTCTTCTTCCATAAGAGCATATATTATCTTCATTCTTGTTGAATCAGCAAAGACCTTAAAAAGTTCTGCTATGTCATATATTAGCCCATCTTCTGGCATTTTTTCTTTTACATTTTTTACTGTATCTTCATGAATTACAGTATTTTCGCAAATTCCTTCTTCCATAAATTCCTCCTTCTTTTGTATATTATTTTTATATATGAACAACTATTCACATGTTTATTGTATGTCTGTTTTTTTTATTTGTCAACACTATTGATAAAAAAATACCATCTCATCTTAAAATATTAAGAATGAGACAGTATTTTATCAAATACTTATTTTATTAATAACTCGTATATTTTATTATATTTTGCGGAAACATCCTTTATTTCCTTTTGTGTTAGCTTCGGCATTGGGGAATGAGGTCTCCATCCGATTCTCTTCAATTCTTCTAAAAGTTCCTGCTTATCATAGCTACAAACCTGTGGTTTACCAGTTATATAATTTTCTTTTAGCCAGAATCGACTTGTATCAGGAGTAATTACTTGATCAATAAGTACTAACTTATTGTTTGAGTCAACACCAAATTTAAATTTGGTATCAGCTATAATAACTCCTTTTTTTAGGGCATATTCACTACAAAAAGCATACAATTCTAAACTTTTGCTTCGAATTTGGTTTGCTAATTGTAAACCTACCCTTTCTACTGTTTGTTCAAAACTTATCCTTTTATCATGATAAGCTGTATTCCTAGTAGTTCCTGTATAAATTGGGCTAGGAAACTTTTCAGATTCTTCCATTCCTTTTGGAATTTCTAGTCCAAAAATACTTCCATTATTTCTTGCATCCCAGACATATCCTGTCGCATATCCTCGAACACAACCTCCTACAGGGATAACGGTAATGTTTTTTTTCACTACCATACATCTTCCAATATATCTTTCTTGCCTAAATTCTTTAGGCATGTCTACATCTTTAGCTGAAATCATATAATTTGGAATGATGCTTTCAGTTTTTTTGTACCAGAATTTTGTTAACTTATTGGAAATGATTCCCTTTTGTGGAATTATTTCTGTAAAAACAAAATCCAGTGTTGAAATTTTGTCTAAAAAGACTATTAATAGTTCTTCTCCTAGATCATAAATTTCCCGTGTTTTTCCACTTTTGATTTTCTTCATAAAAACCAACCTTTCTCTATTATAAGTATTTGATAGATTCATTAAATATAAGAATCTTTATCTATGCAAAATGCAAAGTAATATTTATTTTAACACATTTCCTATAAAATGTAAATGATTTTGTATATATTTTTATGTTACCTATTTATATCAAAAAATATAAACAAGAGGTGCTTCCTCTTGTTTATTAATTTTCATTACAATTACTTGTATAGAATTTTCTTTCTGCTAGCTTATCCTGAACTCCTCTTAATGCTTCTCCGAATCTTTGGAAATGAACAACTTCTCTTTGTCTTAAATAACGAAGCGGATCTAAAACATCTGGATTATCTCTACATAAGTCTATCAATTTTTCATAAGTTGCTCTAGCTTTTTGCTCTGCTGCTAAATCTTCTTGTAAATTTGCTATTGGATCACCTTTACATGCTAAACAGGTTGTATCAAATGGCACTCCTGCTGCTGATTGTGGATAAACATCTACCCCATGTGGTGTATGTTTGTAAACTATCCTAGAATAAAATTAAAAGAATTAATAGATAAAGAAACTGGCGAAATAATTGAAGTAGATCAAATTACTAAAAAAGTATATGGACAAAAGAATTTCTGGAAATTATATTTAAGTGATTTTCTCCATGTTTTAGATGGTATCGAAAATAAGCGAGTCGCTATTTTAAAGTATATTTTAGATAATACTTACTCAAGTACAAAATGGAACAATTACTTGTAGAAGATAAGAATTTAATGGAAGAACTAGAACATGATTATCAATGAAATAAATGAGCATAGCACCTATTAGAATATATCTAATAAGTGCTATTGCTCTTTCTTATAGTTGACAACTTATTTTAGTCATCTACAATTTTTTTGAAAAGGTCAAAGTTAATCGAAATCAACTTTAGGTACTTTCTTTGCACTCTCATCAGCCTCAAAATATTGCATAGGATAATATCCGCTCATTCCGGCAACTATGCTGGTAGGAAATCTTTGAACTGTTGTATTATAAGTATTCAATTTTTCATTGTAATGCTGTCTTGCTACAGCAATTCTGTTTTCTGTTCCAGCCAGTTCATCCTGCAATGCAATAAATTGTTCACTAGCTTTGAGGTCAGGATAATTTTCTGAAATTGCAAGTAATCTGCCAAGAGCAGAATCTAAAGCATTGTTTGCTTCACTGATACTTTTCATATCTCCACTTTCAATACTTCCTGCAAGTTTTGATCTTGCATCAGCAATTTCTGTGAATACTTCTTCTTCATGGTTTGCATATCCCTTAACAGTTGCTACCAGATTTGGAATAAGGTCACTCCGTCTTTGAAGTGTTGTCTCAATTTGAGACTGCTGCATTTCGACATCTTCTTTCAAAGATACCAAACTGTTTCTAGTTCCGAAAAACCAGAATACTGCCAATAATACTACTGCACCGATACCAATTAATACTTTTGTCCAATTTTTCATTGTAAATTACCTCCTAATTGTTTTTGATTTTTTGTTTTTGATTTACAATTTCCGTTTTCAATTTGCTATCGTGAGGCACCTCCACCTCCAGAAAAACCTCCACCAAATCCACCTCCAGAGAATCCACCTGAAGATCCTCCAAAGAATCCTCCTGAAGATCCTCCAGATAATCCACCTGATGAACTACCATCATAACAAATGGCTCCAATAACTATTACTGCAATAACTATAATTATTATCCATAGACATAATAGTAAGCCATCATCAGAATCATTTTCAACAGATAAATCCTTTTCCAGACCTTGAATATCAATTTCATATTCTTCAGCAATAACATTTAAAACAGCTTTTACTGTCATTTCTGTTGCTTTAGTATACTCATCGTTTTCGCGGTAAGGAACAAAGTAATCGTCGAGAATTCGACCGCATTTTGAGTCATTTAAGCATCCTTCTAATCCTCTACCAATTTCAAGTCTGACTTTTTCATCAGACCGAGAGAATAAAAGTAATACTCCATTGTCTTTTCCTTTTTTGCCGACACCCAAAGTATTAAATAGATTATTTGCGTAATCTTCAATACTTCTGTCAAGCAAACTTTCTACTGACACAACGGCAAACTCAACTTCTGTTTTCTCCTCAAGTTCTACTAACATTTTGTTGAGATTTTCTTCTACATCATCATCAACGATGTTATCTTCATCGTAGATATAGACATCCTCCTCAACTGTTGGAATGGGAATTTTTTCCGATGTAGCACATCCGGTAAGCATACTCATAAGAGTAGTCAATACCATAAGTAACATCACACAAGAAATTATCCGTTTTTTGTTCATAACTTTTTTCCTTCCTTTCTCAGATTACAATCTAAGTATTTTGATATATGTGAAATAAACCAAAAGTTTATCTATTTATTATTATACTACAATTTAACATAAAATTCAACTATCATCCATTTTTACCTTTTTTATCACCTAAGGCTGTTATCACTTACTGTGCTAACCACCTTTCCCTTTATAAAATTTCACTATATTGTCAATTATAGAAATGGCATAAAGTAGATATATCAAGGAGCATAAACATTTTATACATTTCTTTCATTGACAATGTTCCTTTGAAGATACTTTTTAGAAAAAAGGGAAAAAAACGAAATTGAATTTCTTATTATCTGATATTATACTTTAGCTAATCTTTAATTTTACTTTAGTTTTATTACTTTTCCTTAGTATTACTATGCCTAAAAGTTGTTAGTAAATTTTTGACTACTACAAAAAAGTAGTTTAGTAATACATTTTCAATGAAGAAAATTTATAAAATGATTATTCTTACAAAGCCTTACATCTTTATGTAATTTTCGTAATTGTACAATTGTACTATAATGAACATTTACGACCTACAGATATATCAAAAGGACTTAATATTGATAATGGTTATATTACAAAAATTATTAAACAAGATGAAAGATACCAAACGGAAAAAGAACAAAGGAAACAATTTAATAAACAAAAGCATAAAGAACAAACTATTGCTTATATAAAAGAAATTAGACATTCACAAAAAGAAGAATATGAAATTTTACAATGTTAATTAGCACTAGATAAATCTATCAATGCTCCCTATTGTTTTCCTAAAGTAATAAAATATTAATTTCTTTATTAAAGCCAAAGGGCTTTATTTTTTTGTTTGCACAAATACAAGTCCTTTAGAATACATTAAAATAGGAGGATTTTATATGTGCGAAAAAGTGAATTTTAATGTAATAGAAAAGAATAAAAATGACAATATAGAAGATATTGTGAAAAGTATAGAAATAATTGTTAATAAGCTAATTGTAAATGAATTTGTTAATACTGTTGATTAAGTCTACTTATTTTTGTATAATATGCTTGTACAAAATGAGTAGTTATACGATTGGAGGTATAACTATTGAAGGTTGCTATATATTGCAGACTTTCTCGTGAAGATGATGACAAACTTTATGAAAACGATGAAAGCGAGAGTATCCAAAATCAAAAATCTATGCTAATTAATTATGCAATAGAAAGGAGTTGGGATATTTATAATATTTACTGTGATGAGGATTATTCTGGAATTGACAGTGAAAGACCTGAATTTAATAAATTATTAGAAGATGCTAAAAATCATAAATTTGATATTGTACTTTGTAAAACACAAAGTAGATTTACTCGTGATATGGAAATGGTTGAGAAATATCTTCATAATAAGTTTGTAGAGTGGAATATTAGATTTGTTAGCCTTGTAGATCATGTTGATACATTAGATAAAGGAAACAAAAAATCAAGACAAATTAATGGTTTAGTTAATGAGTGGTATTTAGAAGACTTATCTGAAAACATCAGAAGAACATTTGATAGCAAAAGAAAACAAGGATTGCATATTGGCTCTTTTGTATGTTATGGATATAAAAGAAATCCAGAGAATAAGAATAAACTTATTATTGATACAGAAGTCTCTGATGTAATTAGATTAATATTTAATCTTTATGAACAAGGAAATGGTGTTACTAAAATTGCTCAAATATTAAATGATAAGGGTATTTTAACACCTACTAAATATAAACAATCACAAGGAATTAATTTTAAAAATCAAGGCAAAAATATTGACTATTGGTGTGAATCTACAGTTAGTAAAATATTAAAAAATGAAGTTTATATTGGTAATTTAGTACAAGGCTATAATAAGAAAGTAAGCTATAAATCTAAACAAATGAAAAATCAGCCTAAATCAGAATGGATTATTGTAGAGAACACTCACGAACCTATTATTACAAAAGAACAATTTTATAAGGTTCAAGAGATTTTTAAAAGCAAAACAAGAAGATGTAAAAATGGTGAAGTTCATTTATTTGCTAATAAACTTGTATGTTTAGATTGTGGTACAAAGCTTTATAAATGCAGAAATGATAGAGGTTACATTTATTTTTCTTGTAAAGGCTCTAAAAAACTCTATGGAACTTGCACTCCCCATTCTATTGGCTATGAAAACCTTAAAAATCTGGTTACTGAAAAGATTAGAGAAAAGATTTTAGCATTTTACAATTTTGATAATATATCAGATGATTTATTTGTTTCAAATGATAACTTAAACAAAGCTAAATTATTACAAAATAAGGTTGAATTACTTTCAAAAGAAATGAAAGATATCAACAATGCAATAAAAGAACTTTACTTAAATAAAGTAAGTAGCAAAGTTCCAGAAGATGTATTTGAAGATTTAAATACATCTTTCCTAACAGATAAATCCGCCAAACAAAAAGAACTAAATAAAATACAAAATGATTTATCTAATTTAAAGGAAAAAGAGTTAAACAGTAAATTTATAAAAGAACAAAAAGAAAAGATAATTAATCACTTTAAAAACTTTAAAGAACTTAATTATGACATTGTTAATAGTTTTATAGATTATATTGAAATTGGAGAAAAAAACAAAATCACAAAATCACAAGATGTGATTATTCATTGGAATTTTTAGTATATTGTATAAATTTTACAAATTCTTCACATTGAAATTGTAGTAATTTAATTTAAATTATGGTATACTATTAATAAATCTTAAGAAAGGAGTTGACAAACATGCCAGATGTAAAACAAAGAATGATAGATATTGTTAATTCAGTACCTGATAATTATTTTGATGGATTAAAACCAACAGAAATGGTTTTTAAACTTATGATGGAATATATTAAAAGGTATGGCGAAGATGAAACAACTATTATTCCTGGAACTGATAAGCATTTTAATTATGAAACTCTAAAAGAAATGCTTGAAGACAAAAATCCAAATTAAAAGGAGGTTATATTTATGGATTTTATGAAAAAAACTTTAAATCAAGTAAATGTACAAAAAAATACTCTATATGATATTATTTATGATTTATTTTTCTTTGCCAAACTTCAAGAAAGTGAAGATGATATTAAAAATGGTAGAGTTTGTACATTGGAAGAATTAAGACAACACATTGATGAATTGGAGGCGAAATATGCAAATAATAATATCGGATGATGCAAAGTCTGCAATTACAGATATATATGACTATTCTTATAATATTTCTTCTAATTATGCAAGTAGAATAGTTAATCAAATATATGATGCAATTTATAATTTACAAGATTCGCCTTATATTGGTAGATATGTCCCCGAACTTTCGGACAAGCATTTTAGAGAACTTATCTGTGAAAAATATAGAATTATTTATTATATTTCTGAAAAAGATAAAACAATTTTTATACGTTACATATTTTGCGGAAGGCAAAATTCTAATTTATTTTTTAAAGTTCATGAAAAAGAACTATTTGATTTTTTTAATCAATTATTTATTTAAATTCTTTTAGGATATATTCCAAACCCACTCCATGGTCTGTATAATATGGTGCTAATCCTGCTTTTTCAATTTCTTCTATTGATGCACCATCTGTTAATTGGTGTACAATTGTTCCTACCATTTCTAAATGTGCTAATTCGTATGTTCCATCAAAGTTATCAATAGTTAAAGACTTAAATTATAAACTCTTACTATTGATAAATTTAAACTATATGTTGTATTTTAAACTTTGTTCTTCTAATAATTTAAAATCACAACTTAAACTTCTGTAAAACTTTGCTGTTTTTCCATTACTGTTTCCTGTAACCAATTTATATATTTTTTCTGCCTTGTCCATTATTTTTTGTCTATTTTCTGGTATATTTATGTATTTATATTGTTCTGATAGAAGTCTTCTATAAGCATAGGTTTTATCTGTAACATCTAATAATGAAACACTATTTTGTGGTACAGGTATCATATCTGAAAATCTAATAATACCTAATTCATTTTTTTCTTTTATACTTAACATTTTAAAGAATGTTAAATTTTCTTTGTAGGTCTTATGTTTTGTTTTAGGAGAGAACATAGGAGCAAAATAGTAATGTTCATTGACTAATATAACAACTCCTATGTATGGTCTTGTTTCATTTTTATTATAAGCAATATGTTTATCAAACTCACTTAAATATTGAATATAATTATCATCTATTATATAAAAATTTAATTTACCTAATTTAATTTTTTTTTATTTTTCATTTATTCCTCCAAATAATAGAATAGGGAGTACCTTATTTAAAAGATACCCCCTTAATTTTTCTGGAAACTTGTTTATAGTATAACTAAAGGCTCGTTTCTAGCCTAATGTTTCTGGATATTTGTTTATAGGATAGACTCCTAAAGGCTCATATCTAACCTAATGTTTGTTAAGCTCTTTATAGAAATTCCTTTCTAAAGGTTTGCTTTTACCTAATTTATTTGATAATTAAATTATCAATACTAGTATATTCATTATACTGCATTTTATTTATAAATTCAAGCACTTTTAATTAATTTTTTTATTTTGTTGTTGCTCTAATTTTGGTATTTTAGGGTAGATATGAATTTCAAAATTACTTGGGTTTGAATCTTTTTTTATTGCTTTTTCTGTTTTTAAATATGTTACTTTTTCTAGGATACTTCTCAATAATATATTCTTTTGTTCATTTGTTTCTAATTTAGAATATATATCAATTACATTTTTTATTTTTGGAACAATTATTTCTTTGTTTTGCTCCGCTTCTTCTTGAGTATTTACTGCTTTAGATATTTTGGTTATTTCTCTATTTATTTCATCAATATTATTTTTCAAAGATGTCGAACGCTCAGAAAATTCTTGCTTATTGTATGTATCTTCTTCAAACAATTCATATACCTTATTAAGTTTATTTTTTTCACTTAATAATTTTTCTTCTAATTGTTTTAAAATAACCTTTGTCTTAATAACTGGAAATTCTGTTTTTCTGCTTTCCAACTCTGAATAATTCATATTATAGCCATTTAACCATATCTTTAAAGCTTCAATAATCTTTTCTTCGACTATATAAAGTTTCGAACTTATATTATTACAATTAGGATTATTACAAATTAAAGTTGGTTCTTTTTGTTTCAAGTTGTATGGTCTTCTTTGCATTGGCTTACCACATTTTTCACAAAATACTAATCCTATTAAAGGATTTTGGACTTTATCATTATGAGGAATAGGAGGAGCATTACAGCTCCTCTTGTTCTGTACTATATCCCACGTTTTATTATCTATAATCGGCTTATGTAATCCATTTATAAGTAATATATCAGAATTTCTTGGTCTACTTGTAATACGTTTTCCATTTTCAGAACGTATTACTTGTTTTCTAGAATTCCACCTAATTTTTCCAATATATACAGGATTATTTAATATATCTTTTATAGAGGAAATAGACCAACTATCTGCTTTTCGTGGTTTTAATCCTAATTTATTTATTTCTTTAGCTACACTATTTATTGATACTTCCTCGTAAGAATATAAAATGAAGATTTTTTTTACTATTTCCGCTTCTTCTGGATTAGGTTCTAATGTATAACCTTTTGCATTTTCCAACTTTTTTCTTTTATATCCAAAGGGTGGAATACTTCCAACATATTTTCCTTCTGTTATTGATGTCATTCTACCTCTTTGAAGTCTTCTATTTATTGTTTTGTATTCTCTTCTAGACATAAATAATCCAAATTCAAAATATTCTTCATCATATTCGTTATTTGGGTCATATACTTTCATAGGAGTAATAATTTTGGTAGATGAATATTTAAAAGCTACTGATACAATTCCTTGGTCTCCTGTATCTCCACGTGCAAGTCTTTCAACTTCCATAACTAATACACCAGTCCATTTTCTTGATTCAACATCTTTTAATAATCTTTTCATTTCATCTCTTTCTTCTATTGTTTCTCCACTTACGACTTCTCTGTATATTTCTCCTATTGGTAATCCCATTTTTTTGGCTAATTCAACTAATGTCTTTTCGTGCCTTGCTAAAGTTTCACCTTCTCCATATTTTTCGAGTTCTCTATCTTCTCTTGATTTTCTTAAATAGATAGCATATTGTTCACTTTGCAAAATTCCTCCTTTCCTTATAATCTTTCGCCTTTAACTTGTTATATTATATAAAGTTTTAGGCAAAATTACAAGTTATCTTGTTTCATTATTATTTTTATTGCATTTAATAGAATATTTTCAAAGTTACTAACAGTTGTTTCATTCTCTGTACCTACAATGAAGTCATCAAAAAATTTAACTTTAGTTCCACCTATATTAACTTCTTCAACTTCCAATTTTGAATCACCTCATTCAATCTTATGCTTTTTCTAGGCTACATTTGAATTATATTTAGCAAAATTTTCTATTTTTTCTATATTAAAGTGTTTATCAAATGTAAGTGGGTTAATTCCTAAATTTCTGATTTGCTTGATATAACCTCTAAAAGTTGAAAAGTCTTCACTACATAATGCTTTATTCTTCAAAACTTCTATTTCAATTTTACTTGCTCCGCTTCGTATGTACCTTTCTATCTTTGAAATTCTTTTCGTATACGCATAATGTTTGCTAGTTCTTGTATATCCTCTTTTATTTATTCTTCTTAGAACATCACAAAGAATATTTTTTGTATAACTTGACAAATAGCTGTTACTTTTTATCATTTTTATTGCTATATCTATTCGATAAAATGGTTCAGAAAACCATATTTTTTCTGCATATTTTACCCAAAAATGTTTCTTCATATCTTCACTCAAATAGTTTTTTAAATCCTTAGCTAATGACCAATTTTCTGAATATTTGTAGTAATTAAACTTTCTGTTTTTTATTCTAACTTCAGTTCTAAATACACCTTTAAATTCTTCTAATTCTTCATCGGTTATATAATCTTCATATCTAACACTTAATAACTGTTTCTCTTTATTATATGTTATAGTTTCAACATACCCATTTTCTGGAGTATATGAAATAGCATACTCAAATACACTTTTTACAACATTATTAAGACTATCTGATGTTTTAGACATTAGATTATATACAATAGGCTCTACAAGTTCGCTTATTTTGGAATCTATTTTATAATCTAATCTATTTAAAGTTATACTTTCTACAAACTCTTTAGGAACTTTAAGTTTATTAAATAGAACATCTTTTAAACAATTTTCAATAAATTCTACATCACTTTCACAAGGATATCTCTTTAGTATTATTTTTGGACAAAATCCAATAGTAATATAACTATAAGTTCTATTATAGAATAAATTAAATGGTGGTATTCCTCCAACAAACTGAATTTTTCCTTTCTCTTGTATTTTTCTGGACTTAGGAAATAATATCCCTGCATTTTGTCTAAATAGGGAATTATATAAAAAGCCATTTCCTTCTGGAGTTAAATTAAATTGTAAATCCAGAGTGTCAATCATCTCATAGTTTCACTCTCCTTTTTAAAAATTAAAAATTTTGATTTTCAGTTGATAACTCAGCATAATATGATAAAGAAATTACAAAAATATGTTCTTCTAATCACATAATTATCAACATAAGAAATAAAAAAATGAAATTTGCGAAAAAAAGCATAACCAATAAAGCTATGCTTAACACTCAAAATAAGAGCCAATTTTACTTGACAAATAATACATTTTATGATAATATCTAATCATAGTTAAATCTATTGAATGTTGCATACGCAATATTTCAAATTAAGAGTAGTTCCAGCTACTCTTTTTTTATTTCATTTGAGATTATAACACAGAAAGTCTGTATTGTCTAGTGTTTTCTTATATCAACCACACCAAACTATTGAAATATCTATTTAACCTAGGACTACGGAGGTGCTTATATGCGACTTTTTTAGCTCATAGACACTCCACTGGTAATATTGGGGGGCTATATCAAACTTGCTATTTTACATAATTTGTGGTATAATTATATTAGTTTTACTAGCAAATGCTTATAAATTAGGAGGATATAGTTATGACAGCACTGCAGCAGAGAACAATGGAACTCGTCAATCATCTTATGGAAGAAGGACACGATTTTAACATTTTTAAAAAGAAGGACAGAGTTGGCATTACAGTTAACACTGGAAGCATTTATGTACATCTTTTCACTTCTGAAACCAAATGTGGCTACGGCGGTTCTTATGTATGGTATGTATTTTCATCATCCGCTCCGTATGAATGGGGAGAAGAAATTTCTACTCCTACACATAATCGGAGAGAATCTATGAAGAACTTTACTTATAAACTTTGGAATCACGATATGGCTTTACAGGAAATCGGTTTATAATGTAAAACAGCAGATTGAAACAGACACTCTCGAAAGGGTGCCTGTTTCATTATATTTGATTGATAACCTTTTTGGAACATATTCTTCTGTACCAATATCATTTAAAATTGCTTTAGCTTTTTGATCTGGCATACCAAATCTTTGTGACAAGTATCTTAAAGAAGCAGCAAGTTCACCATCTGGTCCACCATATTGAGATATAATTACTTTTGCCAATCTAGGATCTGGACATTTTATATTAATCGGATATTGTAATGTTTTGTTATAAGTCCACATTAATAATTCCCCCTTTCCCAAGGCCAAGGTTCTTCTAACCATCTCCATTTATTGCAAGGGTAATTAATGGTTAGAGGTCCATAGACTTTCTGATATTTATCTTTTAATTCTTTTGCTTGTTTACAATATTTTCTGTGTAAACAAAGTGCTTTTTGATCATCTGGATGAGTATCTAAATACAATGCAAGTTCAGTAATTGCAAATTCACAACATCTAATTTCTTGTATCATTTCTCTTCTTAAATCACAATCTACTGTATTTTCTTTTTCACATTCACAATTACAATTGCAACTGTAATTTCTATTTTCTTCTATTGACATTTATTACACCCCTTCCCAATCTCATTTGATTCCCTTATGAAATTTATTTCTTCCATTGATTGACAAGGTACATAAGGGCTAACTAACTCTGGAAATATAGTTCCCATTTTTAATCCAACACATGGTTTAAAAGTTTTATCCATATATTGAAACGGTACATAACTTTGTGCTAGCATTGGATTTTCAGGAAAAACATTATATTCTTCATCAAATCCACAACTGCATCCATCGTTATATTCTTCATAAGAAACAACATTATCACATTGATTTTCAATGATATCTTGTTGCATTTCGCATGAATCATTCTTATAACTATTATTCATACAATAACATTTTCTATAATTTCTAAACATTTTTCTTCCTCCTTTTAATGTTATTATATGTCTCTTTTTGGTATATGACACAAAAATAAACTCTCCTTGTTAAACTTTTTTGTCTAACAAGAAGAGTTTATCTAAAACCTATATTTTACTTTTCGACTATTTATTCTAAGTAATCATCTACTTTTTTTATAAAAATTATATTTTCAATAATATCAACTATTCCATATACTACAATTGCAACTCCAACAGTTTGTAATATTGCACCACTATTTACTAATATATAAATTCCAGCTATAATCATAGCAATAGCTAAAATTAAAGTTAACAACCATAATCTTGATTTGTAATCTTTCCATACAATAGTAGTTTGCAGATTTATAATTCCACTATATATAATCCAAATAGCAATTAATATTCTAAATGCTGATAAAATTATATCTGAACAGAACATTATTACAATTCCTATAACTATTGATGCAAGTGCCATTGCGATTAAATAATTGTCCTCTTTATTGCTCGCAAAATAGTCAACTGTTCTTAAAACTCCTATTACTATAAATATTACCCCTAATAGTATAGCTACTATTGACATAATTGATTCTGGTCTAGCAATTAACATTGCTCCAAATAAAATAAATATAAGTGATATTACAATGTCTGTCCATCCTGATCTTTTTAAAAAATTTTTCCACATAATATTACCTTCTTTTCTATTATATTTCATTTATAATATATCATATTTTAACATATTTGTATATAAATTTCTTATTTTTTCATTCCTCTTTTTAAGATTTCTAATTCTCTTTTTAAATCTTCTGTTCCTTGGTCTTTTGTTTTCTTTTTTGATATTACTTCAATAGCTTCAGTTCTTGTCATTATAGTTATAATTTTCATAATGTAATATAAGTCTTCTTCATTATCTAAATTTAATGTTTCTTTGTTTATTAAATTATTAAGTTGGCTTTTATTGCCCAATTTATTATTTTTATCAAAAATGCTAAAATTTTCTTTCTTTAATTCTTGCAAAATATTTCTAACTAGTTTAAAACTGTTATCTTTCAATAATTCTTCTACCATATAGTCATACATCTTTATAGCTGATTCAAAAATATCTCCATTTGTATCAATTAATATTTCACTTATTAGTTCTTCTTCTGCTAAAATAAATTTTTGTATAATATACTTAATGGCATCTTCTTTATCTTCAAAATATTGATAAAAACTTCCTCTAGGTATTTGTGCATTTGTTACAATATTACTTACCGAAGCTTCTTCAAAAGACCCTCTACTAAATTCTGTTTTTAATGCTTTTTCTATTTTTATTCTCTTTTCTTCATTTAAATTAAAAAAAGTTGATTTTGGCACATTAAACACCTCTTTTTACTATGACATTGTGTCATTTGCTATAGTTTATAATATTAATAACCTTTTGTCAAGTGTTATTGATATAACTAAGTCCTAGCCTTTAATACAAAATAAGCCAAAATTATTAAACCTATTTGTTAATAATTTTGGCTTATTTCAATTTTCATGTACTTTTACTTACGCATTTTCTGTTTCTTTTTTAGCTACTACTTCTTTTCCATCATAATATCCACAGTTTTTGCAAACTCTATGTGGCATTACTGGTTCATGGCAATGTGGGCAGCTTGAAAATGTTGGATTTTCTTTTTTCCATGTTGATCTTTTTGAATGTGTTCTTGCTTTTGACCATCTTCTTTTTGGTTGTGCCATTCTAATTCCCCCCCTTGCTTAAAGATATATGTATATATCTGTTTCAATTTTATCTAATTTATTTGTGACTTTTTTCAAGTCACTATAAAATTATACAAGTAATTTCTTTTTTTGTCAATAGTTGCTACAATGTTTATTTGCAATATTTTTTATAAATTTCTTTTATATTTTGTTTTGTTAGTGTTTTATCAATGCCATTTTTAGCAACTCCGTGTTAATACTTCTGTAACAAATTTTTCTGTCTTAGGATTTATTTTTATTTTTTCCTTTTCTTTTAGCCAATACTCTAATTCATATTCTTTAGTAAAATTTTTTCCTTGATACACCATTCCAGCTGCTAATTTATCACACACCATCTCTGCAGCATATTTATACGGTATAATTGGCGTTTTATCTGGTGCATTTTCATCTATCCAATATCCGCTATGATGTTTATTCCTTCCCTTATGATGTAGCCAAGCCTTAGAATATCCATTTTCTCTTTTAGCTTCACTAATAGGAGAATATTTTCCAGTATAATATTTACTACTTTCTATAAATTCTGTTGGAGAATATTTTGACATATCATGTACTAATCCTCTCCATGGTTCTCCAATTTTACAACACAATTTAAATACTACCCATTTATGGTGTGTAATTAATCCAAAATGTTTTATTGCATTTTTTAAGTACATTTCTATCTTCCTTTCTTTACACATTAATAGTTTACTACAATCTTTTTTTGAAATCAATAAATTTTATTTATTTTTTTGCATATAATATAAAGAAAAGAAATATAATGGAGGTATGAATATGTGTGGCTTTGTTGGATTTGTTGACTTTGAAAAAGATATTTCACAAAACACAAAAATTTTAGAAAACATGAATAATTGTCTTGCTAAAAGAGGACCAGATGAAGAAGGATATTACATAGATAAACATGTTGCATTAGCACATAAAAGGCTAATTGTTGTTGACCCTAAAGGGCGGAAAGCAACCAATGATTAACACTTTTTCTTTTGGATCTTATATACTAGTATATAATGGTCAAATTTACAACACTAAAGAATTATCTGAAACTTTAAAAGAAAACGGTTTTACTTTAAATTCTCATTCAGATACAGAAGTTTTATTAAAAAGTTATATACACTATGGAAAAAATGTAGTAAATCATTTAAATGGAATATTTGCATTTGCTATATGGGATACTAACAATAACGAAATATTTTTAGCTCGTGATCACTTTGGTGTAAAACCTTTATTTTATACTAAAATAGATGAAACTTTAGTATTTTCATCCGAAATAAAAGCATTATTTCAATATCCAGGAGTTAAAAAAGTTTTAAATGAGCAAAGTATATCTGAATTATTTGGTATAGGTCCTGCTCATACTTCAGGTACTACTGTTTTTAAAAATATTTATGAAATAAAACCTGCTCATTTTGGAATATTCAATAAAAATGGTTTTAATATTAAACGATATTGGAAATTAAAATCAGAAAAACATGTAGATACTTTTGAAGAAACTTGTGAAAAACTAAAATTTTTACTAAATGATGCTATAACTAGACAATTAGTCTCAGATATGCCTTTATGTACTTTTCTATCAGGTGGATTGGACTCTAGTATTATTACAAAATTTGCTTCTGACTATTGTGAAAAACAAGGTTTACCACCTTTAGATACTTACTCTATCGATTATGTGGATAATGATAAAAATTTCGTAAAAAGTGATTTTCAACCTAATTCTGATGGTTTTTATATTGATTTAATGAATAATAATCTGCATACAAACCATCATAAAATCGTAATCGATACTCCAGAACTTGCTGATGCTTTAGAAGATGCTATGATAGCTCGTGATATGCCAGGTATGGCAGATATCGACTCTTCTCTTTTGTTATTTTGTAAAAATGTAAAGAAACAGATGACAGTTGCTCTAACTGGCGAATGTGCAGATGAAATATTTGGAGGATATCCATGGTTTTTCCGTGAAGATGCTTTAAAAAGCAATACTTTCCCTTGGTCTATTTCTCTAACTGAAAGACAAAAACTATTGAATCCATATATAGGTAATAAAATTAATTTGAAAGAATATATTGATTACCGCTATCAAGAAAGTTTATCAGAAGTAGAAATTTTAGATTCAGATTCTCCCGAAACAGCAGAAAAAAGAAAGATATCTCACCTTACCTTAAATTGGTTTATGCAAACTCTATTGGATCGTTCTGATAGAATGGCTATGTATAATGGCTTTGAACTTCGCGTTCCTTTTTGTGATTATAGATTAGCTCAATATGTATGGAATATTCCTTGGGAATGGAAAGCTCTAAAAGGTAGAGAAAAAGGCTTACTTAGATATATTTGCAAAGATTTTCTTCCAGAAGATATTATATATAGGAAAAAATCTCCTTACCCAAAAACACACAATCCTACTTATTTAGCTAAGGTAAAACAAATGTTAGCAAAAATTATGGAAGATAAGAATGCTCCTATTAATGATTTGCTTAATCATGATTATATATTAGAAATATTAAATACAGATGGTAAAGCTTTTTCAAGGCCTTGGTTTGGGCAACTTATGGTCGGCCCTCAACTTATGGCTTATCTTTGCCAAGTTAATATGTGGCTTGAGAAATATCAGCCAAAAATTGAACTTTAGCAAATTACTTTGAGGTCACTATTGTGACCTCTTTTTTAAATTCCTTGTATTCTCTTATTTTTTAAACGAAAATGTATCAAACAATGTATCTTCTGAATTAGTTCCAATATAAACTTTAAAATCGCCATTTTCTGAATCATATCTCAAATTTTCATCCCAAAACTTAAGCATATCTTCACTAATCTCAAAAGTCACTTCTTTTTCTTGCTTTGGCAAAATTACAACTTTTTGAAAAGCTTTTAATTCTTTTACTGGTCTTACAACTTTTGCAACTAAATCTTGAATATATAATTGAACAATTTCCTCTCCAATTCTATTGCTATCATTTTTTATTTTTACAGATACTTTTATTTTTGAATCTTTTGTTAATACTTTATTACTCAAATTTAAGCAAGAATATATAAATTTTGAATAAGACAATCCATATCCAAAAGGATAATAACTTTCTGTTGGAATATCTTGATAACGCGAAACATACCTAACATTGCTCTCATGTGGTCTGCCTGTATTATAATGATTATAATATATAGGACATTGTCCAGTTGCTTGAGGAAAACTCATTGTCAATTTAGCTGAAGGATTAGCATCTCCAAAAATTATATCTGTAATTGCATTTGCGCCTTCTGTTCCTGGAAACCATGCTTCTAATAATCCATTAACTTTTTCTGAAATATCTCTTAAAACTATTGGTCTTCCATTAAACATAATAGCAACTATTTTTTTATTTAATTTAGCAAGTTCATTTAATAATCTTTTTTGTATATTAGAAATATCAATATTAGCTCTCGAACAAGCCTCTCCACTTTGCCTATAATGTTCACCTATTGCTAAAACAATAACATCTGCTTGCTTAGCAGCTTCTTTTGCTTCTTTTAAATACTGTGTTAATTTTTCTTCTTCATTTTCTGTATGAATCATTCTTCCTCCATCTGATTGCAAAATTTGATTTATCTCCCTTTCTTCTAGAATTTCACTTCCTTTCGCATAAATCACATTTTCTTTTCCTATTTTAGCCTCAAAAGCTTCTTTTAATGTTGTAATTTTAGATTTATCTGAAAACATAGACCATGAACCTAATATTGCAATATTATCTGCATATGGTCCAATTAATGCTATTTTCTGTTTATGATTTAATGGTAATATATTATTTTCATTTTTTAGCAGTACAATTGTTTTTGTTGTTAGTCTTCTTGCTAATTCAAGATTTTCTTTATTTGATAGTAAGTCATTTTTCTCTCTGTTATCTATGTTTTTATATGGATTTTCAAATAATCCTAATGAATTTTTTAATCTTAAAACTCTTAGAACTGCATCATCAATTAGTTCTTCTGAAACCAGTTTTTCTTCTACAAGTTGTTTTAAATTACCTGCATATACATTAGACATCATATCTATATCTACTCCTGCTGTAATCGCTTTGTATGCTGCATCTTTTTTATCTTCTGAAACCCCATGTTTAATTGTCTCTTCTATCGCTGAATAATCAGAAATCACTATTCCTTTAAATCCTAATTCATTTCGTAATAAATCTTTTAACAACCATTTATTAACTGTAGCAGGAATTCCATTTACAATATTAAATGATGTCATTATCATTTCAGCACCACTATCAATTGCTTCTTTATACGCTGGTAAATAATATTGTCTAAATTCTCTTTGTGACATATCAACCGTATTATAGTCTCTTCCCGCTTCTACAGCACCATATGCTGCAAAATGCTTAACACATGATATCATTTCTTTCGTTTTTTCAGTTTTAATATCTTTTTGTGCTTTAATCACAGCTCTAGCAAATACTTGTCCTAAATAAGGATCCTCCCCTCCTATTGATTCCATTACTCTTCCCCATCTTGAATCTCTTACTAAATCTACCATTGGTGAAAAATTAACGTCTGCTCCGTGATATTTTTGATTCTTTTACAGATAATTGAGTACAATCATATACAACTTTGCTATCCCAAGAACAACCTTGAGCAAGTGGTATCGGTAAAACGGTCTTGTATCCATTTATAATATCTGCCATAAATATTAATGGTATTTTTAATCTATTTTTAGATAAATATTTTTCTTGCAATTTTCTTACTTTTTCTGTCCCTACTATATTTAATATAGATCCCACATTATATAGCATTTGTTCAGATAGTTCTAATTCTTTTAGTGAACCTGTTACAATATCAGTATTATCCATCAAAAAAACTTCTCCGGCAACTTGAATAAGTTGTCCTATCTTTTCTTCTAATGTCATTTGGTTTAATAGTTCATACAATTTTTCATCTTTCATACTCCTACTGCCTCTCTTTCTTTTGTAAAGCCTAATATTTCTAATCCACTTTTTATATATTTATTTTTCATAAAATATTTCCAAATAAGTCCTGTAAAATAATTTTCAATCATAATCATGGAAATTCCTTTATCTATTCCTATACATTCCTCTGAATACCAAGGTTTATCAACATCCAAGTTATAAGCATCTCTAAAACCATATTTGCACCAAAGTTTTGGAAAATTATTATAGTAATTTTCTATTGCTTTTATGCTAAATTCTGGTGTAAATACTATTGAACCTAATGCACCACAAGGAGAAATTGTTCCATCATTTTGTTCTTCTAAATTAGAGAGTGCTGGCATCGCTCCAAATCCGCCTGAATACCCTTTTGGTCCTACACATGCAGTTAATCCCCATGAGTTTTCATTAAAAGTTTTAAATTTATTAGCATTATTTATACAATACTCTCTATTTGCAAGTGTTGCTTTTATTGAATTATCAAACCAATCTATTCCATTTTTATCTTTTAATCCTCTAAAATCAATCCAAGCATGTGAATATTGATATGTAAATAAGGTTCCTCCGTATGTATAAACTATATCTTTTATTTTTAAATAATCCATTTTTTCTTTTTTTATCGAATCATACATAATTTTATCTATTGCATACGTCGGCGAAGCTACTCCTAAAACATATAACATCAATTGTTCTGCATACATATCCCAATGTCCCCAAAAACCTTTTTCTTTAGAATATCCCATATAAAATTGATTAACGCTTTTGTCTGTATACCAATTCCAATTTATTCTCTCGTAAAGTGTTTCTGCCTTTTCTTTAATTTCACCTCCAAAATATTCTCCTGCAAGAAGAGCTCCACAAATAAATATTGCCGTATCTATGATAGAAACTTCTGATTTCCATTCTCTTTGAGCCGTTTTCATATTAATAAAATGATAAAAAAATCCATTTGTAGATTCCATATTATTTAAAAATGTATCTAATGTTTTGTTAGTTCTCTCAAAAGCTTTTTTATATGTAATCCAGTTTCTTTCAACTCCTATTACTAATGCTGCAAATCCATAACCTACTGATGCTATACTTGCGACTTCTGGTTCTAGCTTACTCTTATCTCTAATTAATCCATAGCCTTTACTATTTTCATTACAATTTGATTCTTTAATAAAAAATTTATAACATCCTTTTAACTCTTTTCTTAGAATTTCTTTTCCCTTATATTTTATAAATCTCATAAAATTCCTCCTAATAGAATTGTAATATATATTATTTTATATAATCAATGGTAATTTTTTCTTATATAAAAAAGAGAAATTAAATAATTGAGAAAATATAATAAAATACAATAAAAAGCTAAGGAGTATATCAAAAAATTTCCATTATTTGATATACTTTCTTAGCTTTATTTTGGTTTTATGATACTGTTACTTTGTTATTTACTATATCACAAATTATTTCTGATGCCTTTTCCACTCCCAAAGCATCACTATTTATACAAATATCATAATTTGAACTATCTCTCCAATCGTTTTCTGTATAATATTTATAATGATTTGCTCTTAACTTATCAATTCTATTAATTTCTTTTTTAGTACTTTCTTTATTTAGCCCATAAAACTTAGTTGCTCTTTCTATTTTATTTTCCATGTCACTATAAACAAATATTTTTAGAACATCTTCTCTATTTCTTAAAATATAATCAGCACATCTTCCAACAATAACACAAGATTCTTCATCAGCTACTTTTTTTATTAGCTTTGATTCTTTAATAAATAATTCATCTGCATTATTCAATCCAAAATAGTAACCATTGTTTAATATTGATAAATTTTCTCTCTTTTGTTCATTTTCTTTAATATATTCTTCAGATAGTCCTGTTTCTTCAGCAATTTCAGTAATGAATTCTTTGTCATAAAGTTTAATTCCTAGTTTCTCAGCAACTAATTTTCCTATATATCTTCCTCCTGAACCATACTCTCTAGATAATGTAATTATAATATGTTTATTTTCATTATTATTTATGTTAGTATCTACTTTCTTATTTCTTATATTTTTTTCAGTACCGTTTTTTAACTTTCTTACTTCATTAATCAATAATATACTAGCTATAATAAAGGCTAATCCATCTGCAAAAGGTCCTGAATATAAAACTCCTTGTATTCCAAACATATGCCCAAACACTACCATAGCAGGTATTAAAAACAACACTTGTCTAGATAATGATAATATTGCACTCTTTATACTTTTTCCTATTGCTTGGAAGAATATTCCTGAAGGTATTTGTATTCCATTACAAATACACAACATTAAATAAGTTCTAAAAGCAATACAAGCAAATTCCATATAATTTTCATCTCCACTACCAAAGATTGAAATTAACTTATCTGGTATTGTTTGAAATAATATAAATGCTATTGTACTAATTATAACACTTAATCCTAAAACTATTTTTAGTGTTTCTTTAACTCGTTCAAACTTTCTAGCTCCATAATTATATCCTAAAATCGGTTGTGCTCCTGCTGAAATTCCAATAATAATACTATTTAATATTTGACTTATTTTCATAACAATTCCTAATACTGTTATTGGTATTTCTGAACCAAATTTTGATTCTCCTCCGTATTTCTTTAATAAATTGTTCTCAAATGCTATAACTAAAACAATGCTCATTTGTGTTATAAAACTACTAATTCCAAGTGCAGATACTTTTAATGCTATATTTAATTTAAGTTTAAATGATTTTTTATTTAATTTAATTGACTGGAATTTTTTAATATATAAAATATTTATAACAAATGTTACTATTTGACTAATTACAGTTGCTATAGCTGCTCCTTCTACTCCTTTTTTAAAAGCAAAAATAAAAATAGGGTCTAAAATAACATTTAAAATTGCTCCTATGACCATAGATGTCATAGCATATTTTGGTTTTCCATCTGCTCTTATCATAGAGTTTAAAGTAGTTCCTATTATCATAAATGGTAAACCCACTCCTATAATTCGTCCATAAGATAAAGCGTAACTCATAAACTCATCTGTACAACCAAATACATTTAATAATGTTGGTAAAAATAATTCTATAATAGTAAATAAAATTATAGATATTATCACTGATAAACTAATACCATTTCCAATTCCTTTTGCAGCTTCTTCATTTTTCTTTTGCCCCAACTTAAGGCTTAAATAAGCAGATGCCCCATCTCCAAACATTAATGCAAATGCTAGACATATCATAGTTAGTGGAAATACAACATTTGTTGCACCATTTCCTAAATATCCAACACCCCATCCAATAAAAATTTGGTCAACTATATTATATAGAGAATTTACTAATAATGATATTATACATGGTATTGAAAATTTGCGAATTAATTTTCCTATTTTTTCATATCCTAAAATATTTTCTTCTTTTTCCATTTTTTATTTTCTCCTTTTGTGTATTTTTCGCAATAAAAAGACAACACTATATATGTGTTGCTTTTTTGCTTATTCAGCATACATATTTTATTATTTTTATGTATTTTTGTCAAGAATTATTTCATTTTTTCTTTTATGCGAACCAATGTATTTAAAGCATCTATAGGTGTTAATTCATTTAAATTAACTTTATCAATTTCATGTGCAATCTCTGCTAATTTATAATTATACATATCAAATTGACCTTCTACCTGCTTTTTATCTTGTTTTTTTCCTGTTAATATGTTCTTTTTTTCTAAAGAACGTAAGATTTCATTTGCTTTTTGTGTTACCACTTTTGGAACTCCTGCTAATCTAGCCACATGAATTCCATAGCTTTCATCTGTTCCACCTCTTACAATTTTTCTTAAGAAAATAATATCTTCTCCTTTTTCTTTAACTGCTATTGAATAATTTTTAATTCCTTCTATTTTATTTTCTAATTCAGTCAATTCATGATAATGAGTAGCAAATAAAGTTTTAGCTCCACATTTTTGTTTATCTGCAATATATTCCGCTACTGCCCAAGCAATAGATAATCCGTCATATGTTGAAGTTCCTCTTCCTATTTCGTCTAATATAACCAAACTATTAGGTGTTGCTTCTTTTAATATAGTCGCTACTTCCATCATCTCTACCATAAATGTACTTTGTCCCATACTTAAATCATCTGATGCACCAACTCTTGTGAAAATTTTATCTACAACACCTATTTTAGCTGAACTTGCTGGTACATAACTACCTATTTGTGCCATTAGAGTTATTAATGCAACTTGTCTCATATATGTTGATTTACCAGCCATATTAGGTCCTGTAATTATTGCTAATCTATTATCATTTTTATCTAAATATGTATCATTTGGAACAAATTCACCCGCTGAGCACATTTTTTCTATAACAGGATGACGTCCATCTTTTATATCTATTATTCCTGATTCATCAACCTCTGGTTTTACATAGTTCATATCTTCTGCAACAGTTGCAAATGATACCACAACATCTAATGTAGCAACAATTGCTGATGCTTTTTGAATTCTTTGAATATCATTTGTTATATATATTGATTTTCCTAAATAATCTTTTAAAGCTTCAACTGCAAATTCCAAGTTAATTTCTTTAGGTCCCATCATTGCTGCATATGCATAAAGTCTTGTTATAGCACCTTCTAAATGTCTTACATCGTTTTCACAATTAGATGCAATATATTCTATAACGTCGTTATTAACTAATCTTGCAACTTCATGACCAGTCATTTTTGCTTTTAAAATCTTACATCTTAGTTCAAAATCAGGTGGATCAATATTAACTGTTAATCCCCATCTAAATCTGGTTAATAACCTGTCTTCTAAATATTTAAGGTCATCTGGTGATTTATCCGAACTTATAATAATTTGTTTATTTGAATCATATAATGTTGTAAAAGTGTGGAAAAATTCTTGTTGAGATTTTGCAGCTCCTGATAGAAATTGAATATCATCTATCATTAAAATGTCGATATTTCGGTATTTTTCCTTAAAGTGATCAATTATATCATTATTATTATCATTTTCATCTTTAATATCTTTACGATTTATTCCAATAAAATCTGAAATAAATTCTTCACTTGTTACGTATAAAACTGTTTTATTTGTATGACTTTCAATATAATTGCCGATTGCATGCATTAAATGGGTTTTACCTAGTCCACTTTTTCCGTATATAAATAATGGATTATAGATTTTTCCGGGTTGTTCTGCGACTGCAAGTGCTGCAGTTTGTGCAAATCTGTTACTATCCCCTATTACAAAGTTTTCAAATGTATATTTTTCGTTTAAATTTGAATTTATTTTTTTATATTGTTTATCAACTATGTTAAGATTATTGTTTATTTCTGGGCTTTCTTCCACATTTTTTTTAGTAGTAAAATTAAGATTATAATTTTCTCCTGTGATAGCAAATACAATTTCATGAATAAAATCATAATAATATTGATTTAAATAGTCTGACGTAAATACTGAATCTGCTTCAATATTCATTGTGATACCTTCAATAGATTTTAATTTAGTTTCTGCAAACCAGGAATTAAATGATATATCAGGTACTTTACTTTGAATAACATTTAAAACATTAGTCCATAGTTCATCATAATTCTGCATTTCCTCACCCACCTTAGTTTGCTTTCTTAAGTTAATTTTAAAACAATCCTGTGGAAAAATAAAGAATAAAAATGAAAAATTTGTTTTTCCATAGTTTTTCCACAGCTTTATCAACAAAACTCACCCTATTTTATCGCACTAAAAACACTTTTTCAACATTTTCCACAAAATAAAATTAACATTAATTTTTGAAATCCACAATTTTCAATTTTTGTAAAAAATGTGGAAAAATATTTAGCTTAAATAAAATTATTGTTTTTTTGCCTCAGTGAATATGATATTTATGGTTGACTTAAAAAAATTTATATAATATAATAAGAGCGCCGATTGAAATGGAGGTGTGAATATGAAAAGAACATTTCAACCAAATAATCGTAAAGCAAAGAAAAAACAAGGATTTTTTGCTAGAATGAAAACAAAAATTTTAAATAATCGTAGAAGAAAAGGACGCAAAAGATTAAGTAAATAGGCCACATTTAAGTGGTTTTTATTCTAATTGGAGGAAATATGAATAATAACATTAGAGTAAAAGATAAAAGAGAATTTGAAAATATTTTATTTAATGGCAAGAAAATAAAAAATAATTATTATATTATATATTATAAGGAAAGAAAAAATAATTCTTCAAGATATGGAATTACTTTTGCAAAAAAATTTGGTAAAGCTTATAAACGTAATTTATTTAAAAGAAGATTAAGGGAAATTATTAGAATTAATCAAAATATGTTTTCAAAAGAGTTTGATTATATTATAATAATAAGGAAATATTGTGATGTTTTGAATTATCAAGAAATGAATAATTTCTTTGTTAACTTGATGAAAGAGGCGAAATAATGAAAATAAAAAAAATAATATTAATCTTCATAGCTTGTTTTTGTTTAACTGGTTGTACTAAGTATATAAGTGATGACAATAATAAAAGAATTATTAACGAAGAAACTGGACAAAGTTTACCATCAAATATATTATGTAAACCAACAACTAGTGAATTAGATAAAATTTATGACAAATATAAAGCTAAATTAGAAGTAGATTTAGATAAGCTTCCAGAATGTGAAAATTTAAAATATTATGATTCTAATAATTACAATGGTTTATGGGTACAATTAATTGTTATGCCACTTGCTTGGTTAATTATTAAAATTGGTAATTTTTTAGGTAACTATGGTTTATCTGTTATGGCAGTAGGATTACTTATAAGAATTATATTAATTCCATTTACTAGAAAAACAATTAAACAATCAGAAAATATGAAAAAAGCTCAACCAGAAATGGAAAGACTTGAAAAGAAATATGCCAATAAAAATGATCAAGAATCATTAATGATGAAGAGTCAAGAAATGATGATGATTTATAAAAAATATAATATTAGTCCTTTTGGTAGTTGCTTAATCTCATTTATTCAACTTCCTTTATTCTTTGGATTCTTAGAAGCCATAAATAGAATCCCAGCAATATTTGAAGGTGATTTAGGTGCTTATCAATTAGGTACTACGCCTTTAATTGGTATTAAATCAGGTAATTATTTCTATATTGTATTAATCTTATTAATTATTTTAACAACATATTTATCATTTAAATTTAGTATGAGTTCTATGGGTAATGCAGCTCAACAAAAACAAATGAAAATGATGACTGGATTTATGTTAGTATTTATTTCAATTGCATCATTTAGCTTACCAACTGCTATTGCTTTATATTGGGTAGTAACTAATGGATTCAGTGTTGTTCAAAATTTAATTATGAAAAGAGGTAAAATGTAGTATGGAAGTATATGTTTATGAAGGAAAAAAAGAAGAAGAAGTTTTAACAAAGGCTTTAACTGATTTAAATGTCACTGAAAATGATATTTTGTTAAAGAAAGAAAAAAATAAAGGTGGATTATTTAAATCAGAAACATATAAATTAACTATTGTTAAAATAACTGATATACAAGAAGAAATAAAAACATTTTTAAAAGATTTATTAAATAAAATGGGTATTGACGTAACATTTGAATCTAATATAAGAGAAAAACAAATTACAATTAAAATGTTTTCTGATAATAATGCAATTTTAATTGGTAAAAATGGTCAAACTTTAAGTGCTTTATCAACTATAGTTAAACAATATATTTATAATCAAATTGGACAATATCCATATATAAATTTGGATGTTGAAAACTATAAAGATAAACAAATTATGCATTTAGAAAGACTAGCTAAGAATATCGCTAGAGAAGTTAGAAATACTAAACAACCAGTAACTATGGAAAATATGAATTCTTATGAAAGAAGAATTGTTCATAATGTATTAACTAACTTTAAGGGCGTTATTACTGAAAGTGAAGGCGAAGAGCCTAATAGACATGTCGTTGTAAAACCAAAGGAGGATTAACTCCTTTTTTATTTTCATTAAAATCAATGTGTGTTATAATACGTGCGAAAGAAGGAAATATTATGAATTCAACAATATGTGCAATCTCAACTGCAACAGGAGTTGGAGCAATCTCAATAATAAGATGCAGTGGGCCAAATGCGATTGAAATTGTAAACTCAGTTTTTAAAGGAAAAGATTTAACTAAAGTTTTATCACATACTATTAATTATGGACATATCATTTATAATAATGAAATAATAGATGAAGTATTAGTTTCAGTAATGAGAGCTCCAAAAACTTTTACAACTGAAGATATTGTTGAAATAAATAGTCATGGTGGTCCAGCAACTACCAATAAAATTTTAGAAGTCCTATTACTTTCTGGGTGTAAGTTAGCTGAACCAGGAGAATTTACTAAAAGAGCATTTTTAAATGGAAGAATTGATTTATTAGAAGCAGAAGCAGTAGGTGATTTAATAAATGCTGAAACTGATAAATCAAGAAAATTAGCAATTAATCAATTAAATGGATCTTTAACTTCTAAAATCCAAGAACTAAGAAAAGATATAATTGATTTACAAGCAAATATTGAAGTAAATATAGATTTTCCAGAATATGAAGAGGGCGAAGACTATACTAAAGAAAGTATAAAACCTAAACTTATAAGTTTAAGTGATTCAATAAATGATTTATTAAAAAATGCTGAAAATAGTAAACTGATAAAACAAGGAATCGACATTGCGTTAGTTGGAAAACCGAATGTAGGTAAGAGTAGTATTTTAAATGCATTTTTAGAAGAAGAAAAGGCTATTGTAACTTCTATACCAGGAACAACAAGAGATATAGTTGAGGGCAGAGTTGTTCTTAATGGAATTATTTTAAATTTAATAGATACAGCTGGTATTAGACAAACTGATGATGTTGTGGAAAAAATTGGAGTAGAAAAGAGTATTAATATTTCTGAAAATGCTGATTTGAATATTTTTGTTTGCGATAATTCAACTGAACTTACAAATGAAGAAATTGAAATTTTAAATAAATTAGATTCAAAAAAATTGATTATTTTTATTAATAAATCAGATTTAGATTCAAAAATCGATTTAAAAAAGATAGATGGATATAACGTTGTTTTTGGTAATACTAAAGATAAGGATGGACTTAAAGGAAAAAATTACTGAATTGTTTAATTTAAATGTGATTGAGCAGTCAGATTATACTTTCTTATCTAATGCTAGACAAATATCTTTAATTAAAAGAGTTAAATTAATAATTAATAATATAATTGATTCATTAAATAATGATTTACCTATAGATGTTTTTACAATTGATTTAAGGGATGCATATGATCTTTTAGGTGAAATAATCGGTGAAACGTATAAAGATGATTTATTAGATGAATTATTTTCAAAGTTTTGCTTAGGAAAGTAGTGATATAAATGAAATTTGATATTATTGTTGTAGGTGGTGGACATGCTGGATGTGAAGCATCTAATGCTAGTGCAAAAATGGGACTTAAAACAGCTTTAGTGACCGCTAATATAAAGAATATTGCTGATATGCCTTGTAATCCTTCAATAGGTGGTACTGCCAAAGGTATTGTAGTAAGAGAAATTGATGCGATGGGTGGATTGATGGGTAAAGTCGCTGATAAAACTCATATTCAAATTAAAATGTTAAATAATGCTAAGGGTCCAGCTGTAAGATCATTAAGAGCTCAAGCAGATAAGATTACTTATCCAAAAGAAATGTTAAAAGAGTTACAAGCTTTAGATAATTTAACAATAATTGAGGGTATGGTAGAAAATTTAATTGTTGAAAATAACACTATAGAAGGTATTATTTTAGAAAATGGTACAGAAATTTATTGTAAGGCTTTAATTCTTACGACAGGAACATATTTAAAGAGTAAAATATTAATTGGAGCTGAACATAAAGATGAAGGTCCTCATGGTGAAAGAAGATCTAAATTTTTAAGTGATAAATTAAAACAATTAGGATTTGAAATTCAAAGATTAAAAACTGGTACTCCACAAAGAATAGATAAAAACAGTGTAGATTTCAGTGTTTTAAAAGAAGAAACTGGCGATGATGAATACTGGACTTTTAATTCAGAAAATGAAATATATTATGACAAAGATAAACAAGAAAAATGTTATATTGTTTATACTAATGAAAAAACTCATCAAATTATAAGGGATAATCTTTCAAAATCTGCTATGTATGGTGGGTATGCTGAAGGAATAGGTCCAAGATATTGTCCTTCAATTGAAGATAAAGTTGTTAGATTTGCTGATAAAGAAAGACATCAATTATTTCTAGAACCAGAAAGTTTATATTATGATGATATATATTTACAGGGATTTTCAACTAGTATGCCTTATGATGTTCAAGAATTAATGGTTCATAGTTTACATGGATTAGAACATGCAATTATAAAAAAATATGCTTATGCAATAGAATACGATGCTATAAATCCATTACAATTAAAACCATCTTTGGAAACTAAAGTAATTAACAATTTATTTACTGCCGGACAAATTAATGGTACTTCTGGTTATGAAGAAGCTGCTGGTCAAGGATTAATAGCTGGAATTAATGCTGGATTAAAGATTCAAGGTAAAAATCCTTTAATTTTAAAAAGAAATGAATCTTATATTGGGGTTTTAATTGATGATTTAGTTACAAAGGGTACAAAAGAACCTTATAGATTATTAACTTCTCGAGCAGAATATAGATTACTTTTACGTCATGATAATGCTGATTTAAGATTAAGAAGATATGGATATGAAGCAGGTACAATAAGTAAAGAACAAATTGAAGTATTAGATAAAAAAATAGCTGATATAAATGAATTAAGTGATTATTTAAAGAGTATAAGAGTTACTCAAAATAGTTTGCCTGATAATTTAAAAAATAATTATTCTATAGAACTTAAAAATGGAGTAACTTTATATGAATTACTTAGAAGACCAGAAATTAAATTACAAGATTTAATTGATAATAATATGCTTAATAAAGAATATTCTCCTTTAGTTTATGAACAAGTGGAATTTGCTGTAAAGTATGAAGGATATATAAAGAAAGAAGAACTTGAGGTACAAAAGTTATTAAAATTAGAAGAAAAACAAATTCCTCAAGATATAGATTATGATAATGTAAAAAATTTAGCTTCTGAAGCAAAACAAAAAATAAAACTTGTAAAACCATTAACTTTAGCTCAAGCTTCAAGAATAAGTGGTGTTAATCCTGTTGATATATCAATATTAGCTATATATTTAAAAAAGGAATATAATCAAAATGACTAAAGAAGAATTTTTTAATTTAATAAATGAATTAAATATTGTATTAAATGATGAGCAAAAACAACAATTTGAGTTATATTGTAAATTATTATTAGAATATAATACTCATACTAATATTACAGCAATTAGAGAGGAATCTGGGGTTTATTTAAAACATTTCTATGATTCTTTAACATTAGTAAAAGTTTTTGATTTTAATCATGAATATTCAGTTTTAGATGTAGGATCTGGAGGTGGATTTCCAGGTTTAGTTTTAGCAATAGCTTTTCCAAATTTAAAATTAACACTTCTAGATAGTAACCATAAAAAATCTGATTTTCAAAAATATATTGTTTCTGAATTAAATCTTAATAATGTAACAATTGTTAATGATAGAGCAGAATCTTTCTTTAAAGAAAATATAAAATATGATGTAGTTGTGGCGAGAGCTGTTGCTAATCTTTCAGTATTATCTGAATTATGTATTCCTTTTGTTAAAAATTCTGGATATTTTTTAGCCATGAAAGGTGATTTTGCAGAGGAATATCAAAATGCATTTAATGCTATTACTAAATTGGGTGGTACAATTGAATCTAAATTTGATTTTAAATTACCGGTTTCTGAAGATTCAAGAAGTATTATAAAGATTAAAAAAATAAAAGAAACCCCTAAAGAGTTTCCGAGAATGTATGACAAAATAATTAAAAGACCATTGAAATAAGTTTTAAAATAATGTATTATTATATTAGAATAGGAAGGGTGTTTTTAATATGGGGTCACAAGTTCAAAATATAAATATTGATTTAATTATACCAAATAGATTTCAACCACGCCTTTCTTTTGACGAAAAAGCCTTAAATGAATTAGCTGAGTCTATTAAACAACATGGTATTATTCAACCTTTGATTGTAAGACAACTTGCTGATAAATATGAAATTATAGCTGGTGAAAGAAGATATAAAGCAGCTACTTTGGCTGGGTTATCAACT